>SDBT01020605.1_pt1 | contig 10308 bp, 10 predicted proteins | sample 2277101 | NCBI WGS metagenome assembly SDBT01 (sample SAMN10404973, study PRJNA504765) | marine sediment metagenome | isolation source: marine sediment core GS10_PC15, 103 cmbsf | place: Arctic Ocean: Southern Knipovich Ridge | collected 2010
AACCGGTCGGCGAGTTTCCATCGTATGTGCAGATGCGTACCCTTGAGTCTGGCCATTTCCCTTTCGCCGGTTTTTTTCTGCCCATAACCGAAAATCGCGACATCATCCACTCCCGCGCCCGGCTGATGCTGATCGAGTACTGAAACCATCTCGCTGTCAATCGGCATTCCCTTTCCCTGCGCGAAGAAAATATTCTCGCACAGGAAACAGACGTCCCGCTTGAGGATCTCGGTTCGACGGGACATATCCAGAAGCAGCATGTCCTTCCCTTCGATTGTGACAGCATGTTTTTCGCGCGGCTCGATCAGGTCTTTGACCCAGTCCGGGATTTTATCTTTTCCAGTTTTGTCGTGGTAGTCGGATCGATGCCTGTAGCCCTGAATTTTGCCAAGCAGGCCGATCGGCTCGACATGCAGAGGTGATACGTTACCACCTTTTTTACCCTCGACATGAATGAGGGATTCGAACTCCGGATTTTCGAGCAGTTCGTGCACCTTGAAGAAAGTCATCACCCTGGTCAATTTGCCTGCCCAGAGAATTTTTCGGGTTGGATTTTTCTTAGGAAGATCGTTGACGCCGACAACGTAGATGTCGTTTTCAGGTTTGTAATCATCGCTTCGGGAAAGAAACCGGTCCTTAAAGACCTTGCGGAACGCGGGTTCACCGGGTCCGAAGAAGATATGGTTGTCGGAGACACGGAACGGGATCTGGTCCCTGATGTTGTCGGGATCGTTGTTGCCTTTAATTACGTAAAGGAAGATTTCGTTTTGCGGCATATTCTATCGATTGCCTCCTTACAGTTATGTTATCATGCCTTTTCGAACGAATGGAAGTCAACGGCATGGATAAAATTACGAAAAAGTGTCATGTATGCGGTGGTGAAATGGAGGAGGGTTTCCTGCTTGATAAAAACAAGACTATGCAGGAGCCGACACGATGGATTGAAGGTGAACCCCGGAAGATGATGTCAGGTGTTGTGCAATTCTCAAACCTCAGGCAGTTCATTGTTGAAGCCTGGAGGTGCGAGGAGTGTGGAAATCTGCTATTTACAGCAATCAAAGAAAACAATGGTGAATCCTGGACTGGGCAGCGATAAGTGTTGGGCAAAATGCTGTGAAATTGTATGCCCGGTGATGGGATCACCGGGTTTGGTGCATTCCGTGCGGGGCAAAATGCCCCGGATGTCAGCGGCAGGAATGCCGCCGCTGCTACAGGCTGAAAGCCTGCGCGCCGAGCCTGGGAAGCCTACGCTCCGAGTCGGGAAAGTGTATACTTCTGCATTGAATTCATGAGCCCGATTTCGGAAACTGCATCTTCGCTTCCCGTTATCATTAACGGTTACTACGGATTCGACAACCTTGGTGACGAGGCCATACTCGAATCCATAACGCAGTGGTTTGCCACACGCGATGACGTGCATCCGTCGGTGATGTCAAACGACCCGGTCGCCACTCACGATGCGTACGGGGTCGATGCTTTCCCCCGAGCGAATTTCTGGCAGCTTATGAGAAGGATTTTCGCAAGTCCGGTCCTTTTACAGGGCGGGGGAGGGCTTCTGCAGGACGTGACCAGCACCCGAAGCCTTGTTTACTACCTTGGCGTACAGCTTGCGGGATTCGTAACAGGTCGGAAAGTCGTGGTTTTCGGTCAGGGGATAGGACCGCTGGAGGCGGAATTCTCGCCCTGGTTCGTTGGAGGGTTCCTGACGCACTGCGACCTGGTTCTTCTAAGGGATTTCAGGAGTTATTCCTTTGCACAGGCCCGTCTTCCGGTAAATGCACCAATTCATCTGATGGCTGATGCTGCGTTGGTGCTGGAGCCTGCGGACACCGACACGGTTGAGGACATTTTCCTGCAGGAGAATGTCGACCTGCTCGGTAGACCTCTTCTGGCGTTTGCCGTCAGGGGATCCATGAGAGACAGGCGGCAGATAACCGCACTTGCTCGTACGATCGACATGACAACGGGCGTTCTGGGTGGTGGGGTAGTGCTCATACCGTTTCATCATCCGGACGATTTGCAGTATGCCGAGGCAGTATGGTCGATGGTTGACGATAAGGACGCCTGTTCGATAGTGAAGGGGAAATATCGACCCGGCGAGGTGCTGGGACTGATCGGGAAATGCGACCTGGTTATTGGGATGAGGCTTCACTCGCTGGTTTTTGCAGCCAATCGGGGAATACCGTTTGTGCCGGTCAGTTACGATCCGAAAGTGGATGATTTCGCGAGCGAGTTCGGAATGAAGCCCGCGGTGCATACACCGCTGATCGGTCCCGAGCGTCTGGTGGATGCAATCGAGGACGCGTATGAATTTCGGGGACGGATCAAGACGAAGGTCACGCAGGGGACATCGAGGTTGAGGAAAAGGACCCGGGAAGGATTTGAAATTATGGGGGAATATCTGGACAGCCTGAGATTGAAGCGGCTGGGGCTTTCAAAAATGGCCCGGCTGTCGAAGAAGCGTGTTGAGGGGAAAGGCGCATAAATCCGAAATACAGCCCCAAAAGTTAAAGGTTAATAGGGTGAGAGGAATCCGGAAGGCGGATATTAATAGTGCTCGCGGCAAATCGGGGCAATTGATGGCTTATACCGGATTATAGTGCCAAAATGCCACTGAAGTTCCTTTTATAAGTAATCATGACCCTTGACATCGGTCGGGCACCCGGAGGACAAAAGGCCTGTAAAGCCGCACTAATAAAGGTTTTAAGGCTGACGTGGCCGAAAATCCCTTAACGGGGAGTTTGAGAATTAAGGCAAAAAATAGCATTCAATCTTGCGTAATCTGCTATTTGCGGTATACTTTTAATAGCCGTTGCAGTAACCGCGAAGGAGAATGAGCCGTACTTTGAAAAAGGCGGACTAAGCGTTCTAATGGCTGAACATTCCCCCGAAAGTAAAACAATGACCGAGCAGGAACTCATTCGCCGATGTCTTGACGGCAATGAGGAAGCCTGGTCCGTTCTCTATGAACGGTTCTACAACTACATCTTTCACCTTGTGAAAGGCAAGAATTACCGATTCACTGTCGAGGACACTCAGGATATCACCCATGAGGTTTTCATGGACCTCGTCAAGGGTCTCCCGAATTTTCAGAGAAAATCGGTCCTGAAAACCTACATCTACACGCTTACGCTCAATCGTGTGCGCCAGCATTACAGGAAATTCCTGACGATCAAGCGGGGCGGCACGGTGGAGAAAATGAGCCTGGACGATGTGGAGATCGATGTTGCCGATCCGCGGATCGCGAATCCCGAGGTTGAGGTGCTCGACAACCAGGAAACGGAGCTGGTCAGGGATGGCGTTCAGAAATTACCGCACCATTTGCAGGAAGTGATCGATCTGAGATATTCGAAGGGTTTCAAGTATCGCGAAATTGCCCGGGAACTCGGAATTCCCGAGGGGAGTGTCGGAGCGCTTTTGCAGAAGGCTCTTATTGAGTTGAAGGGATACCTTGCGGCGGGTACTGCATAACGGGGGAAGGCTCCGGGTTTTTTCTCAAATGAAAGGGATGAGGATTCTTCCTGAGGGGATTTTAACCGGTTGAATCAAATCTAAAGTGTGTGTTATTATACCGTCAGCGATAAACCACGGTGGGGAATCTCTAATTTCGCGTTTAGACTAGGTGCTTGTGGATTGTAGAAGCAAATTAGACCTTCTCGTGGCGATATTGTATTAGAAGGATCTTCGAATGGGGAGGAGATCCGGGTCAAAGTTATTATCTCCGTGGTTCAGTAGGCACATGAATTAAATCCGCATCCTGAGGAAGAGCGGCGACCGCTTACACGCTGGAAAAGTAGAGAGGCAATGGATAATTACGAGGGACTATGCCGCGCGATCCGTGAGGAGGGGCTCCTTATAAGCCTTTTGAACAGGGAGCTTCCATCCACCGAGGAACACCGCGTACTCACGCATCTGAGGACCTGCAAGGATTGTCTCGGTCTTGCTGCCGACCTCCTTTACACCGATACCAGGCTGAAGGAGATGTTCGATCAACAGGACGAGACGAAAGTTGTGAAGGAACGGAAGGTCACCCGTAAGTTCCTTCTCGAAGTGGACAAGCTTCCTCTCGGCAAAACACTCGATCAGGATCTCATGGATGAAGAGGACCAACTGCTTGTTGGTGCAGGGACTGTACTGACCAGGAGCCTGATCGACACGCTTAAACGTCGCGGGATTCAGAAACTCACTATCAGGTCTTCTGAAATTGAGGAGGAGATCGAAGTAGCGGCGGTCGATATACCCTCAGTGTCGGTAAAGGATCTGACTCGATTCGTGACCGAGACGGGAGTCGAGCCTGCGATTTCCGAGTACACCCGACAGCAGTGCCTTTTATCCATCAAGCAGACTTTTGAAAACCTTGAAGAGGTCGGTACGTTCTCTGTAGAGCAAGTGCAGGAATCCGCCAACATGGTTGCGGAAGAGGTTCTGAGCCGACCGCAGTTCTCACTGACGCTCGGTGACATGATATTGATGGATCCGAGCCTGCACTCTCATTCAGTCAACGTGCTGATTCTTTTCCTTCTCTCAGCACGTGCGATGGGTCATCCCGCGCAGCTTATCAGGGACCATGCCCCCGCCGCATTGCTCCACGATATCGGCAGGGTCGTTCTCAGGAGGACCGCAGCCTCGGGTGAAGGAGATCCCGTTACGTCCGACGAAGAGGACAGGGAACACACCGAGATCGGTTACGCCTACCTCTGGAACCTCGGCGGATTCTGCCAGACCGCTCTTAAGATGCTCATGAACCATCATGAAAGGTTCGACGGTGAAGGCTACCCGAGAGGACTGAAAGGAACCAACCTGTCTGACTGGGACCAGTTGCTGATCCTTGCGAATACATTCGACTGCATGACCTGGAACAGGAAGAGTGGTCTCAGGACGGGTTTCCATGAAGCGCTCAGTGCATTAATTCAGAACGGCGGACGGTTTGTACGGAAGGGTATAATTCGTGCTGTAATCCAGACTTTCGGCCACTATCCGCCCGGAAGCTGGGTCAGGCTGAATTCCGGAGAGGTCGGGCTTGTAACGAAGGCCCATCCCGGCAGCCCGCTCAAGCCGATTATTGCAGTTGTATATGATGCAAACGGACGAAAGCTCGGCAGGTCGAAAACTCTCGATCTCGGTCACACTCAATCAGCCTATATCCAGGGACCCGTTTCGGTTAATACGACCATCTGAACGAAACTTTGTTACAAAAGTGAATTACTCGACATTCCGGGGTCGATTTTTTGGTAGTGTCTCAGTTTGAAATAATATTGGGTAACTAGGCTTTACTTATGAAATGTTGCATGTCGGGTAAAAATATGAGAAATTTTCTATTATGTCCCATATGTCCGTATATTCAAATAATCCATTGCCGAAACTTTGAAGTCAATAAACGATTATGTGCTTGATCCTTGAATATGAATTTTTGAAAATTGAATGGTCCCTAAGTTCTCTAATTTGAATACTAAATTTTTGCATAGTATAATTGAATCAACATTGTACCGATTATAATAAAAAGAGAAAGACAACACGGCAAAATCTTATGATCTACGAAACTGGTTTAATATTATCTCCAATGACTGAGGAAGAAGGAGGTAAAGGGGCCACCTCCACCTTTCAGATGAAGGTTAGAGGTAAACCGAGTAGAATAGATCAAAAGAGTCCGTACGAGGTTTTCAACGAGTCGGTTGCGTCAGATTTAGCTAGATACCTTGGGTTGCCGGTACCTGATACCTGGGTGTTCCCAATTGAGAACGAATATCACTGCATAAGGCCAGAATTGGTTTTCGGTGAACCTCCTCCAACAGAATTTGAAATTCAAAATGCCTTAACTTCCGACAAGAATTTCTGTTGCGGAATGATATGTTGTGATCTCTGGGTGGCGAACAATGATCGGAAAGGCGACAATATCCTGTATGACAAAGAAAATGAGAGATTCTGGCTGATTGATTTTGGAAATTCTCTTTTGTATAGAGGTGAATCTGCTGGAATAAAGAGACTAAAAGAGATAGAAGGCGACCCAGGTAAGTTGTTCGATAAAGAATACCGTTACTCTGATTTACTGGAAAATTCTAGCGATCTAACAAAATGGATAAATAAAATAGAAAGTGTTCCTGACTGGATGATTGAAAACTCAGTAGAGACCGCTAAAAAAACGCTTGAGAATTCCGAAGTTAGTGACACAGAGGTACCAGAAATTACAAAATTTTTGATCAATCGCAAAAACAGAATCAAGAAGATAATTGACGAACTTTCTCCATCCGTATTTGAGAATTATTCATAAGGGAGTGTTCACAGTGAATAAAAAATACGATTTTTCATTGATTCGTTACACACCGGATCTCGATAGGGGTGAGGGGTTTAATGTTGGAATAATAGTATTCGATAATTCTAATATAGAATTGCGATGGAGCGATTCCTTTAAACCTCCTAAAGAAATCAAGAGTAATTGGAATAAAGATAATATGCTCAAATGGAAGGAGTATTTTACGGAAGAATTTAGTGATAATGCACTTTTTCAACTGAAGGTTAACAGGGCAACTGAAGAATACGTGTCCTTAATAAGTAATAAAATCTCGAGTAATTATGGAATCTGTCCCACGAGACGGCACATTACAAGTGAGAATTCTATAAAAATTGTTGCAGAATTTCTATTTATGAAACTGGTGGAAAAGCAAACAAAAAAAAGGGCTCCCAGAGCAACAGCCAAAGTAAATAAATTCATTAAGGAGAAAAAATTTGATGATGAAGATATATTTAAGCATCCAATTCATTCAAACTACGTACTAGATTCGCCATCTGGGGGAAATATAGATTTTCCTTTTTACCAGAAGAATGGGATATTGAGGACGATCTCTGCAATAAAAATTAAAAGCGATGGTGCAAAGATATCTCATGAAACATTTGAGCAAATTGGTAAAATATGCCAGCATCGCAGGCATAGAAAAGGTAAAAATGATGAATATCTAGTTATTGTAACAGGGATCCAAAAGCCTGATACAAACATTGCTGAACTTAGGTATGCTAATACAAACCCTTACTTGATAGATGATTATGAAGAAAAAAAACAACTTGAGTCTTACCTTATGGATGTATGCGTACCTTTATAATAATGACCTTTATCATACGGGATCAAGCCTTGGTTTTTTACAATGGTGGGAGCAATTCGGAACCCTTTGCGTGAATCGGAATTGTGAACATGACTTTCCGGTAATCCCGAGTCCTGCTCATCTGACTTCTTGAGTAAGTTACCTGTGTGATTTGCACGTCGAAAAGTATCTTATTCCCTTTCAAGCCATGTCTGATATATTTTCAAATAAGGTCACTGCAGTGATATTGCTGAGTTGCCAGATAAATTTTCAAACTGAGACACTATCGAAAATATTTTTCCGCTCTTATGCTAGAATTGACTGAAATTACCGATCAAAACAGGTGAGCAGGTTATCTTAACAACCGGTATGAGTATTCGAATATCGCTTTTTTTTCTTCTCTCAGTCGTCATCACGGCGAGTGTTTCCGCCTGCAATCCCGCCGAGCCGGTTCCCGATCCGGAACCGCCTTACCGTCTCCCGAACGAGCATCCGGATAATTCCAATCCGTTGAAGGCTGAGTTTTTCCAGGAGCGGTTTGTCGATCTGAACGGCGAACCCTTGTGTCTGGACGATCTCAGAGGAACTCCGGTGGTTATCATGATGTTCCCGGTTTTCAGAACCGAGGAAGGCCGTACGGGTCTGCTTGGCGTGGAGCAGCTTGTCCGGGAGAGAGGTGGACAGTTCCAGGCGCTGGTGATACCGTTCGATGATCCTGAGACCGTCCGTTCCGCGATAACCTCGGAAGTCGAAGGACTGTCTTTTCTGTTCCGTGCAGATGGATCCGAAAATCACACGCTGGTGAAAAGATATTCCGACTTTTTCTGGGACAAGGATATAATCGCGGTCGATTTTCCGCTCGACCCCGCAACCATGCATCAGGCAGCCCCGTTTTACTGGGTCGTGGATCGGTCCGGGAGGATTCGGGAAAAGTTGATTGTCTACTCGATTGATGAGGGTGTCAGACCGGCCGATCTCGCGCAGGTGATGGATGCGCTGCTGGGTCCGGTGATCGTAGAACCTGCAGAAATTGATGATAGCGAGGAGAGTTCCGGTTGATACGCAGAATCGGAGATAATGCCGGTCCCGGCCTGACGATTGTCGGTCTCGATGGTGCTTCGTTTAATTACCTCGATCCGATTCTGGAATCCGGCAAACTCCCGAATTTTCAGCGGTTCTTCAGGTCAGGTGTTCGTTCCGGATGCCTGAGCACGATTCCTCCTCTCACACCGCCGGCCTGGTCGACCATGCTGACCGGTGTGAATCCCGGTAAACACGGGATTTTTGATTTTTTACAGCCGGACAAGGCGGGTGCGTTCAGGATGGTCGATGCATCGGTCAGGAGGAGAAAGTCGTTCCTGGACCATGCCGCCGAAAATGACATTCGTACGATCGGCGTCCTTGTACCGTACACTTTTCCACCCGATCCCGAAACGTCCGGGCTTGTTGTGTCGGGACTGGGAACTCCGTCGTGGGAAAGTGATTTTATCCGCCCGCACTCGTTCAGGGACAGGCTGCTGGAAGAATTTCCATTCCTCAGGGAAACCGATCCGACTAAAGGTCAGTCGATAGAAACACTTCATGCAAGTCTCCTCGAACACACTAAAGGCACAATCGACCTTACACGCTTTGCAATGAGAGAGGTCGATAACTGGGGAATCTGTTTCGTTGTTTTCCAGGCGACCGATCTCATTCCGCATTTTTACTGCCGGTATTTCGATCCATCGCATCCGGATTTCACTGATGACACACCGGACGAGTACCGGAATGCCCTCACGGAAATTTACGTCGCGATCGATGCGTTTCTGGGTGAATGTCTCGACAGGGCTGAAGAAGAAGGCGGATGGGTGATGCTGGTGAGCGATCACGGGTCGCAGCCGTTAATGGGTGCTGTCGGTAAGGACGCTTTTCTATTACGGTGGCTCGAGGACGAGGGCTACCTGGTTACCCTGGGCGCTGCCGTGAAAGCCGGGGAAACGGCGAAGGCGCAGGCCGGATCGGTGGCGAATCGTTTACTGCATCTCGCGAAAAAATACACGCCGCACGGATTCAGGGATGCGGTCAACCGTGTGCTGGGTCGGCACAAAGAAGAGATAACCTCGGCATTGACGGCAATTCCGTTCATGGAAGGGATAGACTGGTCGGAAACCCTGGCTTTCTGTGCGCCGGGCGGATACGGTTCGGGACTCTACATAAATCGTTCGGGAGATTTCCCGAACGGTGCTGTCCCGAAAGGTGCGACGTACTTCAATCTGCGGGAGGAGATTCGGTCGAAGCTGAGTTCGATTGAAATCGCTCCCGGTGTGCCGTTGTTTACGAAAGTTCTTCCGAGAGAGGAAGCGCTGTGGGGACCCGAGATTGAATTTGCGCCGGACCTTCTTCTGCTATGGTCGGAAGACCGGAGAATTCGGGAGAATGACTTTACACTCGCCGACGGAAGGAAAATCGATCCACCGGGACAGAAAGACGGCTCCCATCTGACCTGGAGCGGAACTCACAGGATGGAAGGGCTTTTCGGAATGGCCGGAACCGGGATCAGGCGCGGTGAGATTCTGAATAAATTGACGAATCTGGCCGATATATTACCTGCGGTCCACCTGGTCGGCCGTCTGGCGATTCCCGCCGATGTCGACGGCCGGGTGATTGAGTCGATTTTTGAACCTGACTTCCTTCTCGGGAATCCACCCATTGAGGGACCGCCAGAGGATCCGGGTCGAGAGAGAGAGACAGTGCCGGTCTCGCCGGACGAGAGCGATAAGCTGATTGATCTCCTGTCCGGGTTAGGGTACCTGCATTGATATAATCGTGACACTATTAGTGCACGGGAAATGAGAAATAGAGGCAAAAGGAGCGCGGAGTTCGGATGTCAGCTTTAAGAAAGCAGGAAGACGAAGGACACGAAATCTCTGAGGTGTCCCGTGATGAGACCGATACGCCGAGATTCGACGGCAGCACTTTTCTGAAGGGACTGCTGGTCGGTTTCGGACTTGCCGCGGTCGCGAGCGTGGCGTTCAATCTGTTCCAGGAGCAGAGGGAGCGCAGGAAAAGCTCGATGAAACCGGACAGCCGGTTGCGGTCGCACGATGAAGCGGGTGGAGTGCTTGGCGACCTGTCCAACATGATTGATGAATCCGGAGCGGCGTTCACCGATGCGGTGAAGACGCTCGATACCGCGTTTGAGTCGGGACGCAGGGCGGTCGAGACGGTGCAGGACGTAATCGACAAAATCCGCGAG
>SDBT01020606.1_pt1 | contig 10308 bp, 8 predicted proteins | sample 2277101 | NCBI WGS metagenome assembly SDBT01 (sample SAMN10404973, study PRJNA504765) | marine sediment metagenome | isolation source: marine sediment core GS10_PC15, 103 cmbsf | place: Arctic Ocean: Southern Knipovich Ridge | collected 2010
ATACCTTAATTTTGTTGGTGAGAAACAACGAAGTTACCCTATGGAAGGGTTGCAAAGCAAGCCGACATACCTTAATTTTGTTGGTGAGAAACAACGACAAAATACAAACAAAACTGAAATTAATCGAGCTAATGTAGTTATCACGGATGTACGTTTTCAAAATGAAGTAGATTTTATACATAAATATAATGGTATAGTTATAAAAATACACAGAGAAAGCATTAATGATACATCTACACATATAGCGGAAAAAGGTATTGATAATATTGAAGATTATGATTTTTTAATATCTAATGATGGAACAATAAAAGATTTACATAATAATATACAGAAAATAATAATATCTTTAGATAAAAGAAAATAATTTTTTTTTTTATTTTAACATATATTAATAAATCTATAAATTATTATTGCGCTTAAAATATATCTTTTTTATCAAATATAATATATAATGTCTAATCAATCTGGTATGCCGGCTTTTCCAAAGGCGCGACTTAGCGCAAGTGGTCCTAATTTAGTATCTAATAAGCTGAATAACACTATATTCAATGCAAAACAACATCATATACAACAACCTCAACCACGTATACAACTTCAACCACGTATGCAACCACGTACACAACCTCAACTGCGTATGCAACCTCAACTTCAAACACGTACACAACCTCAACTGCGTATGCAATCTCAACTGCGTACACAACCTCAACAACGTATGCAACCTCAACTGCGTATGCAACCTCAACCACGTGTGCAACCTCAACCACATATGCAACTTCAACCACTACAATCTCAAATGAAAATAGGAGTACCAGACAATACTATGACTATTTTTGGATATAAATTTAAAAAAATGCATATATATTTGTTTGTAGGAATATTAATTATAGTTATTGGATATTTAGCATGGAATTGGTATAAAAAAAGACAACAAGTTATTAATACTGAAGATGACGATGAAAATATTAATTATATGAATCGAATACCAAGTATGATTGCTCCTCCATTTTATCGCCAACCCAGAAGATATAATATGCCACCAACTGGTCCAAAACAACAAATGGTAATTCCTCCATCACAATTAAAAATGCCACCAAGACAAATGCCACCATCAAGACAAATGCCACAAAGACAAATGCCACCACCAAGACAAATGCCACAACAAAGACAAATGCCACCACAAAGACAAATGCCACCACAAAGACAAATGCCACCACAAAGACAAATACCACCACCAAGACAAATGCAACAACCAGGTCAAATGCCACCACAAAGACAAATGCAACAACCAGGTCAAATGCCACCACAAAGACAAATGCCACAACAAAGACAAATGCCACAACAAAGACAAATACCACAACAAAGACAAATACCACCACCGGGACAAATGCCACCAGGACAAGTACCAATGAACAATAAACAATTTAAAAAAAATCTAAATAATATAGTGAATAGTTTGAATGTATAAATAATTTAAAAAATAACAGAAGTAATTTTTAATATATCATATAAATATGTTAACATATTTATATAATATTTATTTTCATCTAGTATACCACTTAATAGTGCTAGAGAATATTATGTCTCTTTAGAAAACCCGGTTTACTTCTCTTTGCCTAGAGTTAGGCCTAGGATTAACCAAGCTAGTATTTACATTCCATTTTAAATCTTTAAAATCATTATCATTCTTTTCTCTTATGTTCCGTATATTGTATTCACCCAATGGATTGCACCTTTTATACCTTTTGTATTGAGTGTTGTTTTGAGTGTTGTTTTGATGGTTGTATTGATAGTTGTGTTTATGGTTGTTGTATTGATAGTTGTGTTTATGGTTGTTGTATCTATTGTATTTTTTATATTTATGTTTACGATAGTATTTGTTTTGTTGTTCTCTATCCCAATTGTCTCCATATATACTATATATTTTACCTGTACTTTTATAATGTTGATACATAACCATAATTTTTTTCAATTTTCTTTTGGTATCTCTTCTGTTAAAATCATTTTCATCGCATAAAAATTTCATAAGTCCATCAATATCAGGCTCGTTCCATTTAAATTTAACATTTGATATCAAATCTTTATTTAATTTTGGATGTAAATAATATTCTTTTGCCAATTTCCATTTATTTACAAAGTCACTATGGATTTTATATTTTATCCCCCTTCTCCCTTTTTTTTTGTTTTCATTTTCAATAAATTCTAAAAATTTTTCAATAGATCCACATTGTTTATATATATCATAAATTTCAAATGGTTTTAAACATCTTATATGTGGACAATAATCTGTTCCAAGCAATATACATAACTCTACAAATTGTTCTTTAGTAAATCCCATCTCTTCTAACATAATTTTCAAATTAATTTCCTTAATTTTTTTTTTATTGGAACTAGAAAAATCTTTTAACATTGTAGATGCACCAAATACCAAAAGATCCATGTCTTGCGAAATAACACCATATACAGATCCATTATTATTTACTGCTGCACATACAGCATCTGCTTCCTCTGTCGCTTGAATATATGGTAATCCTATCAAATCTAACAATTTTTTAATATCATCATAATCATTTTTATCCAAAGTATAACTTTTTTTTAATAATTTTGTACGTTCCATTTTAGATAAAGTATATTCATCAGATTTATTCAATATTGTTTTTGCTTTATTTCTAACTTTTCGTCGTTCATACAGTGTATTATTTTTTATGGATGAAGCTTTCCCATCAATCACATGTATGGGACTAATACCATTATTCAGTAAATTTAATTCTATTGATATTAATGCTTTCAGATGTACTATAAGTTTACCATCTTTTTTAGTTATATTTTTTTCATTTTTAAACTGGGGCATTGTGTATTGCATCACTCTATTAGCTGTATCTACCATAAATTTTTCTCCTTCATATTTATCTATACTACATTTTTTTATACTCCTGGGAGCATATTTTTCAATTATCTTAAATAAGGGAACACCCATTTCCTATTTCTAAAGGTTATCTATGTTACTCTTATTATACATATGTTCTGTTTAAGTATTGTAAATTTCAATTTTTTTTAATAAATAAATAAATATTGATATTGGTATAAATTTAGGTTAATATTGATTTTTTCCCTTTACCCATTGTTCTTCATTCTTAACACATACCAAATCATCAATTAAACAAATTTCTCTCATTTTATATTTTTTGTTCTTATTTTCTGCAATCTTTAAAAGTTTATTAAAATGTACTGTGATTTGATCATATTTTCTACTATAAAGTTTCTTACCTACCATTTTCATTAATTCACATATTAATTTAACCTGATACCATTTTTGTGGAGTGGTTGTACCTATAAGTTTAGAAAAAATCATATTAATAACTTTATCCATTAATATATCTTTTTGATACAATTCACCTAAAAATAAAATATAATTATTAAGATTTTCTCTAAATTTGAAAATAGTACCTCTAATTTCTTCCTCATCCTTTAATTTTATTAAAATTTCAAACGTTATCTTGCATTTTTTCAAAAATAATTTTCTGAAATATATGAGATCTCCATCTATTCTACTTTTAATATAATATGATGATAGGTTCTTACATAACACTGCATATATTTTAACAAATGTTGGTGCCATTACAACATTTGTAAATATCTGATCAATTAACATCATCATATGAACTCTTGTTGTTATTTTCAAATTTTTTAATTTATTGTATATTTTATTAAAATTGCCCTTATTTATTACATTTAAACACATTCTAATATCAGTCCGTAATGCACTATTTTTTTCTTTTTTATTAGAAGATATCCATGTTTGAGCCCTTGTATTTACTCTTCTCCATCCACTTGTATTGATTGTTTTAGAATTGGAATAATTATTTTTGCACAATTCTATCAAATTCTTGTGAATATCAAGATTCAAAGGTTTATATGAATAAAACTCTTTTAGTGATAGTACTGATAATCCAGATAATCCAGATAGTCTAGACATGATAGTATTATTTATTTATATATTATGTTATCTTTAAGATATTTATATTTAATTTCAATATTATTGCTATATTCAATTTTTATTAAAAAAATAGTTTTTATAATTATGCTATCATACTAAAAAGGTTTATTATAAAAAATTGATATAAATATATAATATTAATACTAACTATTTATATAACAAAAACAAAACAAAATGATCAATATCATAGTTGCAGTGGATAAGAAATATGGTATTGCTAAAAATAATAAATTACCGTGGCGTATAAAAGAAGATTTAAGATATTTCTCTAGGGTCACAAGAAAAACAAAAGACCCACATAAAATGAATGCAGTTATTATGGGTAGAAAAACATGGCTTTCTTTACCATATGCACTAAAAAATAGAGTAAATATTATCTTATCTAATACATTACGGATAGATGAATTATATAATAAGAAGAATTGTAATAAAAAATTATGTATGTTGGCAAAATCAATGGACAATGCCATACAATTGTGTAATGAAAATTATGATGTAGAAACAATATTTATAATTGGTGGTACAAGAGTATATAAAGAAGCATTGGATAGAAACTTAGTTAATAAAATCTATATGACAAGAATAGATAAAAATTATGAATGTGATACATTTTTTCCAGAGGAGTCATTTAATAACTGTATGATGGAGAATAAGTGTAGGGTAAAAAAAGAGGTTGTAGATGTAAAAAATAAAAATATATCACAGTTAACATATTGTGAGTATGATATTGAGTTAGAAAGGAGGAATGATGGGGAGCATCAATATTTGAATCTGTTGCGGAAAATATTGAGTAAAGGAAATTTGAGGCAAACGAGGAATGCAAAGACATTGAGTATTTTTGGAGAGCAATTACAATTTGATTTAACGGGGGGATTTCCACTGTTAACCACTAAAAATACGTGGTTTAGAGGGATTCTGTTAGAGTTATTATGGTTCTTACGCGCTGACACTAATGCAAATCACTTATCTGACCAAGGTGTAAAAATATGGAATGCAAATACATCTCGTAGTTTTCTTGACAGTGTTGGATTGACACACTATGAAAAGGGTGATATTGGGAGCATCTATGGGTTTCAGTGGAGACATACAGGATGTGAATATAAAGGGATGAATCATGATTATACTGGAAAAGGATTTGATCAATTAAAATATGTAATAGAGACTATTAGAAAAGATCCAACTAGTCGACGAATTGTAATGACTACATTTTCTCCTAAAGATTCTGGTGAAGGAAAAGGATGTTTATATCCATGTCATGGGTTGATTATACAGTTTTATGTAAGGGATGGAAAATGGTTAGATTGTATGATGCACCAGCGCAGTTGTGATTGCACATTAGGAATTCCCTACAATATTGCTTCTTATGCTCTTTTAATGCATATAATTTCTAAAGTAACTGGCTACACAGCTGGGATACTTACAATGATTCTTGGAGATACTCATATTTATAATAAACCAGACCATATTAATGGTGCAAAAGAACAAATTAAGAGAAAACCATATAAGTTCCCCCAAATAAAATTATTGAAAGATATAGATCCTGAATCAGATATAGAGACAATACTGAAATATATTGAAAATTTACAATACAAAGACTTTAAGTTAACAAATTATAAACATCATCCAAAAATTAAAATTAAAATGGTAGCATAATAACTTTATTTATTAGCTAAAAGCTTTTGTCCAAAGAAGTTATGATAATATTAATATATTTATAAAAATATATTAATAATAACAATAATATAAACCTGTTTTTGTTAAAGATTTTATTTTTTCAAAACTTGTATTAAGTCTTAAATTAAAGTTCAAAATTTATTAAATTTTGAACTTCAATTATTCCACTGATAAGTTCTACGAAGTCTGTTTGTCTTTACTTACTGTCGGGAATCCAACCGTGACCACCATGACTTTGGCCATTACCAAAGTGATCTGGTTCGCCACATTTCGTCTTATTTTTGTACCAATGTGCATAAGGTACTGTGCCATGACCATTGGTATCAAAGATGACACCACATTCATGACAATGGTTGCACAGACCACATTTGCAATACCGAACACGCTCTCCTTTAGAGTTTTTTACTCGACGACCACACTTTGGACAAGGCATTGTAGAGTTAATATATACATTATAATAATAAAGTACACAAGCATTTCAAATTTCAATTTTTTTTAGTATACTATGCATAACTTGTAGCAACTAAAATATTGCTACGATGTTAATATATATTAATCCTTGGACTAAACTAATAAAATAAAAAAAATTTATTATAACTCCACATCTGTTTTTTCTGCCTTAATATAATTTGAGCAGTCCATACCATGTGCACCACATTTTGGACAAGTGTCTTGTGCGAGACCAGATCTATCCTCTCCACCCCACATCTCAGAATTTGTACAAATACAACCACATACACCACACACCGGACATATCATTTGTCCGAGGATTGATTTGTCCATTTTGCTCCACATTTTGGTAAGATCAGGCCAAACATTGAGAGGCAATTCGTTCCACAGATCGGAAGGAAGATCAGACAAATCGACTGATAGATTATTCATATCAGGTTGATGGACCTTAGATTTCTTATTATTATCATTGTTACTAAAAGACATGTTGCTTTGTTTTAAATTATGTAGATAAAATATATATGTATTTTAAATTTCAATATTTTTTAGATTTAAATTTTTGCAATAATATCACAACAACCAATATAATAATCAATTTATAAATTAAACCATTACTGGCATATAACTATCATATCTTTAAAATAAGTTGGTATATATTTAAATGATCCTTCAATATAGCAAGTTATGCTCTTTTGTTGCATATAATTTCATATGTTACTGGATACAAAGTTGGTGAGTTGGTGATGGATTTGGTAGATTGTCACGTCTATAACAAACCGGACCATATTAATGCTGCAAAAGAACAAATTAAGAGAAAACCACACAAGTTCCCACAAATACAAATATTAAAAGACCTAGATCCAAAATCAGATATAGAAACAATACTTAAATATATTGAAAATTTACAATACAAAGACTTTAAATTAACCAACTATAAACATCATCCAAAAATTAATGTAAAAATGGTAGCATAATAACTTTATTTATATATTAAATATAATAATATAATTATATAAATACTAATAAAATAAATATTTAACTAAAAATCCATATATCATATCTTTTTATATTATATATCATCTTTTCTATGTATAGTGATATAATAGAAACCTTCACTATCACCTATACATGATCTTACCTGAAATTTATAAGAAGAATATTTTTTATCAATAGAATCATATAATCCATTTTCTTTACTCGATCGGTCGATAATCGATCTGCCGATGGGAAAACAAACGTTATATTTAGATATTTGTTCAGCAGAAAGTTTCATTTCGCGACCTATCATATCTTTTGTTATTTGTTCAGCAGAAAGTTTCATTTCGCGACTTATCATATCTTTTGTTATATCATCTTTTCTGTGTATAGTGAGATAATAGAAACCTTTACTATCACCTATACATGATCTTACCTGAAATTTATAAGAAGAATATCTTGGATCTTTAGAATCATATAATTCATTTTTTTTACTCGTTCGGCCTCCGAGAAAAAAAACGTTATATTTAGATATTTGTTCAGCAGAAAATTTCATTTCGTGACCTATCATATCTTTTGTTATATCATCTTTTCTATGTATAGTGAGATAATAAAAACCTTCACTCCATATACGTGATCTTACCTGAAATTTATAAGAATAATATTTTTTATCTATAGAATCATATAATCCATTTTCTTTACTCGATCGATCACTAGAATGACATTCTATACGATATTTAGCTATTTGATCAGAAGAAAGTTTCATTTCGCGACCTATCATATCTTTTGATATTAATATATCATCTTTTTTATATATAGTAATATAATAGAAACCTTTACTACCCATACATGTTTGTACCTGAAATTTATAAGAATAATATTTTTCATCCGCAGAATCATATAATTCATATGTTGTACCCCATCGCTCGCCGGGAGAATATATCTTATATTTAGCTATTTGTTCAGCAGAAAGTTTCATTTCGCGACCTATCATATCTTTTGATATTAATACATCATCGTTGTTAATTACTTCAAATGTTTCACTCATTTTTACTATTATTTGTTTTATTATTTGTTATATTATTATAAATACAACAAATACTTGTAATTTCAATTTTTTTTCAAAATATAAAAAAATATTATTATTATTTTAATTCTCCGTCTGACTCATCAATTAGTTTCTTAATGAATCTCTTTCTTGTATCATGCAATCCACAATATGTTTTATTATTTACTTTATAAATTGGTTGATATTCATTGTTATTTTCATAAAATATTATAGTTGGTTTCTTTTTATCAAGTTTTGTGTGTTTACCATATGCAGAGACACATAGATCATCATCTTCTTCTTGTTCTATTATTAATATATTAACTCCATTCAATCCACTTTCCAGCCCATCTTCTGAATTTTCATGTCCAATGTATAGGGATTTACATAATTTTTTAATATATTTTTTATTTATTTTGCTATCTTCAATTAATTTATAATTAATATTTTTATAAAATTCTTTTATATTAACATCCACTGGTATAATCTTTTCTGTTTTTAATATATTATGAATTCCTGATAAAAATGTATGATTCTTTAATCCATTTGTTCTTCTTCTGATATATTTTGATGAATTAAATAGATCCATTGCCTCAGTGAATGAAAAATCTTTTATTATTTCTCCACCTCTTTGTTTTGTCTTCTTTTTGGATTTAGATTTGGATTTAGATTTAGATTTTTTATTTATTGTTTGTGGTTTATATGATGCAATTTCAGCATCATCTCTTTTTCTAAATATGTAATATCTATATAATCTTGTCATTTTATAACAAGCTTTATTAATACTATCTGTATGGTCATAATATTGCCTTACCTTCATTAAAAATTGTCTAGTTGCTGGCGTTGATTCATATTTTGCAGCATTTTTAAGAAATCCATCGTGTATATGGAATTGATTATCAAACATATCAGTATCTGTAAGCTCCATATTACATTTTTTTGAAAATTCTTCTATCAGGAACTTTTTAGAAACTAAATATTCTGTTTTGTACACTCCTTCTTGAAAAGAAATAGAATTATATAAATCTATAGCATGACCTGTACTAGCAATATCATCCTTTTTAATATTTCCATATTTGGGAACAAGTTCAAATAATACTTTTTTCTCTCCTTTATCATTAACATAATGTGATATGTAGTTTTTTTTATCTTTTAATACATCATAAATTCTGTCTCCATCAAAACAAGTAATCATAGCATAGCCACCAGGTCTTAAATACATATTTATATTTTGGATTAAATTGTTCCATATAATATCATTTTCTAGGAAGTAGTGGATGGTGAATTGAAAATTTAATCTATCAAAAGTAGCTCTCTTACTTATATCCACTGAAAAGAATTTTTTCATAAATCTTTTATTACTTTCTGTCATATTATTTATAACTTTTAATTGCATATCATAATCCAATATTGCTCCTCCATCTGCATTAATGAAAAACATTTTTGGAACATTAGGTTTCTGTTGTCTAAGTCTATTATATCTACTAATAGCTCCGTCAGTTGGTGAAATAATAGCATTATTATCAATATCAATACCTACTAATAATTTAACTTTGGTATAATAGTATTTTCTAATATCACCCCCTTTGCCACAACCAATATCTAATACTTCTAGTTGTTTACCATGTTCATAAGTAGGATGAAAGTTAGTATATATCAAGTTACTTTTGATCCAATTATGATAGTTCCTCATAGGTATTGCTAAATTGGTTCTAATTTGATAATAAACATTTTCTTTATGTTCTGACATGATTATACTATGTCCAATTTTTTTACGTAATGTATCAATATGATTATAATATGTTTTATCATTTGCTAATTTATTTATATCACTAATTAAAAAAGGATTTTCCATACTTCTCCATATATTATTAGCAGTGTCAACATAATTACCATATTGCTTTTTATAACGTAACACAGATTCAGTTTTTTCATATCTTGTCCTCATAGGTGTCCATCGTTGTTTATCATATAATTGAGGATCATTATTGTAATAAAATTCCACTACTGTATTATCTTGAATAATATTACCATCTAAATCTCGTGCTTCACCATCTTTTAAATATAAATGTACAACATGTTTACCAATATCACTTTTAAATAATATAGGTTTTTCTCCACTTGGAGTACTTCTACCAACATATAGATATGCTATTTTATATGCTTT
>SDBT01020607.1_pt1 | contig 10308 bp, 11 predicted proteins | sample 2277101 | NCBI WGS metagenome assembly SDBT01 (sample SAMN10404973, study PRJNA504765) | marine sediment metagenome | isolation source: marine sediment core GS10_PC15, 103 cmbsf | place: Arctic Ocean: Southern Knipovich Ridge | collected 2010
TCGAGACTGGGACCATATTTATGAAGAGATTGGTGGCACGCAACTAGCTATGCACAATTATGCGAATTATCGTAAAACGAACGTCGGGAATCACCAAGAAATTTCTCAAATGATCAAAGACTATTATCATACACTACTGGCACATTTTTTGGTAATTGGTCGTCATCTAGAATGTGTCAAAGAGGGCAGAGATTCTTCCCTAAAATGTTTTGAAGGGAATAACCATATCGGTGAGTCTCTTGAAAGTTGTCAAAAATTTAAAATAAAATTTGGTATCGAAAATTACAATTTTTATGCCCTTATGGACACATCAAACAATAATTCAAACAAGAATTCAAACAGTTGATTAAAAGAAATTGGACTGTCTGAATGCCCAAATAAAAATATCTGAATATTATAATGAGGACTGAAATCTGTTTACGACCTTTTAATAATCCTGAATATCAGGTAAAAAAAGGTGATTTCCCTATGACTTATTATAATAAATATTATCAAAAAAATATGGATCTCAAAGTTACTGATTTTTATTGGCCCTGTAGTCGTAAATCTTATTTGCCGTGTGGTCAAACAAGTGATCTCTGTTCCATGGATGCGATTTTGTTATGTCTCAAGTCAGGTGCCCGGTTATTAAATTTAGATATCTATTCCGATACCCAAAGTGCCAAACCAGTAATCCGTAACAAAACTTTAATGCCTTATTATGGAGTACCATTGGAAGTGGATGAAACTTTTAAACAAATCAAAACAAATGCTTGGAAAGACAATTCGAGATATCCATTAATATTATATTTGACCGTTAATACGGAAGATCCGTCAATTATGGATCAGATATATGAATTACTTATTAAACATTTTAACGGTAAATTTATTAACAAAAAATACAGTTTTAATGGTCGAGATGGTAAATATCCCTTATCTCAAGTAACAATCAAAGAATTTCAAGGAAATGTAGCAGTAATTACTGACAAATATCCATTGACAGGCAAATTGAATGAATTAATTAATGGAGTGGTATCACCAACCCAAGAATATATCAATCAACATATATATTCGCCTGAAGATGAAAATTATGGTGGAATCATCGTGAAGACATCAGATACAGAAAGTTTAGTTAACCATAATCGAACTTATCTAACATTAGTAGAATCGGAAGGAACCAATAGTTTAGCTAACGTCCATAATCCCAAATCTGATTTATATAATCCTCCGCCAAAAGATTGTTGGAAATTTGGGTGTCAATGGGTATTGATGAATTATCAGTTATTTGATAATAATATGAACACATATTTGAAGAAGTTTCAGAACTCAAGTTTAGTTTTGAAACCAGAGGCATTGAGATATGTACCGAAGCCACCGCCGAAAGTAAATGACCAACATCCGAGAAATTATTATGCCCCAAGAAAATTGGAACGACCGGGATGGTTTTCAGTCAACGTCTAAAAATTATAAATTAAATCATTTTAGTAAAATGTTCCTTATTGGAGTAGAAACGACGATATTGGGGGTGATTATGATGGTACCATGCCTCAGTCGTATCTAATACAATTGATAACAAGGTACGATATCGATTGTCTATTTTAAGTTCAAAATAAGGATCCACTTCATTAGGCTTTAGAACTCGAATGGTATGATACATCATAAATCCTTGTGTAGGACTACTATTATCTTGTAAAGGTTCGACACATCCAAAGGGACACCTTTCTGGCTTACGAGGGCCTAAATGATAGGTAACTTCTTCTTGACGATTGCAAAAAATACGAAAACGATAGATAAGTTGTGTAAATTTACGTCTTGGTATGCAAGTCTTTTGTTGGCACTGTTCTCCTTTGATATAGTATGGGCAAATATTGACATAACAATGGTATGTACCATATTTTTTAGAGGAATCTTGATAAATAACCCAACATTGTTTCCCTGGACGTTTATATACTCCTCTAGCAAATGTACAACAAATAGAAATAAATCGATAATATATTTTATCACGGCGATTATGAAAGTGATATTTAAAATTTATTAGTTCTCCAGGGAGTTCATGATAATAGAGAGTTATGCTTCTAATAAGATTATCTCTGATTTGAGCGCAATGGGTATAACCTAATTTTGAGACAATTTTAATGGCTTCTTTCCAACCTTTACAGTTACCCTCAACGTAGGCGTCTAAATATTTTCTGACTAATTTAGTTAAATGTTCTAAAAAATAGGAGGGTTGTTTCATAAAGGAATAAAAATAATTAGTAATGTCTCTGGGACATCTTTCCAAAAGTGTTCCTTCTCGAAGGGCATTCAAATCTGTAAATTCAGTTATCGGTGCTGTTAATTCGGTATCAGGTATAATTGATAAAATTAGAGTAGGTGCATATTCTACCATAACTTGAAATATTTAATAATAAAAACCAATCAATTTTTCTCAATAAAAATTGAAAAAATATTTATGTTATTTATTTTGTCAAATGGACTATCCTCAAATGGAATTACAGATATTGCAATATCTATCTTCAACAGATATAATCAATTATTACACCGCATTTGATAAATCTATACCTATCGAGATTTTATCTATTTTCAGACAACAAGTTAGAAAAGAAGAACGTGTCCCGCATGGACATCCAATCTGGGTATGTGATTGTAAAAATATTATAGAAAACAATAGTTTCGAAATGTCAAGAGATTTTCTTAATAATACGAATGGCGTAGCACACTGTTTTGGTAAACGTCCCAACGAACATTATGGTTGTGAGAAATGTGTCTCTACGTGTGAAAGATGCAAATATTTTTATTGCCAAGGTTGCATGCATGATCAACAATATTGTAAATCATGTTATTTAAAGAAAAATAAGCCTTTTAAGTATCTAAAATGGAATTAGAAAAAAAATTGAAAAAATATTTATGTTATTTATTTTGTCAAATGGACTATACTCAAATGGAATTACAGATATTACGATACCTATCTTCTACAGATATGTTAAACTATTGTTTAGCATTGGACAAACCAATGTCAACTAAATTATTACCTATTTTTAGAAAAAAAATTAAAAATGAAGTAAAGAAAAATCGTATTAAATTGCCGAATAAAAAATATTGTACGCCTATATTTGTTTGTGAATGTGAGAGAATTATAGGATTAGAGGTTAGAGATGAAACTTTTGATAATCCTGAATTAGGGTTTTGTTATGTTTGTTATCATCATTCTTGTTATGATTGCCTTGTTGATTGTACTTGTGGCCGGGCGACTTATTGTATAGATTGTATATTAGATGATAACAAGTGCTATGAGTGTAACAATGTAATAAAAATTTGAAGAATAAAGGATAATTATAAAGATAGATGGAATTAGGAGAAAAAAATTGAAAAAATATTTATGTTATTTATTTTGTCAAATGGACTATCCTCAAATGGAATTACAGATACTGCAATATTTGTCTTCATCGGATATGTTAAACTATTGTTTAGCATTGGACAAACCAATGTCAACTAAATTATTACCTATTTTTAGGAAAAAAATTAAAAATGAAGTAAAGAAAAATCGTATTAAATTATCTGATAAAGATTATTGTAAAAGTTTATGGGTTTGTAAATGCAAGAAGATTATAGAAATAAAAAAAGGATACCGATATAACGATGAATTTTTAGAGGATAATCCCGATTTAGAGTTTTGTACCAGTTGTCGAGGAAATGCTATTTATTGTAAAGATTGTTGTGTCCGGTGTAAATACTGTCAGTCGTGTAGTAGTTGTATAGATTGTGTATTAAATGGTACAAGCGTATGCGATGAATGTGATAATTTAATAAATTAATAAAAAATTTGAAGAATAAAGGATAATTATAAAGATAGATGGAATTAGAAAAACTACCAACGCCCGTGCTGATGCAAATTTTTGGATATACTGGAGACAAAAATATATCCAAATTATCCCGCCTCAACAAAAATATCAATCAAAAATTTAGAAACAACCAATTTTATTATTTACCTTACTTGAAAATTAGTGAAATAAAAAAGAAACAATATTTACTGATTCTTTTTCAACAAGAGAATATTGAAGGAATTAAATTGTTAATTGGTCAAATGGATTTACATAAAAAGATGTATTACAAAATTCTGAAAATAATTGCAAAAAATGGTAATGAAAAATTATTGGATATCCTTTTTGATCAATTTATAGATGAACCGAAAGAGGAGAACTTGTTTAACCTTTTTGAAATGGCTGCTAAAAATAAAAATTTTAACGTCTTTCTTCGATTGATTAAGACTTATGGCCAACCAAGATTACCATTTGTTTATTATTATTTTGGTGACAAAGAACAACATACAATTTATCACTTGTTAGCTAGAAAGTCCATATATAATCCAAGTATGCCAGTTTTGCATGCGAATTTTTGGAAAAATAATCCCATAAGCTTCCCCTATCATAATTTAATTCCCTCCAAAGAATTGCATGATTTTTTTACCCAATTTTCTCAAAATCCACCGCGCGGAGTACGGCTCTATTGTGGAAAAAAAATTCAATATACCTTTGCGGATATTTATCATGATATCAATCAGTATATAGTTCATCATAAACTTGTAAAAAATCGAATTATTAATTTGGACACCTACTTGAGAAATGTATTAAAAGTTCCCATTAATGAAGAACTAACTTACTATCGCTTGCCTTATTATATTCTACAACAAACTAATGTAAAAATCGTAGTTTAATTCCTTAAAAATATTGAGAATCCGATGTTTATAATTCATATTCTTACGAAAAATTTTAACTAATTTGTTAACCACCGTAACCAATTTAGGATTGTCTTGTAAATTTTTATCAACCTTTTGATCCAATTTTTTTTTGGAATTGAATTTGTAACTATTCATGATAATTATTTGTATTTTATTTTTTGTTCAAATTTTATAAAAAATGAAAATGGATTTAAAGAAAAAACTCATAATATTATAATTGAATGAATTTAGGTAAAATAAATACTACATACCGAAAAGAACGAAGTTTTAATGGCCTCAATATATCTGTGTTAAAAAGTGGAATTCAAAAATATTTAAGAAGAGGAAATTTCGAAAAAGGCATATGGTGTCTAGTTGAATTGGATTTATTTTCTTTAATCGAAGAACAACCTGAAACTCCTGAAAATAAAAAAGATCGCCAAGCAGCAATTCGTATTAGATCTAATATGATTAATAGATTAGTTTGTATGATGACAGAAGAAATTAGTATTTCATGTTGGTGGATACCTATTAAGATGCTGGAATTGTATCAATATTGGATAAAATATCGAACAGAAAAAGAATCTAGAATGTATTTGTTAAAAATGTATTATATGTTGATTCAGCCAAAAAAAATACGATTGATCAGTGATTTACGATCGGTTTTTTTATTACCATCTGATTATCTAGATAATTTAGAAGATTTAAAACAAATACATCAACAAGTTATTAGTAAATATCCAGATGTTTTATCAATGAATTATGGATCAGATAAAGAAATTACTGACAAAGATCAAATCTTTCTTAATATTTGTCAATTGATGGAAGATGAAAAGGATGAAGTTTTTTACTGGACTCAATTATTAATTCGATTGGATAAAAAATTTAGTAATAAACTTTGGAATTATTTAGTTAATTATTATCAGGCAGAAGAAACTAAACAAAGAAAACAAGTAATCGTGTGTCTTCATTCTTTTTTTAAAATCATGACTCATAAAGAAAAATGGATTTATTTATACCATGCTATTCTATTAATTAGTAGACGTTCTCAAATTAATTGGAGTGAAAAAATGCCAGAATTTATTGATAACCGTCCTATGATTACAGATTTGGTTTATCAAGATAATAAAAAAGGCTTGCAAATTGAATTAGATGATTTTATTTTAGATATTCATACGACACACAATAATAAATATAAAGAACATCCATTATCAGATTTTGCATTAATAGGAGCGCATGTGGAAAATGAAAACGAAAGATTATTAAATCCTATTTATCGTGAAATTTATATCGAACTAAAGAAACAATTAGATCTTTATCATCATTATAAACCCAATAAATTAGATCAATTATTAAAAATTCTTCCTATTCCTATAGTTGAAATAAATGATACAACAATTATTGGTCCACAAGCTCAGAAAAAAACATCTGCTGCTAAAAAATGTGTTTATATTGTAAATGATTTGGCGATTAAAGGGCCTTATTTGCCGAGTGACCAAAAATTAATGTATAATTTACAATTTACGCAGGCTTTAATGTTAATAGAAGACGAGCTGCAATTGGAAGAAAAATATCGAACAACTTTGCCATGGAAAGAATTATGGAAAACTTCAAAAGGTGAATATTATTTAATAGCCGATAATATAGGTGATCACCAAAAATTAGAAACTGAAAAAGTAACTACTAAATTAGAAACAAATGTTGAAGTTATTAAAAGGGGTACCTTTGTTAAAAGAGTTTCAGAATTGGAAGAACCACATGGTGAGATAAAAATTGCTTCATTACAACATTTATATCTTCGTTATCTTTTAGATATTGGTGATTCGGGAACCCATAATATTTTAGTAAGAGAAGATCAAACTGAAAGGTTCGTAGTTGGAAATGATTTGGAAGAAAAACGCAAAATTAAAGATACTCAACATAAACTGGAATTATTATTTAAAAAGATATCAAAAAAAGATAAAATATTGTATCAAGATTTTGTTGATAAAATACAAATATTAAATCAATTGAGTTCAAATTTAAAAGATAAACTTGAATCGCTTGAGATTGATACTAATACAGTGGTGGAAAGAATCGAAAAATGGTTATAAGTATAAAGAACATCCTTTATCAGAGGTTGCATTGGTAGAAGCACATATAGAAAATGAAAATGAAAGATTATTAAATCCTATTTATCGTGAAATTTATATAGAACTTCAAAAAGAATTAGATCTCTATCATCAAGAAAAAAAGAAGAAAATCAACAGAGAAAAAAATTGAAAAGAATATAATGCTTAATCATAATATAATGCTCATTCATGATATTAGATATAAAATTTTATTAGAACTTGACATTAAGACGATTTTAACTCTTTCTCTCATCAATAAAGAATGGTTTACTTCCTCTAGAGATGGTAAATTATGGAAAATATTATTGGAACATGATTTTCGGAAAACATATCAAAAGTATGTGGAAGATTTAGAACTTGATTGGTATCATAAATATATCGAAGCTTTCCGTATTCGAAAAATTAATAAAACATCAACGACGAAATCTCATGTCAAGGAAATTTCAAATTATATCCAAGGTGCAAAAGTAGTTGATATCGCTACTGATTTTACCTTTACCCAAGATATTGATCAATATGCATCAGGTAATTATATAGTTCTAAATCTAGAACTTAAAAATGGAGAACCATTTAGTTTATATATGACACCAAAAAATGTACGAGGACTAAGTGATGAGACCGACATGTATCTTTTACCATCTATTCATTTTGATTATAGTGATTCTGATGAGGAATAAGTTTATAAATTAACTAAATACAAATCGTGGTTTACCAGGAATAATTCCTTCATCTATTGACTGACAATCAACTGATACAAAACCTAATAGATTTTGTAGATAATAAAGATTTTTACAAATGAATTCGTATTCATTCGTAAATTGTCCATCTTTTTCAATTCCTTTAATAAAAGGCATTATTTTCTTACTGAAATTAATTTTGTTCAATTCATTATCTTTTTCTGTAATAATTTTTAAATCTTTGACACCAATCTTTGGATTAGCATTAATAATTTCTATAATTGTTTGTTGCCATCCGCTATAACCATTGGCAACTTGAATAGATAATTTTTTACAATCTGGATGTCTATTCATTTGCAATCGAATTCGATGAATGATATTTTCCAAATATTTTTCCATTTTGAGAGTTCCAATATCAACATCTTGGTGATAAGGAAATCTTGTCCAACGAATGGAATCTTCATTTCCTAATATATTTTTCCAAATATATTCACACCAATGTGGTATAATTGGAGTCATTAATAAAGTTCGTGTTCTAATAAAGAAATGAACTAATTCGCGATGCATTTCATACCCCAATACTGACATTTGTGTTTGATATTGATCACGAGCATTATTGAATTCATAAAATCCGTTTTTCAATGCTTCTCGGTATTCCATTTTTTCATAAGCCTTTTGTGTTAGCTCGATTGCTTGATGAATTTTGTTTTCAAAAACTTCGTCAAAAAAATTAACTTTTCCAGTTCGTAATTGATCCAAGTTTACAATTTTATCTTCTACCCATTTCAATTCTTTGAAAAGAACTAAAATCGAATGATCTGCTTCGTCTTCTACAAAATTGCCGTCATCCATTCCATCGCTACCATTGGCTAATGTTAGTCTAACCGCATCAGCTGAATATTTTTCAATTGATTCTTCTAAAGTGAGAAAGTTTCCTTCACTTTTAGACATTTTTTTCCCATTAAGGTTAAGATAACCATTGGTTCTAAACGCTCGAGGAGCCATTTCTTGATTCCAAATAGCTACATGATGATATAAACAAAAGGTAAGATGATTAGTAATTAGATCTTTACCGGAAACACGAAGATCTAATGGATACCAATATCGAAATTCTTGTCTCATTTGTTCCAATAATTCTATACTAATTGTCATATCGGTTGGAACAGTTTTGTCCAGAAAAATATAATCCCAAACTTGAGATGTAAATTCTTCAGGATTGGCTTCTTTAACTAAATGTGCAATTGTATAGAAAGCCATGTAAATTGTTGAATCTGATAGAGAATCAACTAACATGTGGGTTGTTGGCATAATTGTACCTAATCCATAACTTCTGGCACAACATCTTTGATGTAGCCAATCTAAGGCGATTTCAAAATCCTTTTTGGTTTCAACAGAATAGAATTCCATTTGTTGAATAACATTTTCTACCGCTTGCTGCCATTCTTTTTCTCCATAATCGAGATACCATTGATCTAATAGGGCAACACAACAATGATCGCCAGAACGGCTAATGACAGGTTCTAATAATTCTCCATATGGGAAACTCCATTGGGGAATAATTTTTTCATCTGTTTTAGTAGAACTTTGCATAATAATTCCAGTTCCTTGATTTGGTTTAATCTTCTCAAAATTATATATAGGAATCAAATCTTCACGATCAAGATGATAACAGTATTTTGTAATCAATTCGATTCCTTGAACAAATTTTAACAACGCACCTTCTCCATGATTTTGATAACGAAGATTAATGGCTGCTTTTTCGGAACAAATCCATATTTCGTCATTAAATTGATAATAACCATATTCAATATCTATAGAAACTGCTAAATTAGATATTTGTTGAATATATTCTGGATTCTTGGTAGAAACTAAAAAAAAGATATTATCTTCCAAATGAAATTTAATAATTGTTGATTCTTGATGTTTAATATTTTCACCAACGGCTCGGTCATGATCTTGACAAGGTTGGCCATCTTTGGGAGAGTAAACACAAAAACGTTTCCCAAATTTGATTTTATCTTTTTCCATCAACTGAGTAAATTGCCATTTAACAAAGGAATCATAGTATGGATTGTAATCCGTGGTCAAAAATGATCGACGCCAATCGATTCCGAATCCTAGATTTCTCAAATCTCTTTGAGCTAAAGGTGGAAAATATTGAAGCCAATATTGTGGGTCCACAAAAGGCTTCCAATCATCGATACTCATTTGTTTCATGATTTCGATCTGTTTCGGATCTTCCCTAACAAGTTTATCAGCACTGGCTTGAATAGGCATTCCAGTACAATGAAATGCAAATGGAAATAATACATTTTTGCCCAACATTCTTTGATATTGTGCCATAAATTCAGCTTTACTGATAGTAAAACCATGTCCCAAATGGAGTTGTCCATTCATATAAGGATATGGAAAAGTAACGAAATATTTTTCCCTATTTCGTACATCAGACTGGGTTTCAAAATTCCAATCTTTTTGAACTAAGGTTTCTAATTCTCGGAGAAACTTGCGTTTAGACATATTTCTTTTAATTATAATAATTGAATTAATTTCTTCAAATTTTATTAAACGGAGCTAAATATTTTCTATCAACCGCAATTTTACTCCTGCCCAGACAATTGAAATCAATTACTACATTGTTTAAGGTTATGAGTTTATTATTATGTAAAAGTAGAACTTCCACTTTGATGTTGTATGTTTCACCTATAAATTTTCTCCAAGACGTATATTGATAGGAATCTAATTTAATAATTTCATCAAACTGAATAACCAACATTTTTCCATCCTCGGTTTTCTCAACAAAAATACATGGTGCAATGTCATTGGC
>SDBT01020608.1_pt1 | contig 10308 bp, 7 predicted proteins | sample 2277101 | NCBI WGS metagenome assembly SDBT01 (sample SAMN10404973, study PRJNA504765) | marine sediment metagenome | isolation source: marine sediment core GS10_PC15, 103 cmbsf | place: Arctic Ocean: Southern Knipovich Ridge | collected 2010
GGGTTTGGTGCCTGTCCGCTGATGGGCACAGCTAATACCATGCAAATTCTCAGTGAAGCCCTGGGGATGTCGTTATCGGGGACAGCTACAATACCAGCTATTTCCAGCCTCCGTTACAGTGTTGCTCAAAGAGTCGGCTCCCAAGCGGTAAAGCTGGTGGAAAAGGGCATAAAATCGTCCCAAATTATCAATGAAAAGTCCTTACGAAATGCTATCAAGATATGCCTGGCGATAGGCGGGTCAACTAATGCGGTGCTGCACATTATCAGTATCGGCAAGGAACTGGGTATAGATATCGATTTGGAGGTTTTTGATTCCCTCAGTAGAGAAGTTCCATGTTTGGTATCTGTTGTTCCCAGTGGCAGTCATTTTGTTACTGACTTTCATGAAGCCGGCGGTGTACCGGCACTTGCTGCAGAATTACAGAGCTATCTTGACCTGTCGTGTCTGACGGTGGACGGAGTTAATCTTGGGCAATGCATTGAAGGTGCGGAGGTCAAAAACAGAGAGGTTATTGCCTCTGTAGACAATCCACTGTATCAGGAAGGGGGTCTGGTGGTACTAAAGGGTAACCTTGCTCCCGATGGTGCTATTGCCAGGCAAACATCGATGCCACCGGAAATGAGAGTCTTCAAGGGGGCTGCCAGGGTATTTGATAGTGATGCAGAAGGCCTTAGCGCTATTCAAGACGGGAATATTAAAGCTGGAGATATAATGGTAGTGAGATATGAGGGACCAAAAGGTGCCCCAGGGATGAAGGAGATAATGTTATCTACTGATGCACTTTATATTAGAGGGTTAGCTAACTCGGTGGGGTTAATTACCGACGGACGTTTTTCAGGTTTTAATCGAGGTCCAATAGTAGGTCATGTTTCACCAGAAGCAGCTGTTGGAGGACTGATTGCCGTTGTTCAGGATGGAGACCCTATCTTGGTTGATATTCCAAATCGGAAGTTAGAACTGATGGTTGCTAGCACTGAACTAGATAACCGACTTAAAAAGTGGTGTCCTCGCCCGCTGAAGACTGATAGTGGCATACTGGGAGCCTATGCTATACTCTCAGAGCCAGCGCATAAAGGGGCTGCTTTCAAAGTTCATTGCAACGAAAGGAGTTGACATAATGAGTAAAGTTACCATTATCGGGGCTGGTGGTGTTGGCACGGCAGTAGCGGCTGCTTTGACTTTAGCTGGACATGAGGTAGTCCTCTACGAAATACCGGATTTCCGGGAGAACATAGACCCAATAATAAAAAGCGGTGGGATAAGGCTAACAGAGGGAGAAAAAACAGACTTCGCCAGGATAGACAAAGCGACGACAGATATAGCCGAAGCAGTAAGCGGCGCACCAATCATCATGGTGGCTACCGTTGGTTGGGCGCATAAGATTATCGCTGAGCTTGCTGCCCCCTATCTGGAAGATGGGCAAACTATAATTCTTTTCTCGGCAGAGCTTGGCTCTCTTGAATTCAGGAAGGTGCTGAATAAGAAAAGACCAGGTTTAGATGTTAAGATAGCAGAAACCCTCTCCGCACCCTATGCAGCACGGCGTGAAGTCCCTGGCAAAGCTGAAGTAGTAATACGCGGTCATTTGCGTGATTTAGGCCTTGCTGCTCTGCCGGCTAAGTATACAGAGCAAGTTATGGCTGAGATAAAGGAATTCTACCCTGATGTCTTTTTCGCTGGGAAGAATGTGGTAGAAGTTGGCCTGTCCAACCCTAATATTCTGATACATCCCGCCCCGATACTGTTGATGACTGCCTGGATAGAATCATGTGGCAGTAACTTTGTCTATGCTTCGTTTACTCCTTCAGTGTTGAAAGTAGTGGCAGCTACATTTCAGGAGAAAAATGCTATTCTCAGAACTTTGGGACTGAAGGAGCTTTACTCGTTTGAGCAATTTAAAAAAATGATCGCTGACCCAGAACTGCATAAGATCAAAGGACCCGCTGATATGCATCACCGGTTCATAACGGAAGACTGCCCGATGGGTTTAGTAGCTTTAGCAGCGTTTGGTGATTTGGTGGCTGTGCCTACGCCTACCTGCAAAGCAATAATTACTCTCATTTCAAAGATAATGGGAAAAGATTATTTTGAAGAGGGGAGAAATTTAGAGCGTTTAGGCATCTCTGGGTTAAGCCTGGATCAGTTAAAAGGGTTTCTGGAGGAAGGGCGTATCGCTTAGGAAGCGCCAATGAGGGAGGTAATCATGAGTTCCAGTCAATACGAAGCTATAACAGATTATTTAAAGGGAGTTAAGCCGCTCAGGGTGAGAGGGAAGGATGTGGCCTGGAAAGAAGCCTGGGGAAAGTCTGGAGTCTTTGGCAAGAACCTTGTCTCCAGGGCGGATGGTGTCCCCTTTAGTGTTACCTTGAAGAAATTTCCCAAACAGGAGGAGATAGTTAAAGAAGGTGGCTATGTTATCCACGCTCACCCTACTCTGGAAATTGGCTATATCGTTAAGGGGAAGGTGAAGATATATTTTGAAGATGTTGGAGTGATAGAAGCTGAAGCGGGGGATGTCGTTGTTCAGCCACCGGGGTTAAAACATGCCGCTGTATCGGCAGAAGAGGAAACGATAATTGTCGCCATAAACATCCCGCCTGTCGATTGGGAGGAACCGCCAAAAACTTAGGCTTTATCTAATTTTCCCATTATTAACGAGATTACCTTATGACAGGGACATTTGTGTTGTTCGGGATATAATCTCGTCTTGGACGGTCTTCTCTAATTCCACAAAATATGCGGTGTAACCGGCTACTCTCACCAATAAGTTGCGATGCCTCTCAGGGTATTTTTGAGCCTCCTGCAATGTTTCTGCAGAGATGACATTAAGTTGGATGTGATATACGCCAAGGTCGCACATTCCTTTGATAAGATTCATAAAGGCTATTTTCCCTCTATCATCCTTAAGGAGTGATGGGTCAAGCTTCATGTTTAGTAGTGTTCCAGAGCCAAAAACGGCGTGATTAATTTTCGACACAGACTTAAGGACTGCCGTCGGTCCATTTACATCCGTACCGGGCATCGGTGATACTCCATCAGTCAGTGGTAGGCAGGCTTTTCTTCCCGAAGGCAGCGCCCCAATAACCAGACCGCTGGGGATGTGAGCGGTCACCGGGAGAATCCCGCTTATCATTCTGCCATGCTTCCCTTGATACCTGCCGATTTCCTCAGCGGCAAACTGGATTATTTCCGTGGCTATTTCATCGACCTCCGGGATGTCATTGCCGTATTTTGGAGTCGAGAGGCACATCTGTCGGATTTCTTCATATTCCTCAAAATTATTATCCAGAGCCTCAAGAAGCTCATCCCAACTTAGTTTCTTATCCTCATATATCAATTTCTTAACTGTGCCCAAACTATTGACAATATCAGCCACTCCCACCCATGAAATTGCATTCCCCAAATTGTATTTTGCCCCACCCCACTCGTAATCTTTGGCATTCTCTACACATTCCTCAAAACTCAGTGAGACTACGGGGACTGGTCTCAACTCACCGGCTATTGCCTCCAGCACCTGATTTGCTTCCACTGCCTTTCTGACTAAGTAGGCTAGCTGCGTCTTAACAGCAGCTTTGAACTCTGTAAAAGTGGCAAACTGACGGGGGGCGCCAGTTTGAGGAGCTAAACTTGATTTTGTCAGTCTTTGCACACCATTAGTCAGGGCAAATTCAACAGCACTGCCCAGGTTAAGATGCGCAAAATCAGTCCAATTCCGTAGCTTTCCTGATAGATTGGTCTCAACACAGCCGCAGGGATTCCAATTATATGCTTCCTCCAGGGGCACACCCTTATTCATCATAATCTTTATGCCAACTTCATCACTATGAATTGAGGGGAATCCTGTCCCCATGGCGACTAAGTCAGCTACCTTGCGCAAAAATGAATCGGGGTTTTTCTCCTTGTTATACCGTACTGATAATGATGGTTGATATAACTTTACCTCCATGGTTGCCTGCAACATCATATAGGAAAGCTCGTTGACGGCATCCTGCCCATCCGCTGTTATGCCTCCACAGCAGGTGTTTTGAAACATCATGTAGCCAGCGGCATATTTAGCGGTTCTTTCGTCCTGAAACAGGCAAGACTCGGAAAGTTTCACCCATAAACAGTCTAATAACTCCTGTGCCTCTTCCTTGGTAAGTATGCCCTCCGCTATGTCTTTCTTAAAGTAGGGGTATAGATACTGGTCCATCCTTCCGGGATTATAGGAGGGAGCATTTTGCTCCATGAGTACGCTAATGTGGTAGAAGTAAAATGCTTGCACTGCCTCCCCAAAAGTCCTGGCTGGGTTCTCCGGCACCCACTGGCAAGTTTTGGCTATTTTCTCCAGCTCAGCTTTCCTTCGCGGGTCTCTTTCTTCAGCAGCCATGCTTGCTGCTACCTGAGCATACCTTTTCGCCAGCGTAACTATGCCATCGCAGGCGATAAGGAGAGCATTTAAGTAGATTGCTTTCTCGTACCCTTCAGGAGTAGCTGTGTCCAGAGAAGCCAGTTTCTCTTCTATTCTTTTTCTTATGCCACTGATTCCATTGGTTATTACCCATTGATAGCCCACCGTCAGTTCACCGGGGCCACGAATTGCTCTCAGGTCGGCATTGATTACGGCTGCATCCGTAAGCCGGCGTACGTCTTCGGGCATCCTTGCTTCCCATGCCTCTTGGAGTGAACGACCCTTCCAGTATGGTTTGATAAAATCTTTAAATAACCTCTTGTCGTCTTCTGAAATAAGGAAAGGGTCTTGTAGTCTGGTCGGTATTGTCTCTAGTTCTTTGTCGAGTGCCGGCCAACAAACATCCGGACAGAGAATACCACCACGTATCTTACTCCCGGTGCAACCTACAATTAGTTCATCATCCCAGATAAAAACGGTTTTCCGTTGGCATCGTTCTCTAAAGCCTTTCGCTTTCCTCACTACTACTGGTTCGCCTTCAGTCTTCATGAAGCTCTCCGTCAGTAGGCGGGCATTTTCCAGGTCTATGCTTGGCTTCGTTGCCAGCACCCTTTCTTTTGCTTTCTGAACTCTCCGAATATAAGGTAGTGTCTCTATCGGCTGTTTGGTAGCTATCGCCATCGCTTAATCCCTCCTGAGAGATTTTTCCTCATCCTGACGGGAAATAAGTCTGATTTCCCGCTTACTATTATCCTCCTCAATGATGACCTTTGTCAATCTTCTGTCTAGCTCTGTAGGCTTTGGTGTAACGTGCTGCGTACGCATCACGGTCCAGGACCAGGTCAGCAGCCAAGATGACCGGTCGTGCCTTGGCTGCATCTACAATGGGGCAGGTCACACCAGCAGCGATGGCGATAGCGAGAAAGGCATTGTTCAGTAGCTCTCGGTCAGGCAGGCCAAAGGAGACATTGCTCGCTCCCAGTGTCAGGTTCACTCCCAATTCGGCCTTAACCCGGCGAATAGCTTCTAGGACTGCCGGTCCAGAGCTGGTATCGGCTCCCATGGAGAAAGCTAGGCAATCAATGATGATGTCCTCACGGGGGATACCTGCTGCCTCAGCCTGCGCCACTATCTTATGAGCGATGGCTACTCGCCGCTCTGCGTTATTTGGAATACCTTCGTCGTCCTGCACCAGACCAATGACTGCTGCTCCATATTCCTTAACCAAGGGTAGAATCTTGGCTAGGGAGCGTTCTTCTCCGGTGACTGAGTTGATTATCGGCTTACCCTTGTAGACCTTAAGGGCTGCTTCTAAAGCCTCGTGGTTGGTACTGTCAAGGCAAAGCGGTACATCAACTGCATCCATCACTGCCTGTATTGCCTGGGGGAGCAGAGTTACCTCGTCCACACCAAAGATACTTATGTTGATATCGAGAATATCTGCCCCAGCCTGTACTTGAGCCAGAGCTTCGTTGCGGACAATCTCCAGATTACCTGCCTTCAGAGCTTCAGCCAGTTTTTTCTTACCTGTGGGATTAATACGCTCGCCGATAAGCACTGTCGGCCGGTCATGACCAATGATTACTTCACTCGTTGCGCTCGATATCCTGGTTTCCATTAATCGATCTCCTTCCTTTTACCGTTTGTTAGCCGGTATCGTCCTAGGCGACTTGTCTCAATGAAGGTCTGCATAAAATGGGGGGCAGTGGCTAGCTCAATATAGTGGACTCGGGAGGCTATAGTCTGGGCTTTGGTTCGTTTGCGGCCAGAGACCAAAGCCAACTTAGCTCCCATGCCGGCAGCGTTCCCTACCTGCTGGAAGCGGTCTAGAGGCAGTGACGGCAACATCCCGACGGTAATTGCACTGGATACATCGATGTATGTGCCAAAGGCGCCGGCAATTACTACCTGACTAATTTCTTCTTCAGAGCAGCCATTTGTTTCTAGGAGTACTTGAATCCCGGTGCGAATGGCTGCCTTAGCCAGCTGCAACTCTCGAACGTCCTGCTGGGTGATAACGATGGCAGGATGCCCTTCTCGTTCTGCTTCGCTGACCAGTACGAATTCGCGTTGTTTTTTACGGGTACGAATGTGAGGATGACTATCCTTCATCTTACCGCCTTTGTCGATGATTCCAGCCAGATAGAGCTGGGCGATGGCATCCAGTACTCCTGACCCACAAATCCCAATCGGTGGCATATCATCAATAGTCTGATACTGAATACTATCAGTTACTATCCGTATCCGTTCAATGGCGCCACTGGCTGCCCGCATACCATCCTTGATGTGACCACCTTCGAATGCCGGGCCAGAGGCACAGGAGACAGTGGTTATCTTGCCGTTACTTACCAAGGAAACCTCGGTGTTGGTGCCGATGTCTAGAGCTACTGTTAACTTTTTAGTCTGCCAGACCCCTGTTGCTAGCAGCATAGCCACATGGTCGGCACCAACAAAACCAGCGATGTTAGGTAGCAGCTGCACAAAAGCTCCCGGAGCAATGTGAAGCCTGATGCTGCGGGCTTTGATATCCAGGGCTCTGCTCACCGCAGGCAGAAAGGGAGGAGAAGCCAGTTGACCCAGCGGCAGGCGAAGCATCAGGTGGTGCATGGCAGTGTTACCAACCACCACTGCCTCAACAATTTCCTGCGTACTGGCGCCAACCTCATCACATAGGTCAACAGCTAGCTCGTTAAGTGCGTCTACAATCAGCTGCTGTAGCTGCACGCTCTCATCTGTAGAATTCATGGCAGCGGTAATACGGCTGATGATATCCTCTCCATAGCTGACCTGGGGATTCATGATTCCTTTAGCAGCTAAAGTCTGACCATCACTCAAATTGACCAGATAGCCAGCAACCTTGGTAGTGCCCACATCTATGGCTAATCCCAGTTGTCGGTTTGACCAGGGACCAATAGCGATTACTTCATCATTGCGTACCGTAGCCTGACACTGCCAGTTCCAGGACCGTAGCTGGGGAGAGAGGCTACGCAGGACATCAATATCAACCTTGCTACAGTGTAAGCGGTGTTGCTGGTTTAATCTCTGGAGCAAGCGGTCGGCATCAGCTTGCGGGTCGGACAGGGATGGAGTTGATAGTTGTAAGTGGTAGGCGCGAACCGGCGGCTCCAGGCGAACCGTTATCTCCAGTCCCTCCACCTGGGTCCGCTGTGGTGTGGTCATCGACTCTGCTGGCAGACTTACCTTGCCATCACTGGTAGGATAAGTCTGACAGGCCAGACGCCAGCCGCCCTGCAGTTCTTGTGGCGAGAAGGCCTCCACATCATTAGACGTTGGTGCTGAGACAGTTCCGTTTAAGACTCGCACCCTGCAGGAGTGACACGTTCCGGTGCCTCCGCAGATAGTAGCGATACCGACACCACATCGCTGCGCACAGTCAAGAAGCGATTGTTTCTCTGAGCAAACTCCTCGCCGTCCCAGTGGCTCGAAATCGATGTGGTAAGATGCCATACTTCCCTCATTCCTCTGGTAACGCTACATCAGCCCCTTCTGCCGGTAGAAGCTCCTCGCTTCTTCAAGAATCTCATCTATTGCTTTATCCTGTTCCGGTGTTAGCGGCTTTGGCTTGTGTTTAGCCAGTATCTCTTCCATCCTCTCTTTGGCCAGAGCAATGGCATCCTTTTTCCCCTTCTTTATCCATTCTGGGTAGGGTGCTCTATCTGCTGCCTTCGGTATGAACTGCTCCTTCTGCCACCATTTTCTGGTGTGCTCTGTGTTGAGGTATTGACCCGGGATAGGACCGACCTGCTCTATCAGGTCTATAGCCATAGTCTCATCTGTCACCTCAACCCCCTCGATGAAGCGTCCTACCCAGTTGGCGGTATCATCCTCCAATACCGCCAGGACAGGATTAAAGGTTAGTTCAGCGTGTAGACCACCATGCCATTCCATAAGGTTAGCTCCAGATAAGGCAGTAACAAGACCAACCATTGTCTTCTCATAGGCGCATTGAAAGTCTATTTTCTTCGAGCTGGAATAGCCCGTACTACCGGCTTTTACGGGGAGCCCATACTTTCGCCAAATCTGGCTGAACATTACATTGTGCAGCGCACTTGGCAGGGCGCCAAAGACAGGGTGCCCAAATTGCATGTCCATGGCAAAAGTAAAGTCGCTAACAATTACTCCTGTTCCTGGCTTGATGAGCTGTATCAGCACTATCCCAGCCATTGCCTGAGCATTGTTAGTTATTGTCGACCCGGCAATAGTGACTGGCCCACTCCCCCCCATTGTCGCTCCACCGGCTAGACTGATGGGAAAGCCGGCTTCAATAAACCTGAAAGCAGCTTCGATTGTATCCCGGTAATACGTCAATGGTGGTGAGGCCAGCACCATACCTATCAATTCTATGCCAACTGCCTTTGCCATCTTTATCACGAATATCTCAGAGTCATCTGAATAACCGGTATATAAACTCTTGGTTGAATTTCTTATCCGACTTGCCATACTTTCTGGCAGCAGCAGGCAAGAGGGAATTTCCTTGATGTTCATGTAGGGAGTGTAAGAGTTTATCGAATGCACCGTATCCAGTGCATCAAGCACTCTCACCCCTTCGTTTTGCTCATTCATTGTTGGTGTCCGCGGCTGCCAATTATCTAAATCGACAATCCTCATCCCCACAGAATTTTGAAAATAAAGGGTATTGCCACCGATTCTCAAGTCATGCTTCGCCTCTCTCGTCTTGACTGCGAAGCTGCTGGGGCACTTGCGCAGGCAGTCTTCAACTAGGTAGCCCGGTATCCGCACCCGCTTCTCCTTTAAATCAACCTTGCAGTCGTGGTCAGCGAATAGTTGTAATGCCCTATCGTGCTCTATCCTCACCCCGGTTGTCTCAAGGACGTCCAGGGTTCCCCTGTGGATAGCCTGCAACTGCTCTTCAGCCAGTATCTCCAGTGGCTTGAACTTGCGGATAAACCCTTTCAGCATTCTCTACTCCACTTTATGCTATTCCTATCAGCTTTCTGGATAGTTCCACTGACCCAGGTGCCGTAGCATCATACCCATCCGCTCCAATCTCGTCAGCAAATTCCTGGGTTATCGCACCTCCCCCCACCATAACCTTCACATTATCCCTCAACCCTTGTTCTTTCAGGGTATCAATGACCTTCCGTTGTTCTGGGGCAGTCATGGTCAGCAGGGCAGACATGGCTAAAATATTCGGTTTATACTCCTTGACTGCGTCTATGAATTCCTCGACGGTCTTATTAACGCCCAGGTCATGTACTGAGAAACCTGTGGCGGTAAGCAATGTACCTACCATTGTCTTCCCTATATCATGGATATCCCCGTACACTGTCCCGATGACAACGGTACCCAGGCTTTTCCTCTTCATCTTCCGTTTCATGGCTTCCTCTTCTAATATGGGCATGGCACTTTGCATCGCCTCGGCTGCCCCCATCAGGTCAGGCAGCCAGAGTTCTCCTCTACCAAAGGCATCGCCGACTTCTCTGATTGCCGCTATCAATACGTCTATCGCTTCGACAGGGCTTATTTTTTCCTCTAGCGCCTTTCTGGCCCAGCTTGCCGCTCCGTCAGTGTCATACTCTGCAATTGCTTTCTTCAGGTTTTCCAGTATTTCCTGAGTTGGCATATCTGCCTCCTCCCTTTATCTCCAAATTCCAGATTTCTTGTTTTCACTCTAATATACTGAAACTAAATCATCCAGTCAATTTTCTAGTAGCCAGAGTTATTACTCCTCTAGCTTGTTTAGGTAGTGGGGCGGCGTAATTGGTGTCAATAGTGTGTATTAAGGCTAAGCCGACCAATGAAGCTCCCTCGCCTCACTGGTCGGCTTTATTTATCACATAAACCCTATTTTTAAGCTTGCTACTTGAGTTGGAAGACTACATCGGGCAGCCACAGGGCTACTTGAGGGATGAACAGAACAATGAGCAACCCAA
>SDBT01020609.1_pt1 | contig 10308 bp, 23 predicted proteins | sample 2277101 | NCBI WGS metagenome assembly SDBT01 (sample SAMN10404973, study PRJNA504765) | marine sediment metagenome | isolation source: marine sediment core GS10_PC15, 103 cmbsf | place: Arctic Ocean: Southern Knipovich Ridge | collected 2010
AACACGCTCATTGTTGGGCCGTGACCCCGCCATCCCTTACCAACAAATGCAAAAAAGCCCTGGCTCAAACAATGTCTGGGCCAAGGGCTCTGGGTTCGGGGAATGAACTGAATGACTTGATAGTCGATTCAAAGGTATGAAAATTTCCTGACCCCGGCATACCTTACGCACAAAATCATCACCCCGGCATTCAATGCAGCATCCCCGGTGGACATAGGAGAACTCCTACATGTCAGTCATAGAAGGCTGTCTACGTGTACTTGGCAGCAGCCTAATGTCACTTGGGGGATAAGCATGGTGTTAGGAGTATTAGATAAAGGGTGAATAACTGTGAGAATGTGACAGGGTTATGAGATATTGCTTGATGTTGGTTATGTAATTGACTCTCTTTTTTTTTCTTCTTTCAAGTGTACTTAAGTTTATTGATTGTGGCCATTATTATGAGTAAGCAGAATAGTGTTAGAGCGACGCTCTTTTAAGAAGTAAGAAGGGAATATGCTGTAACCTGTATAAATAGGGACATGTTATTCGCTGTGAGGCTACAGATATTCGCTGTGGGGCTACAAAATGTAGTGTAAATGTTGATAAGTTCCGAACTTTTTGTAGTGTAGGATCAAACAATATGTAGGATAAATAGTTACTTTTACACTACAAACTAAAAAAGGGGTATGAATATATGAAAGCAACAAAACTACCTATTCCTGTTAATCAAGATGCTAAGGATGAATACTTAGAGATGATTAAGGATGCAGACAAATTTACTGAGTTTCCTGTGTTGAATCACAATCCATTTATTGTTGATGTATCAAGGAGTTTAAAGACCAAGTTTAAGAGTGATGGTGTTGTAAAAGCTGGTAGGACCAGTTTAATTAACGAAGAGACTGGTGAAGTTGTAGATGATGTACATTTTTATGGTCAACGTAAAGTTGTAGATACTGAAACTTTTGTTAAGATATTTTCAGGTAGATTAAAAGATATATTTGATTTAAGTAAGACTGCTGTTAATGTACTGCTTTATATCATTGATTCTATCCAGAAGCCTATGAATATCAACAGAGATGTTGTGTATTTGGATATCGAAGACATTGGTAATTGGTGTGGTTACAGTGCTAAATCAACGGCTTATCAAGGCCTTGTTGAGCTTATGAAGGCTGGCATGATAGCTAAATATAAGAAACGTAACTTCTACTATATTGATCCATCGTTGATATTTAATGGTAATCGAGTTCTTATTTATGATGAATACATTCGTAAGGAGGCTGATTATTTTGATGATAAATCATTAAAAAAGTAGATTATGTCAGAAATATTAAATCCTGAATATGGAGAGAAAAAGGCATTTTTATATCAACTACCTCAATATGAATTAATCAAAACTATTGAGACAAAACATAATGTATTCTATATTTTAGAAGAAATAGATCATCCTGGAAACTTTGTAAGAATATGGATGAATATAAAATCTATTAAACATATAGATGATCCTTTTAGTAAAGATGTATTATCTATTGATGGTACTTGGAAACCTAAACGGTGATGGAAAGTGATTACAATGACTCCCGCGCGAAGTGGTGGTAAATACCATGTAATTATTTTTCTCTTCAATAACCAATCTAATCTGGAAAGATCATGAAAAAAACAGAAGCGATAAAGATCCATAAAGCCATGCGCTCGGTTGGCATTATAAAGGCTATCTATCACGATTGTAAAAGAAGTCAGTATCGTTACACTTACATTAATGATTACAAGTTCAAACTTGATGATATCCATCCGTCCCATCTTGAGCCTCTTGAGGAAACAGTATATGCATACAATCTTCCTCACGCCAATAGCAATGAGAGAAATCTTGAAATCATAAAGAAATGGATGAAGGGAGCCAGGCAAGTCGATCTGGCCCGTGAATATGGTGTATCAGCTACAACCATCCATCAAGCAATAAATCGGTTCAGAAACCGTGCGCCACGTTCTGAGAAATGGCATAATTATTATCTCATACAAGGACTTGATTACACTAAAATTAAAGATAGACCATGAAAACCAAACACACACCTCCGCCGTGGGATGATATCGATCTCTGCGATCTATTAAACAAGCCTGTAGAAGAACTTGAAGCAAATATTAAGCTGATGAATGCAGCTCCGGAAATGTTGGAAGCTTTGGAAGATGTTATTAAGACAATTAAATTTTGGCATAGCGGTGTTGCCTGGGAACAATATCAGCATTCACCAGAAATGAAAAGAATAAATTCAGCAATCAAAAAAGCCAGGCCATGATAAAAGAATACAAATCATTGGTTGGAGAATATGTTATTGAGTACCGAACCAAAAAGCACAACAAAATCAAAGTCAGATCCTCAGATGATTCGCAAGTATTTGCCAGGAAGGTATGGCCAGGCGGGATATCTGTTCGTGAAACAGTGATTGCAATAATGCTTAACAGAGTAAACAATGTTACCGGTTACTATATTGTGAGCCAGGGAGGAATTCATGGGACAGTTATTGATTTAAGGATCATCCTGCACGTTGCTATTCAAAGTCTAAGCTCTTCATTTATTCTGGCACATAATCATCCATCCGGAAACCTCACACCAAGCGATGCTGATATCACAATTACTAAGAAGATAGTAAAAGCTGCAGATTACTTAGAAATAAATGTCCTGGACCATATCATTTTGACGGAGGATGCTTATTTAAGTTTTGCAGATGAAGGTTTACTAACAAACTAACAATGAAAGCTGCTAATCATATCTCGAAGTACAAAACATTATCCACTGAATATCTGGATAGCCTGAAACCATCATACACTTCTCAGGATTATCCTATTCCTAAATGGATCATCTTTTCACAAACATTGATAAAAGATGGCTGGGTGGTCAGGTTGTATAGAGCTAAAACAACATTCTCCAAATATTTGTTTATTTCCCGGGATAAGAAGATGCTAAAGATCCGCTTTTCAAATCACAAGGCCAATAAGCTCAAAGAGCTGGCTAATGATTGTGATTTCTATGTTGGTGTCGGTAATAAAGGTGTAATCACCACTGAAGAGTTATTGAGGACTTTATTGGCCAAGTAGCAAGTAATTATTTTCTTTCAAAATAACCAATTAAATTGAGAATTAATTATGAAAACATTACGCTTAGTTGTTACCTATGATTGTATACGAGATTACGCCATGTGCTGCAACAAACTCGATGACTATCCTCCCGAGAAGGTGAAATCTGTTAATGAGAATTTCCTGCCGCAAGCATTGGAAAGTTACGATGAGATCGTAGTGACCGGTGGTGAGCCAGTGATGTTCCATTCAAAGCTTATTGAGCTGTCCAAACAAATTAACCTGGCTGGTTGTATTAAATCATATGTCAACACAGCTATGACCTCGATAGACATCGATGAATTTAATTCCCTTTGCGCACATTTCGATGGTGTCACGATGACTATTCATGATCAGGATGCCCTGGAGGAATTCTTTGCGCTTGTCGTGCAGATAAACTGTAGCTGGGCCATGCATTGGCTTTATCAGGATACCAGCCTTCGTGTAAATATCTTCAAGGATATTTGCATGTCAAGCAATGATTGGAGCCTGATTAGCCGTTTCTGGGATGTAAAGAAAGACTATGTGTGGAAGAATTATTGCTCATTACCTAAACATGAGACATTGCTTAAACTGGAGGATCTATGGAAAACAAAGTAGAAGCCAAAAAGACATATGCTATCGTTTTAACGTCGAAAGTGCGTTCAGAACTGATGGCCTTACATGCTCAGTTTATCGCCGAGAGGGATATCATATTGATCACTCCGGATGAGTATGTCGAGATGCAAGGTGATGGTCGGCTGTCGGGATTGCCTGAGATGGCTATTGAAGAGATCCGCTTGTATGCTTTGCAACTGGAGGAATATAACTTCACCGAAGTATTTATCACTGCCGAAGATGTGCGGCCACAACGTGAGAATGTTCAAAAACTATATGGTAAGAACTACTATAAGCAGAATCGATTCAGATATGATTATGTACCTAACAAAAGAAATAAACAAAGAAAATATTGCCATGGAGACAAAAAATAGTAAGCTCATAACAGACAAGCAAGCCTTTTATGTAAGGCTTTTGGAATTACTCAAGGAAGGTAAATTTATCTTTATAAATACTCTTACTGGAAAAGTGATATACTTCTGTGAAACATTTCCTGACAATGGTGAGGTAATGGTTGATGAAGGATTTGGGGAAACAAACAGGTATTTGATTAACATCATTCATATTGATGTTTTCAGGCCTAAAAGCAGAAGTGTACACCATATCTTTGATGATCTCTTGAAAGGTTTTGCAAAACCTGTTGTCATCCTGCTATTAATGATGCTACCCATGTTCGTCAAGGCTCAGGTATTTGATTTCAATCGTGAAGTACCTCCCAATGCCATTTACATTGCCTATCAGCCATGGGACCATGGCCTTGGGTTGAGGTATGATCAGTATATCTGGAAGATGGGGGCCTATGGATCGGTCACCTATGGCAACCTGGGCTTGTACAAAGGAGCTGGATTGAAAAATCATTGGAAGTTTACTGCAGGGATCCTGATACCGATTAATGATGATCGGATGGGTAATCAGGCTGATATAACCCTTGCATTAAACCGCCATTTTGTAAAAACCTTTGATGTGGATGATCCATACAACAACTATGATGACACTGGGAGGATCGAAAATACTCCCTGGTCATTTGAACTTGGGATGACGATCAAGTTACGGAGATTTGCCCTGGGTATGAGAACAGATATCCTGAGATGGGAGCCATGTATTGATATTGGGATCCCACTCAGCTTTGAGATGAAACGTAAGATGCAACATAGATTTAACAAATACAATAAATGTACATTATGAAAGTAAGAATAACAAGTAAGGAAGTTAAAGGGCTTGGAGATATGCATTATGATCTATCCATTCCTTCACATTTTGCTGCATTTATCGGTAAACTGGGTGAACTATTTACCGATGAAAGAGAATTCTCTATTCTTGAAATGACAGAGCAAGAAATCTATATTCGTAATCTTAACCATCATTGATCATGAAATCAAAACATTCAAGTAATATAATTGGAATATGTCCTGATTGTTCAGATCAGAGACGTAAAGATTTCCACGAGGAAAATCCTGAATGTAACCTCACACCTGGTGATTATATAAAAGTTGCTGTCCAGGATGATGGTGAAACTGAACATATGTGGTTCAAAGTACTATTTATTGATGGTGATAAAATTGTAGGACAGCTTGACAACTATCCTGTTGTTGTCACCAATATTAGTTACGGCGATGACTTTGAATTCACATATCAGGATGTAGAACAGATTCATAAATAGGAAAAAAACGACCATGAAAAAATTTGATATTGAATTTGAAGTTAATCAGAAGTTCAGTTATGCTATGACTGTTGAGGCAAATACACCTGAACACGCTATTGCGATTGCCAAGAATGAAGATTTTGATAGAAGTTCAGCAAAGGATGACTGTATGTTAGAGTCGGAAGATGATCTTGACACCATTAAAGTTGTGGGTGAAAGAATCAGCAACGACAATGGAGTTTCCTCCCATCGTGAGTCATTTGATGAACCTGTTGATGGTAGAAGTGAAGAAGCTAAACTGTGGGATAAATACAATGCTACAAACGGGAATAAATGTCCTAAATGCGGTTCAGAAGATATAACCGGACATCTTTTCAATTCGAATTACATGCATGCATGGAGAGATGTAGATTGTCTCGACTGTGATGAAACATGGAGGGAATTTTTCACCATGACATATATAGAAATATTATAATGAAAGCAACAAATCAGTCTAACATCTTCACCGAGTTCCGGATGAAACGGATCCCTGTTCCTGAGAAGTACCGGGATAAACGTCATGATCACGACACCTATGTATGGGAGTCAAAGGATGGCAGGATTTTTAAGGTTACCGACATGGAGGATAACCACCTGGCCAATACTTACAAGATGATGGTCAATACTGTCCTGTTTGCCAGAGAGCAGTCCAAACACAAGATGCTCACCATGGCTATGCGTAAAACTATTACTGCCGTGAATTACCACCTGCATTATATTGGCTATGAATTGTGGTTTCGCGTTTACCCGCCGGCAATGAAGGATCCAAAATATAAAATGGTTGAAAAGTAAGCAAAAATAAAAAACTCAGATAACAAAAAGGAGGTATATCATGAAAAAAAGATTGCACATATTATGGTTTTTCACATGGACATTAGTGATAGGATTTGTTGGAAGTATTGTATGGTTATTGATTTGGTTATTTACCGGATGGGATTATTTAGATTGGATAATGTCTTTAGCCAGAAAGAAGAGATTTTTTGATTAATTAAGTATAAAATGGTTGAAAAATGACAAAAGCAGAGAAAGCCCGTAAATCATTTGACTATGCTTGTAAGCAAGCAAGTAAATGTCGGCACGAAAAATACCAGGTATCATGTTTCAGTTGTGATAAGCATAAGGAATGTGATATACGGCTTAGACTTGAGAAAGCTCAAAAACTCTTAGAATATTGATATGGAAGAATTTGTATTATCGGGTGCAAACAGAAGAATTAAAGCTGTTTATATTTCCCGGGAAGAAAAACTGGATTGGATTGGTCGTCATCGCAAACATTTTGAGATTATTGATCAGACATATCAACATCCTAACGTCAATACTGTAGCTAGACGATTATGTAATGTAATCAGACAGAATTTTGACTATTCTCCTAAAACTAATGACTGTGACCTGGTATGGACATGGTTGCAATTATATCGTGAACATAAATTAGAACTTGAAAATCAAAAAACAATGAGTGACACATTTGATTATACCAAATTAACTGACCGTATCAAGGCAGTATTCAATAATTCAGCTTATGAAGCTCAGTGGGATATAGTCAGGGAGATATTTCCTGAGATCTATGAAGAGTGGAAGAACGATAGTTGGAACCGGCAATATATCATTGGTCATGTATATATGCGTCGTGAGCAATCTTTCAGTCATGTGGTATCTCTTCTTATGCCAGTTAAGATATTCGGTAGACATACACATCATGATGGTGATATCGTTAGGTTATTAAATCTTATTACTGGTACTTTCTGGGAATTTTTTGTTCCTCATGAAACTTCAGATAAAAATTTAACTGTTGATGAATGGGGAAAGCTTACTCGTAATATTGATGGTGAATCATTTATTCATCTTGGAGAATTTAGTCACAGCCAATATAATGCTTACCTGCAGGGAGAGCATCAACCATTTATACTGCATGAAGAAAGTGAGCTGACAAAATCCAAGTAGTTATTCTCTTCATCATGAATCTTGATAACTATCCCTTCGCTAAGCTACAATTCTTTGGGTGGATGATTGCCGAGTATGGTGTTACTGAACAAACATTCGGTCAGGCACCATTAGAAGAGCAGTGCCGTGGTGTAGCTCGTTTCCTGGGCTATCCCACGGTATTTCCCTTTCGATGGACTAATGACCACCTGGAGGACCAGATCTATGAATATTTGTATATTTATGAGTCGGCACTCAGGCGATTTCCCTATGGTGCGGCAGATTTTAATAAAGATCTAATCCTTATGGACTATACAATGCGTCAGGAGAAACATCCTGAAATGTGGAAAAAAGCAGAGCTGATGCCATCACTTTGTGATTGTATCATTGAGCGTCACTATCACATGAATACCCGCTCGGGTAAGCCAAGACCAACACTCAGCTCTGCTATCATCGACCTGGAGGATCCCATACTTCCAGAGATCGATGAAAACAAATTCTGGGAAGAGAATATCGCATTTGCTCATGCTTATATGCATGAACCAGTACCATTTTGATAATTATTTTTGCAAAGAGATACATAATAATTTAACTTGCAATTAAATACCTGGCAATAATGCCATAATCAACAAACCTTTATGCTTATGAAAAAGTTTATTTCATTATGGGTCCTTGTTCTTACAATGACCTTCGGGCTTTCACTGCCCGCCCTCGCAATTCCTGATTACGGAACTGTAAATCAGTTTACCATTGAACAGGCCACTTTAGACATGGATGTCACTATTAGCTTGGACCTGGAAATCGTACCGGCCTTGGATATTGAGATGAAAACCGAATTGATCTATCTGGAAGGAACGGTGATTATTGGTCCCAGTTTATTTGATCAGATTATATTGACCGACCAAGCAATTATGCAACCCATGAATAGGCAAGATAGACATGAAAGTATGTTGTCGCTGAATTCCTATGGAGAGATTAATCAGGAGACATATTCCTTAGGCTTAAACTATGATGAGGGCTCACCGCAGTTAGGAACCGGAGAGTTACTTACGACCAGGCGCTTCCTGGAGACATGCATGTAAAAGGAAGGCCCTAGCGGTCACATAAACTTAAAATCCCCGGAGGTTACTACCAAGATCTTCGGGGATTTCTTATATTTATAGCTATGAAAACATTTCTAGGAAATCCGATCAATCAAGAAACTTTGGCAATATTATACTTGTGTGATTATGATTACGCAAAACAAACTATCACGGTGACTGATGAAACTCAGTTTACAAGAACTTTTGACTGTTTACTGGTATATGCTAACACGCCTAACCCGGCAAGCCAAATGACTTCTGGAAAAGATAGGATAGCATTTGAAAAGAATTTGAATAAGTTACATGCAAGGTTTAATGATCCAGAATGGGTTAAAGAACTTAGTGAATACATTTAATATGGAAAAACTGGAAAACATGAACGACTTTACTAAAGACGGGTATCTGTGGATATATGCTAAAAGCACAGGTCCAGGTGATGTATTTTATAATACTCTTTCCCGTATCATAGATATGGAAGATAAATCCGATTGGGCCCATCATGCTTTACGATACATAGCTTATCATCTAATGCAATGGGAAAGATGGCCAGATTGGATGAATGACGATAAGGACGCGAAAACCAGAATAGGTTATTATCTGGGCAGATGGTTAAACAAGATCCTTAGGAAATTTGGAATATCAAGAACATTTCCAGAACGTCCACAGCATGATATGACCAGGGATCCATATATAGCTTTTTACTGTGCTGCCGTCTGGTTGGAAGAGGAACATTACATTGAAAAAGTAAAACCACCCTGGTATAATTGGAGGCGTGAAACCTGGATGGAAAGAAAAAAGCTGCTCAAGAATAATAAGCCAGAATGGATTCAGAGACTAGATTATTACCGGGACAAAGCTTCAGTAATGAAGAAAGCTAAAACTTTAAAATGGGTCAAGCTTAATCGGGAGGAAGCCGGATTAATATAAACCAGAATATTATGGAAACATCAGCAGAATTTATTAAAAGCGAAACACCTGATTTTTATAATGAGTTATGTGTGGACGGGGTAATTACTAGGGTATGTATTCTAATGGACAAGTTTGCCCAACAATCCCCCCAGCCTATCAGCGAGGAGGAGATTAATGCGTTATGGACGAAACACCGAGGCCACTACAATGTTATCTTCAATCGTAGAGATTTCGGGATATTTCTTAGAGAATTTAACAACGGATAAGATGAAAGCAGAAGAGATAGTAAATGAGAATTTTCAAGGCTTAGATGATTTAATTGAAGATTCTGATTTAAGGCAGTTTTACCGTTCATTGATTATTGAATGTATGGAAGAATACGCCCGACAGTTAATAACAAAGGAGGAGATAGTAAAGATATTGGATAGCAATATTAATACTTGTGTTGAATGTGGTGGTGGGACTCAGAATGATGCAGCCAAAGCCATACTATCTAAACTAAAAGGAGAATGAAAAACGAACCCATTAAAATCATCGGATTAATACTATTCTTCTTAATCATGGGAGTAATGGTAGGCTACAACATAAGAACGAGCCAGGAGAAGTGCGCATCGTTTAGAGACACTGAGGGAGAGATAGAATTTCATGATCATACAGAACCAAAACCATTTTGAGATGAAAGCAAGAGAATTTATTGACAAAAATTACATACTAATACGGGTGGATGATGATGAGTTACTGAATAGAATAGCAATTATCATGGAAGAATATGCCATTCATGTTCTATCCCACTCCACCCTATCAGAGAGCAAGGTGATGGAGGTGTTGGATGATAAAATATCAATCAGGTGGAAGGATTTTAAGACTGGAATACATGGAAAAGAAAATGCAGCCAAACAAATTTCCTCTCTCTCAGTGGTAGATATTGCACAGGTGGGGGAAGAGGATTGGCACGCACCAACTTGTTCATTCGGGACTAACGTTTGTATGATATGTGGCAAAACAGTTGATGAGCATTTTCTACCCACC
>SDBT01020610.1_pt1 | contig 10308 bp, 8 predicted proteins | sample 2277101 | NCBI WGS metagenome assembly SDBT01 (sample SAMN10404973, study PRJNA504765) | marine sediment metagenome | isolation source: marine sediment core GS10_PC15, 103 cmbsf | place: Arctic Ocean: Southern Knipovich Ridge | collected 2010
CTATGAAAATCAGATTATCAACAAAGATGATACTGATGGATTAGAATTAACTTGGGGCAATACGGACGCTATCATCGCACTTGTCAAAAAAATAATTATGGGTGAAGGATTTGGTAAGATACTAGCTAATGGCCCAAAGTCGGCATCAGAAAGTATTGGAAAAGGATCTGAAAAATATGCGATTCATTCAATGGGGCAAGTACTTCCTATGCACGATGTAAAGTTTTTTAATACAATGGGACGCACTTACGCTTTTGACCCAACACCAGGACGTCACACTGCGTCAAGTTTGGATCACTATATCACGGGTTTAATGAGAAGAAACAGATATGTGAAAGAATTTATTTTACCAAAAGGATTTAAAACATCAGGGGATGCTAGAAGTGAAGGGATGAAAATGTGTGCTAGTCTTCATCAATGTATCAACTCTCTTGGAATGTGTATATTCACCTATTGGTTTCAAACCTATCCTATGTTAGAACTAATTAAAGCTATTGTTGGTTGGGAGCTCTCTATGGATGAAATTCTAAAAATAGGATTGAGGATACAGACTTTAAGACAAGCGTTTACCGTAAGGGAGGGTGTTATTCTAGTTAACAATGAATTGCCAGGTAGAGTCGTTGGAGATCCTCCATTTGAAACTGGACCTAATCGAGGAAAAACAGTAGATTATAAAGCTGATATTAAAGAGTTTTGCAAAAAAATGGGCTGGAATCCTGAAAACGGATTTCCTCTAGAAGAAACTCTAGCAGATTTGAATCTAGATTTTGTTATTAAAGACCTTTATTAAAACAATTTTTCTTTTTTTTTTATAATAATGCTTGAGATTTAGCTAAAAGCTCTTAATTTTATAATTTATAAGAAATGAAATTTTATTACTTTCTTTCTTAGTTCTTGTTAACTTAAAAATAGAGAAATAACTAAATATTAGAATTATAAAAGTTTGAGATGATATAATAATGCCTAGTTTGAAAGATAAGACGATATTTATCACTGGTGCAAGCAGAGGAATTGGTAAGGCAATAGCTTTACGAGCAGCAAAAGACGGAGCAAATATTGTAATTGTAGCAAAAACCGCCGAACCCCATCCTACGCTTCCAGGTACTATCTATACAGCAGCAGAAGAAGTTGAAAAAGCAGGTGGTAAAACTTTACCCTGTGTTGGTGATGTTCGTTTTGAAGAAACGGTACAAAGCGCTGTAGATTCTGCAATTGATAAATTTGGGGGGATTGATATCGTAATAAATGATGCCAGTGCAATCAGTTTAACTTCTACATTAGATACTAAAATGAAACGATTTGACTTAATGTTTTCTGTAAATGTTCGAGGAACGTTTTTGGTCTCAAAATTATGCATTCCTCATCTACTAAAGGCTGAGAACCCTCACATATTAAATCTCAGCCCTCCTCTAAATATGGATCCAAAATGGTTTGCCAACACCTTAGCATATACCATGTCTAAATATGGTATGAGTATGTGTGTTTTAGGCATGGCCGAGGAATATAAAAAGAAAGGAATCGCGGTAAATGCTCTATGGCCCAGAACAGCAATTGCTACAGCAGCCATCAAAATGATAGGAGGGGAAAACGCAATGAAACATTCAAGAAAACCTGAAATTATGGGTGAGGCGGCATACTTAATAATAACTCAACCTAGTAGGGAATGTACGGGAAATTTCTTTATTGACGATGAAGTCTTAATTCAAAATGGTATTACAGATCTAAGTAAATATTCTATTGTTCCTGGAGCGAAACTTATGCAAGACTTTTTTCTACACAGTGAAGGATTTACAAGTTAAGCTTCTTTTGATTTTATTAATCCTAGCAAATAGGGTATAGCCAAGAAGGGAGCATATACTAAGACTATTTCAAAAATGCTATTATAGACTAAAGCCCAGAATTCTAACAAATCATCAGCTCGGCGTAAATTCGAATATGTGCCATCAGAGTTTTTAGTCCCCACTTCAATCCATCGTTGACCAGTCAACCATGATAAATAATTCCACCAAAAAGCCCATATTGTCATGATTAATATCATATATAATCCTCGTTTTCGGGACTCTGAATCTGTTGTTATCAGCCAATATATCGCAGGAGAAATTATTATCATTACCCCTACTACGGAATTCAAAGAAAACATCTCTCTCCTAGAAGGAACTTTACCTCCCACATTTACATTAGTATATCTTATACCGCCTCTCAGCATTAATAAAAAGAACAATAAGAATAAAGCGAAGAAAATAGTGTTTTTTTTCCTTGTTTCCTTACTCATTATTCTATCTCCAAAAAACATTCCCATTATAGCTATGGCACCTCCTTCTGCCATCGCTTGGATAGGGATTGTGAACCATAACAATGAGGTTACATTCAGCCCAAAAAAGTACTTTTCTTGAAGGACTCGTCCCCCTGTTAATTGTATTGAAAGCTCGACAGCACTCCATATGATTGTTCCGACTAAGAAAACCCAGAAATAATCTAATCTCTTTTCATTCTTTTTGTAATCGTAGATGCTGACAACAATTGCTAAAATGGCAATAATGAGTTTTTGACCCCACTCATATCCACCAATGCCACCTCTTACTAAAAAAACGCTTTCAAAAATCATATGAACATATTATGTTTAAACTATTTAATTTTTGCTCCATTTCAATAATATAAAAAAATAAAAATATAAAAAAGGAAGAAATGTTATGGATTTGAAATATGATTTAGAGATTGTAACTCCACACACAGTGGCGAATACGAAGGGATTGGGTCGGGGAAACGCGGGTGCAGTCTCGTTACGAAATTTTACAATTGCGATAGATTCGACTATTTACGCTAAAACAGCCCACCTCTTTCGTCAAAATTTAGAAAAACATTTTGATCTACCCATCAAATATCTTATCTTTACTCATTATCATGGCGACCACATATTTGGAATTGGTCCATTTAGTGATGTCACGACAATTAGCAGTGAACAAATGATAGAAAATATGAAATCTGAAGGTATTAAGAAGCAGTATGAGATGAGAGTTAAGGAATTCCCAAAACAAGACCCTTTAGCAGAAGGAGTAGAATTTAAATTACCAAATGTGGGTTTTAATGAAAGATTAATAATTAGAGATCAAGATTTACATGTTGAACTTTTACATTTAGGAGGTCATACCTCAGGAACCAGTATAATATATTTTCCACATGAAAAAGTCATCTTTGCTGGAGATTTAATTTTTGCTAATCTCTTTCCTTATGCGGGTGATTCAACATGTAATCCAGACCAATACATTAAAGCTTTTGAGATTATGAAAAGTTTAGATGCTGATACATATATTCCTGGACACGGAAGAGTGTTAAAAGGAAAGAATTCTTTAGATATTTATATTAAGTTTTTCAGAGACTTTCAAAAAGCGGTAAAAGATGGAATTAGAGACAATGTGTCACCTGAAAATATAGAAGTTCCCCATGAATTTGCTATATTTAGCGAGGATATGAAAACTTCTTCAATAAACCATTGGTATAATTTCTATAAAAAAGGATAATAATTCTTTAATGACTATAGTCTTTGATCTTCTGAATAAGTAAATTTATATGATTATAATTGGTTGCTCCTACAATTTTATGTACAACTTTTTTATTCTTTATAAAAAGAGTTGTAGGTATCCCTGAAATTCCATATTGCTTAGTAATAGCTTCATTCAAATCTACATTTACTTTTAGAAAAATAAGTTCGTGTGAATGTTCCTGAAAAATCTTTTCGAACACTGGAGCAAAAGTCATACAAGGACCGCACCAAGTAGCCCAAAAATCTACAATTATTATCTGATTGGAATATTCTTCCAAGATATCATTAAACTCATTAATATTGTAGATTGTTAATATTTCACTCGGCATTCCCCTATGCTTCATAAGCATTTCTGCTTTTCTTAGCCTAATTTTCTCCAGTTCGTGCTCAGACATTTTGATTGTTATCTAATTTATAAGAGTATAACTAGAAAAAATAAGTATTTTTATTTAACTATATTGAATTAAAAATAGTTCCAATATATAAGAACAAAATGATTATGATCTATTCTAATTTTAAATAGTCATTTTTTTTTTCTAGTTAGTATTACTCATACTTAATGTATGACATAATTATTATTGGCGCTGGTGCTGCGGGTGCTTCATTTGCTTTAAAGATGGCTAAATATGCTAAAGTCCTCCTTGTTGAAACAAATAATGAAAATTATTTTCCTAAAGGAACAAAAGTGTTTCCACAACATAATCACCCCTTTATAAATGAAATTGAATGGGAAAATCGAGAGATATTCCCAAGAATTCATAAGATAATTCGCTATTTAGGTACCGAAGAAGAGGGAATTGTAAATTCCGAAGAATTCGGAGAACCATTCGGTAATATTTGTTATATTGAAAATCTATTAAAAGAATTAGTAAAAAGATATCTAAATTCAGGGGGAATCATCAAATTTAGCGAAAAAATTCATAAAATAATTAAACACAATGATTATGTCGAAATCATCAATAATAAAGGAGAATCTTATTCAGCTAAACTACTTGCTTTAGCAACAGGGTCTCATAGCCTAGAATTACAAGAGTCGATTGGTTTTGATATACCCGATACATATACTGGAATTTATTCTCATATGTATGGAGATGAGGCTAAAATAAATGAAAATTTACCCATTGAATATAATTTTCACATAAACTCTAAGATAAGTCGAAGTGGTCCTTTTTTCATGTGTAAGGGTCAATCAATAAAGGATGAAGGTAGTAGAATTTTTTCAGGATTTTTAGGAAGTCAACATGAAACTGAGCAAGAAATTTATTCAAAGTACGAGAGAATACTAAAGAATTATAAAAAAATTCAGCCCTTTATTGAGGGTTTAAAGCAAGAAAAACCAACTCTGACTAAAATTTCTAAACATCCAATTAAAGCTTTTACTCAAGATAGAATTATCGTTTTAGGTGAAGCGGCGGGTCTAACCACCTCCTTTTTTTACGAGGGTTTAGTAGCTACACTCGCCTCAGCAGAAATTTCTGCTCAAACTGTTATACCTCTGTTAGAAAATAATGGTGATTTTAATAGGTCTGAATTAAAAAAAATCGATGAGGACTTGAAAAGAATTGTATTGAACACCTATTTTAATAATAACAGTGCCTCTGAATATCTCTTTTATAATACAAATCCATCTAATATCAATTTACTTTTCAATACTTATGCCAAAGTAGTTAGTTCTAATAGGAAGATTAGAGAATATATCTGGGAGGCCCATATCACTCATCAATTAGAAGATTATGATGTAAAAGGAGCATCTTCACGATATTTCGGAGAACAACTCTATAGAAAGTTGAGTTTCACTTCAAAACTCCTTTTAGGACCTTTATTTCTAAAAGCCTTGTTTAAATGATTCTAAAGGCCATATGTTCATACTCTCAACATTATGGTAAACTTTTTTATAAATATCGTGAGTATTAAGATAACTATGTTTGATGTTATTGTGATTGGAGCTGGCATTGCTGGGGCAACTCTTGCCTCGAAAGTTTCTAAATTCGCAAAGACCCTTCTTATAGAAGCTAAAGAAGAAGGCAATATTCCCATGACTACTAATGTTTTTCCTGAACATAATCGTCCATTTCTTCCAGAAGAGATTAATTGGCAAGATAAATCACTCTTTCCCAGTTCCCACATTAAAACGAACTTTTTAGGTTATAAAGAAGAAGGTATTATTAATTCAGAAGAATTTGGGGCTCCTCTGGGTAATATTTCACACACAGAAAAACTAATAGAAGCTTTACTTCAAATATGTAATAATCAAGATGGTACAATTAAATATGGAGAAAAAGTCTCACAAGTTTCTAGAAAGAGCGACTCCATTCAAATAGATACAAATCAAGGTAATACATATTCTGGAAAAGTGTTAGCGATTGCAACTGGTTCTCACAGTTTCCAGATACAAAAATCATTAGGATTTGAAGTACCTGAAAGTTATAACGCTATATTAACCCATTTTTATGGAGATGAAGATCTTTTAAATGAGAATATTCCATACAACTATATTTATCATATTAATCCAAATATATCAAATAAAGGTCCATTTTTTATAAATAAATCTACTGAACGAATCTACACAGGCTATTTAGGAAATAAAGGAGAGTCTCCAGAACAAATGAACCAGAAATTAGACAGAATTTTAAACAATTACCAAAGAATTCAGCCTTTCATTAAAGGATTAAAACGAGATTCAAAAACATTTGTTGCAAAGGTCTCGAAGAATGTGATTAAAAGTTTAGTTCAAGATCGAGCTTTAGTTTTGGGTGAAGCTGGCGGATTATGCACTGATTTTTTCTATGAAGGAATGTTGTGCGGCGTGTCAAGCGCAGACATTGCTTCTAAAACCATAAAACCCCTCTTAGAAAACAATAGTAATTTTACCAGTTATGATTTAAAAAATTATGAGCTAGAACTTAAACGAATATTATTGGACAACTACTTTAAAAATGGAACTGCTTCAGAATATTTGTTTTATAATACAAAAGGATCTAGTTTAAAGACATTATGGGACACCTATGCTCGATTAGTTAATACAAATGAAAGACTCAGAAGAGAAATATGGGAAGCATACAGGATGCAAGATTTAGAAAATTATGACCTCTCACGCACTCGATATGCAGGAGAAAGGTTATTTGCAATGCTTCCGACATTGACCAAACTATCACTTGGGACTAAATTTTTTAGGGCCTTATTTAAATAGAAATCATAATTCGATTTACTTATTCAAAATCAAAACTAAGAGAAGATATTGCATTTATATATAAAAGGGTTGTTTCAGATGAAATAGAGCAAAAATCTAAATAGTAATTAATTATTTTTTCTTTTCTTTACTCTTAAACATCTCTTATTAAAAAAAATAAAAAATTATTTTTTGAAATTGGTTTTTTATTACTTTAATTTCGATCTAATTAATTAAGAATTTTTTACCTCCTTTATTCCTTTATTTATTCTAACTATATTAAATCTTGATGAAAGACTTTTTTCAATACATTGGAAAATGTACTATTATACTGTTGAATATATAATATTTATACTTTTACGTAAATATCCAATATTTTTCTAGTTTTACATGAAACTTCTTGGTTATCAAAAATAAGAAATGAAAAAGAAATCTTAACTGAAAATAAAACGAAAACCTTGTTCAAACGGATAATATAATGTAATTCGAAAAATCATGGGAGATATTCTAATAAAGTATTTAGAAATAATTCAGGCTCATGCGGATAAAAGTGTTATTCATTGTTTAATTGACCTTTTATTCTTTTTAATTCTTTCTAAAACCTTTTTATATTCGATTTCATTTTTTATTTTCTTATTTTCTCTTTTTGTATGGTCTAAATCTCGATAATATGCTTTTATAAAATCGGGAGTGTTTTCTTTTAGTATTTTTTCTGCTTTTATAGGGTGTTTTTTTCTGATTCTTTCAATGGCATACATTCTAACAATACTACTTACATCGGATACGGCAATGCGTTCTAATTCTTTGAAATTGTTTATGTACTTAACTGCCATATATCGACTTTTGTAATCATCACTATATTCGGCTATTAACTGATAATCTTGTTCATTCATTCTCTTTTTATAAAATTTTTTATGGCAATGTTCAAATAGATTTTCTATTTATTCTTGAACATTTCGGCAAATTTTTCTTCTAATGTATTGTTCAAATCGTTAAATGTCTTTACTTGTGCACCCAGTTCTTCTGAAATTACGGGTTCTAATTCCACAGCTTTTTCGAGGTGTTGAATTGCGATATTATATTCTTTTTGTTCATGGTAAATACTGGCCAAGAACAGCCATGCCTTCGCTTGGTTTGGATTTAGCTCCACAACCTTTTTATAACTTTCAATAGCATTATCTAATTCATTTCTATGCTTATAAACATTACCCATATTGTAATGTGCCATAGCATAATTCGCATCGATCTTTATTGCTGTTTTTAGTGAATTTAAGGCATTATCATAATCAGATTTTGATTCGTAAGAGAACCCCATGCCATTCCAAGCTTCCTTATACTCTGGCTTTAATTCCCCTGCTTTTTTATAATTATTGATTGCTGTATCATATTCCTTTTTATTATGAAAAGCGTTTCCCATATTAAAATAGGATGGTGGAAAATCAACGTCAAGCTCAATGCTTTTTTCACAGCTCTTAATAGCGTTATCAAATTCTCGAGTTTCTATATCTATTTCAGCCTTATTATTCAATTCAAGGGTGTAATATTCTTTGATCTTAATGATCTCATCATTTTTTATATTCTTATCACTGATTTTTTCTGCAATGGTTAAAGCTTTTTCAAAATCTTCAAACGCATCTGCAAATTGAGTATTTTCTGCCAAATCATTACCATAACTATTTGTTGCTCCTATTATTTTGCTCAAGCTACTATCTCTGATTATATTATTTTCAATTACATCAATTAACTTTAAGGCATTATCAATCATCTCTATAGCACTTTCAAATTGATCTTGTTCTACGCATTGATCCCCTTGCTCAACTAATAGATTTATTTGATTAGAATAAGTTGTATCAATTAAATGCTTAACCTCTTCTATTTTAATTCTCCTTCGTTCAGTATCTGTTATGAGATTTGCTTTATTCAATTCCTCTTGAAGGTTTTCAAGATCTTTTTCAAATTTTTGTTGTTCTTCTGATAAGAATCCTTCTGCTACAACCTGTTTCATTTCAGCCTGATAGAGGTAATTCTTAATTAGGTTAATTTCCTTTTCAGTTTCTTCCGAGACATACATTTTATTGGTTATTTTCATAGCTTCGTTAAAAACTTCTCTGGCATCATCATATTTCTTTTGAGTCAATAGTTCTTTTCCTTCTTCTAGTACAACATTAGCTTGAGCGATATAAACTTGATTTACTAATCCCTTAATGTTATCAATTTCCTCATTTTCATTTTCAGCGGGGGACATATTTTTTGCGATACTCAATGCAGAATACATTTCACCTACAGCATCTTCAAACTTTTTCTGTGATATCAAGTCTATTCCTCTTTCTTGCCTTACTTTAATCCCTGCTAAACAGGTATTATCTACTAAAGAAGCTAATCGCTCCAATTGGCCGTCTTTTTCTTGCGAATTTGCCATTTCATTCGCAATATCTAATCCTTGTCGGAAAAATCCCGCAGCTTCGCTAACTGTTTTAGTAGATTGCTCGTAGTTTTCTTGATTTGTTAGTTCTCTACCCTTTTCCGTTACAGATTCTATCTCTTTAGATAAAATTGGGTTGAGTAATATACCTATTTTAGTAAGATCACTTGATTTTAAGTTCGATTCATACATTTTCTTTTGAATATCTAACGCTGTTACTAAGGTTGCTCTTGCTTCCTTCTCACTATTCTGTTCTATTAATTGCTGTCCCATCTCAATATTAGGTTTAATTTGTTCAGAAAAAATGATGTTTATTTCATTTTTTAATTCTGCAATTTCTGTATATTTCAATTCAGAGTCAAACATATTATCACTAATATCAAGAGCACTTTCATAAGTTTTAATTGCGTCATCGAGTTTTCCACTTTGCTTTAATTGACTTGCATTATCTATTACAATTTTTATTTTATCAAAGTAAGTTTGATTAATTAGATTTTGAATAATGGAAATTTCCACTTCACCAAGACTAGAGCTATATTTTTCTCTTACATCCATCATCGCTCTGTTAAAAATCTTTATAGCTTCTTCAAATTTCCCTTCGTCTCTTTTTATCTCTCCTTGATTTTCTAATTCTTTAATGTTAGCTTGGTTTAAAGCATTATTGATATTTTTTGCTTCAGAGCTCTTTAGAAATGAATCCTCAATGTTTTCACTGATATTCATTGCGTTCTTTAATTGATCACGAGCATCCTCAAATTTTTTCTCCTTAACTAACTGTTTTGCTTGAGAAATGATATCCCGAATTTCAGTAGAAAAAGTTTTGTTTATTAACGAGTTAACTCTATTAACTTCAGCTTCTCTATCCTCTAAATCTTTTCCCTTTAATCTAATAATGCTTATAGCTTCTCTATATTTAGATATTGCATCATCGTAGTGTTTTTTTAACTTTAACTCATTAGCATCCTTCAGTAAAGGATTTACTTTTTTCATAATTGACGACTTTTTTGCCATACTATTACTCGCCCATTCTTTTCTTTTTCACTTTTCTGTTTTTATTCATTAAAAAGAATAAATTCAGTCTTTTATATTTTTTCGTGAGAGAATCTTATTTAGCTATATATATTTTTTAACAAAATAATTATTCTTTTACTATAAATTTCAATGTGTAATAAATAA
>SDBT01020611.1_pt1 | contig 10307 bp, 18 predicted proteins | sample 2277101 | NCBI WGS metagenome assembly SDBT01 (sample SAMN10404973, study PRJNA504765) | marine sediment metagenome | isolation source: marine sediment core GS10_PC15, 103 cmbsf | place: Arctic Ocean: Southern Knipovich Ridge | collected 2010
ACAAATAGGAGTGTTAAACTCCACAATTATTCGTTATAATCGTTATAATCGTTACAGGCAGAGCCTACATCAAAAAAATATCATATTTTATCAAATTATACTTGGATTATGCTGGAATCTTTGTTATAGTTTATGTAGAATGATTGGAAATAGTTAAGGGGGGCATAAAATGTTTAGTCAAAGAAGAAAGTGGTTATTATGGTTATCTTCGCTCGCATATCTTTATTTATGTTAGTTGCAGGGGGCGATAATGAAGCAAGTTGATTATAGTGAGTATTATGGTGGTGATGTTGAGTGTCCGTTTTGTGGTCGGAATATTGAATTAGGTGTTCGTGAGACTCGTCATGTTACCGGCGAAGAAGTTACTTGTCGGCATTGCCATATGGTATTTGAATTAGGCGGATCAAAATAAGGGGGCTTATTATGTCTAAAAACACTGAAACAGGCTGGTACGCATTAAGGATTGGCGAAGGTGCTGCGATTGTTCATCTTTGTTTTGCAGAGGATATTGAAGATGCATCTAAACTCTTTGGGACTTTAGCCGGACTCGGTAGTCTAAGTCGTTTGACTTGGATTGGTGTTCGGGATTTGACCGGTTGTATTATTCCTTCAACAGTTGAAGGGGTCGATTTTGCCGGTAGTGGTTTGATGTTCAGGCACGTTGGCCGTCTGGTAATGTTATGGCCGACAGTTCGGGGTTAATTGATTTTATTTATTTTTTGGAGGTGTACGTTATGGCGAAGACGATACGAAAGTCGGAGGCTGCTATGGCTGCGACAGAATCGAAGTCTGACAGGTTTATCAGGGTGATTACGCCCCGCATTAGCAGGGCGGTCAAGTCAATTGATTTGATATGCAACTGTTCGGGTTCGAGTTACGAATATACCGAACAGCTGGTAGAGCAGATCACAGAGGCATTGTTTGCAGCCGTGAACAGGGTAGTCGAAAGTTACAAGGTTACAAAGTCGGATAAGTCGGCGTTTGCTTTTAAGGATTCGTAATACTCTTTCTTTTTACGGTGTGTCTTATTGACGGGTGGATGGTGGGCAAATTTATGGAGTAGTTGTAATGAATGTAGAGTGTATTGATGAATGTACTTATAAGCTGGAATTGAATCTTGACGAACTCATGATGCTTAAAGCCATACATCAAGATAATATTGGTGATATTGATGATACGTTATGTCGGATTGTCCGAGATAGCTTAGGAAACAAATATGATAGTATAAAATGAAGGGAGTTACTCTATGGCTTGGCAGGAAAAGATGAAGGAATTTGGGGGCGGTGACTTGTCGTTTTTATCAGAGGACGGCGAAGTCATTGTTTTTGTAGTTGTGGGCGATCCGGTTTTACTGGAGGGCAAGTTCAAAGGCCGCCCGTCTGAAAAAATCGGGTGTCCGATAGTTACGTTGGACGGGTTCAATTTTCTCGTTGCAGGCAAGCGGCTTGCCCGTAAAATCAGCAAGTATGAAGGCCGGTTTGCTGATACTGCTTTCATGGCGATCCGTCACGGCGGCCAGAACGACATTACCACAACGTATGAGTTGAAGATTCTCGATGATTCAGAATTATCGGATCGGATATTTGCTTTGAGTCGTGGGCAGGATTTTAGTTCGGAGATCATTGATGCGATTGCCGCCGCCGAAGAGGTTATGCGACAATAACGAATCACGTGCTTTCCTCGGCACGCTCGGCACTGGAACGGAATCCGGTGTCGGGCATTTTATAAGGGAGTATAAAAAATGGCCGGTAATACAAGAGGTAAATTGAAGGAACAGTTAGAGGGTGTTCATCGTAATTTCGACTGGTCGAAAAAACATCTGGTCGAATGTCTTATTCTTATCGCCGATCACAAACCGGAATTATCTAAGTCACTCGTAGCATTATCCGAAGCGATTGACGCACTCGATGAGTGTGCAATGGGTATCTACTCGAAAATATAGTAAACGGATAAGTTTAATCCTATATTTATGATCATAAAAGTATTGGGTAGGTATCATGGGCATAATCAGGGCGGAAACGATAGCACGTATGCGGGGTGCTTTCAGAGAGGGTTTATCGGCATCGAGATTTATTACCGACATGAAGGCAATCGGCTTAACATACCGGCGTGCTGAGATGCTGGCTGACTGGCGGACGATCAACGAGTTGGAGAAAAAAGAGGGCGTGATTCGATACATCCGCAAAGACCGGTATCCCACTGAAAAGAGCATAGCCGCCGTCACGTGGGAAACCAGTAAGGAATATATGTATAAGGTTCGGGTTCACTCTCAATTATCGCCGGACCAGCCGATTCTCGACCGGTTCGTCAACATCATGTCTGACGTGCCTATGACCCCCACCATGGTCGAGTCGGAAGTTATGGCTCAATGGCAGCAATGGGAAAAATACAGCCGTGAAGAGGTCGTGGGACTGCAAGTTTGGAGTGCCGTGCATAAGGTCATGGAATGAGTTCAATTAAGCGTAAACCGCACTGTTTGAAGCCTGAAAAGACGTTGGCGATCCCACGTCACTTAATCTTTTTTGATACTGAAACTAAACAGGAGGTAAAACCCGATGGATCAATCGAGCAAAAACTCAAACTCGGATGGGCGTGTTATTATCGCAAGTCTTATGACCGACATTTGCAGCAAGTTGATTGGTGTTACTTTGACAGTGCAGTTCAATTCTGGCGATTTGTTTTTCGACATACCGCTAACAAAAGAAAACTGTGGATACTTGCAAGAAATCTTGTCTTCGATTTTACGATTGTTGCAGGATGGAAACATCTCTACAAATCTGGATATAGGTTAAAGTTTTTCCACAACAGCGGCTGCACTTCGATAATATCTGTAAAGAGCAAGACCGGTTCGATAGTTTTCCTCGATATTATGAACTGGTTCGTGGAGTCACTCGAAGCGACCGGACTTAGGATCGGTATGCCGAAATTGAAGATCGATTTTGCAACATGCAGCGATTCTTATTTGAGTGCCTACTGCAAGCGTGACGTGGAAATCGAGTTGGAAAATTTCAAGCGGCTTATTCGATTCTTAGAGGGTAATTCGATTAGCCGTTTGTGTTATACACGGGGTTCGACTGCAATGGCCGCTTATCTGTTTCGTCACTACGACAAAAAAATATGGATTCACAATAACAAAGAAGCAATCGACTTGGAGCGGGCGAGTTATCGCGGCGGTCGATGCGAATGTTTTTACATTGGAGAATTGCAAGATGAAAATTATTATATTGTTGACGTTAATAGTCTGTATCCTTTTGTTATGCGTAACAATTCGTATCCTGTTAAGTATAAAAAGATCACTGACAAGATCACGGCAGATACTTTGCGGGCATGTATCGCAAGTCAATCGGTCGTTGCAAAAGTCCTGATCGAAACGGACGAGCCGGTCTATGCCGTTCGCCGCAAGCGTACCATATTTCCGACAGGGCGGTTTTGGGTAACTTTGACAACGCCTGAGCTAAAGTACGCTCTCAGCCATGAGCATATTGTCAAAATCGGGCAGGCCGTTATTTATGATCGTGAAAAGATATTTAAGAGTTATGTTGACCGGTTTTACCAGCTTCGGCAGGACTTCAAGTCCGCCGGTGTCGCCGAATACGAGGAATTGTGTAAAAAGATGCTCAACAGTTTATACGGCAAGTTCGGGCAAAAGGCGGACGTTTGGAAAAAAATAGGCGAATGTCCGAATGAGCCGGATCGAGTCGAGTTATGTTTCAGCAGCGGCGGCAGCAAAGTCCGGCAAATTCGATATTTGCTCGGCGAGATTTATGAACTGATCGGATATGAAGAATCGTTTAATTCGTTTCCTGCAATCGCCGCCGAAGTCGCCGCACATGGCCGGATGCACCTATGGTCTTTGATGCAGACGGCAGGGGTCGGAAATTACTTTTATTGCGATACGGATTCGCTTATTATAAATGAGGCAGGCTTATGCAGACTCGAAAATCAAATAGACAACTCATCTTTGGGTGGCTTGAAGATAGCGGAGTTGTCGAAGCATATAATCATAAGAGGATTAAAAGACTACTCGACAGACGCACGGCGGGTGGTAAAAGGTATCAGAAAAAACGCTATCGAGATAAGAAGCGGGGTTTATGAACAACAACAATGGCCGAGTTTCAAGGGACTGCTGCGAAGCGGCGAATCGGATACGTACACGGTTAAGACAATACAGAAGGTTTTATGTCGGGAATATACAAAGGGGACGATCAGGCCGGACGGTTCTGTTTGTCCTTTTCGACTTGCCGAGCCGCTTGTCGAGCCTGCTCTACTGCTTTGAGTTTCTCGTCAAGATTCTTATTCGCTTTGCGATACTCATCGATGCAGTCTATTAGTTTTTTTGCGTCACTCATGCCGTTTCCTTCATGTACACTTCGATATGTTCAGTATCATAACCGAGATTAACCAATTCACGCCGTCCACGTTCGGCGGTTATCGATCCGTCTTTTATAAATGCGAGGGTTTGTGCCGTAGTCCAGTGTCGAACGGGTGGGGGTTCGTCTTCGATATACCACTGTTCCATAAGTGCATCGATACGTTCGGACGGCAGGTTAAGCCCTGATAATTTTCCACGTGCGTCATCAGGACTATAAACCCGCTTTTTGTACATATTACGAATCGCAGATATACGGGAATTAGTTAATTCCCATGATCGCTTATAATCGGCACTCGACAGGATAAATGAGATATTTTCACTTCTGACTCCGACTGCTCCCATCAATGAACTGGCTTCACCCTGATTGATCATATATTTCGAGTATGCAGACACAATGTCACTTGCGGTAAACTTGGACTGTGAAGCTAAAATTTGCCTGACTGTAAAGTCGGTCATTCGTTTTGCGTCACGATCATTGTAACCCTGTTCGAGATACGCAGCATAAACACCTGCCTCATCGAGTACGCCGACTCCGTACATTCGCCGAATATCGACACGGGTTAAGCGGCGATATGCGATTTGGGTTAGCTTGTCACGCCAAAACGGCATAACGTCAAGGGCACGCAGCAATAAGTGCAGTTCACTTTGATCGATTACGCCGCGATGAAGCATCTCAAAACCCTGTTGCGGACTCGGCAGCGACCAGTGTGCAGCCCAGTATCGTTTGGCCCAGTCGGCGGTTAGACCCTTTTTCAAAGCCCATTCTTGAAACGCCTTAGGATAATCATCGTATTGACCGAACTTGGCGGCGATCCCTGGACTGAACGCTTCACGCACGGCCATTGTAATTATGTCGGCAACAGGTGGAATCGGATACGCTAACTCTTTATAAAGATCGTGATATGCGGGGTGTATGCCGATCCTTCGCAATTCTTCACCGATACCCCCCAAAGTGGGGTCTTTACGTAACGCATAAGCGATAACGTCCTGACTTGCCGGTTTTGTCAAAATCGCATCGAGATAGGTGTTCGCATATGCAGGATTTATGTCGGCAAGGCTAATGTCTTTTATGATTTTATCGTCGCTCTGTCGTTGGAATAAATCACCCTGCACTAACAACATGGCGTTCGGCATAGACCACGCTAAAACTTCGATCCCGATCCTATCTTTGCTATTCCACCCGATCTTAGCTAATTCGGTATAAAATTCGTTGACGCTGTAATGTCCACGCCGGTACAAAGTTTGAGCGTCACCAGTCGAAAGTCGCTGTAAGGTTAACCAGTGCCATAACTCGAACTCGTCCGGCGGCACGTCAAAATAATCTCTAACCTTACCACGATCTATTTGACCGCCGCCGGCATAACGAGAATAAAGCATAATATCAGGAATTGACGGATAAGGCAGTGTTGTCCCGTAAACGTGAATCGCTTCGGATAGACCGTAACCCTCGCTCAACATACGAGAACCCCACAACTCTTTATCGATGCTGATTCTTTGATAAGCAATACAAGCCTCGGCAGCGGTCATACGGGTGTCGCTAAACTTTTCAGCCATCCAATAATTAAAATCCTTCATAGCATGATTCAGTGTTTGTGATAAAACACTATCAGCCACTTCTGATCCGAACCGTGCAAGTATTCCACCCCATGCAAAAGACTTCGGTGCTTTCATCTCTGCAAAAAAGCCCTTCATGCTGTCGGGCAAAGCTTCATCAATACCTAATTCATCGTAAATCCTATTGATAGGGCCGCCGAGTGCCTTCTCAACTTCATCCTGATAGAACTTCTCGGCTTCGACCTGCGAAGCCCAGTAGTAATCACCATAAGTAGCTTTTTCTTTTATACCCATTAGGTAGATTCGGCTTTCGGCTGTGCAGCCCATTGAATTGAAAACGGTTGATCCCACATTAGTTTACGCATATGATCGATGCAGGCAATCGTCCACTTTTTACCTTCAAAGTTATCCGCCACCCATGCTTCACAAATCGCTTTCCATGTTACTTCGGCTTCTTGTTCATAAAGTCCGGTATGCAGAAGTCTCCAAGTCTTATACCCATCCATGACAACGCCGCCATAGATAAAATACTGAACCGAGAACAACAACTCTGACAAAACGTATCTGTTCCAATAAGCAATCCAGCCGACTCCACCGTGAGAATCAAGATTGAACTGTGAAACAGTCGTCCAGTCAATTTCGTCTTCGAGATTGTAGAGCCATAAAGACGCATAGCCAGCATTCGAATCTAACGCATTGATAAGAGCCGGTATGTCCAAACTATCCCGTTCCCATCGGCATACGTGCGGACATAATCGAGAATTGAATTTGTGCGTCTGGTATTTCGGCTAACATAACGGCGATCTTCTTTTTGTACTCTATCGCCTGCTCGTCCGAAGCTACCGGAAACATTATGCGGATACTGCAAATCTCTTTATTATCCTTGTCCATTATTCACCTTCTTTCCGTTAATTTTCTTCTTGACTACTCTGCTAATATTTTGACCGCCCTGTGTAATTCCGTAAACAGCGGCAATCGCAGTGATCATCCCGAACGGATTAAAAGGCTGACCTTGTACCACCATCAACGCATTTTGAATAATAACCGCCCTTAAAGCGTCCTGCCGATCCAGATCGACCATACGCAATTCGGCAAGCCCGATGAACTGATCCAATTCCAACTGTAACTCGGCACGATTGATACGCTTATCAGGCGTTATCAGGGATTTTGTCTTCGATTCGCAGCCGTATAAATAAATCACCACGCCGAAAGTTATCAGGATTGTTATTAAGATACTCTTATTCTTTTTTATCCAGTCAATCATAATGTTACAGACTCCGTACGCAACGCAAAAACTTGGCAAAAGCAGATTTTGTAAAAGAACCAATATCAGACGTTCCAAAATTAACACCCCAATAATTCGTGGTCGTTATATGATAAGTGGTCGAACTTTGATAAACAGCGGATTCAATATCAGTGAAAAAAGTCGCATACGACGACGGTGTAGAATCTCCGAAGTTTACAATCGATAACAGTTCGAGTATATTCGGAATCCGCCAATCGGTAAATCCCGCAAAGTCGAGAGCCAAAGCATAATCAATCGCAGCGTTCCAAAGCAAACCAACACCACCGTTACATCCGGCAGATGCATCATAGGCAGGCCACATAAGACCAGTTGCGTTGTCGATCACTACTGCGTCACCGTCCAGAGTGCGGGCAACGAATCGAGTCTTATTACCAGCAAGCGATAAACCCTTCCACCATCCCTTTTCAAGATCGCCGTCATCGCCGGTACGAAAATAAGCAGACTGACCGGTTTTCGGTAGTAAATGACTTGGAATTACCTGACCCGTTTTCATCTTCATCATTCTGTATAAATCATAGCGACTTTGTCCGTATCTTTTTCAATGTACAACTGCAAACTGTTCAGGTTATTTACAGACAAATTGACCCATTCGCCGGTGAACAGAGGATAACCTGTATTAAGTGCGGCGGCAGTACCTACATTGACAAAAACCCGTCCGGTAGTGTCGGGAAACGCCCTGATCATGGCTTCACTTACTGCAAGATCAGGACAAGTAAGCGTGTAAGCGTCCTGATCCGCAACAACGTTAAGAACACCAATAGCACGTGCCGAACCTATACGCAAAACACCGGTCGGCGAACATCGAACAAGCCGCCGAGTAACTCCGTCCCATGAACTCAATAAAGCAATCGTCTGCTGCAAGTCGTCACTGACTTTCGGCCTGCCGGTTATAGGCGGTTTGGTAGGTAAATCGTCAAACGTAAATGGCTTTTGTATCTCCATAATAGCCTGTTATCCCGACTCTTCGTAACCGATTGTAATACTCGGCGTTGTCGCTGTACCAGTCAACATGAAAAATCCGGCCTTGCAAAGTTGACCCTCTGACAAAGGTATGTCCATAAAAACCAACGGCATTAAACTCGTCAACTGCGAACAAAGAAAATCGACCATCTGCTCGGCGTCACGATAAACCCTGATAGATAATTGTGCCGTTGTCGGTGAAGCAATCCATTTTATGACCCTGTTCTTTCCCGACATACCAGCTAAAATATCTGTCAAATCTTCGGCAGGCCCGACAATGTCTGCAAACTTATGCGTTTTCCACTTTAACATAATATCTCCAAATCATTTATTTAGTCAACCGTAACTTTCAAAATTGCAGCCAAATCGACAGCACCAGTTAATAAAGTATGAGTACCAATGAGACGAACCGTCAAATATATGTTCAACTCTTCACCGCTTAACATATGAATCGGTTCATCAAAAATTAGCGGGTCTTGATAAGACGGCTGTGTTAAAGTCTGATCATAAAGTTCAATCTTAACCGGAACACACGGCCCTATAGGTGAAAAAGTGTTGTTCCATACTGTGCTAACAAGCGTTCCTTGCCAAGCCGTAAACAAAAAGCCCCTGCGACGCTGATCGAATAATACTTCACGTTCCTTAACCAATTTGCAAAAATCTGTAACGTGATACCCATTAGGCTCATCATCGTCGCCAAAAGGTGAACCCACTAAACCCAAAACATCAATCTTATGCCTCGGGGGTACGTTCTTGCCGCACGGGAAATCAGGAAATTCAGCCGGTGAAAGCGAAGTGTCCAGCAAAACATCTTTGGACGTTGTAGCCAAATCCGAAGTGTTCATATACTGAATAAAAGTATATTCCTTCGCAGCAGAACCGTTAGGCATATCAGCCCGAATATCACCCGCATCATATACATCGTAGTAACTACATACATGACCGTTGCCAGTTGTAAACTCATACGTGAAAGTTTGACCTTCGGCAACCGGTATCGATACGTTAATGTTACGGGATTCGAGAACCTCCATAAGATTCTTATGCAACCAACCAGTCTGTGGGTGTCCCAAGTGATTGCCCGATTTACCTTTTGTCCGATACACCCCGACAGTCTTACGGTCAACACGTAAAACCAGATAACCATCGTTACTCGGTGCAAAAACAGTTAGCTTCTTAATCAAAAACGATTCACCAATATCAGCAGTCAAATCATAAGTAGTTAAACCCGCAATCTCAAAAGCCGCATTGCTATACTTTAACATAATAAAACCCCTTCATTATAAGTAAATAGATACTATTTGTCCACTATAAAAAACACCACCATCCGTCCGACAAATAAAACAATTACACCCGCTTCAATTCGCTCATATGACGAATAAAAGTCGTCATACGATTGATATTGTCGTCAAGGGTAACGTCCGGCATAGCTTTGATCTTATCTTTGCCCCTGTCAATGTGCGGCAGTAAAACTTCGGCAAACGATATGACCTTTTCCTTAGCCCCGTCAATACCGGCGGCAATACGCTTAACACCAATATCACGTGCCTTGCGTTTCCAATCTTCAAGTGTTACCCGCTTGAGTCCGGCAGCCCACTTGCCACTGTTCACGGCAGATGTCAAATTCATTAGCATTTTGTCCTGCTTGGCAGCGGCCTTGTCAGTGGGACTTTCAGTAACACGATCTATCCCACGCCGAACATCTTCTACGGCGGCTTTCAAACGCCGTGCGTGCTTTTCCTGAAACTCTACTGCTGTTAATTTAGCCATAATAAAAACCTCCAAATCCGAAACCTAAATTTACAATTCCTGTTCGAGCAAAATACCCAAACTACTCAATCATCTTAATAATTAAAATCCCTACTACCCTACACTTGCATATTATCAGTATGTCGCTGACCTGTCAAGATAATTATCAGAATATTGGGAAAAAAAGTATAAGAATCGTTGCTATGATTATATCAGCTTAATTGCTGGAGAGTATCTTATAAGATGTTGCTGTATAGCTGTTTATATTAAGCAAAATAAGGGTAATTGTAGCGGCAATATCGATGATAGTTGCTACCCCTCTTAATCCCGACAGAATAAGTCCGACTTATTGCCGCCGAAATAGTGGAC
>SDBT01020612.1_pt1 | contig 10307 bp, 10 predicted proteins | sample 2277101 | NCBI WGS metagenome assembly SDBT01 (sample SAMN10404973, study PRJNA504765) | marine sediment metagenome | isolation source: marine sediment core GS10_PC15, 103 cmbsf | place: Arctic Ocean: Southern Knipovich Ridge | collected 2010
CTAGGCTCCTACATTCTCATCGACCCATCCGAGATATGCCGCCGCCCCCCGCTCTATGGGAACCGCAACCAGCTCCGGCACGTCGTAGGGGTGAACCTCGCCGATGGCTCGCTCGAGATCGGCAAAGCGATCGGCACGGGTCTTTATCAAGAGCAGCAGCTCACTGTCATCCTCGATCTTGCCTTGCCAACGATAAATACTACGGACCGGCCCTACGATGTTCACACAAGCGGCAAGGCGGCGTTCCACGAGCGCTTTTGCTACTCTCGTAGCATCTTGCTCATTACCCAGAGTTGTGAGTACCAACAGATGCTCGACCATCGGAAACCCTCCTCAACAACCGACGCTACCTCTCTTCAACCACCATAAATGGTTGTATTTTTTCCGTTGCTCGGATATAAATGAGTTATCTTTTTCTAAATCGAGCTCCATGCAATCGCCGTCAGCACCTATTAGACGCACCGGCGCATCAGGATCCAAGCGCAGTGAAGGCTCTCTCAAACGAAAAGCACTCGCTCTGGCTCTGATTCTCATTCTCGCCTCATCCCTTGTCAACGCACTGTTTGGCGACCGCGGCCTCATCGAGCTTTTTAAGGCCCACGAGGAGCTTCAGTCCCTGGAGCAGGAAATCGCGACACTCGAGGCCGAAACCCAGCAGCTTCTCGAGGAAGTCCGGGCGCTCAAAACTTCGCCGATAGCCATCGAACGGCTGGCACGCGAGCAACTCGGTTTGACCAAACCGGATGAGCTGATTCTGCTGATCCGAGACCGCGTGCCGACAAGCCAGTAACTCCTCATTTCGTTTCTCCGACTGATTCCCTTGCCAGTTCATTCCTCGCTCCGCTCTCCAAAGCTGCGATTTCGCCTCCCCAAAGGAGCAGGACAGAAGACATGTTCACCCAAATGATGAACACCACCACGGTCTCGAGAGTTCCATAAGTGCGCGCGTAGTCGGCGACATTGCCCACATACCAGGCAAAGACGTTCTTGATCGCCTCCCATAGAGATCCGGCAATCAAGCCGGCGAGTCCTGCGGCCCGCCAGGGGACCGCACATGCCGGCACCACTTTGTAAATGAAACTGAAAGTAAACACGGTGAGCAACCAGGGAGCTAAGTAGCGGCTGGCCATGTTGTCGAGAGCGATGTACAACGGATTCGATTTAGCCGCCACCAGAGCAGTGGAGTCCACGAAGCGGTCAAAGGCGGTCACCGCACTCGACAAGACGAGCAAAACCAGCATGGCGAGCGCCAGAAGGGCCACCAGACCAAAAGCAAATATCTTGCGGACCGGGAAGGACCGTCGGTTCTGGACCCGGAAAACCCGGTCCAAGGCCCCTTCGACCTTGGAAAAGACTTTGCTTGCCGTCCAGAGGGCAATGAGTAGAAAGGGCCATCCCTGCCGGCCGAGCTGAGAGGCCATGTCCCGCGCCTGAGAAAAGATATCGGGTCCCAACGTTTGGACCAGGTCCCTGAGAACCAACTCCAAGCCGCGCTCGGCGGCGTCCACCGAGCCAACGACCCAAGCACCCATGGCGATGAGCAGAAAACTCAACGGGAGGATGGACAGGAGTGCGAAGTAGGAAATTGTGGCCGATTGATCGAAACAGTGGTCCCGATCGAAGTTCTTGGTGGCCTCGAACGCCACCCGAGCCGGGTTGCGAAAAAAGAACATCCGCTTCACAGCCGCTATTCAATCAGCTCCGGCAGTCCCTGACAAGCTTGAACTGAAAGTCGAGCCCATACTATGCTCTAGATATTCAGATCATCTCTCGGGCACCGAGGTTGAAACTTGTCGGATAAACCGCCTTCGTCTTTGGATTACACGGTGCTTCTCCACGAATTGATGCTGAAGAAATGGCTGGAGTCCTTCCTTACCGAGGATTGGGAAAGGGCGGAGATTTCGGCGCGGAAGCTATCGGAGTCCCGCGAAAAGCTCTGGGGTTGGTTGGGTTTCATCAAGTTGGCCATCACCAACCTTTGCCGAGGGCGAGCGAGCGCGGCAGTGGAATTGCTGGAGAAGGCGGCAGGCACCTGCACCGAAGCCTTACCGCTCGTTGCTTCCGCGAAAAACATCACATCACATGTACTCATCGAGACGTGCCATTACGAGAAAGCACTCGACATGGCGGAACAAGCAGCAGCGATGACGCCATGGGGGCCAGCCAAGGATGAAGCGCTTTTATGGGTAGGGTTGGCGCTTCTGCGACAAGGAAAACACGAGGCGGCGGCACAGGTCGTCGCGGATCTCGACGGAAGCCGCGGTCACCACCTCAAAGGCGAGCTCGCGCTTGCCCGAGGTGACGACGGATCGGCTATCTTGGAGCTGGAACAAGCTTGCTCGTCCACCCGTTCTAGAGCCGCCGAGACCGTCCCGGCTCAGTTTTCCCTGGCTTTCGCCTACTGTGAAGCAACGCGATGGGAGAACGCGGTTCGAGAGCTCACCGGCATCACTCAAAGCAGCCACGCCCGGATCCACTGGCCCATACTCTATGTTCGTAGCCTTTACTTTCTGGGCAAAAGCTCTCAGAAGCTCCGCGAGAGCGCCGCCGCCCGTGGATACTACGAGCGGTTCGTCAGATTCTGGGAGAAGGGAGAAATGGATCCCGAGCAACTGGACCAGTCGAGACGTTTCCTATCAGGCGAAACCTGATCTCGTGCTACTTGCGCGTGGATGGAATCAGCTTCTTGTCGAGCGCATCGGCGGCATCCGGAAGATACAACCGGCTGAAACCCAACCCTTCTTTCACCTGCTCGCCGAAAGATAAAGCCTCGGCAATGAGTGGAGCCACGAACCTGCGGCGAGGGCCGTCTTTGTCTTCCTTTTTGTCTGCCGATGGCAGCGGTTTGGGTCCCATGTCGAGCAGAACCGCGGCTGCACCTGAGACCAGGCCGGCGCTGAAGGACGTTCCCCAGACGGCGGCATAGGTGCTGCCCGGATAAGTCGTGATGATACCTTCCCCGGGGGCCGACAGGCGAACCAGATCCGAGCCATAATTCGAGAACGAAGCACGCTCGTCCCTATCGGTAGTGGATGCCACACCGATGGCATTTCCGAAAGCAGCGGGATAGATCATGGCATCCTCGCCGCTGTTGCCGACGGAAGCTACGCAAATAACGCCATTTTGTGCCGCGTAATTGACGGCACGCAACAGAGCCGGTGAAAACTGGGCCAAGCTGAAGCTCATATTGATGACGCTCGCGCCGTGCTCCACCGCATAGTAAACAGCTCGGACAATATCCGAAGTGGTAGCCGTACCATCCGAGCGGAAAGCTTTGAGCGGCAGGATCAGAGCTTCGGGCGCGACGAGGTGCACGATGCCCGCTACCATGGTTCCGTGGCCAAATGCGATGAAAGCGGGGTCGTTGAGGGCTTCGGCGAACTCCTCATCCAAAACCGCCACGGTGGACTGATTGGGCTTCGCCAGTTTGGCGCCATCCAGGAGGTACACCGTCGCCTGACCGATTATGGGATCCAGATCGAACCACTCGGAAGCAGTACCCTCCCAGCCTCGAGTGAAATCGAAACCCGGTAAGAGCACCCCCTCCAGGGCCCTGTGGCCCGGGTCAACGCCGGTATCGATGATTGCGACGATCCTATCGACCTTGGGAGCGTATTTATGCAAAGCCTGATCTAAACCGATGATCTCCGTGGCCGGCTGATCTAGATACCCTTTCCAAACCTTGGATCCGAAATAATCCTCCGACTTTCGCTTGCCCAATCGGTCCAGGACATAGACAGTGGCTTGTCCGAGGCTCGCGTCGGTTTCGGGTGAGCTTTCGGGAATGGTGGCGGAAACAACCAGCTCGACCTCAATCACACCCTTCTCGCCGGCAAGCATCTCCAAGATGGATTCCGGCGTCATATAATCCGAGCTGGAAACGTGAAAGGTATCATCACGTTTCCCGTCCAGTGCTCCCAATAAATCCAAGCCGTACTGCGCACAAATCTCCATGACATCGACACCTGGTTCGGTGCGAAGGATAAACTGATGTTGTGCGGCGGCAGGCACAGCCGAGGCAGCCACAATCAAAAACGTAACAAGCGCCAGGAGGCGTCTCATCATTGTTCTCCTCTCGCCCGGGCCCGGCGTTTCTTTTCGCCGGCCCGACCCTTCGCCGGTGGTGTCTTCAGGCTGCTGGAGGGACCACGATCGCCCTCTGTTCGTTGATGACCACGGCGAGGCGGTGGTTGCGGTTGGGCTCGAACTCTAACTGAAACTCTCCGGATTTGTCGGTGGTGGTATGGACTACATTTCTTATTCCCTTTGATGAGAACAACCGGCACATTTTTGGCCTCAGAAGGTGGCTCGCCGTATCGAAGAACCTGTCCCATCAACAGCACATGGTTCGAGTCCGGCTTCACCTCGCGGTACAGATCCAGGAGGAAGTTACCCGCCTGGTAAAGGAGCTGGCGTGTGGAACGTCCCGAAGTCCGAACTCCCACCGGAAACGGCTGCTGCAGGGAGTCAAACAACAACTTCGGCTTCTCCTCCATCAGGGTGGTTATGGTTTTGGGTCCATGGAGGGCGTAGAGGCGTTTGGCGGTTAGGACAGCCGCTTCAGGCGGCTCGTAACTTGTTTCCCGCTCGGCGACCGATGCTACGTTCTGAAACAAGTGAAAAAGCTGCGAGCATCTATTGCACCCGTCCGCCAGGTGTTTATGCATAACTGAGCTTTTCTCCAGCCCGGTCTGACCACGTGCAAGATCAGTCCAATCTTCAATATTAAAATGCTTCATTTAGCACCCCTCAGCCATTGGGGTGTGGGAAAAATCCCCGCATATTGAATAGGGCCGGCAGTCACCTCACCGCCGATTGGGGAAGTGAACCATAACACAGATCAGTCCCGGAGTCGATTTTTAAAAGAATGATCCGATGAGAGGCCCCATCCCAGCACCGGCTGATGGCTCAATGAAAGTTGTAGGCAAGCTTGAGGATTTGCCCGCCGCGCTCGACGACCACTCGAATCTCGTCCTCCGACCGCAGGCGAGAATAAAGCCCTTGCAGCGCGGCGAAACCGTTCATCGGAAGCTCGTTGATACTCAACAAAACGTCACCGGGCATCAAGCCGGCATCCGTGAGGATCGTCCCGCCGGGAAGCTTGGCGATTTGGAGCCCCTGGACTTCCCCCTCTTCCAGCCAAGGAATGAGCGCCGTTTCTGCCAGAATCACCGGCATTTCTTTTGCGAGTCGCGCGGCGGCAGCCGAGCGTTCGAGCTCTCGAAAAACCCAACTTTCAGCTTCCGCTTCTTGGTTCTTGGCCAATCCAGTGTCATTCTCATTGTCGACCGAGGCTCCCGGAAGATCGGCCACAACGGGAGATGCTGGAGCTCGACCGCCACCCAGCAGGAGTCGAAGGCGGATCCCATCCCGCTCGAAGAGAGCCTCGTCATCAGAGACTTCGAGGAGCTTTGCCCCGTAAACGCTCTCCCCCACCCGTAATGAGCGGCCACGACGCGCAGCCGGCCTCCGGACCAGCGCCACGGAAGAGGACGGATTGGCTGAGACAATGACCCCCTCCAGGATGAGCTCGACTTCGCCGCGGCTCTCGGCTCCTGCGGGCTCTTGCACTTGAGCAACGGCTGCGTCGCTCGCCGAGAAAAGCAGCATCAGGGCTCCGCCCATTAATGCGGTAAGCGAGTGTCTCATCGGGAATTGCTCTGTTTGAGGATAGCCTCGCGCCGCCGGCGGGTCAAGCGCCTGGCCAGGCGAAGCGCCTCGCGCTATGTTATAGTTTGACGCTTTCTTGGAATTCAGGATTTTCGTTTCGACCAGGTCCGTCCATGGCTTCCAAAATGCTCCCTGCCAATACCGCGCCAGAGTCTGCTCGGGGAGTACGTCATTTCATCCTCAAAACCCGGCTCGGCAGGCTGTTCCTTATTCTAGTGGTCCTGCGTCTCATCGAACCCCTAGGCATTCTTCCTTCGGCCCTAGGCGGGTTCGTCAATTTCGGGCTTTGGATTTACTTCCTTGCCTTCGTGGTTTGGGGGATCCTACGGCTGCGCACCAAGCTCTTGTGGAGGATTCGACGGAAACTCATTATCTCTTATCTTCTCATCGGGCTCGTCCCCACCGTGTTAATCCTGTTCTTCTTTCTTCTCACCGCCTATCTCGTTTTTGGACAGGTCAGCTCCTACATCCTCTCCGCCTCGTTGGAAAAGGTAGCAGCCGAAGCAGCCCACGGCGCCGATTTGGTTGTTGCCGACCTGCTGCGAATCCGCGCTCGAACCGGCCCTCGGATCCCGAATCCGGAGATCGAACGAACCCTCAAAGAGCGATTGAACCCACTAACCGAAAGATTCCCCGGCGCATCGGCTGTTTACCTCGAGGAGACCGGAGGCACCATCCGCCGGCGACTCGTGGTGGGTAAGGTCCAAGGCCTTCCTCTTCCTGGAACCGAGCTTCCGGATTGGGCCCGGGTGGGCTACAGCGGATTGGTCAAGCTCGGAAACGAGCATGTGGTGGCGGGTTTTTCCACTCCCCTTCCTCAAGGCCCCGGTATCCGGATCCTGGTCACTTTGCCGCTGTCGGCGGCCTTCAGGCACGTGGAGAGCGAAACCGCACTGAGGATCGAGCAGGCCTTCCCTGCAGTTGCAGCAGCAACCGATCAAGGCCCGACGTTCAGCGCCACCGATATCGGCGTACTCTCGCCGGCACCGGCCGACATGCAGTACTCCCTGAGGTGGGTGGCCCTGATTGGGGCACCCGCATGGGGCTCTACGGAGAACGCGCTCTTCATCCTGTTCCGATTTTCATTCATGAACGTGTTCCGCGTCTTTGCCACCAATTTCCCGGGGCTCGGACAGGCCATTCTGGCCACCCTGGGCATCCTGGCCGGGTTGTTTTTCGCCATCGAAGTGCTGGCCATTTTTGTGGGACTCTTGCTCGCCCGATCCATAACCGGATCGGTCCATGCGCTCAGCCAAGGGACGGAGCACGTCCGTAACGGCGACTTCAGCTACAAGGTCCAGGTGCGGTCTCGCGACCAGCTCGGCGAGTTGGCCGAGTCGTTCAACCTCATGACCTCCAGCATAGAGGACCTGCTCCGGCAGTCCGCCGAGAAGGAGCGCCTCGAAGAGGAGCTGCGCATCGCCCGGCAGATCCAGAAGAGTCTCCTTCCAAAAGACCACGTCGATATGCCCGGCTTGTCTATCGCCGCTTTATGTCTTCCCGCCACCGAAGTCGGTGGCGATTACTACGACTTCATCCCCATCGGTGAGAGACGCTTGGCTCTGCTGATCGCCGACGTGTCCGGTAAGGGAACCTCGGCGGCTCTTTACATGGCAGAGCTCAAGGGGATCGTGCTGTCCCTCTGCAAGATTTATGAATCCCCGCGGAAGTTCCTTATCGAGGCGAACAAGATTCTGGCGGAACACCTGGATAGCCGAAGCTTCATCACCATGGCCTACGCGGTCGTCGATATGGACGAGCGACAAATGACTTTTGCCCGTGCCGGACACAATCCCATCTACCAACTCCAGGCCAACGGCAAGGCCCCGCGCACTCGGGTTCTGGCTCCGGAAGGGCTGGGGCTGGCTCTCGACCGCAGTGGACGATTCGAGCAGATCCTGGCCGAGGAAAGCGTCCCTCTCGACTCTGGTGACATTTTCTTGTTCTTCACCGACGGCCTATCCGAGGCTATGAACCCCCGCTCCGATCTCTTCGGAGAATCGCGGCTGCGCGAGACTCTGGAGCGACATTCCGAACGTTCCATCGAGGATCTGCGGGAAAAGATCATTGACGAGATCTTCGCCTTTGCCGAAGGTGAGGATCAGCACGACGACATGACCATGGTTCTGATGAAGGTCCTGTGAGAAAACCAGAAGAGGTAGATTTTGGCCGCTAACAACACAAACGACATCGGCAGTGACACCGATCTCTCGCGACTCGAGGAAATTCTTGGCTGTACTTTTCGGAAGAAAAGTTTGCTCCAACAAGCACTCACTCACAAGTCCTTCGCCCATGAAGCCACGGAAGGCACCGCCGCCCACAACGAGTCGATGGAGTTCCTCGGCGACTCGATTTTGGGATTCCTGGTCACCGACATCATCTACCATGCCTTTCCGGCGGTAACTGAAGGTCGGCTTTCCAAGATCAAGGCTTATCTGGTCAGCTCGGCGACGCTGGTGGCGCCGGCTCAGGAGCTCGGCCTGCCCGATCACCTGAGGCTCGGAAAAGGCGAGGAGAAAACGGGTGGCAGAAAGAAAAAGGCGCTGATTGCCAACGCGTTCGAAGCCGTGGTGGCGGCGATCTACCTCGACCGCGGGGTCGAAGAAGTGCGCCGATTTCTGTCTCCGATTTATGCTCCTCTGATCCAAGAAATTCGGGACGGGCATGCGGTGGTCGAGGATTCCAAGACGACACTCCAGGAGTACATTCAAGCACGAAATCTCCCCCTTGCCCGGTATGTGGTCACCAACGAGTCGGGCCCCCAACACCGGAAGACATTCCACGTGGAGGTCGTGGTGGGAGAGGAGAAGCTGGCCAGAGCCAGCGGAACGACGAAGAAGCGGGCGGAAAGCCAAGCGGCGCAAGCTGCCTTGAAGAAGCTCTGGCAGTCAGATCTGCATTGAGTCTGCGAGTGTTTATCGCTCGATCCATCCCCCCCCAAGAACGACGTCTCCCTCGTAGAAGACCGTCGCTTGGCCGGGGGTGACCGCCGCCTGAGGAAGGTCGAACTCCACCCGTACCCGATTTTCATCCATTGGCTCGATCCATGCCCAGGTTTCCTGGTGGCGCGAACGGATCTTTACCCGAGCACGAAAGCGCGCGCTGGGTGCCGGCACAGAAACCCAGTTCAGCCGTGAAGCGGTAAAGCTGGGCCGCTCCAATCGCGAGCGGGGCCCCACCACAACCTGCCTGGTCTCGGGCCGCAGCTCGGTAACATAAAGAGGCTCTGCAAATGAGATTCCCAGTCCCCGCCGTTGCCCGATGGTGAAACGGTGCACACCCGGGTGGCTGCCCAGAACCCGGCCCGATTCGTCCACGATTTCGCCGCCGGCCTCAACGGGCTGAGCTTCGATTTCGACGAAATGAGAGTAATCGTCGTCGGGCACAAAGCAGATTTCCATGCTTTCGTTTTTCCCGGCAACCGGCAGATCCTGCCTCGACGCCAGCTCTCTCACCTCGGGTTTGGTCATGTCTCCGAGTGGAAACACGGCCGCCGCAAGCTGCTCCTGGCTCAGCCCGAAGAGGAAGTACGATTGATCCTTGGCGCTGTCCGCACCCTTGAGGAGCCGGTAACGTTGGCTCTTCCCGCCGAGCTCGACGCGCGCATAGTGGCCGGTGGCCACCGACTCGGCACCCAACTGGCGGGCGCGCTGGAGAAGCTCATCGAACTTCAAGTAGCTGTTACAGAGCACGCAGGGAGAAGGCGTTCGCCCCGCCAGGTAGTCGGAGACGAATGGCTCGATGACGCTCTGACGGAAAACTTTCTCCATGCGCATAACGTAAAAAGGAATCCCGAGCTTTGCCGCCACCCTTCGCGCGTCGTAGAGGTCATCCAGGGCGCAACAACTCCGCCCTGAAACGCCTTTCGCCTCTCGCTGGTCATAGAGCTGCATGGACAGGCCGATGGGTGAGGCGCCTGCCTGCTTAAGGAGATAGGCGGCGACGGAGCTGTCTACTCCTCCGCTCATAGCCACCACGATAGGTCGATCGTACAAAATTTTCTCTTTCCAGGGTTTCGACTCGGGCGAGCTCGTTATTCGCGGTCGGTTACGATGAGCATCATGACGTGATCGCCGACCCGAAACTCGGAGCGGTTCTCCAGCTCCGTCTTATCGGTTCGTTGGCCGTCGACGAATGTTCCGTTGGTGCTGCCCAGATCGCTAATTATCGTGCGTGAGCCCTGGATTTCGAGAACTGCGTGTCGTCGCGAGCATTCCGGATCGTCCAGAACGATGTCGGTGCCCGATCGTCCGATGGTCATACGGCTCTTGTTGATGGCAAAGATCTGGCCGGTGGCTTTGCCTTTCAAAACCGCTAACGAGTATTTCTTGTCCGTGGGAAGATCTAGGGCACTCGATACCAATTTCTTAGACATGGACGTCGTACTGTCGCCCAAATCTTCATCGGAGCGCAGCTTTCGTACCCTGGCGGTCGTGTCCAGGCTCTCCGGCTCCTGCTTGCGTCGCGGGGAAGCAGCTGTGTCTTTCGGACCCGGGCCGACAAGCTTGGGTGATGTCTCAGAAAGGCTAATCTTGATGGTCGCACCGCACTTCTTGCACTTGGCTTGGCCCCGTTCCCTGCCCTGGAGCAGGCTTTCGTTGAAACGGTATTTGGTTTGGCAACTAGGACAGCTAACC
>SDBT01020613.1_pt1 | contig 10307 bp, 11 predicted proteins | sample 2277101 | NCBI WGS metagenome assembly SDBT01 (sample SAMN10404973, study PRJNA504765) | marine sediment metagenome | isolation source: marine sediment core GS10_PC15, 103 cmbsf | place: Arctic Ocean: Southern Knipovich Ridge | collected 2010
GATCTTTAATCCTTTTTCAATAGCGACTTTGATTCCCTCCACAATTTGAGGAGTAAAGTGGGTAGGGGTGACAAAATTGATATTGTGGCAACCTATAGATTGAAGACAAAGCATACCTCTGGCAAGCTCTTCGGTAGAGATAACCTTTCCCTGTCCCAGATGACTGATCTCAAAGTTCTGACAGTAGAGGCACCCAAGACTGCAGTGAGATAAAAATATAGTCCCCGACCCTCCCCGACCCACCAGCTCATTCTCCTCTCCAAAATGGGAACCAATCGAAGAAACCACCATCTCCCTGGCTGATTTGCAATATCCCTTTTCCCCTTCAGCTCTGTTAACTCTACATTCCCTGGGACAAAGATGACAGTCGGTAAGAATCTCATTAAGCTTTTCAATCCGCTCATCCAGCTCACCGCGCCGATAGAGGTCAAGATAGCAAGGTTTCATTTTAGGCTCAACAGCCTCAAAATGTTTCCACCGAAAATCTTTTCTTGATTTTCTTCGGCCACTCTAAGCTCATCCAATATCCTCTTTTGCTCCTGAAAGATGTTGTATCTGTAGCCCCGGGGGAAAAAATTGGAGTCGGTGCCGAAGATAAGCTTCTCCGGTCCAGCTGCTTCCAGGAATCTCTGGAAGATGTCTTTGAGAGTAGTTTTGTATGGAAGATACTTAATCCAGGCGTTGGAGCTTGAAGTATCATAAAAAATATTTGGACACTGGTAGGCCAGAAAAAGCGCTTCTCTAGTAAAGCCGCAGCCAAAATGGGCAATGATGAAGTTAACTTCGGGATACTTCAGCGCCACTGGATGAAGATCCAGAGGGTTTCCGTAAAGAAGATTCGACCCGGGCCCAATGTTCAGTCCAAAATGGATCATCACCGGAACCTTGTATTTTTCTACCACGGGATAGATTTTTTCAGCTTCCAGATCATTAACATGGAAGAAGTGATTGACAGGATAAAGTTTTATCCCCCTCAGACCTGCCTGAAGATCTTCCTCCAGGATCTTATCAGCATCTTCCCGGGTAGGATCAAGGCTGGTAAATCCAATGAATCTCTCACTGACCTTGGCCAGAGTAATCATCTCTTCCCTGTTATGGGCAAAGGGGAGAAAAATCCCCTTTTCTATGTGGTAGCGCTCAAATTCCGAGAGCCACTTTTTGAGCGTAGTATGAAAATCAAATAGCTCAAAGTCCGGGAGTTTAAGTCTTTTTCGGTGCTCCCTTATCTGTTTTTCCCCCAGTCCTCTCTGCTTCCCCATATCCTCCATCATTTCCCTGGTGATAAGGTGTAGGTGAGCGTCCACAACTCTCATCTTGAGCTCCTTTTCTTACAGAGGACCTTCATAGAAGATCTTTCAGGCAGATATCTTTCTCTTTGGCTACTTCCAGCACCTTGTCCAGATCAATGGCGTAGGGGTCTCTTTCCCCCAGGAGACGAGGGGTAGGATGAGCGAAGATGCGGAAATATAGTCTCCCTATCCTGTTTGAAACCTGTATGCAGAGCCGCTATAACAACATCGAGCTTTAGGAGAGCTTAAAAAAACTTCTCTTCCAGAAGAGAAGACTATCCCCGAGCCTCACAGTCCTCCTTTTCTAGTGCTTCCCACACTTTCTTTACCTGCTTTCGGGTCTCCTCTTCCCTGCCATCGTTTCTAATAATAAAGTCTGCCTGGCGGATTTTATCCTCCTGGGAGAGCTGAACTCCTATGACTCTTCTAATCTCTTGAGGTGTAAAATCAGTGCCCTTCCTTATCCTTCGGAGTTGAGTCTGGCGCGAGGAGGTTACTACTAAGATCTTATCCACCAAGCATTCCCATCCTGTCTCCAAAAGCAGAGCTGCCTCCAGTAAGATAATACCATCATCACAGGCTTTAATGTTCTTTTTCACCTCCTTCAAAATGAGAGGATGAAGGAGTGAATTGAGCTGCTCTAGACTTTTCTTATCACTAAAGACTATTTCTCTCAAGTTCTCTCTCTTAATACAGCCACCCTCATCGAGAATGGATGAGTCAAAAATTCGAGTAAGTCTGTTTTTTACTTTTTTCTCTTGCAAAAGAAGATGCCCGATCTCATCAGCAGAGATAAGCTTAGCTCCTAGAGTCTCAAACATTCTGGCCGTTGTGGTTTTACCACAACCGATATTTCCGGTGATCCCTATAACTCTTTTCTTGTGCCATTCCTCAAGAACAGCTTTTGCTTTTTTAAGAGCCCTAGCTCGATGACTAATCTCATTTTTCAGTCCGGGCGACATCTCGGCGAAGGTTTCATTGTACCCCAGGGGCTGGAAAATCGGATCGTAGCCAAATCCTTGCCTGCCCTTAATCTCCTCAGTAATCCTTCCTTCGCAGATCCCCTCCACCACTTTTCGTTTCCCATAGGCATTGCTAATAGCCATAACACAGCGAAATTTTGCCTTGCGCCTGTGAGGAGGAACTCCCTCAAGAAGAGAAAGAACTTTCTCATTATTGTCCTTGTAAGAAGCACCTTCGCCGGCAAAGCGAGAAGAGAAAACACCAGGAGCTCCTTTTAAGGCTTCTATCTCCAGCCCGGTGTCATCGGCTAGAGCCAGCTTCTTGCTGAAACGGGCCACTGTCCAGGCCTTGGTCAGAGCATTGCCCCGCAGGGTGTATTTGTCTTCCACTACCTCGGGAAAACTAGAGAAATCCTTAAAGGTTAAAACTCTAGTATTTAGATTCTTCAGAACCGGCTTGATTTCCCTTATTTTATCCCGATTCCGGGTAGCTAAGACCAGCTCCATTCTTCTTCCCCTATGACTTTCTTTTGTATTTCGGTGAGCTTTCCGATCCCTGTTTCGGCCAGATCAAGAAGTTCATCCAGAATTTTGCGAGAGAAGGTTTTCTCTTCCCCGGTTACCTGAACCTCAACCAGCTCTCCCTTGCCACTCATAACCACATTCATATCCACGCTGGCCTGTGAGTCCTCATGAAAAGATAGGTCCAAGAGTTCTTCCCCCTCTTTAAGACCTGTACTCACAGCAGCCAGGGAATCTTTGATGATGGAATCTTTCAGTATACCCTTTTCCCTGAGCCATCTATCCACACCCACCAGAGCAATAAAAGATCCGGTAATAGAGACGCACCGAGTCCCCCCGTCTGCTTGAATAACATCGCAATCAACCCAGATGGTTCGCTCTCCCAATCCTGCTAAGTCTACCACTGCCCTTAGAGATCGACCTATCAATCTTTGTATCTCGTAAGACCTGCCCCGGCGTCTTTCCCTATCCCGGAGTATCCGGGTAGGACTGGAGTAAGGCAACATGCTATACTCAGCAGTAATCCATCCCTTCCTACTTCCCCGCAAGAATGGAGGAATACCTTCTTCCACCATAGCCGCACAAACTACCTTTGTATTCCCTAAGGATATAAGAGCTGAGCCCTGGGCATACTTTACAAAATTCCTCTCTATCCTCACTTCACGCAGCTCCCCCGCTGCTCTGCCGTCTCTTCTCATAACTCTCCTCTGAATTAAGAAGTTTTGTAAGGAAAGGATTCTCTAGTCAGATGAGTCAGGATTCCGGGACCTGCCCCTGGTGGATCTCCCTTCCGGAAAAATTCTATCAAAGAAATGACCTACCCTTCTTCCCGCATCGAAAACACCCCCCACAAAAACTCCAGCTAGAACCAGGAAAAAAATTAAAAGTAAGGGCCAGGCGAAAATCAAGAGCAAGGCCACCACCAGTCCCATGGTGCCTCCTACAATCTTACCCCGATTGCGATTAAAAAGAACCTTCATTAGAACCTCCCACTAGTTGGTCCCCTTTCTTAAAAAGGCAGGAATGTCCAGGTCTTCCCCTTTATAAACTTTGAGATCTAATTCTCTTTGATAAACCTCTTTTTTTCCTTTTGCTTCTTCTTCGGGTCGAGCTTTGCTTCCTACCGCCATAAGGGTTAGAATTACTTCCTCAGACAAATCCTCATCCACACTTACACCAAAAATGACCTCTGTTCTGGGAGGAGCACCCTCCCTAATCATTAGAGTAGCTTCCTCCACTCCTGAAAGACTTAACCTTTTGCCTCCCCGGATATTCAACAAGATACACCTAGCCTCTTTCAGCGGAATCCTGCCCACCAGAGGCGATGAAATAGCCTGTTTGGCAGCTTCTCGAGCCGCTCCCTCACCAGTGCCCCTTCCCTTGCTTATCTGGATGCGACCCTTCTTCTGAAAAAAACTCCTGATATCAGCAAAATCCAGACTTATCAGCCCAGGGTACAGGAGCAAATCTCCTACTGCATGAATAGCCTCTCCAAAAGCCATATCTACCTTTACTAATTTCTCCTCAAGAGAGGACCCTTTGTCCGGTTCTTCTAAAAGAAAATCATTGGGAATCACCATCAGGGCGCTGAGGGTATCCTCCAGCTCCTGCAGTCCATTTCTGGCCTGATTTACTCTTTTCTCTCCTTCAAAATGAAAGGGTAGAACCAGGAATCCTAAAGTCAAGACGCCCATCTTCTTAGCTAGCTGCGCTACGATGGGGGAAACTCCGGTACCGGTCCCTTTTCCTAGTCCGGAGATTAGAAAGAGCAGATCCGTACCCTTTAAAATCTCCTCCACTCTCTCTTTTTCTTCCAGAATTATTCTTTTTCCCGTCTCGGGATCTCCACCTGCTCCCCATCCTCCGGTGATAGATTCCCCCAGTTGAAGTTTCTTTCTAACTTCACATCTTTCCAGGTCTTGCCTGCTGGTACTAATGGCAACAGATTCTATACCGCCAGAGGAAGGATTCAAGCGCGACAAAATATTGCACCCCGCTCCTCCTATCCCCACTGCTTTCATAGATACTGAAGTATGATGAGGAGCGCTCTTCGACTCAGGAGAATCAGATTCAAGTTCAATCATACATACCTCCTGCCTTTATTTCAACTAATACCTCAGTATAGAGAAAAAAGACCTTTAGCAAAAAGTACTAGAACTGTCTCAGAAACCTCAGATCATTCTGAAAGAAAAGACGAATATCATCAATTCCGTATTTCAGCATACATATCCGCTCTACCCCCATGCCAAAAGCAAATCCCTGGTATTTTTCCGAATCATAGTTCACCTTCTTGAAAACCTCAGGATCCACCATTCCCGCTCCCAGGATTTCCAGCCATCCTTTCTGAGAGCAGACATTGCATCCGGAGCCCTTGCAGATAATGCAGCTAATGTCCACTTCGGCACTGGGTTCGGTAAAGGGAAAAAAGCTGGGGCGGAAACGCAGTTTTGTCCCCTTGCCGAACATCTGGTAGACAAAACAGGTAAGAGAGCCTTTTAAATGGGAGAAGGTAATGCCCCGATCCACGGCCAATCCCTCTACCTGATGAAACATAGGGAAATGAGATGCATCAATCGCATCACGCCTGTAGCACTTTCCCGGAGCAATAATGCGGATGGGGGGAGAGGTCTTCTCCATTACCCTGATTTGAACAGGGGAAGTCTGAGTTCTTAGAAGACGACCATCCTCCAGATAAAAGGAGTCTTGCTCATCTCTAGCTGGATGGTATTGAGGCATATTTAACGCCTCAAAGTTATAGTATTCTGTTTCTATTTCCGGGCCTCTTACCACACGAAAACCCAGACCAATGAAGATTCTCTTTATCTCTTGCAGAGTCTGGGTAATAGGATGGAGTCTACCCAGAGGAGGCTTTTTCCCGGGAAGAGTGATATCAATATATTCTCCCGGTTCTCCCTTCCTGAGGGCTTCTTTTCTCTCCAGAATTTTTTCCCCAATCTCCTTTTTTAATCTATTAACCAGCTGACCTTGCCTGGGTTTATCTTCAGGAGAAAGATTCTTAATATTTTTTAGAAAGAGGGTTATTTTTCCTTTTTTCCTCCCCAAAAACTCAACTCGAACCTCATCCAAACCTCTTTCATTTTTGGCCCCCTTGATCTTTCTTTTGGCCTCCTCCCCCAACATCTTTAGATCTAACTTCATTTTATGGATCTCTTTTCCTCAACAGCAAACTTAAGTACCTATTTTATACTTCTATGCCCGCCACCCGCACACTCAGATACCCTGCCTTTAATAAGATCAAGCGCGTGGGGAAGGGAGGGAAGAATTAAGGTTAAACATTCCTTAACCCCTCCAGGACTTCCTGGCAGATTGATAATTAAACTATTTCCCCTCACTCCCGCCATAGCCCGGGAAAGAATAGCATGAGGAGTAATTTTGAAGCTCTCCTTCCTCATTATTTCCCCGAAGCCGGGGAGCTCTTTATCTATAACTTGCTGGGTTGCCTCCGGAGTAACATCCCTGGGAGAGATTCCCGTACCTCCGCTGCTCAAAACCAAATCAATACCCTTCCCGTCGATCATTCTCTTGAGGGTGCGGCAGATGATCTCTATTTCATCGGGAACAACTTCATATGCCACCACTTCCCCCAGATCCTTTACCATTTCCTTAATGGTGGGGCCACTCCTATCTTCTCTCTCGCCCCTGGATGAAGCATCACTTACCGTAACTATCCCGATCTTTACCATCCCCTATCACCTTTATCTCATTGCCCACTTTTATTTTTCCCCCCGAAACGACCCTGGTAAAAATACCTTCCCTAGGCATAATACACTTTCCTATTTTCTTGTAAACCGCACAATGATCATGGCACTTTTTCCCTATCTGGGTTACCCTTAATCTGACCCTTTCCCCGATCTGAATCTCGTCCTCTATTTCAAGACAGGTAAGGTCGAGGCCCTGAGTAGTAATGTTCTCAGCAAAATCACCAGAAGCCAGCCTATCCTCTCTTGAGCCTTTTACCTGGGAGCAGAATTTCTGCTCTTTGATCCTCTCCCAGGAAAGAAGACTCACCTGACGGTGCCACTTTCCTCCATGAGCGTCTCCTGAAAGACCCCATCCCTTCCTTATGTATCCCTGAGGTATGGGCTTCTTGGATACTCCTTTTTCTTCACTTATGTTAATGGAAAAAACCCTACCTTTCATCTACTCTTCCTTTTGTCCCGCTTCTGCCACCCTTTTTCATTACCAATCGGACATTGGAAATGGAAATTCCCTTATCCACCCCTTTACACATATCATAGACAGTAAGAGCAGCCACCACAACACCGGTTAACGCCTCCATTTCCACCCCGGTTCTGTCTTTTGCTTTAATATGTGAGATGATCTCGATAGAATTTTCCCCTACCTCAAAATCTACCCTAATCTGAGTAAGAGATAGAGGATGGCACATTGGAATAAGCTGGGGAGTTTTTTTTGCGGCCAGGATTCCTGCTATCCGGGCAGAGCCCAGGACATCCCCTTTAGGAATCCTTCCTTCCCGGATCATGCGGATGGTTCCAGGAGAAAATAGAACCTGGCCTTTAGCCACTGCCTCCCTGGCGGTAATCCCTTTTTCTCCCACATCAACCATATCCAGTCTGGTCAAACTCATCCCCCTATCTCAAACATAAACTTACCTGAGCAAGAAAAATTAAAATGGTGATGTTTGGGCTTATTTTGAATAACCTTTTCATAGAGCTCCTTTATTTCTTCCTCGGGGGCCCCTTCTCGAAAAGCTCCTTTTAAACCCACTTCAAAATCTGATAGAAGACAGGAGCAGAGTTTTCCATTGGCAGTGAGACGCAGGCGGTTGCAGGAATCACAGAATGGGTGGGAGAGGGGAGAAATAAATCCTAAAATAAGTTCATTTCTCTTGATCCTGAAATAACGCGCAGGTCCCGTGCCAGGAGAGAGATCTACCGGCTCCAGAGGGCCCCATTTTTTCTGGATCCTTTCTCTTATCTCAGTGCTCGAGATGCACCACCTTTCTCCTTTTCCATTGATGGGCATATGTTCAATAAAACGCAGCAGGAGGCAATTTTCCAGGGCAAAGCTGACAAAATGAAAAATTTCGTCTTCATTCACGCCTCTCAGCAAAACCATGTTGACTTTGATAGGATCTAACCCGCATCTTTTAGCTTCAGCAATTCCTCTCAGCACTTCTCTTAAATTATCGCAGCCGGTAATCTCAAGAAATTTTCTCCTATCCAAACTATCCAAACTTACATTGATGCGGGAAAGTCCCGCCTCCTTCAAAGGAAGAGCAAAGTTAGCCAGGGCCAGTCCATTGGTGGTCATGGTAACCTCTTCGATTCCTCCAATAGAGAAGAGCATTTTGACCAGGCTCACTATATTCCTTCTGAGTAAGGGTTCTCCTCCGGTTACTCTTACCTGCTTGATTCCCCAATGAGTGGCCAGATTAAGGAATTTCACAATCTCCTCGAAACTTAAAATTTCCTGGGGAGGAAGCTGAATCAGTTCTTCCTTGGGTCGGCAGTAAAAACAGTTAAAATTGCAGCGGTCTGTTACTGAAAGACGTAGATAGTTTATTTTATTCATCCCAATCACCTACCTGGGGAACTCCTTCCTTGACCAGGACGAAACTATCATCCAGAACTATGGTGGGTCTCTGGATAATCATATCCATATGCAGGGGGGCCTCATTGACTCCCCCCAGTCCGATATTACTCCCTACCCCGATGTGCCCCGTCCTCCAGGCACTCTCATCCTCAGTGAGGATTCCGATAACTTCACTTTTAGGATTTAAACCCACCGCTATTTCCGCTATTTGATAGGCATTGGGATCTTCAGCCTCCTCCAGGAGACACCGGAGCTCATCAGCCTGTTTTCCCCCGCTAATTTCAACAATCTTCCCCTTTTTCACCCTGAGTCTTATGGGTTCCTCTATTAGCCCCATAAGAGAGGCACTTCCATCAACTACTACCAGCCCCTCCACACTATCTTCCAGAGGGGGAATATTTGCCTCAATCAGGGGCATCCCCATGCACTGGCCGGGTCTATGACAGAGGCCGGTATCGGCCATTATCCCTCCTTCCCTCAATACCAGCTTTAAGATCCGTCCCTGAGGGAGCGGTAAATCTTATTGACCTGGCTCTGGCAAACTCCTCTGCTACCTTTTCCACTCCTGGGGCCAGTTTCCTAAAATCCACTCTCATAGCTTCCCTCATAAGGGTCTCTTCGTTGGCGCCACTGAGAGTCAGAACCCGGGCCCCACTCTGGCATGCCTCTACCCTGGCCTTGGTATGATACATAGTTACCTGGGTAGGAGTAAATATGACATCAGCACTCCTCATAGCTTCGGCCACCGGCCTGGGAGGTTCCTGGCCAAGCTCTCGTACCCCCATGACGCTAATGGCTACCTCTGCCCCTCTTTCCTGGCAAGCTATGGCCAGAACTTCGGCCAGAGATGTTTTTAGATTATCGGTAACAATTAGAACATCTTCTCCCGGCTGAATATTAGCGGCGATGCTGGCAATATTTCTGGCTCCTTTCAGCATTTCCAGATACTTCATATCCATTATCTTTGTCTCTCGGGGTGCAAATTATGAATCTATCGAGCTTTGAAAGCTATATTAGAACAAGTTTGCCTTTTGTCAAGAATAACGACGCCAGTGTCGATCCTTTCGGTGAATAGGAAGTAATTTTTTGCCAAATCAATCTAAAAAGGGTATAATATCGTGAGTGTCTAAGGGAAATCTACCCAAAGGAGTTTTAGCTATGGTATTTCATAAAATAAGGAAATCGATTAGACCCATGATGTGGGTTATACTTATTGCTTTTGCCACCTCCATTCCCTTAATGTACGCTCGCTCTGCCTTGCAAAAGGGAGGGGAAGAATCTCTGGCTGAAGTCAACGGTGAGCCAATTTCCTATGCCAGCTTCGCTCAAAGTTTTCAATTCGCTTACGAAGAATATTACCAGCTCTTTGAGGGTAATATAACTCCCGAGATGGAAAAGTACTTGAGGTTACAGGTGCTCTCAGATCTGGTTACCTCTGAACTTCTATGGCAGGAAGCTAAAAAAGCCGATATTCAGGTGAGTGAAGAAGAAATAGAAACCCAGGTAAAATCAATTATGGAGAATTTCCCTTCGCGGGAAGCCTTTATAAGAGTGCTTGAGACGCGTAAAATCCCTTACTCCGAGTTCAAGAAGGATGTAGTCAGACACCTTAGTGTAAATGAACTGATGCAAAGAATCAAAGATAGCGTAGGAATTACTGAAGAAGAGATTAAGAGCTACTGGATGATGGAAAATGAGGAAATAGAGGTGGAGTATATCCTCATCAAGCCACAAAACTACCAGAAAGAAGTAAAGGTTACTCAGGAAGATATGGAAAAATACTACAAGACATATACAGAGCAGTTTAGGGTGCCTGAGAGAGTCAAAGTCAATTATATACGAGTGGCCGCTCAAGATTTCCAGGATGAGGTGAAGATTTCCCCATCCACTATAAGAGATTATTACCAAGACCACCTGGCTGAGTATCAGATTCCAGAGAAAAGGAGAGCCAGCCATA
>SDBT01020614.1_pt1 | contig 10307 bp, 3 predicted proteins | sample 2277101 | NCBI WGS metagenome assembly SDBT01 (sample SAMN10404973, study PRJNA504765) | marine sediment metagenome | isolation source: marine sediment core GS10_PC15, 103 cmbsf | place: Arctic Ocean: Southern Knipovich Ridge | collected 2010
TTAATGTAAACGGGGTAGGAAGGGCCTGGAATGAGAATTTCATTTCCATTTTCTATTAATCCCGATAACAAAAAGAATAGGCCTTCGGTCACTCCCGATGTGACTAAAATATCCTCAGTTTGAAGTGCAATATTATTCTTTTTTCCTTCATATCTACTGATTTCTTCACGTAGTTCGGGAACTCCTAAAGAATCGACGTAGTAATTTTTACCATCAAAAGTAGCATTTGCCAATGCCTGACTTATATATTTCGGGGTTTTAAAATCATATTTCACCGGATCCCCAATATTTAGGTTGTAAATTTTTTTTCCAGTTTTGGCGACCTCATTAGCAACCACCGCAATATCTCTAATTGCATACTCCAGATCATTAAGTCTTCGTGAAACCATTATAATTCACAGTAAAATTAAATAAATTTGATAATATTATTTTGATGTTAAATAGTTTAAAATTAAATAATTTTATTAATAACAAAGAAATAAATGATTGAATTTACTCTATTATCAAAAAAATTAAATTTGGGATACTTTAATTATTGACAGTTATAGAAGGTAAAACTGCTTACCCATATATTACGGAATTCAAAAGGGAGCCCTTTAAATCCTTTATTTTTATCAATCGAAGGGAGATTGGAGATTTTTATCTTAGTTCTTATGAAAAAGCAGTCGATTTTTATCAGCATTTTAATAAAGAATTAATTTTTGATAAGACTTTAAATCTGGAAAATATTTTTTGGTTTTTGTTGCTAAGAAAATATTTAAAACAGGATAGAGAAGAAAATTCAAATGAAATATATGAATACATAAGAAAATGTTCATATATTTATGAAAATAAGCTTGGATTTAGATTTTCTATTAATTCAAAAAAGCTTCCTGATGTATGGTCCACCTATTATGCATTAGCAAGTCTGAAACTACTGGGACGCTTAAAAGAATATTTAACTTCTGATGGTACAAACCAAATTAGTGGAGAAATCAAAAACTTTATCCTTTCGCATAAAAAGGGAAAAGATTTTTTACATTGTTTTAATAAAGAGTGTGAAATTGATAAAAAAACTTCACCAGCGAGAACATTATATTTTGTTATTGAAGTTTTTACTCTTATAGGAATTGACGTTAGATTAAATCGTGAGCAACTGCAATCGTCAATCGGTGATAGAAAAAAAGATTCTTCATTAGTATTCAAATTATTGTGTTTAAAACTTTTTGATTTAGATTTAGGAGTAAATGATAAAGCAATTCACTATTTGCTTCAATTTCAAAAGGAAAATGGGGGCTATAGCTTTAAAAAATTAAATGGTCGAATTAATACTACTTTTTGGATGGTTTACGTTCTTGACATTTATTCATGGTTGTTAGACTATAATCCTGTTGGTATTTATTCATTTGTTAATTCTAATTTAAATGTAATTCTAGCAAATGATTCAAATAGAAATTTAATTAGATTAATGGAAATCTCAAAATTAATAATTATTTTGTCAACCATATGGAATAAATTTATCTCCGAAATTGAAAGATTCATATTCAAACAAATTGAGCAAGAAAAATATATAAATTTAAATCAACTTATAACAACTTTTGGACTTACACATGGAACAGAAGAAGTAATATCGTATATTAATAGTAATTATACCTTTAAATTAAGAATTTTAGATAACAGGATTGAATTTAAAAACTTCATCAATAATCTAGGTCAAGGAGAAAAAGTATTAATTCAGGAAATTTACGATCAACTAAGTAAAAATAGTATAATTTCATTATCAGACATTTTTGGGAAATATAAGATTTCATATAACTATGAGCCATTGAAATTAAAAGAAGATATATTCCCATTAATTAATCAAATGATTAACAATAATTTCTTAAAAGGAAATGTAGTTAAGAAAAGGAAATTTAAAACCAAATTCTATTTTTATTTGGATTTTTTACTTGAAAAAATCATTGTTTCTGATACAGAAATAAATTCAGAAAAGTTGTATGATGAAAAAGAGCGGTTAGAGGAAATAAAGAATGATATTTATAATATGACTTTAAAATTAAAAAAAATTCCCACTCAAATAAAAGAAGAAATTGAAAGCTATTTATTATTAGATGAGTGTGATTACGCGAAAGAGAGATTAAAATTTATTTTACGAAACGCTTTGATGGATGCTAACTTCCTAAATGAAAATATTGAAAGTTCGTTTAGCTTAGATTTATATTATATTGACATTCAAACTGTATTAAAGTCAGAAATCAACCAATGGGCAGATGTATATTCAATATTAGGTAAAAAACTAAATGAAATTGACTTTTATCTTAAAGAGAAGATAGCGGAAATAGAAAACATTAGAAATTTAAATCTCACACTAGAAAACCTAGATGATAAGATAAATTTATTTAGCGAATCAATTAATAGAAAAATTAATGATTTTAGAGATTTTTTAAGGGAAGTCAACGAAGAACCATACACAGATGAAGGGTTCTCATTGGTTGTTGAGAAGTTTGAAATAATAAAGAGCAACGTTAATGAATTTGATAAAAAAATTTTTGAGATTTCACAAAATATTATAACAAAAGAAAATTCAATCATCCAAAAACGTAATAATGTTATTCATAAATGGGTTGTAATAAATGAGGATTTAAAGGATACATTTGAATATTATTCAAACGGTTTTGTCTTTTTTATGGATAGTTTAGTTAAAATTAATAGCCAAAAAATCGCGATTAACAAAAGAATTAATGACATTAGAGAAAAAGCACAAGTTAAGTTAAAAGATAATCAATTTAAAGAAGCATTTAATATAATTAAAAAAGAATCCGATTTACTATTAAATGAAAAAACGATTGAAATCAAAAATTTTCAAGACATTGTTAAGAAAGAAATTACTTCTAAACAAAAGTTATATCTTCTTTACCGACATTTAAAGGAATTATTAGATCAGTTAGAAGAAAATATAATTGAATTAGTTGGAAATCAAGTTCAATCTTTAAAGAATAAAGTTATAGAAGAAAGAAACCGATCTAAAATTGAAAGTTTTGATAAATTTGTATCGGACGAGATCTCGCAATTTAAATCTAAATTAATAGATTACAAAAAGAGTTTAGAGGAGACAATTGATAATAAAATAAAGAAAGTAATCAAAGGATATGAAGATATTCAAAATGAATATTTCGATGCTAATAAATTATACATTAAGAAATTAGACGAATGTAAAGAAAACATTAAGGATTTTGATGATAACAACGTAACCATTATACATTGGGAAAATTTTAGAGAATATTTTGAACAGGAAATAGATATCATAAAGGACGAACAAATAGATAAGATCATTAAATCAACAATCAAATCAATAGCAGATGAGAAAAAAACAGACAATATTAAAGTTTTGGATTTAAAAAAAGAATTGGGCTTAAAATGTAAAGTACTAATAAATAGAATCAAAGATATGATTGAGATTTCTAAGCTAAATGGTCAGCTTTATGAAGCAGAAAATGTAATTTTATTGTATTCAGAACATTACTATAAGAATAAGCATTTAAGGAGTTTTATCGACAATAAATTGTTAAAATTAAATCGGGACACTGTTGGTAAAATTCTAGCTCTTTATGATTCGAGTATAAGAAAAAGAACATTAAGTGTTAACATTTTAGAACTCAATAATCGAATCAATGATTTAAATTTTGAAGATATTATCCAAATTCAATATTATGATAAATTAAAAGAACTACAGATTCAAATTAATAGTAGAAAAGAATATGTGGAAACAAATAATTATCTAAATTCTGTTATAGAAAATAGTAAATTAGCGATAACATCAATAAAATCAAAATTAAACCTTTTCATTAAACTGCAGAATTATATTGAACAGCAGCTTGATGATCTCATATCAGAATTAAATAAAAATTATGCAATGATTTTAGATGAATTTGAGGGAACTAAAGAAAAAATATATTTTAAAATAAAAGAAAATTTTGAGAATAAATGGAAACAACTGGCAAATAAATTTGAGCAAACACAAAATAAAATAGAAGAAGAGCTTAACTTATATTTAAATAGTCCAGATAAAAACAAATTAGGTCCTGAAATAGGAGAATTCTTAGTTAATAAAAAAGAATTATTTATTAAAGAATATGATGAAAAAAGAGAAAAAATTGTTAAAGAGCTTGTGATTTTGAAGGATGAAACTTATCGTGATAAATTCCTAGCATTTATCAATAATCGAAAGATTTACATTAGTCAATTACTGGGTACACTTCAGGCAAAAGTAGAAGATGATATAGATGTAAAAGAATTTAAAAGAGCAAATGTGAAAATTCAAAAAAGAGCTAGAAATATAGAGGTACAGATCAAATCAATAAATAAAGCTATTAAGAATTTAGTAAAAGAATACAATAAGCAGTCTATAAACTTTGAGCAAAGGAATAATTACATAATTAATGACTATGAGAATTTTATTAAAGAATTTATTGTGATTTTAACTGAAAAAGTAAAAAGTTTGGAGCAAATGATTATAAAGTCCTATGTTAATATGGTCATAAAGGCGGTCGCAAATGAATTTCTTACAATTGGCTTTATTAACAACGAACTTAAAATAAAAAAGCGAAATCTCCAAAATCACTTAATATATCTCATAAGTAATGGCGATTTAAAAGGTAAATATGATCCGCGAATAGGTATATATTACGAAAATCCTGATGTATTAGAAAATTTAAATGAGGACGAATTAGAAGTTTTTAAAAAGATGAACTATCGCGTTTATATATTTTGGAAGCGATTTAAAAACTTCACATCACTGTATGGCCCGATTATAGGTTTTTTTGCCTCTCTTTTAGCAATAACCTATTATATATATATTTTTTCAGGGGGGAATACTGCTGTATTTGCTATTCCTATTCTATTTACATTGTTTATAGTTTTTTATTTCTTTTTCAAAAGAGAAAAAGATGAAAAAGTTAAGTTAAATTAATTAAAATCTTTAATAAATTGAACATAATCAGATGATTTCTTCAAATATCCCAAGTAACATGCTTGATTAAAATGGGCAAAGAATTTTCTATCACATATATCTTCTTCCCGGGCAAGATCTTGGAATTCTGAGAATCCAACCTTCCCATTTCTGCTTATTTTAGCAATATTAATTAAAGTTTTTACATTTTTATTTAAATAAATTTTTCTCTCAGATGATTTTGAAATTTTTTTCCCCTTTAGCTTTGAAATATTTTTTCTTAATTTTTCTTTATCAATTCTAATTAAATCTGAATAGAAAGAAACACCATAATTTTTAAGGTTTTTATAATCGGAACTTTTCGCAAAGTTATCAATCTCTGTTATAATATCTTCGACTGAACGATCTGCTAATAGTTCTTTCTCTCTTTCTCTGCGTTCTTTAAAATTTTTAATAAAGGCCCACTCTGAATAATCTTTGTTATTATCAGAAAAATTGATTTTTTTTCTTTCTATGCCTTTATTTAGTTCTAATTGTTCTGGTTCATTTAATATCGAGTTCATGTTGTGTTCTTTTTTATTTGCGACAATATGAAAGGGAATGTCAACTGTACTTTCAGTTAAAAGGATATAGCATCTTCCGGACGCAAATCTACCGGTTCTCCCACGCCGTTGAATTAATCTAATTTCTGAAGGAACTGGTTCGTAAAAGATTACCGCGTCAACATTTGGAATATCCAAACCTTCTTCGGCAACGCTTGTAGCAATTAAAATATTTATTTTATCTTCTCTAAACTCCTGTAAAATTTCGATTTGTTTATTCTGAGGGAAGCCACAATCGTCTCTTTTCGTTGTCTGACCAATGAATTTTTCTACAGTTATTTCACTAAAAAATTCTTGATTTAACTTATTTTTCAATAATTCTGCCATTTGTCTATATTGCGTAAAAATTATTATCTTTTTATTTTGAAATTCCTCTAATTCTTCTCTAATAATTGAAATCAATTTATTTATCTTAGGATGTGATAGATTAGATTGACCTAATTTTTCAATAGTAGAATTAATGAATTTAAAGTGCTCAGAGTTTATAATTCTTTTAGCAGATAATATATCTTGCTCAGCCTTATACTTCAGCTTCTCTATAAAAGACTTAAAAAGCGAAATATCCTGAGTCTCAAATAAATCTTTAGCGTGGAGTATAGAAATACAGCTAGAGCAATATGAAAAAATTGACTGAATATTTAATTTATTATCTTTTACAATATCTATGATTTTAGGAGATTGAAAGTATAAATTCTCATCTAATTCCTGACAACTCTCATTTTTTAACGAAAAAGTTAAATCATGGCTTATTTTTAAAAAATCTAATTTTGAATAGTATCTTTTATACGGATTAATTAAATTCTTTTCAGTAAAAAATTTTAAAAAATTACGAAATAAATGATTCCAAATTTCACTTATCTCAAGAAGATTTAGTGGTAAATCTACTCTTTCTATAAATGTATCAACATCAAAAATATAATCCTTTACATCGTGATCGTCTATAGTTTTGAAGACTATATTTTCAATATACAAATTGTCGCATAGCAGTTGAATACGTTCAAAATCATTACCAGGAGACGCTGTTAAGCCTAAAATTAATGGATCCGTACAATTGTTAATATATTCCGTTGAAATAAAATTATATGCATAATTACCCTTTGTTCTATGAGCTTCATCAAATATTATTAGACCTACACTTTTTAAATCGTACCTACCTCTCATTAGATCGTTTTTAATTACTTGTGGTGTTGAGACGATAATTTTTGATTTGTTAAATAAAATAATCCTTTTTTCGGGGGGTGTTTTGCCTGTTAATAGCACTATTTTTTCTTTATCGATATCGACGAATTTTTCAATGGAAGCACGATGTTGCGAAACTAAAGGTTTTGTAGGGGCTAAGATAATGACTTTTGCTAGTGATTTATGTTTTTTCAAGCAATTTGCAATTTGCAAAATCCCAACAATCGTTTTTCCTAAACCAGTAGGTAAAACCACTAAAGAATTCTTATTCTTACATTGATTAACTACATTTTTCTGATAATGCCGATAAAAAATTCTGTCTTTTTTTAAAAATGGCCCATTTAAATAATCCGGAATATCAGTACTCATTAATTCTAATTAGTTGATTTAAAATATTAAATTCAAGACCGTGCCGAATTTTTAAAATTTCTATTTTATGAAAATTGAATTCTACACTAATTTTTTGAAATCCTATAGCATTTTATAAAAATTTTATAAAGATATTGATTCATAGATATATTTAAATTTAGAAAAAATTAAAGTTAACTTAATTTAATCTCATCAGGCATAATAAAAAGGTTTAATATTTGAGTCAAGTAGAGAAATTGAATGAATCTTTATTAGAAGAAGATTTACCTATAAAATCTAAAATGGCTTTTGGCGGTATTGGAGCCGTTAATGTTATATTGTCAGGAATAGCTTTTACAGCAATAACATTCTATTATAACGTAAAACTGGGTTTGAGTGAAGAATTAATAGGAATTGCGTGGTTAATCTTCGCTGGATGGAATGCTCTGAACGACCCATTGTTCGGTTTTATTGAAGATCGCACAAAATCAGAGAAATATGGTCGTAGGATCCCTTATCTGCGATTTGGAGCACCAATTTATGGAATTTTGTTTATTTTAGTTTGGTTTCCATTTGTTGATTTAAAAAGTGAAACAGCGCTATTCTTGAACTTATTAATTGTACTATTTGCTTTTGATACTATATATACTATAGTAGGATTAATAGCATATTCATTACCAGCAGAAATGGTTGTCTCTTCAAAAGCAAGAGCAAAATTAATGATTTTTGGTGCAATTATGGGTTCTTTCGGATTCCTTGTTGCGTTCATAATCCCAGTATTACTCCTTACAGGAGACGAATCAACTACTATTAATCCTAGCTTTTTAGTTAGTATGGTTATTATAGGAATTGTATGTGCCATAATTTTATTTGTTTGTAGCTTTTATTTGAAGGAAAATAAGTACACGATACTGGAGGAACCACTCGGAATTAAAGAGGGGCTGAAAGAAACTTTTAAAAACAAAGCATTTTTGATTTTTGAAATTGGTAATTTCGCCTTCACATTAGCGCAAACTATTTTAACAACAGCGGTTTTTTATTATGTTGCTTTCGTTTTAGATTTAAGCGGTCCCATGGCGATCCTTCCAATAATTTTATTCTTTGTCACGGTTTTTATTTTCACTCCTATTTATAGCAAATTAGTAGCGAAGTTTGGAGTGAAAAAAACGTATATATTTAGTCTATGTTTAACTGGCATGGTTTTTATTCTCCTTTTTATTATTGGATGGAGTTTTTCTACGGCGATAATTGCATTAGTTTTATTAGGTATAGGATTTTCAGGAATCTTTATCACGAGCCAAATCATTTTTGCTGAAACAATAGATAATGATGAGATACGTACCAAAAAACGTAGAGAAACTACTTATTCTGGAATAAATGCATTGATAACTAAACCTGCTATTTCAATTGCCAATTTCCTCTTTTTATTTATAATAGCAGCTTATGGCTTTCAGAGAGCATCTCAAACTCAGACTAAAACAGCTCAGATGGGAATAATGCTAGGTTTTACGATAATACCTGCAATATTTATCCTGTTTAGTGCATTGGCAATGATATTTTTTCCCTTAGACGGTCCAGAATGGGATAAGCAAAAAGCAGAGCTGAAAAAAATACATGATAAGAAGGAGAAAACATATTTAGAATACTTAAGAAAACATGACGGGCTTTAATTTATTGAAAACCTAAAAATTTTTCTTTTTTTAAATTTTCAGCTCTGTTTAATATCGAAGGCGGCATTCCATTTGTATCTTGCCAATGCATTAGTAGGATCTATCTCGAGTGCTCTTTCATAGCAATCTTTAGCTTTTTGTAGTTCTTTTTTATATTCATATACATAACCCAAATTTATCCATAAATCGGCATTATCAGGTTCCTGATTTATAACCTTCTCATAAGTTTCAATTATCGGGATTTCCGTTCTTATTGCTTGATCTGGGGCTAAATTTATTGCTTTTTCATAGTATTCGATGGATTTTTTGAACTCCTTTTTTGCGTTGTAAATATTTCCTAAATTAATCCATAAAATAATATCATAAGGTGCTAATTCAGCGGCTTTCTCATAACACTCTATAGCATTATCATATTCTTCGTTATTAATATAAAAATTACCTAAACCCTCCCAGCCACCAAGATCATAAGGATCCAACTCAATTATCTTCTCAAAGAGCTTGACTATTTTAAAATAAACTGTATTATCAGCATAAATGTTATTTGGACCTTTCCATAGGTCTAAATAGTCCTTAGGAAATTCAATTATTTTTTTATAACACTCTAGAGCCTTATTTTTATTTTTTTTTTCTGAATAAACATTTGCCATATTAATCCATGCATCAATGTAGTAGGGATCAAAGCTTATTGCCATCTCATAGCTTTGAATTGCTTTATTACTTTTATTTTTTTCATGGTAAGCGTTTCCTATATTATTCCACACCACAGGATCATCTGAACTTAATTTAATAACTTTATCATAACATTCGAGCGCTTTATTGAATTCTTTTTTTAAGTAAAAAGCATTTCCTTTGTTATTCCAAACGTCAACATCATTAGGATCGATTTTAATCGCTTTATCATAACAATCTAATGCTTTAGCATTTTCATTTTTAGCTGAATATGCTTTTCCCAGATTATTCCAAAGAGACACATAATTACTATCTAACTTTATTGCTTCATTAAAGCATTCAATAGCTTTATCAAAAGAATTTTTAGCGGCATAAGCCTGACCTCTTTTAACCCATGTTTCAGCATTATTAGGATTTAATTTAATCGCTTTATCGTAGGATTCAATTGCCATTCCGATTTGATTATTAACTAAATAAACATTTCCAATACTGTTTAAAGCTTTGTAATATTTTGGATCTAGCTCAATAGCTTTATTATAACACATTATTGCTTTATTGTATTCTTTTTTAGCGCTATAAACATCCCCAATAATCGTCCATGCTTCTTTATAATTCGGGTCAATCTCAACAGCCCTTTCATAGCATTCGATTGTCTTATCATATTCTTCTTTATAGCTATAAGCAAGTCCTAAGTTATACCATGCTCTAGCATAGCTCGGAACTAAATTAATCGCCTTCGTAAAAGAAATAATAGCCATATCATATTCCTTGTTGAAACTATAAGCAAGTCCGAGGTTATAATATGCTCTACTGTAAGAGGGATCAATTTCGACTGCCTTTTTAAAACTTGCGATAGCCATTGTGTATTCTTTTTTATGACTGAAGGCAAGACCCATATTAAACCAGGCTTCT
>SDBT01020615.1_pt1 | contig 10306 bp, 12 predicted proteins | sample 2277101 | NCBI WGS metagenome assembly SDBT01 (sample SAMN10404973, study PRJNA504765) | marine sediment metagenome | isolation source: marine sediment core GS10_PC15, 103 cmbsf | place: Arctic Ocean: Southern Knipovich Ridge | collected 2010
TATTACCCTGAATAACCTGAACCTTAAGGACGGCTACATCAAAATCACGGGAAAGGGTGATAAGGAGCGTATTGTGCCTATTGGTAAGTTCGTTCAGATGGAACTTCTGCATTATATCGAGAAAGTAAGACCTGAACCTTACGGTAGAGATTACGATAGACTCTTCCTCTCACGGAGTGGTAAACCAATAACGGTTAACACTGTAAAACTGGTATTTTCCAAGTTAGCCAAGAGTTCGGAGGTAAACCGATTGCACGCTCATTTATGTCGGCATACATTTGCTATCAATTACCTGTTAAATGGTGGTGATATTTTCTCTCTTCGTGAGATCCTCGGCCATACCACCCTCGAGATGGTAAACCATTATCTCCACTTCACCAGTTCCCAAATTACCGCTCAGCACCGTAAGTATTCACCGATGGACCGGATGCAGGAAAAGGAAGGGAAAATCGAGAATAGCTAGTTAATAGTCTCCTTAGGCAAACAACTCCTTGAACCTAAGTCAGGGGGTCTGTACTTCAAACATCCTCAGCAGATGGTTCGAGTCCCTTTTATTACTTTTAAATTAGTATTACCATAATTATTTGGCATATTTGACTACGTGTTATAATATGGTAACTCTTTGAATAGCAGGTGCTGTAAATATAAAATACTGGACTAATCATAGTGTAACGCTTGAGCGTACTACTCATTAAGAACGTATTCCTGCGTGATGCCACAGTAAGGGTATGATATTCTATGCCGTAGTTGTGCAAGTGTGGTGTCGCCTAGGAGGGGCTATATGAACACGGGGGCCGATCACAGTAGCGGAGATGAGGCTCAATTCATCCAGGCGCTGAAGCAGGGAAGACCGGAGGCACATAATCGGCTGGACAAGCGCTACAGCCCAAGCCTGCTTTCCTACATTAAGAGGTCGGTAGGGAACTTGGAAGATGCCGAAGAAATACTGAATGAGGTCCTTCATCTGGCAATCACCAAAATAGATTCGTTTGACCCTAGCAAGAGTCGGAGTCTGGAGCCCTTCAGGACTTGGGTATATACCATAGCAAAGAACAAGATCCGAGATCACCTTAGAGAAAGGAAACGGAAGAAGGAACAATTGGCCAAAGCCGGCATAGAAACCGTAGTAAGCCTTACGGACCGTGATATAGCGCAAGAGGTGTCGTCTATCGAGACCTCGCACTCTACACCGAGGAGCCAAGCGTTATCACGGGCGCTCCAGAATCTCTCAGAGCGAGACAGGTTCTTATTAGAATGTATTTCTAACGAAATAAAGCCGGCAGAGATAGCGATTTACCTTGCACTGAAGCCCGAAACAGTAAGAGTCCATGTTTACAGAGCAAGACAAAGGCTGCTGAAAGAACTACAGAAATATCCTGAGTTTAACGACTTTTTCCATCCAAAACTGTAAAAGAAAAGGAGATACACAGTTATGAAGGACAGAGAGGTCAGAAAAGCCTATTTTCGGAAGCTTTTTGATCAAACAGAAGCCAGGCAAGAGGCCTCTCAAGGCCTGGCAGGATGTCCAATTGACGAAATTGACGACCTTGATTCTTACCTAGCCGGACTAATCGAGAGTGGGGAAGTAGGATTCCCCATGAGCGAGGACGTTATCTATGTGCTAGAAGAGGTTGCTCAAACAGAAGAGTTACGACCTGAGTTACTTGTCCGATTGAGAGAGACGATGCGAGAGGCCACAGCTAATAGAGAGCGAGCAGGGATGGCAGGAAGTCTCGGAGCTACAGTGCAAGTTTCTAGAGACAAGCTTGGCCTTTCTATGGAAGAGGTCGCGCAGCGCGTAGGAATATTGAGTTCATATATGGCTGAAATCGAAGCGAATCAGGTCTCGCCCATTCAGGTAGCCATTGATCATATGGTGAAGTTATGCCTAGTTCTGAAGCTTTCCAGGAAAGGAGTACTTGATCTTGTTCGCAGTCAGCTTACTGTAAGTGCTGATCTCGACTACGCAGGTGCTCCACTCACGAGGTTGGATAAGTATGTAACTCCGCAGGAACGAGCCGAGTTGCTGACGATCTCCGAAGAAGAACTCAAGAAGCGGATAAAGGACCGTATCGAAAAATACGTCCTGGATTTAAACAAGAGTCTAGAACAGGCAGGGGTCAAATAGCGTGTCGGCACACTAATGCCCTAGATCTTTTATTTGATGAGGCCGAGTTTTAGCAAGCACACCAAAAGGGCTGGCTCGCTTACGTCATAGCGAAGTGCCAGCTTTTTGGCATCTCGGATCTTAGCATAATCACTCTTTATCCAGCGCATTGGCATGAGCAATTCACCACCGAACTCATAGGCTTCAACATCAAGATCCTTCTCCGGGTCATCAGTTGTACCCTCATAGTCGACGAATTCCAGTATGTCGTGGTGCAAGACGAAGTGCCCCAGCTCATGAGCTATGGTCAGCCTTTGCTTGGTATGATGGTCATTTCCATTGATACCTATGACCCGCTGCCCTCGCCATAGCTGTCCGTGAAGTTTTTCTGGCCAGTTATCGAACCTTTCAACGTTCAGGCCATGTGCTTCGGCAACTGATTCAACCTCCACAGGAGGGCTTGTAATACTAAGTTCCCGCAGCGTTTTTCGGGCCATCTGACGTGCAAATCCTACACTTGCCATCTTTCCTCCACATTCAGGTGTAACGACTACTCGTATTACTATATGAGGGGATCTAGCAAGATACCCCTCACACTATATCATCAAACAGGGAGGCTTTCAAAGTGAAAAACAATAGTGAACACCCAGGCCGGATCGTGATCTTCATCAACGATCAGAGGCACTTCGCTCCTTCACCTACAATGACAGGAGCGGAGATAAAGCAGTTGGGGGACATCCCGGAAGGCAACATTCTATATAAGGAAGAGCCGGGAGTTCATCCAGACACAAGGATACCAGACGACATGGTGGTTGAACTTAGATCAGGCATGAAATTTTACGACCTCCCGCCAGCCGTTAAAGGGTAGACATGGACGAAAGGCTTCAAAAAGACATTGTGCGTCTTAGCCAAGATTATCCTGATGTGGAGGTAACCGAGCAACCAGATAGCTCGGTCCACATAAGGGTCGCTCAGTTTGCACTTCCTGAGTGGTGGATGCCCAGCCAGACTAGGATACTGCTTGTCATAGGTAAGGACTACCCGCAGAGCAAGCCAGCTTTCTACGTGGGGCTGGATATTCGCCTTCACGCGAATGGTCAACCCCCCGGAGGCTCGGGGCAGGCCGAGATCACTGGAGAGAAGTGGATGTCCCTGTGCTGGCAAGCCCCATGGGATCCAAACAGGGAGACCCTTTGGCGTTTGGTAAAGCTGCTAGAAAGGCGGTTCGATCTCCATGACTGAATATGGAATACGCATTTCCCAGACCCACTATGAGCGACTCATAGACCACCTCTTCCCGTCCAATGGCGCGGCAGAGCAGGGTACCTTTATACTGGCTGGAAGCATGGTGCTACCTCAAGGAAAAACCTTTCTAGTTAGGGAGGTCATCCCAGCAACGCCTGAGCACATCGTTTCCCAGTCAGGAGGTCATATAGAGTTCAATCCTGATTTTGTTGCCATGGTTATCAAGCGTGCTAGGATGGAACGATTGTCGGTCCTCGATGCCCATACACATCCATTTTCTACCCAACGGGTTGACTTTTCCGGGATAGATAACTATTGGGAACCGCAGCTCTTTGACAAGATCAAGCAGCGCGTGTCTGGGATAGACCATGCCGCGTTAGTCTTTGGTCGCGGAGTCTTTCGGGGTCGCGTTCGGTCAGCCAGTGGCGAGATAATGCCAATCAACTCCATTCGGGTGGTCGGACAAGCCATTGCAGAGCATTATCCAGCACGGTCAGCCGATAGCAAACGGGAGCCTGTCGACGAGACATATAGCCGGCAGGTTCTGGCTTTGAGCATCGAAGGCCAACGGAAGATTGAACAAGTAACGGTGGGCGTAGTCGGAGTAGGAGGGACAGGTTCTCACGTGGTGCAGCAGTTAGCCCACCTTGGCGTCTCTAACTTTATACTGGTAGATGCGGACCTGACAGAGGAGAGCAATCGGTCTAGGGTGGTGGGATCGCAACCGGCTGATGCAACGGGGTCAAGAACGAAAGTAACCGTTGTGAAGCGACTTGTCAAAGGGATAAACCCAGCTGCCCAAGTGCTATGTATCGAGAAAATGATTGAGGACATGGAAGCCACTTCCGCCTTGCGCAACGCCGATGTCGTTTTCTGCTGTACTGATAATCTGGCGAGCAGAGGCATTCTAAATGCCTTTGCCTACCAGTATCTCATCCCCGTGATCGATATGGGGGTTCAGGTTCAGACAGATAAACGAGGTGCAATCCGCAGAGTTTCAGGCAGGATTACTGTACTGCTTCCAGACGGAGCCTGTCTCAGGTGCTTAGGCATCCTTGATCCCGAAAGGGTGACAGCTGAAATGGAAGATGGTCAGCGCTTAAGCTACCTAGATGCTGAGCAAGCTCCGTCTCCTGCAGTGATCTCATTAAACGGTGTTGTCGCCTCTCTTGCCGTGACTGAATTCCTCCAGCTGGTGACAGACTTTGCACGCCGCCAGGGAGAGCGAGTGTACTGGTTGTATGATGGACTCAAGGGCGTTGTGCGACACGTCAGCATGGAGCAGGGACTGGCCTGTTCCACATGTCGGCGGTTTTTGGCTCTGGGTGACCATGCGAATCCCAATGATTGGTTATATGAGCGGTCAAGCGCAGATGTACTACAATAAAACTAGGAGTGAAGAATGACAGAAACGATCAGCCACAGGAGAAGAAAGCGCAAGGACGCTGGTCTGACCGGACAAACTGAAGTAAAGCTACCAGGCGGTAAGTTCCTGGATGCTTTGAGCGGTACAGGGATTGCTACAGAGATAGAGCGTGGCGGAACTCCAGGAATCAGGAGAGCTGTTCGTAGACTTGGCCAAGCTGTCAGAAGCGGTAGAGCAAGGAAAGTGAGACTCAGAGTGCCAGATTGTGACTTGGACACAGGCTTTGATGAAATGCGTCGTCAGCGGGTCGGGGGTGAACTCACCAATCTCGGTGGCACGCGTAGGTTTCACGTCTCAAAGCGAAGAAGGAAGTAATATTCCAGATACTAAATGCTCTGAAGATTCTGATCATAGATAATGGTAGCATCACCAAGACGATGTTCATCTCCTAGCCCTAACCTTGGATTCCGAGAGGTAAGCTTAGTAGGGAGATTCAGGTCTAGATATCAATAGGGTAAGCAGGGCCACCTGTGGAGGTGTAACTATGGCTACGGTATACGGCCTCTACAATTACAGAAAGCGGCAAAGGTACTATGGAACGACTACGAGGGCGATGAGGGAACGTTTGAGAGAGCACAGGGCGAGCCAAACACAGGCAACACGTCATTGGAACTGGAAAAGGGACAGGATCATATGTAGGGTCATTGCTAGAGGACTCCCGCTCGATAAGGCTATAGAAAAGGCACATGAGCTGGAGCTACGAACGCCCCCTCCTGGATGGATGGTCATTCAAACTGGAGGTATGTAGAGACCTGTCCAAGAATTCACAGGAGGATCCAGTAGAAGTCCGGTCTGCCCTAATCTATGCGTAGTATCCTTCCAAAGTGATTGGCAGAAAGAGGGTTAACATCATACCGTCCTTTCCCAAACCCTCATTTGCCCTCGATTATTAGGTGAACACGGAAATTGACGCTCTTCAAAATTACTCGCTGCTACTAAGCCTAGCGTATAATCTACGTTAAACGCATGTCACAAAACGGACTTCGTTATGGAGTTGAACAATTAGCCATTTTGTGTAATGAGGTCTGAAACACTGCTAACATTTTGACAAAGACACCTTAAACCTAAGTCAGGGTATTATGATTAATCTATTTTGCCATGTTCCAAAAAGGTTTGGGCTTGTTGGCAACTATTAAGAAATGTATAATTACCGTACCAAAAGGACTTCTTTAAAAGGTAAAGAGATAATGATGTATCTTAGTGATGTTGTTTGTTCCGTTATCGAACGGGATGGAAATTTCTTAATCGCTCAACGTCCTTCTGAAGGTCTCTTACCATACAAGTGGGAATTCCCAGGTGGGAAAGTTGAGCCTAATGAATGTGAAATAAACGCATTGCATCGGGAAATTAGGGAGGAACTGAGTATCGAAATTGACGTAGCTATTAGGCTAGGTTCATATCGATTCGAATATCCTGATTTCTCGATCAACCAAATCGCTTATTTTTGTAAAATTGTAAAAGGGGATCCTTTACTTAAGAAGCATCTTCAGTTCAGATGGATTAGTTTGAATGAAATAGAGCAATATGATCTAATCGCGGCTAACCGCTTGATTCTCACTGATATTAAATCTTTTCTTCCAATGCTCTGAGCATTGCTAAAGTACTCTAGGCCAACACAATTTTAGTTGGTCGTACTAAATAACTTTTGTACCGAATATCAGATTTCTATCTAAAGGAGTAGTTTATGATATCGAAGGATTTAATTACAAAGCTATTTGATGCTACCAGTATTTTGAGATGGAATGATAAGTTAAAACCTATCGACTTCTGCGAATTAGATAAGCAAGCCCATAAAATGATTATTGCCTACGTGTTGGCAAAATTAGAGGAGGAGACTCAAGAAATCGATTGGATGGAGCTAATTGAAGGCGGACTTTTTGAATTTCTCCATCGTATTGTAATCACGGATTTGAAACCGCAAATATTTTACAAGATAAAGAAAAACCAAGATCAATACCTTAAATTGAACAACTGGGTTTGTGAACAATTGGAGCCTTTGATAAAGAATATAACAGGCGATTTCAGTAATAGATTTAAATCCTATATCATGTCAGATCAACGGAGTGTAGCTAAAGATATATTGAGTGCTGCGCATTTCTACGCGACGAAATGGGAGTTCGAATTTATTCAGCGGTCCAACCCGAATGGTTATGAGATATCAGAGATCCGCAAGGAAATTGAGATTCAACAGGAGGAATATTACCATTTAAATAGTATCCGAGATCTGAATCTTTATTCTCGATTTAGGACTTTTGTCGAACTATGTGGAGAATTACGTTTTCACACAAGATGGGGGCGTTCTCCAAGGATTCCAAGGACCTCAGTACTTGGACACATGTTATTCGTCGCTATCATAACCTACCTATGCTCATTGGAGATTGGGGCGTGTAATAAACGGAAGTTCAATAATTATTTCACTGGTTTATTTCATGATTTTCCGGAGGTTCTCACGCGAGACGTAATCTCTCCAATTAAACATTCTGTGACAGGGCTTGATACATTAATAAAACAGTATGAGAAAGAAGAAATGGAGAAGCATGTTTATAGCCTGTTAAAAACTGAATGGCATGATGAGATTCGAATGTTCACTGAATCCGAGTTCTCAAATATAGTAAGTATTAATGGTGAAATTCGAAACGTGAGTTCGGATGAAATAAACGATAAATATAACAAGGATAGTTATAATCCAAGAGATGGTGAGTTGGTAAACGCCGTTGATCAACTCGCAGCGTTCATCGAAGCCTATACTTCGATAAGGACCGGTATTAGGAACCCGGAGTTGATTGATGCTGTAACCCACTACAAAGAAAAAAGCATTCATCATAGCGTTGCAGGAATAGATTTTGAAAAAATATATGCTAGTTTTCCAGAGTCGACAATAGTATAAAGCGTAAATTAAAATATTGTATTGCTAGGATAATTAGCATCTAATGTAGAATCCGATACTAAGATAATATGAAGGTTGAGAATGAATGAAATTGTATGTAATAACGGAAAATTGATCGTTGCGATGGGACTACCCGCCTGCGGCAAAAGCTCTGTATTTGAACAGCTAAGTATACTCCATAATATAAAAGTGTTTCATGAACCAGAAGAAAAGGATTGGCCTGCGGCAGTTACTAATCGTGATGTGTGCGGTCGCTTTACAGCTATAACTTGGTTTAGATCGCAGCGTGTTCCTCAGTTATTTACAGCTAAACTACTTAGAGATGCAGGTGAAAATGTGTTGGTAGATTCTTATTATGATAAGTTGATTGTTTATTATATAGATAGACCGGAAATGGAATGGCTGATTAGCAAGCATGACCCATACTATGACCTTACCGTTAAAATGGCCAAGGCAGATATTGAATATCTACCTAACGCAGATGTTATTGTTTTTTTTAAACTAAATATTGACACGTGGCGCCGTTTTTTAACCTTCCGTAACCGAACTCTGGACCATCACAAGCAGTTCTTAGAAAGTTTCCCATCACAGGAAGCCTTTGAATATGCAGCAGACAAGTATTGTAGGGATACAGGAGCCACATTTGTAAAATATGAGCAACGAGTTTCGAGCCCTGAGGAAGCAGCAGCAGATATATCACACTTACTTCGAGAGAATGGTGTCGATATCTAAAATCTCGAAAGCAAGCCCAAACCTCATAGAGAAAATAAGATGAAAGCCTTAATGAATTGTTACTCTAAGCTACACAATGGTGAAACTCTATCTAATAATGACCTATCATCATTATCAAACCAAACAATTCTTCCACATCAATGGTCAGCTTTTGCGTTTCAATTGTTCTCGAAACCAACGCTAACAAGTCACGAGAGCATCTATTTAAAAAATATTTTAGAGGATATTCCTGAGTCTTTAGGATATTTAATTAACCTATTCCCTATAAGGAAGGCTGAGTTATCAATTTCCTCTCAGACTCCTAAGGGATGCAAAATAAGAAATGATCTAATGTCTCTCTTAAACGATACGTATCGTGAAGGCGACATTGGAAAATCGAGAATTCAAAATTTTATTTCTGAATTTGTCGCCGGAAGAATCTCAGCCGAATTCACGTCAATCTGGTTGATGAAAGTGTGCTACAACGGTTTGTCAGATAAGGATACCAAACATCTAACCTTGGCGATGCGAGATTCTGGAAGTACGTATGATTATCGTAGTTACTCTGGACTCAATCATAGTAAAATATTGAGACGATATCCTACCGGCGCAATATCCGAGAAGGTCGCACTAATATTACCTAGCCTTCTTTCGGTATTTAGTGCGGAATATAATATTGCATCTCCGTTTCTTGTTGCGCGGTCTCTGGGCTTTACGGGGGGTACATGGGATAAACTGCGATCTATACCTGAATTTAACTTTCCGCTTCCTGGTGATGAGACGATCGCATGTTTAAAACAGTGTGGGGTGGCCATGACAGTAACTCACGGTAATATTAACCCTGCCGACCGGAAGATGTACCAATTAAGAAGTGCCACTGGAACTATTGAGTCACAAGAACTTGTAATTGCCAGTATTGCCAGCAAGCAACTCGCTGTACCCGCGGATCATCTTCTCATGGACGTTAGATACGGGCCCGGTGCGTTTTTTAAAACCAAAGATTTAGCCGAAAAACTTGCTACTAATTTAGTAGAAGCCATTAATTTCGAAGGTACAAATTGTTTCTATTGCTTAAGCGATACGCTGCAACCAAATGGTATGGCAATTGGTAATTCTTTGGAAGTATTTGAAGCGCTTGCAGTAATGGGTATCGTTCATTGTGTTGACTGGGACCATCGCGCTTTAAGTGAGCAGAGAAATCTTGTAATCGAATTTTTCTCGAAATTGATGAGTAGAGCATTTCAAACGATATCGGAGGAGCAATGGCGTCAAGCTGCTAATCGAAAATTCAATAATAGGTCCGTGTCAAAAGCATTTTTCAAGATTCTCAAAGCACATGGTGTAAGCGATAGAGTAAGGGGATTAATTAAATCCAACCCAAAAACTTTGCTTATGCCTTCATACAATTCGTTTATTATCACGTCAGAAGTATCTGGACATCTCGTAAATATCAATCAACGTCAACTTGGAAATATCGTGAATTTCGACTTAGGTGCAGGTGGAAACGATTATGGTGATGAATTAGATATCTATGCCGGATTAATCCTTGGTAAGAGATTAGGGGATATTGTTGAAGTGGGTGAGCCTTTATGTAGACTATTTTTCAATAAAAACAGAATCAAAGATACAGAGAATCTACAGTATTCAATTCGACAGTGTTTTTCGATAGACTAATAATCGGTATCTTTCATTGGGTATTCGCTGTTAAATTACCAATTGGTGATATATTTCGTGGGATAATGGAATTTAATCTAGCTAAAATGACTACACTACCCTTCGTGTTTAGTTTGATATTTTAGTTAGTAAGTAATAAAATCAGGGTGTCGGTTGACCTAGTGTCTTGACACCCTGATTCTCTTCAAAACTCCCCGGCAGGGACGGTCTTCTAGCTTTGGTAGGCCGTACAGGTCTCGAACCTGTGACACCCTGA
>SDBT01020616.1_pt1 | contig 10306 bp, 8 predicted proteins | sample 2277101 | NCBI WGS metagenome assembly SDBT01 (sample SAMN10404973, study PRJNA504765) | marine sediment metagenome | isolation source: marine sediment core GS10_PC15, 103 cmbsf | place: Arctic Ocean: Southern Knipovich Ridge | collected 2010
GGATATGAATTATAAAACTTTATCAAAAAGAGAAGAATCAATAGATGAAAAACTGTAGATGCAGCATATACCGTTTATTAAAAATGGCATTAGATGAATTATATTATAACTTAGTGTCTTCGTGACTTTGTGGCTGAACTATTACTATTTCTAAGTCAAATCGGTTTGAGCAGGCTGGCCTTCACGAACCGATTGATAACCTCTAAACCAACGCAACTTCCCCGGCTCCACGGTTGCAGGACAGGTGGATTTTTGCTTCAAGCGCCTATCAGGGGCATCACCTCGCCACCCTGCTGCAGAACAACGACTTTGGCATCTTTACCCTTCACCTTAAAGGCTAAATCCAAGGCCTCCTGTGCTGTCTCTGCCCACTCGAATCCCAATCTGCGTGCAGTAGCAGGGTCAATTCCGTGGCTTACCAACACACCGACGCCTCTATCGCAAATGACTCTACCAACTTCGGCAATGTGTGAAGCTAAGGTGAGATCTTCAATTTCCCCATGTTTTACCTTGGCCTCTATTTCGGCAAAGGGCATATAGCCCATTTCAGCAAGCTGGGGGTGGGATCTGCAGACACCCTCCGGGCAAGGAGAAACAAGTATCAGAATCCCATTAGGTTTAAGGGCCAGTCCAGCAGCATAAATGGCCTTGCCCGCCTGCCACAGTTCCACATCTCCGGGATAGGAATCAGCCAGTACGATATCCGCACCTGCCGGCAGCTGGGCACCGTAGCTATCGATTGCGGTTTTACATCCGCTCCGAAAGGCCTCTACAGGGTCACCGCAGACGCATCTGCAGACCTCGCCCGTTCCGTCATGGATGATATTGATTATAAACTTTAGACCCGCACGCAACCCTACCTCATTTATCTCCTGCCGAACTGGATTATCTATTTTGCCGAAGATCTCCGTGCTCTGGTAGCAGGCGCTGAGCCAGTGAGTCTGGTCGGTTGTCACAGCCCCGCAAACACCTGGCTGCACGATCTTGGCCCCTCCGGCAAAGCCAGCCACCATATGGGGAACAATCTGACCGATACCGATAACGAAATCCGCGGCCAGCACCTCCTTGTTCACCCAGATTTCCGTTCCCCGGGAATTCGTCTCCAGTTCCACAAGGGAATCAGTGTCACGCCAATCGTGGTCCATGACTGCGTATTTCTCCATGATGTCTTTTCCGACTTTACGAACTTTCTCTTCATGGGTCATGAGGCGGTGCAGTCCGGAGGCAACCATGAATTTGATTTCTTCAGGCAAAACACCAGCAGCGGAAAGTTCCTCCATTGCCGGCGGCAAAATGAGCTGGGTCGGGGTATTTCGCGTATAATCGTCGACCAGGATTAATATCTTCTGGCCCTTCCGGACCAGGTGTCCCAAGCGCGGCAGCCCAATAGGCCGCTCAAGAGCGGCCCGGATGAGGCCAATCTTGTCCTGTCGGGTACCTACGCTGCTTTTAGGTTTGAGTATTGCCAGAAGGGATTCTTCCGGGATATAAGCCGGGGAATATCCCTTATAGGGGAAATCAACTCTGACTGCCATACCTAATGCTCCCTTGGATTAAGAGATTATTGCCTGGCCAGGTAGATCCTCAACGATCAGATAACCGGCAACCATTCCGGTGAATCTCAACAGATCAAGAGAATAACACGGCCTCTAATCTTCGCTCTGCTGTTCTGTCTCTGCTTTTTTGGCAGCAAACTGCCTCCTAAGAGAATAAACTACAGACAGGGCTGAAATTACATAGAAGAATATGCCGATGGGCGAATTAAAAAGGGTGCTCCAATCGCCACGGGAAATAATCAGGGACCGGGCTAATGCATCTTCTGCGATAGGACCCAGAATAACACCGAGGGTTGTCGGGGCGGCCGGGAAACCATTTTTCTGCATAATATAGCCGACAATCCCAAAGACCAACGCAATGAACATATCGTAAGTGCTGTTGTTGAGGGAAAAGGAACCCAAAAAGCAAAGGGTGAAGATAATCGGGAAGAGCACTGAGGGAGGGACCTTCAGGACCTTGGGGAATAGTCTCACGCTGACGACACCCAAGATAAGTATCAATACATTGGCCAGGAGAAGCCCGGCAAAGACCGCAGCCACCACATCAGGGCTTTCCTTGAACAACAGGGGCCCCGGTCTCAGGCCTATCAGAAGGAGGCAACCCAGCATAACCGCGGTTACCACATCGCCGGGAATCCCCAAGGTCAGAAGCGGCACCATTGCGCCTCCGGTGGTGCCGTTGTTGGCCGCCTCGGGTGCGGCAATTCCAGCAATATTGCCCTTCCCGAAGGAATCCGGATCTTTTGACCACCTCTTGGCCTCATTATAGGCCATAAAGGAGGCGATCGCTCCCCCGGTTCCCGGGATGATTCCGATAAAAGTCCCCAGGAAAGAACTAGAGATAATGATTGGAAAGAGCCTTTTTAGCTCTCTCATAGAAGGTAACACTTTACCGATCTTCTGATCGTATTTTATGATCTTCTTGCCGACCGCTTCCAGTTGGACAAAGATCTGGGATATGGCAAACAAACCAATCAGCACCGGCAATAGAGAGAACCCTGCCATTAGATTGGGAATGCCGAAGGAATAGCGGGCGTATCCTTCTACGGGGTCCAGGCCAACTGTCGCAATCAGAAGGCCGAAAAAGCCTGCAATCAGTCCCTTGGTGAGAGATTTTCCTGCTACGCTGGCTATAACAGTGAGTCCGAATACGGTCAGGGCGAAATACTCTTCCGGGCCGAATTTAAGGGCAATCCGCGCCAGTTTTGGTGCAAAAAACATCAAACAAAATGTAGAAATGATTCCCCCGCTCGTGGAAGCGATGGTGGCCACCCCAATGGCTTTCCCCGCTTCGCCTTTCTGGGCAAGAGGGTATCCGTCGAGGACGGTTGCCGCTGCCGAAGGCGTTCCCGGGGTCGAAATGAGAATAGCGGATATAGATCCCCCATAGATGCCGCCGCAGAAGGCCCCGCAGAGCATTACCATGGCGGTGCTCACATCAAGATAGAAGACAAAGGGTAAAAGGAGTATGATACCCACCGAGGCCGTAAGGCCCGGGAGGGCGCCGACAATTATCCCGAGGGTGACCCCTATGATAAGAAAGGGGAAATGCAATGGGTGGAGTACAAATAAGAAACCGTGAACGATCGATTCCACGTGTACGACCTCTCTGGTTCTGTCAAAACAGGCTGAATCGTGGCAGGGGAACCCTGAAGATAATTCTAAACAGAATATACAGCAGGCTGGTGGTAATAATCGAGGTTGCCACGATCTTAAGCCACCGTTTCTCGTTGAAGACGAGCATTATACCGGCGATAAAGGGCGGAGTAGCCACTACATATCCTGTGATGGGAAGCAATCGAGTATAGGCGTAGCCGATCAGAATGCCCAAAAACAATCTTATTAAAAATGCCTTATTTAATGCCTTATCTATGGTTGGTTTAGGCTTCTCTTCCCGTGAACTCCTTCGCACCGTTGTAATTCCCTGGATCAGAAGGACAGAAGAGATGATAAAAAGACAGACGCCCACAAAACGGGGAAATATTTTCGGTGAGAAGGCCAGGGTTTGCTCGGGAAATTGATAGGTCAGGGCGTAGAATGCAAAAGACAGAATCATTAAAAAGACACCGATGATTATCTCTGTTTTACCCATACTTCCCGCCATAACAAGGTGACATACAGCTGGAATCGAGCTGTATGTCACCTTTTCTGCCAGTCTCTTACAATTACCTTTATTTGTAGCGAGTACCCAGCTTGCCCTCGATGATCAGCTTTTTATAGAACTCGTTCTGTTTGGCGATGTGCCTCTTAAAATCCTGGGTACCCTTGTACTCCAAGGTGATGCCGCCCTTTTTGGCCAGCTTCTTTAGGGCAGGATCTTCCATGGTCGACTTAAAGGCGTCATGGAGCACCTTGACCCTATCTGCGGGCGTTCCCCCGGGAACAGCCAATCCCCTCCACTGCCCGAGGACAAAGTCTACACCCTGCTCCTTGGCGGTGGGGATATCAGGGAAATCTTTCATGCGCTCTTCAGAAAAGGCGGCAAGACAGCGTAACTGACCCGCAGCGATCTGGGGCACGCCTTCGGGAGGAGACAGGTTGCAGGCATTGATGTGTCCACCCACTGTAGCCACCACGGTCGGACCACCGCCCTTATGTGGGACATGGTTAAACCGAACGCCAGCTGCCTTCTCAAAGGCCAGAGCGATCATATGGGTGCCCCCACCTGCGCCGGCATTGCCCAGGGTAACGTGACCAGGTTTTGCTTTAGCCGCTGCTATCATATCATTGATGTTCTTAAAGGGGGAATTGGCAGGAACCAGGATCCAGCAGGGGGTGTCAACCAGCATGATCACAGGATCAAAGGTCTGATAGTCGTAAGGAACGACGCTCATGTGCGTTTTGGTCAATGAAGCCGATATCCATGCCAAACAGTAATAGCCATCCGGCTTCTTCCTCATGGCCTCCGCATACCCGGGAACGGCACCGCCTCCTGGCCTATTCACGATGATAATAGGTCTCTCCAAATACTTGGGAAGAACGCTGAGAAATGTCCGGAAAACAACATCAGTGGCACCCCCCACACCCCAGGGAATCATGAGCTCAATCTCGCGGGTAGGATACTGTTCTTTAGCCTCGGCAAGGCCAGTTAGGCCCACGATCAATAATATCGCAAGCCCCATAGTCAAAACCTTATATGATTTTCTGCCTTTCATCACTACACCTCCATTGTTTAGGTATTCTGAGTTAATAAATCCTTTTCTATTAATACATTATTTGGGCCCATTTCATCCACACGTAGCTATCACCTCCTCTCTATTTCTCCAGGATTCCAGGCCTGTGGAACGCATATCCCTCAATCTCCATCTCTAAAATCGGAAATTGCACCGGCTTTGAGAGAAGCACCGGGCCCTTTGACGTTGCAAGCATGGTGTCCTCACTCTTTGTCCCTGCAATCGAGGGGTTCCAGCAAAAAGCCTGATTCTCCTGCACGATATCGGGAGTATTGAAATTCACCCGATAGTCACGACCGAGATATCCCGTTGCTCCACCCTGGTGGTGAAGTTGGTATTCCTCGGGGTATCCCCTCTCTTTATACGCCTCTATTCCCTTGTTCAAAACCTCTACAACCGGCTTTCCCGGGATGGTATTGGCCATCAGAACACATTCAATATAGACATTGTCTTCATACTGTTTAATTAACTCAGGAGGTACCTTGCCGAATTGCACAAAACGAGTGAGGGTGACTATTAATCCCCATTTTCGGGCATTAACACCAAGCATAGCCCGCTTTTCAATCCTTTTTTCAGTGGCGATAGGGTGGCGGAAATTCGCGATCCGTTCATCCGCGGCACAGAAGGTAGTGACAAAATCCACCCGATTGGCCCATAACCTTTCTGCAAGCCTGCCGATGACCTCACATTCCTTATCCCCGGGTTCAATGGTCTTGGCTGTTTCCTCGACAGCCTTGGAAGCGATGAGACCTACTTCTTTATATCGCTCCACCTCCCACGAGGTCAGGGAATAGCGCAACGGATTGATATGATTAGAAATATCCTCTGTTCCGGGATAAGGAGAATCGGAGCCCACCCTGCCCTTCTTGGTGAGCCCTTCAATCAATTCCCTCTCCCGCTCTTCAAACCACTTGTAGGTTACCAGTTCATAGCCCTGGTCAGGAATTCCTTCTTCCCTCTCTATTCGGGGGGCCTCAATATTGTTACAGATGACGTATTCCCTTTCAGGCATGAGGAGCAGGGGAGAGGCGCCCATTTCGGTGGCAATGCCCACCAGGTTGAGATGGCCTCCCGTCAGCCATGAAAAATTGCACTGTTTCCTGATAAGAACAGCATCGAGCTTCAATTTAGCCATCAGATCCCTGACCCGTTTCTTCTTCTCAGCTATTTCTTCACGATTTTTCATGAGATTCTCTTTTGTAGTTGTAAGCTATAAACCAGTGCCACCTTATAGTCTAAATAGACCGGATTTTTTGCTTTCGGAAATACTGTCTGTTCCATAATACGGAATAATATTTCATTATCATATCCCTCGTCCCTTTGTCAAGGATTTTTTTGGAAAATTTTCAGGCATTTTAGAATATATTTATTTAAAGAAATGAATGCGAGAAGGCATTAGTGGCCTAATGGGTATGCGATCCGGAAGACTATTTCAATTATTCTATTCAGGCTATGGAGCGCAGATCATTAATGCCATCATTCAAGGCTTATAGCAAATCGAAGAATCTTGCTTGATTCTCATACATCAGCGCCTTCACGGCCCTGATACCACCGGACTTTGACATCTGTCCATCCGAAGCCAGTCTCCCGATCGCTCTGCATATCACCCGGTCAAAAACCTCAAATCGGCTGCCCTCAGACAGGATTTTTCTCCCGTCGCAAACAGGGCCACCGCTTGAGGTAAGCAGAGATGCACCGGCGGTATGGAGCAGGTACTGCTCTATTACGAAAGGGGTATCGTTGTGCCACCATGGAAACCCTGCATGTACGTTTGGAAAAGCTCTCTCTAGCATCACATTAACATGAGCAAGTGATTGATTCATCGGGTATAATATGAGATGTGATTGATGATCGGCTTCTCCACTAAAAAATTTTGAAAGTAGCGGTATCAGGTCTTCGACTATGTTTGCCGCATCCCATGACACATCACCGCCCACGTCCGCTCCCCAATTCCTGTAAAGGTATTCGTTGGCATTTCTGAAAGCAGCATAATGGATTTGCGTCACCATTCCTTTTTCCTGGTTCATCTCGCACAGTTGGTGCATTAAATATGAGATGAATTCTCCTGTTTCCCTGGACCTGATCCCGTATCTCTTCTTTCGCGTGTATGCGTTATGGAAAATCTCTTCTGCCCTTTTCGGCGTGACTTCCAACCCATAGGGTTTCAACAACCCGTGGTCGCTGGCCCTTGCCCCCCGTTCGGCAAAGTATTCATGTCTCTCCCTGAGAGCCTCGACAAGGCCCTTGAGTGTCGTATCCTCGCCGGTTAATTGACAGATTCTTTCGACGTTTGACCGCCAATCATCGCTGAAGATATTGCAATAGGCATCTGGCCTGAAGGTTGGCAAGAACATGATTCCATGTATCTTTTCTGCCATTTCGTGATAGCGCAAGTCGTCTGAAGGATCATCTGTGGTACAGATAGCCCTTGCACGAATCCGCTTCAGTATGGCCTGCGGCAGCATCTCCTTTTCCTGTAAGCGCTTATTGGCCTCCGCCCAGATTACATCCCCTGTATCCTCGTTCAGTAACAAGCCAATACCGAACATCCTCCGCAAATCCAGATGCAGCCATTGATGAACATGATTGCCTTCAAGCTCAGGGAAGACCCTACTGAGGGCCATCCACTTATCGTAATCGGAAATCTCATGGTCCCGGGCAAGGGCCTGGGAAAACCCGTGGATCTTCGCCGCTAGCTGGATAATATAGTGATCGTTGTTCGCATATTCTTCTCTGGGTTCAAGCACTTCAGCTCTCCAAATATTGGGGAAGGGACGGTTTTCGACAATCTGCCTTAGATTGTGATGTGTATGCGTGTCAACTATGCCAACCTCCTCTCTCAAAGGAATTGCAACTTCATGATACAAGCTTATTGCCTCTTTGGTATCCAAGAGCCAATTCGCACCAAGGAACTTTTCCTCATCCGGCATTTTCTGTCCCTCCCAAAAAGACGAGTTATCTCTTATCTTAAAGCCTTCTGCTTACGTCCCAGCAACTCCTCGATCCCTAAAATCCGGGCCCCTTCTCTCACCCGCGTATCGATCTCCTCTTTGTGAAATTTCCTGAGCCGAAGACCGAAGGACATATTTTTGTACACGCTCATGTGGGGATAGAGCGCATAGTTTTGAAAGACCATAGCGATATCTCTATCTTTGGGAGGAACATCATTGACTTTCAGTTCCCCGATATAGATATCTCCTTCTGTCAGCTCCTCTAAACCTGCAATCATTCGAAGTGTGGTTGTCTTACCGCATCCCGAAGGTCCAACCAGGGATAGAAACTCCTTGTCTTTTATTGTTAGATTGATCCTATCGACCGCCGTAATTTTTCCAAACCTTTTACTTACATCTCTCAATTCTATCTCGGCCATAGGAATGTCTCCTTGAACATTATTTTATGGCTCTATGAATGAGTTTGCTCAACTTTCCTCTCTTGAGCAGCAAACGAAGACAAGCTTACTCAATATTCGTCTATTGCATCGATCATTTTTAAGCCGGGAATGGAACCCCAAACTCATCACCCAACCGGCGAAGGAGGGCAACGTCTTGTTCCCTGATGGGACATCCCTCCTTCTCTCTTTGCATCTTTGTTCGTAATTCAGGCTCACCTGGTATCAGAATTTCATCAACTCCATGCACTCTCGGTTGGCTCTTCAAGTCAGCGAATAGTTCATCCATACGCTTTTTAAATTCCTCCACAGGGCAGAAAGCCGAAATATCTATTGCCTGAACATAATGACCCATAAAGGCCTTGTTGTCCCAATCATCAAATTTGCGAACAATATGGGCGCCGTAAGGCATACCCGTTAAACGGCTCGAAAGGATTTCGATCATCAGGCCGATGGCATACCCCTTGGGACCGCTCATCGGGACAACAGCATATGCTTTGGTGGCATCGGTTACCGGTTTCCCATCCCGATCGACTGCCCAATTCGGAGGAATCGATTTTCCCGCCTCTGCCGCCGAACGCACTTTACCGAAAGCCACTTCGCTAGTGGCCATATCCATGCAAAACCAAGGATAGGTTCCGGAAGGGATACAGCAGCATATGGGATTTGTGCCGAGGAATTTCTCCCGCCCTCCAAAGGGAATCACATCACACTCCCCATCCGACATAACTAAACCGATGCACTCATTTTTCGCACAATACTCTGCATAGTAGGCAGCCGCCCCGAAGTGATTGGAATTCTTTACTGTAACAATTCCGATACCAGCTTGCTGGGCAAGATCCACAGCCCTTCGAGCAGCCTCTATGGTTGATAGCTGGCCCAGAGAGAAATCTGCATTCAAAATTCCCACCCCCGCTCTCTTTTTCTCGAATGAGAATTGTGGGGTTGGATTAATCAAACCCTTCTTCAGTCGGCATACATACAGGTTGCTGAGATAGATACCATGACTATCAATGCCTCTGAGATTAGACTCCACAAGGATCTCGGCAACTGTTTTTGCATCCTCCTTGGGTACGTCCACTTTTTGAAGTACTCCCTCGCCAAAGGCTCTCAATTTCTCAGCAGAAATCACATAAGGAGCCATCACAAATCTCCCTCTTTTAGATTATCAATTAATGCCTACTAATTTGGGCCAAATAATGCTGTTTTAGACATTCGCTTAACCCTCTCTTGCCTTTCATGCCGTTCACCACGAAAGGCTTCTTGCCACTTTACTACTAAGTATTTATGTATGCCAAGAAAATTATCTCGTACAGAGTAGAATTTCATTGCTGTCGATAGGAGCCTGCAAAAAAAGTAGCTAAGCAGGGCACAACTATAAGACAGGAATCCCAGAGTCAGTTTGCCCTCCGGATGGCTATCGCTGAGCCTTGGCTTTCAAAAGGGAGATGAGGTCCCAAAGTGTATCCACCAAGTTTATATCATAATTCACCTGAATTCCTTTTAATCTTATGCTTTTGGATTTTCAGGCCTGGCTGACTCCTTTATTTATTGGCAGGAGAACTATCTCACTTTTTTGCTCTCTTGTTGTACAGGCACTCTCGTATCGATAAAACTCAAGCTCCTTGCAAGGCTTTCAAAACAGTCTCAACCGGTTGGTTTTCCTCCTCTACCCCCTTAACTACCATCCATCATAGATGCCGATTAGCTTCACATCGTTTCTTACAATTACAATCCGCTTTATGATCTTTCTCTGGTCTTTGATGACATCAATCTAGTCTAACAGCATTCAATGGACGAGAACGTAGATGGGCTTAGGCTTTTTTGTCCTACAGTTTGCTGCCAGGAATAATTCTGCAGAGGTGGTAATGGCCGAAACACCAAGGCTATAGTTCTTAAATTGATTAACACGGGCTGGTGGAATTGTCAAATCTGAACTTGTCCTTTTAGATCTCCTGGGTTCTTACAGAATGCTGGGCCTTTCTGAGGCGGAAGGGACATAATGCTGGGCTGAGAGGAAGAGGTGAGCTGCACGGTTACATTGCTCAGAATAACTTTGTAATATTGGTAAGTTCAAACTGATTTCAGAAAAAAATTCAATTATTTTAAAAAAAAGCAAGACTTTTGGTTCAATAAATGATACCAAAGGCTATATCAATATAAGCTTTAGGGTATCAAATGACCATAAA
>SDBT01020617.1_pt1 | contig 10306 bp, 6 predicted proteins | sample 2277101 | NCBI WGS metagenome assembly SDBT01 (sample SAMN10404973, study PRJNA504765) | marine sediment metagenome | isolation source: marine sediment core GS10_PC15, 103 cmbsf | place: Arctic Ocean: Southern Knipovich Ridge | collected 2010
GCCGTGACATTTACAATCTGTTAGAAAAAGAGATTGCCCCCCTGTTTTACGATCGCGGCCTAGACAACCTTCCCCGTGGTTGGCTGGAAAAGATGAAGGCGGCCATGCGTGATCTTTGTCCTCGCTTTAACAGCCACCGAATGGTGCAAGACTATGCAGACGAGTTCTACTCAAGTGCCTCAAAGCGCTACAATGATTTTTCGGCAAATGATATGAAGGGTGCCAAGGACTTGGCTGTGTGGCGGGACAAGGTCATGACCGCATGGGATCAGGTCAGGATCAATCAGGTCAATGTGCTTGACGGCGCACCTGTGCCGGTAGCAAGCAATTTGAGGATAGGTGCTGATGTGCACCTAAGTCATCTGGAACCGCAAGACGTGGATGTGGAGATATATTTTGGGCCGCTAAGTGTAGAGGATGAGTTTACAGAAAGACAGACCATACGCATGAGGCCTGCGGGTTCCGGTGGAAACGGCGATCATCGTTTTGAGGGTCAAATTCCCTGCACGGGCACAGGCAAGTTTGGATTTACCATCAGGATCATGCCCAGTCGTCAGAAAATGGAAACCCCCTACTCCACCGGGTTAGTGATCTGGGCGCATGAGGAGATAACAGCAGGGGCCTAGACAAGAAATTCCTGTAAAACCATTCTTTTGATTAAACCACCACTCCTACTGGCGTACGGCATAGGGCATGGAGCATAGGGCATAGGGAACTCCTGAACGGGCTCTTTACCCCATGCTCTCTGCCCTTTGCGATTTCAGCAAAACCAGCGGTAGTCGATGTTGGCGAATATATTGTCCTGGCTCTCGATCGCTGAAAGCCAGCTTTCATCTATGTTTGCGCCTTCGATTCCACTCGCCAGCCTTCCTAATCGCAACAGGTGGGTCTTGGTCCTTTGCGTGGCGTACTCTGCCATGTCCCCGGTGTGGACCATGAAGGCCCAGTCGCTTGCCTGTGCCAACAACAGTTCCCTTGCCGCCTGCTGAATGGCCCTCAAGGTCAGCCCTTGAGCCGTGGGGTTCTTTTTCGCCAGCCGTTCCATGGACAGGGTGCCTTCGTAAAGATGGCGATACATCCAGTCGTTTTTCTCGTTCAGCCAGGTCGAATGGTGGCCCCTGTCTCCCCACGTGGAAACACAAGGGGTTGAAACCTGATTGACCGGATACTCCTCGAGATATTCGGAGAGCGTGGTAAGCCGTATGGTTTTTTGCTCCTCGGCTACCTTGCGGATCACGTGATCCAGCCAGACAGGGCCTTCAAACCACCAATGGCCAAAGAGTTCCGCATCGTAAGGGGCCACGACGAGCGGCTTGCGGTCCATTATCGAGGCCAGATATTGGACCTGCTTCTCTCTGTTGAACATAAAGTTCCCAGCGTGGATCTCGGCCTTTTTCTCGGCCCGCTCGGGAACGTACACTTCCTTGTCATCCCCGTTGCCGGTAACACGAAAGTACTTCAGGCCCGTGTCCAAACGAATGCCATCCGGATGAATGTAGGGTTTTATGTAGTCAAGATCCAGGTCAAAGGCGATGTCACGATAGAACTCCCGGTAGTCATAATCGCCTGGATAGCCCTCGGTTGAAGACCAGACCTGCTTGGACGATTCTGGGTCGCGGCCAAAGGCAGCCAATCCTGACGGGCAATAAATAGGTGCATGAACACCATACTTGGGCCTCGACTCAGCACGTGTGATGCCGTGGGTCTCCAGCACCGTGTATCGAATGCCATGTTCTTTGAGTAGCTCGTCCAGACCGGGGTAGTAACTGCATTCGGGCAGCCAAAAACCCTTGGGGCTTTGACCGAATAGCTGTTCATAATACTCAACTCCGATTCCGATCTGGGCTCGAACAGCCGAGCTGTTGGCCGAAAGCAGCGAAAGCAACCCGTGAGTGGCAGCACTGGCAATGATTTCTATCTTTCCGATCTCCTGAAAGTGATTGAAAGCGCGAACCAGGTTGCGCTCATAGTGATCCAGGAAGGCCTCTCGTATCTTGACAAACCGCTTGTGATACATGTGAGCCAAGACATTGAACTCGGGTTGCGACTTGGTTCGACTGATCTCTTTTTCTGCCAGTTCTGTGATTCGCTCAAGTCTGGCAAGGTAACGGGACTGCAAGAACGGGTCTACGAGCATTGAAGCAAGTGTGGGGCTGATAGACAGGGTCAACCGAAAGTCCACCCCGTCTTCCACTAGATCCTCCAGCATCAAAAGAAGAGGGATGTACGTCTCGGTGATGGCTTCATAGAACCAACCTTCCTCAAGAGAATTCTCGTGTTCGGGGTGTCTGACATATGGAAGGTGCGCGTGAAGAACGATCGCCAGGTAGCCTTTTTCCATTTTCTACATTGTCATGCTTTGGACGATATCCCAGCGATAAAGCTTTTCTCGCTGATGTCCGCGAGGTCACCGGCTCTTTTGTCCTGAAAATCGGAGTCTTGAGCTGAAGACCCGTCATGGATTTGAGCCTTTGAGGGATCTTCTTCGGTTCGAAAAGGAGATTGGGTGTCCTGTGGTGGCGAGACCCTTTCGAGGAGATCGTAATCGCCCCGAACCAGCATATACTGCTCATCTGCTTTTTCTGCAGGGCGGTCTGGAGGTGTCTTGGCAACGACTGATCGGGTTACCGGATAGAACCGGCCCCCTTGAGTGCAAAATCCTAACTCAGCAAAGTATGATTTGTCCGGGCTCTCTAAATCAACGTAGGAGTTTTTGGCCTCGAGATCGATTTTGACATCGAAATAGCCCTTGATATCCAAGCCATTGTTGGCGACGTCATATAATCTCAAGACAGCCTGTGATCGCTTGTACTGATCACCCAGCCGGTCTTTCGCCGTGTCAAGCTCTGCCGGGGCAACCTCCCAGTAGGCATGGAGCAAGTGGGGATCGACAGGAAGCAAGTCTAGCCTTGTCTTGCCATACGAATCAGGCAGATCACCGGGCTCGGACATGAGTTTCCCAAAACCCTCAATAGGCCCAGACTGAGACTTTTCGGCCTTGGGGCGCTTTTTTGTCCCCCGAAAACCGAGGGCCTTGGCCTTGTTTGCAGGCCCGGGCGGATTTTGTTTGTTGTTTTTTGTTCTCCGCCGGCCCCCGACCCCTTTTCTGCCCATGGTCAACTCGATTTGCTCCGCCCATCCGCCCACAGATAATGCACCACGAGATACAGTGTTATCCAAACGGATCCTACACTCTATATCGTATACTCCCCTGAAATGAATAGGATCGGGCACAGTCCCCCCCAACTTGATACGGCATGTCTACTTGAATTCTTTGAAAAAATCTACAAAAAAAGTGTTTTTTTCGGGTGGGTGGACACAAACTGGTGCCCATCCACGAATACCGATTTACCAAAGCATGACTTCTGGAGGGGCATTGTCAGGTGTTCGCTCAGAAATGAGGATTTTTGTTCAAGATCAAGGCATGCGAAAAAAATAACCACAGGCATATAGTTGATATTCCGAGGGTTATTTTTTTGAGCATCACGCAGAGATTGGGCAAAAAAACCATTTGTGGATGGACACTACCTAATCGTATGCGGGCACATCCCTTGTGGTCATCAAGACAATGCCCTGGCCTGGCCTGAGATCATAGGAAAACGGCCTTGGGACATAGTCCATGGGGTACTCTGGGGAGACGTCAACAAGTGGGGCGCCTGCCTGAACATATTCCTGCAAGCTATCAGCATAACAATGCTGTTCCTTTTTGATGTCCTTGTTGAGAATAAGCAGGCATTCTTCCGTGGTGCTTGTGGATGCTTTCCACATGAGCAGGACATTCGGGTTGGAGTTGTGCAGTATCTCGGTCGGGGCCTCCTCCTGAAAGATGGTGTGCTGGGCCTTGATCTTGTTCACCTTTGTTATGAAGGGGGTCAGGTCGGCACTTGCCTGTTCCCAATGTTCGGGTCTGGTTTTCACCACATGGAGTTTTTTTGAAAAACCGAACTCAAAACCTATGGGCATCATGACACCCGCTGAAAACAAGGCAGCAAACAGGTACCGTTGCTTGAGGCCTTCTATGTTGCCACTCAATTCATGAAATAGTCTGGCTGTATCGTGGCTTTCCGGAAAACCTATGGAGGGGGCAATGTCTCGCGTCAACACATGTTGTTCCATTAGCCAGTGGCTGCGGAAATCCCACCATTTGGAGCTATTGAATATGTAGTCAAAGCCTCCCTTGGCGGTTTTCCTGGTCTGCTCGGCAGGACACCCCAAGGTCTCTGCAAAAAAGCGCGCGCGCGGATACGTCTTCCTGGTTTCGCGAATAAGTCTTTTCCACAGGCTGTTTGGAACCTGATAGGCAGCATCACAGCGAAATCCGCAAAAGCCCAGCTCCGCCAGGGACTTCACCACCTTCAGAAAAAACTGAAACATGCCTTCTTTGTCCTTTGTTTTCTTGTGATCAAACTTGCCCAGGTCTTTCCAGACCACCTTTTTCCCGTTTTCGACACAGAAAGGATGAGCAACACGCCCCTTGTCCCTCCACGCAAACCACTCGGGATGCAGCCGAAGAAGATCCGAATCAACAGAGCAGTGGTTGATCACCAAATCTACCATCATCTTCAGGCCCAATTTTTCTGAGGTCTTGATCATTTCTCTGACTTGTTCCCGAGGTTCCTTACTGCTCTTTTCGTCGACCAGAAGGGGATTAAAATCATAGTAATCCGTAATGGAGTAAAGGCTGCCCGAACTGCCGGGGCGCTGGATGGAATTGACAAAGACCCAATTAAAGCCCATCTCCGCCGCCCTCAACAGGTGCCTTTCCCAGTCGGAAAACTTTCCCGCCAGCAGCGGGAACAGCCCATAAATGATCATCTTTTCCGGTCGTTTCATCTCCGACCTTCCATTTTCATCATCTCGCGCAGCATGTCGCGGGCTTTGTTTAGCAGTGCGGGCGGTTGCGGCCACTGCTCAAGGATGATGCAGCCCGACATGTTGCGCTTTTTCAAACGTTCCACCAGTCCTGTCACACCCCAGTCATCCTGTTTGGCAGGGCCCGTGAATAAAGGCATGTGACTGTCATGGTCCCCATAGTTTTCATGTATGTGTATATGGACTATCGGCACCTGCGGGTCAAGCAAATCAACGAACTCAAGATAGTCATTTCGCGTTTGCTCACACAGGTTGGCGTGTCCTGTGTCCAGACACATTCCCACCTGAGCGCCACCAGTGCAACCCTGTGTCTCCAGCTTTCCAAATAGCTCGTTAAAATCTTGCGGCACGGTGATCGGGGTGTTCTCGACAGAAAGCTTGATGCCCGTATCGGCCAAACGTTTCACCAGCCCGAGGATCGCTTCGACATACGACGACAGGCCCTCATCCGTGTGCAGGTGGACATTGAGCAGAGTTGCACCTATGTCTTGGGCGAATTCGATGTTCTTTAACACAATCCCGTGGGTTTCGGGTCTAACGGGGTTGACGTCCCAGGGGACGTGAACAGACAGGCTGATGTCGCTGACACGTGCCGTCTCTTCTATGAGAGCGCGTTCTTGTTTGGTTATGTCGTCTTCTGTCCAGCCCTCTCCTGACTCTTTTTTGTCAGGAAACCACTCAAAGGCATCAAAACCATTGGCCACGGCATATTCAAATGGTTCTGTGATCGTTGAGGCCGAAAAGGCTGTCTGATTTCCAATCCTCACATGCATTTTGTCACAACCCTACCTGGGGACGGGTTTGCACCACGAAATATCTGCCCTTGCTGCAAGCGCCTTCTATGTCTTGGGCGCTGCCCATGATCTCTTCAACGGTTGTGCCGATTCTGGCGATGGTGACCAACAAATCCTTTCTGAAATCCTCGCTCCACACAAGCGGCTCCTCAGCATAATCCAACCGGACCTCGCGAGCCGGTCGCAACATAACGCTGTCATAAAGGCCGGCGCCGGCATAGCCGGCAAGATCTTCTCCATTAGAATCCGAACGAAAGATAAGGCCGGCGCCGAAAAGCCCTACACTTTTGCCTGGAAAGGAAAGCGCCTTGGGCTCAAGGTCTTGTTTTTTGCATGTAAAGCCAAGGGCCCTTCCGGGATAATTTCCCACCAAGGTCTCACCAAGGCCAAGAACCACCTCCGCATAGATTTCGTCTGCACTGCCTGAAAACGGATTCACGCTGTGGATCACAAAGCTGTAATCGGCTTCAATTACTTCCTGAATCAGAACCGCAACAAACAAATCCTCATCAGAGATACCACGTGCCCTGCGACTGAGATATGCCCTTTGGTTCCATTTGGAACCCCACACCCGCTTGATACACGTCCAGGCATCATTGAAGTCTGGCGGCCACGAAAGCCCTGCCCTGTCCATGGCCTCGTGAAGTGAAGACACAAGGCCCTTTGGTGGGTGCAGCGCCAGGACAGTGTCTCGTATATCATTTAGCACCTTTTCGTTGGCCTCTTGGCCCTCTGCATTCAATTGCCTGATCAATTCCCCACAGCGCTCTGAACTCAGCCTGTTTGCGTCTTCTGAAAGCACCTTTTCAAACACGCCGAATGGCAGCGCCGCTGAAGCAGGAACACCTATCCACTCTGGCAGCTTGCCCTTGAGACGTGTCAGATTATTTGATTTTCCCCCGACGTTTTCCTCATTGAAATCATCTGCTGCCAAGGCATAGGCAGTGAAACCAGGCCTGCGGATCGGAGCGCAAACCGGTGGGGCGGGTGGAGTCTCAACCGTTACCTGGCTTGGGACTTGCTGGAACACAACATCACCTGCACTGTTTACACTCAGACTCACCCTGTTTCCGCTGAGTGATCTCAATTGCCCGAGTATCTCAGGGTCGTAGCAGGTGGCAAAAAGCATGCGGCAATTTCTGGCCCGAACGGCCACGTGAGACAATATGTCCGTGACATCAGGGGTTATGATTCCGCTAACCCCTTGCGGGATCTCCTCGTCCCCTGAAATCTTTTCGGCAACAATGACAACAGGGGCTGCAAAAGTCCTGGCCTGGACTGACTTCAAGGTTTCAATCACCTCTACTTGACCAGCAGCCGGCGCCGAGCTGATTACCTGCCAGTTGCCCAATTCCGCGCTCTTGCGCAACACAGGCTCCAGGCGAGGCAAGAGCATGGACAGTAAAAATGCGGGCCTCCCCCGAACCACTTCTTCGCTGAAAAGGTTGATGGCCCATGAGTCAGCGCGAAATGCGCGGCCGAGAAATTCGGCTTTGGGTTGCAGGACCCGGCAGTAGTTATCCACAAGGGCACCCAGGGCACGTCCAGTGCGATCCAGCACGGCTTTGGCGTGAAGTGACCACTCTTTTCCATAGCGGTCCATCTGCATGAGGCGCACCCAGTGGGACCAGCAGTACGTGAACTCGTCATCGTCTCGGACAAAAGTAAGGTTTTCGAGCACCATGGCGATCAATTCCACAAGTTCATCTGTCGTCAGTTTCTTGTCGAAACTGCGTTCAACCGCGACACGTAAGAAGTCTTCGAGTGAAAGATCAAGAAAAAGCAGGTCGCGCAGACGCAAATTTCCTTTCAGCTGTTTTGCCAGCCCCCGGCGCGCTGCCGTGACCTTATCGACCAAAGTGCATACAGAAACATTACGACCATCCCGGTTAGACCAGATAAAGTCAATGACACCGGCCACATGTCCCTCCAGCGTATCCCTTGCAGCGTCAATGGCGCATCCCAGATCGGTTCCTGAATGAACCCCTCTTAGAATCTTTAGAAAATTTTCAAAGTCCTGAATCAACGCCTCTTTGAGATGTGGAATAAAATCAGGAGCAGACGTGATCGGCCGTTCATAGCTTTCAAGCCTTTGTTTAGTCACACCATCAGCCTCTAGCGTCTCATAGAACAGGTCAAGATCACCGTTTCCTTTCAGGAATTTGAGATAGCTCCGGCAGATGAGAACGTCATCCGGCGTAGTGTTATTGTGAAGCTTCTGATGCCATTCCTCCATAAAGTGGCCCGCAACTTCCTTTATGTGATGGCGATGCATGATGTTCAAGACCTCATCCCGGACCTTTTGGCCCTCCCCGCCTCTGCCCAGTGTAGTCAGCACTAGCCTGATAAATTGGCGCCCTGCTCGCCAGGTTGTGTAGCAATCGGCAAGCTTGAGCGTGAGGCGATCCATGGCATGGCTCAATTCTCTGGGCGTGGTGTTGTAGTCGCGCTGCCAGTCCAACTGCCTGATAGCAGAAAACCGCATCCACACAAAGATCAGGGCCAGGCCTTCTGCGTCATTGTCGACCCTGTCCAACAAATCATGACACAGGTTGAAACGGTGCATGAGTGTCCATGAATTGCCGCTCATTTCCTTTTCGATGATCTCGTCGGCAACAGCGGCCAGAGCGGGATCATCAAAAAAGCCTTCAAGGTTGGCAGGCACGGCCAGGGGGATGTAGAAATTTCCGCCCTGGTCCCTGAACCAGCGCCCGGTATCTGGCTGTTTGAGCACAAACAAGATGCCCGCAGGGGCCTCTTGTTCGCTCATCTCCAGGTGCAGTTGCCTCCAGTGGCCGTCATCAAGAAACGGTGTTTGAGCCGCCTTGTTTTTGAACACGGTCGTTTGCGCGCCAAACATGGAAGACGGAGGCATGAGCCATTCATGACGGGAACGTTTTGCCACGCCCCAGTGCAGTATCAACGGTCCTGATATGTCGCTGATGAACCTCACGTGGTATTGGCCTTGATCCCTGCTCACCCCGACGGCCAGCCTGCCCTCGTGATCAACATGATACACGTACTCACAAGCGTTCATCTCTTGTTTGATTTGCCTTTTTAGCATTTGAAGCGGTGACGGGGATTTCACTTGTTCAACCCATCCATTTCGATTCGTGAAGTGCCTAACCCTGACACCCCTGAGATTGGCTCTTATCTCACGGATGACGACACTTATCAACTAAACTTGGGAGGTGTCAAAACTTTGACAAATCAGGAGCCGCAGCCCGCCCCCGCCTGCCTGCATTGCCCATGCCTTGACAAAGGGCCTCCAACCTATTGAAATCATGACCGGTTGGCTTTTTGCAATATTTCGGCATAATTCCTGCTACAAATCCTTGAGGGATAACGTCCGGCTGTTCAGATGATGAACACGCCCAGGCAAAGTGATGCCACGGCAAACAGTGATCTGAACCTCATGCCCCCGTGTTTTCCTTGATTCTCAGGGAAGCTGAGGCTTGTACGTCGTTGTTTTCGGATTCGGAGGGAGACGACCAAAATGCAGGCAAAAATACTGATCGTTGATGATGATGATCTCGTACGCGAGGTCATGGCTGCCTACCTGGAGGAGTCCTACAGTGACATCGACACGGCCGGCAGTTTTAAAGAGGCGCTGGATCTGCTTGAATCTACTGAATACGATGTCATCATAACCGACAAGAACATGCCCGGATTGAATGACGACGCAGAGGGCGGGATGAATCTTTTGAGATATGCAAAAAAGCATCTGGAAACCACCGAAGTTATAATGATGACGGGATATGGAACACTTGACTCTGCAATAGAAGCAATGAAACTGGGTGCTTTTGACTATGTGATAAAACCCGCTCCAAAGGAACAATTAAGGGAAAAGATCGACAGGATGTTGGAGTACAAGAGCTTCATTAACGCCGAATACGCCATTCAAACCTATAAAGCCCTTCACAGTGACATATTGACCCTGTTGGAATACACCAACGATCTTCCAGACGAAAAACTTCACGAATTCATAAAGTCTTTTGATTCCAAGATTGACCACTTCTTTAGGGCCCAGAAACAACGGGAAAGAACCATGCTCATACAAGGTGAGACACTTGAGAAGATAGCTGCCAGTGCAGAAGAATTGAAACGGGCCATCTCCCCGACAGATCCCTGTTACAGTCTGGTTGAAAAGATCTGCGAGGAATCAAACAGGCCTATATGAGCAGCAACGTTTCAAATCCGTCGAACTAAAACCCGGCATGAGATGACTAGTGTCCAGTCACGAATACCGATTTACAGAAGCATGACTTTGCGGGGGGCACTGTCAGGTGTTCGTTCAGAAATGGTAAATTTTGGTTCGAGGCAAGGCCGCACAAGGGTTTTCGCCGCAGGCGTAGCAGGGCTACGTCGAGGTGGCAAACCCGCGGAGAACGCCGCATCGGGCCAAAATATGCCATTTATGGATGGACACTAACTAAAGGCAAACACATGGCACCTACCACAGTCTTGATCGCCGAAGATGAAAGGCTTGTTGCCGAAGACATATCCAGCAACTTGAAGGCCCTTGGATATGCCGTGTGCGCTACAGTTACGTCAGGCAAGAAAGCCATTGACGAGGCAAACAGACATGCACCAGACATAGTCTTGATGGACATCGTGCTGAAAGGACAGATGGACGGCGT
>SDBT01020618.1_pt1 | contig 10306 bp, 11 predicted proteins | sample 2277101 | NCBI WGS metagenome assembly SDBT01 (sample SAMN10404973, study PRJNA504765) | marine sediment metagenome | isolation source: marine sediment core GS10_PC15, 103 cmbsf | place: Arctic Ocean: Southern Knipovich Ridge | collected 2010
AAAAGTAGCTATTGTCGATAATTCAATCGATTCCTCAGTTTATAATCCGGTAAGGCATTGGGCTTCATTTCTTGAAGTGTCTTGGAAAGCGTTCAGAGCAAAGGAAGGTCATCTTCCCAATCTTAAAGAAGAATATACTCATTTAATTCTAACGGGTTCGGAAGCCTCCATTTTAGACAGAGAAGTTTGGGTGGACAGAGAAGTTGACTTAACACAAGCCGCTGCAGATGACGGGTTAGCTATACTTGGCAGCTGTTTTGGCCATCAAATTCTGGCCCTTGCTCTGGCCGGTCGTAAATATGTGAGACGGTGTACCAATCAAGAGATTGGATGGTTTCCTATAAAAATAACGGAAGAGAACTTTCTTCTAGGGGGAAAAAGAACCATATTTGCATTTTCTTCTCATTTTGATGAAGTTTTCAATCTTGGGGAAAGTTTCACGGTTCTTTCCGAATCTGAGAACTGTGAAATTCAGGCATTTCAATGGAAAGAGGAATCAGTCTGGGGTATACAGTATCACCCTGAGATTTGTATGTCTGAGGGGGTCAAATATATTCGTAAGAGTGCGGCCAAAAGTGATGAGAAATCTCCTTTCTATAAAGAGGCCCTAAATTTGGCTCCTAAAGACTCAGGTTTGATTCATGAAATCATATCAAATTTTATTGGATAGCTTTCTTCTGAGTCGCTGGATTCAGATATTCCCCTTGACAAAAGACCCAGGTTTTATAATTATTTAATTTGGGGTAGACACATCCTACTTATATTTTCTAGGAGGGCGGCAGAATGAAAAATAAAAAACTTATTTATATTCTTCTCTGCATTCTTGTCTTTTTAACAATCAACTCTTTTGCCGAAACGAAAAAATTAACACAGATCGGACGTTTCACTTTCGTTGGAATAAAGGGCGAAGTCCCTAACTCAGAAGTCATGAAAAATCTTCTGGAGACCCATGCCGGAGATATCAAATATGGATTCGACATTGCCGGTTATGGTGATCTGTTTTTTGCTTTTATGGAACAAATTAGGGTCAAGGCTCTAAAAGAAAAAAACATGGCTATCGGTGATAAATTTATGTGGATGCTTTTCCGTTCCCAAGGGAAAGTCAAAGTTGTGAAGGACTTGGAGTGGGCAGGCAAAGATCCACTTCCTGTCTTTTCATTTATTGTGAACAAGGATTATAAGAATTATGAATTTGTAATGCCTAAGCAATGCGGAAATATCTCCTTAGTTGGGATTGAGGAAGTGATACCGGAGGCAGTCTGTTCTATCACCGTCAATCCGATCAAATTGAATATCAATGATGCCGTTACGGTGGATATGAGCGGTTCTCAACATTCAAGTTCGATGTCAGTGGAGGTCTTTAATGCATCCGGAACAAAAGTCGCCTCAAAGACCATGACTCCTGATTCCCCAAGGTGGCAGACAAGGTTATCTGATCCAGGGGAATATGTGTTTAAGGCCACGGCCGTCAATTCAGAAGGGACACCATCAGACAATCCCTGTGAAAGCAAAGTTTATGTTAATTTTCCTCCGGTTAGCAATATTTGGGCCAGCTGTCTTCTCTGTGAAGATTATGTGGGTCGACCGATCACTTTTGATGCTTCTAATTCTACCGATCAAGATGGAGAAGTCGTCAAAGCGGATTTTGAGATTACGGATGCTTCTGGAAATGTTGTCGATACGCTGACAGATTCAACGGCACCTTTTATCTGGGAAAAGATTTTCGATAAACCCGGAATATATACTATAACAGCTGTTGTCCGTGATGATTTTGGAGCTATGTCTAAACCGTCAAAGCTCGATGTCGAAGTGACTCAAAAAAGACTTTTCGTTTTAGCAGAAATAGGCCCGCTCCTTGCAAAGGGAACATACACAATGTTTCTATTCTCGAGGATTGGGCTGTCCTACTGGATTACCCCGGAAAAATACAGCTTTATCCTCAGAGCCGGTGCGGCCTTTCCATTGGCCCGTGCGGATCTATGGAAAACATTTTTCACGGTGGATGGATTGTTCAATTTCCATTTTAACCTAGTCCATCTCGGATTTGGTGCTGGCTACACGTCCCAGGAACAAGAAGTAAGAAAGGGAGGATTGGACGTTCTGGGTAATATTGGTGTAAAAATATTCGAGAATTACAAAACAAATGGTTCGATTTTCTTCGAAGGGAGACTTCCTGTAGGAAGTGATCGTCCAATTGCTGACATGCACAAACTGGTGCTCGGATTCAGACTTATATTTTAGATTTTATTAAACTAAGGGAGTTCAATTCGATTTTGTTATGGCCAGGGAGTCATCTCTGGCCTTTTTTTATATATCAAGAATAGAAGGAATTAGCAGATGAAAATTGCTCTTATCGGGGCCAACGGTCAGCTGGGATCAGATTTGTTAAAAATACTAAACAAAGATAACACTTCCATTCTCAATTATCCTGATTTCGACATCACAAAGCTGGAAAGCATGAAAATGAAAGAGGCTCTTTCAAAAATTAATCCGGCAGTCGTTATAAACACGGCCTCATTTAATCGTGTTGATGAGTGCGAACACCACCCAAATCAAGCTATTGAACTCAATGCTGTGGCTGTAAAAATATTGTCTCAGGTGTGTGCAGACATGGAAGCGACACTCGTTCACTTCAGTACGGATTATGTCTTTGACGGGAGAGCAGGCAAGCCGTATACAGAAAAAGATATGCCGAATCCTCTCAATGTTTATGGGCAAACTAAATTGGATGGAGAAAAATTTGTTCACGAATTGTTAGATAAATACGTCCTGATTAGAACATGTGGATTATATGGTGAAGCGGGATGTTGGGGGAAAGGTTATAATTTTGTTGATGCGATGGTCCGTGCGTCTGAAAAGAACCGGCCTATTCGGGTCATCAATGATCAAACGGTGACACCGACTTCGACGGCGGAACTCGCAGAGAGAGTCATGGAGCTAATTCATGCTCAAGAATATGGTCTTTTCCATTTGACAAATGAGGGACAATGTACCTGGTTTGAGTTTGCAAAGACTATTTTCAAGAAATTGGAAAAAGATGTAAATCTAGTGCCCGTAGAATCGAGTGAATATGGTGCAGCGGCGGTCCGGCCGACCTATTCAGTTTTGGACAATTGGAGGGCGAAGAGTATTGGATTGACTCCTTTTTCACACTGGACGAAAGCTTTAGAAGATTACATGGTTGCTAAAGGTTATTTAACTTAAAATATTCATAAAATTTCTGACATTTTATATAAACTGGATAATTTACATACAACATGAAATACCGATATTTTTTATAAATGATTAGCTTTTGAGTTTATTGATAATGTCTTCCGGGAATTTTTTTACTTCGCTCTTTGCATTTGTCACTATATGGGTCGTATATCCCTTGGCCATGAGCTGTTTTTTGTCTTCACTAAGCAACTGATAAGAAAATACAACTTTTTTGGGTGTTATGTCTTGGAGTGATACTTGGATGAAAAAAGTGTCGTCATATCTTAATGCTTTCTTGTATTTGCAGAAGGCTTCCACTACAACTAGAAAAAAACCTCTATCTTCTATGCTCTTGTAAGGGATTTTTTTCTGCCGGCAAAACTCCGTTCTTCCGATTTCGAACCACTCGAAATAATTTTTGTTATGTGCAACTCCCATTTGATCTGTCTCTGAATAACGGACATGCCCTTTGGTCTCGACATAGTTTTGGATTGAAGAAAAGGAGGGGAATTCAGGTGAAAAATTTTCCAAGTTTTGTGATCTCTTCATTATAATATTTTCGGTAAAGAATTTCCCATTCGCGGCTTCCTTCTTTGATACTTTTCTTTTGAGTATTAATTTTCTCTATAGCTTTTTTATCAATACTCTCATACAGGTTCATCTCGTCTTCTATACAGTTGACGATGCTGAGCCGTATCTCGTTGGTCTCATCTAAAAATTCAATTTCGTCGTCTTCAAAAAGTTTATCTAGAATTTGGCGTGATAGATAATTCACTTTTTCTCGGGACAGTCTAATACTCACAGGACAAGATTCCTTTCTTTAGCTAATTTATTCTTGATCATTCTGAACATTGTCTGGTATTCGATGTTGTCTTTACGGATCTTTTCCATATGTGTATTAAGAATTCCTCTCACTTCCTGATCGAGTTTATCCTCTTTTTGAAATTCCTCTGTGATGAGATTGATGAGTCCTTCAATTAGACTCTGTTTGTCATCAGAAATGATTTTTTCTTCTTTTAATAAGTTGCGAGCAATCACGAAACTCATGTGTTCAATTTGATTCTTACTTAATCTCATTACCTAATTAAAATACAATACCTTAGCGTAAATATCAAGACTCAAGTCAGAATGAATTCAAAAAGTTGGATAATCTGCACGAGTTGAGAATGCCGCAGATGCGGTATTATCGACTCGCCTTTAGTTTAAAACACAATTTATTTTCCAGAAAATCAAAGGAACATACCGAGAATACTGAAATTGAATTAAAAAAAGACATTTTTTTTAAATTGTGCAGGACAATTATTCGAGAGGTTTGTCACTATCCGGGTTTATTCCTGTGTCTATAACCAGGAATGGATGAAGTCCGGATATTTTTTCTTGTGTTTTAGCCAAGGCCAACAGCATTCCATCCGGAGAGAACAGTCTGAATAGAGATTCGTGATGAGGATCTTTTTTCGACGGTATGCCATATATGTTAAGAATATCTTCTGGAAGAATTCTATTACCGTTTCTGGCGAGTTTGGCCCCACTTTCGGTCAATATGATTTTGGGATATTCAGGGAGTACGGATTCTAGAGGTAAAATAAATTCATTGAATTTCTTGGATGAAGCGAGCTTTGCGATGTTCTCCAACTGCAGACAATCTTGGAGAAGAAAAGGGCCGATCGCCGTGCGTTGAAGCTGTGTCAAGTGAGCTCCGCAGCCCAGTTTTTTACCCATATCATGCGCCATCGAGCGAATATACGTTCCGGATGAACATCGGACAAAACATTCTAAATAGGGAAGGTGCATATTTTTAAGATAAAATTCGTGAATAGTAACTTGGCATGGTTTAAGTTCGATTTTTTTGTTTTCACGGGCATAGACATAGAGAGGCTTTCCTTTGAATTTTTTTGCAGAAAAAGGGGGAGGGACCTGGAGTTGCTTCCCAAGGAAATATTTCATTGTTTGCAAAATGTCTTTTTTATTGGGAAGATTCGATTCTTCCTTGGATATCGGTTTGCCAAATAAGTCGTATGTGTCAGTGGCTACTCCCAGTTTGATTTGAGCGGTGTAGGACTTATCTGTTTTCAGATAAAAAGGAAAAAGTCGTGTGGCTTTTCCAACAGCTATGATCAAAACCCCTGTCGCGAAAGGGTCCAAGGTGCCGAAGTGCCCCACTTTTTTTATGGCAAGAATCTGTCTGATTTTGTCGACAACATCATGAGATGTAATTTTGTAGGGCTTATGGACAAGTATCAATCCATCCATGGGTCTATGGTGTTAAGTTTAGCTTAGACTTTATTTTCAGCAGATTATTTACGGTCTTTGGTATTTCTTTCAATAACTTTTCGTGCTGTCCGCTGACGGTGAAGCCCGCTGCATGTTTGTGCCCACCGCCACCAAAATGTTCTGCAACAAGAGCGGCATTGGCCTTCCCTTTAGATCTGATACTGACTCGATATGTGTTGTCCATAGTTTCTTTGAAAAACAGGACCATCTCTACACCTTTAATAGATCGGGCAAGAGTTGTGATATCTTCGGTTTCGATTTCTTTAAGGTTGAGATCGTCCAAGTTTTTTTTGAGCATGGTGATGGTCGCAATGTTCCCTGTGTCATTCATTCTAAGTGTAGAGAGGACAACTCCCAGAAGTTTGATTTTTTCTGGAGAATTGTTGTTAAACAGTTGTTCAGTGGTATTGATGGGGCTGGCTCCGAGTTCGATGAGTTTGAAACAGACTTCAAATGATCTCGCTCTTGTGTTTGAGAATTGGAAGGAGCCTGTATCAGAAACAAGGGCACAATACAGATGATTGGCGATTTGAGGAGTGAAGGCAATATCAAGCTTTTCTCCAAGGAGGAAAGCCATGCTGCCTACGGCTGCAGCCTCAGGATCGACCCAGTTGATATCTGCGTAGAAATCATTTGAAAAATGATGGTCCATGTTAATTATGAAATCATTCTTGAGATTATTTTGTCCTGATCTTAATACATTGGCGCATTCAAGAAGAATGATGACATCGTAATATCCTGATGGAATTTGCCCGATCTTGATATGTGAAACGTCCTGGAAGTGATTGAAGGGAAACGGTGTTTCATCTTTATTGATAATAGCCATTTCTTTTCCTAACAGCTTTCCCATGAAAAAAAGGGCTAGACTCGTACAGATAGAATCCCCATCCGGCCGAAGATGGGATGTGATTGCGATGCGCTTGCTTTCTAAGATTTTAGTCTTGATGAGTTGAATGGGATCGCTATTCATTTTTTCTTTATACGCTTTAATATCTTGTCAATATTTTCTTCATACGCGCGAGACGGATCAATTAAAAAAATGAGCATCGGATTATACTTTAAATTTGTTTTTGAGGCAAGAGATCTACGGAGATACCCCTTTCTGCTTTCCAATTTCTCCAGAATCGATGGGTCCGGTTCTTGATTGAAACAGCTCAAATAGACATGAGCCGTTTTTAAATCAGAAGTCAGTTGGACTTTGGAAATAGAGACAAGGCTGGAGGAGGAATCCTGGATGGACTCGATGAGTATACGGCTCAGTGCTTCTTTGATAAGACTCGAGACTTTTTTTTGTCTACGGCTTTCAGTCATTTTAATCTCAAATAAAAAAATTCTCAGTAGAAATGTATATCCCGGCTGAGGATTTCTCCATCAATCAGCTCTTGAAACTCTAATGTGATTTTTTGAAACATCTGCTCTATGATTTTTTTTTGACTGTTTAAAGTCACCATTCCGATGAGTGTTCGCTGCCATTTATCCTGGAAATCGAGCTCGGCAAAGGCGATATTGTACTTATTTTTTAGTCGATCCTTGACACGCAGCATTCGCTTTCTTTTTTCTTTTAAAGAGTGGGAGTAGGGGAGATGGATGTCCAATGTAAGAAGACCTACAATCATGAAAAATTAATATGTCAAGATTAGACCCTGTACTCTTTTTCAATGATGAATGCTTCGATAATATCACCTTCCTGTATGTCCAAAAAATTATCAATACCGATTCCACATTCGTATGTTTTTTTTACTTCTGTAACATTTTCCTTGATGTGTTTAAGAGAAGAAATCGTGCCTTTATGGATGATTTCATTATCTCTTAGAATTCTTATCACAGAGTTTCGATTGATTGTGCCATCTTGGACATAACATCCGGCAATAATTCCGACACGGGGAATTTTGAAGATTTTTCGAACTTCTGCCTGTCCTATGGTCTTTTCTTTGAGTATGGGCTCCAGGAGTCCCGTTAAAGCTTTTTTGATATGGTCAGTCAGCTGATAGATAACATTATAGGTTCTGGTTTCGACGTTTTCTTTCTTAGCCAAGTTTAGAATTTTTTGATTCGCTTTGACGTTGTAGCCAATAAGAACGGCATTGGAAGCAGAAGCGAGAAGAACGTCACTTTCTGTAATATGACCGGTGGCCGCGTGGACTATTTTGATTTGGACCTCTTTAAGACTCAGATTTGGAAGGATATCAGAAAGCACTTCGATTGAACCTTGAACGTCTCCTTTAATGACAAGCGGAAGTTCTTTAACTTCTCCATCTTCTATTTTCTGGAAAAGTTGATCGAGAGTTAAATGTTCAGAGTCGGTGTCGTCTTCATTCTTAGTTTGGATATTCCTCAGCCGCGAAATTTTCTTTGCCATTTCGACGTTTTGGACAACCTGGAAGAGATCTCCGGATTCAGGGACATTCATAAAACCAAGGATCTCTACCGGCATAGATGGTTTTGCTTCCTTCATCACTTCTCCCTTTTCATTAAAGAGAGCCCGGACTTTTCCATGAGTGAAACCTGTGATAAAGGCATCTCCCCGCTTGAGTGTGCCATTTTGAATGATGACCGTTGCGACAGCTCCTTTCTTGGAATCCAAATGTGCTTCAAGAACTACACCGGAAGCTTCGCCATTTGGATTGGCCTTAATTTCGCTAACCTCACTGACGAGAAGGATCATGTCCAAAAGCTCTTCCAGTTTTGTCTTCTCAGTTGCCGAGACTTCCACACTGACTACATCTCCTCCCCAATCTTCAATGAGGAGGCCTTCCTTGGATAGCTGTTGCTTAGTCTTTTCAACATCGGCATTGGCTTTATCAATTTTATTGATGGCTACAATAATAGGGACATCAGCGGCTTTGGCATGGCTGATGGCTTCTTTTGTCTGGGGCATGACACCATCATCGGCGGCAACAACAAGGATGACGATATCGGTAACTTTGGCCCCTCTGGCTCTCAATTGAGTGAAGGCTTCGTGACCGGGTGTGTCCACAAAAGTAATGAGGTGATCTTTATGCCTGACAACATAAGCACCTATATGTTGAGTAATTCCGCCTGATTCCTTAGCCACCAGATTCGACTCTCGAAAAGCATCGAGAAGAGTGGTTTTTCCGTGGTCTACATGGCCCATAATGGTGACAACGGGCGGCCGCACTTCCAGTTCATCTGACCGGCTTTCCAATCTTTGTTTCATTTCATTTTCTACAGAAACTATTTCAATTTCGAGTTCAAGAGTTTCAGAAAGGGATTTAGCAATCGATGGAGTGAGAGTATCATTCCCTGTGATGGAAAATCCCTCTCTCTTAAGCAGTGTCAAAATGTCTTTAGCTTTCACTTCGAGCTGATCGGAAATTTCTTTTATGTTTAAACCTTCCGTGATTTGAATAGTTTGGACTGTAACTTCATCTTCTTTTTTTTCAGGTTGATTTTTTTCTTGTGATTTCATGTTATATTTTTTCTCCAGTATTCTCTTTTTTTAGTATTAAATTTGATTAATTTCAATTCTATATCCAACTAAAATAGAAGCCTGCCGAACATTCATCCCTTTTTTCCCAATAGCTAGCGACAGTTGGTCCTTTTTGACGACGGCCTGGAGCATTTTTTCACCTTCATTACGCATGAAAACTCTTTCGACTTTTGCAGGACTTAGGGCTGCTTTGGTGTAATCAAGAAGATTCTCAGACCACTCGATGATATCGATTTTTTCTCCCTGTAGTTCTTGGCTTATAGCCAATATTCTATGGCCCTTAATCCCGACGCAGGCTCCCACAGGGTCAATGTCTTTTTCAATGGTGAAAACGGCAACTTTGGCTCTTTCGCCGGGTTCCCTGACAATGTCTTTGATTTCTATGCTTCCATTGGCAATTTCAGGTGTCTCCAATTCAAGAAGTTTAGCCAGAAATCTGTTATCCGTTCGGGAAACGATGACCTGGGAACCTGACGCCTCTTTGTACACGTGCTTGATGACGGATTTAACTCGATCTCCTATTATGAAATTATCATTGATCAGCATTTCTTGTTGCGGAAAGAGAACTTCCGTTTTATCCAATTCAAGAATCATATTATTATTTGAATCAAACCTGCGAAGGACACCTGTAAACAAATTTCCCAATCTGGATGTAAATTGATCGAAGATCTTTTCCTGCTCTGCATCGCGGACCTTCTGAATTATCACTTGCTTGGCCGCTTGTGCAGAAATACGGCCCAATGTTTCAGAGGGAAGATCGATCTCGATGGTACCACCGATCTTAGCCTTTGGATCGATGTCCTTAGCATCTACCAGAGAAATCTCAGATGCGAGATTCTCTGGGGTTTTAGTAATCGTTTTGACTGAAAAGACACGGAGTTCACCTTTTTCGGCCTGGAAAGTGACAAAAATATCTTCACCTTTAGTGAAGTATTTTGATGCGGCAACTTTCAGAGATTCTTTAATAGCATCGACAATAATGAGTGTGTCTATACCTCTCTCTTTGCTGAGTTGGACGATAGTATTCCACACTTTTACTTTCATTTATTATTCTCAAAAACTGCCCATACCGTATTTAATTTGTTTCTGTACCCATTCACGATGGGTGGACATCCACAGCTTTACGGGAACGATGCCTCTCATCTACAGCCACCTCGTCTCGTGATTATTCCAGGCTGACGAGTCGTTCTACAGGGGTGCTAAGCCGCGTGGATTATAACCGAAAAAAATCAGAATAGCAAATAATTAGGGTGTACTTCGTGTCAGATAAAGAGGGGGGCGAACACGAGACTGACAACGGCCATGAGTTTGATCAGGATATTCATTGAGGGGCCCGCGGTGTCTTTTAAGGGATCTCCGACTGTGTCCCCGATAACTGATGCTGCATGG
>SDBT01020619.1_pt1 | contig 10306 bp, 9 predicted proteins | sample 2277101 | NCBI WGS metagenome assembly SDBT01 (sample SAMN10404973, study PRJNA504765) | marine sediment metagenome | isolation source: marine sediment core GS10_PC15, 103 cmbsf | place: Arctic Ocean: Southern Knipovich Ridge | collected 2010
ATTATAAAGACTCCCGGTCTCATGCGGCTTATCCGCCGCAATTTTCCGGAATTGATTATTCACGCCAGTGTAGGGTGCAATATCCAGACTCGAGAAGATATGGCATATTACCTCGACGCCGGTGCCACCGGGGTTGTGGCCAGCACCGAAATCGACACTGTGGAAAAATTGCAAGAGTTCAAAAAAGCTGCGGACGAAGTCGGCGTTCTTACCGAAATACTGATCCATGGCAATCGCTGTATAGGTGGCGTGGGCAACTGCCTGTTTCATGAACTTACCAGCGACTCTTACGTGAAGAAAGTCTACCACGATGAGGATGGCCATGAGATCGTTGAATATGAGGGGTGGCCGGACCGCAGCGGCAGCTGCTTCCGTATCTGCCTGCTCACAGAGGCACAACGCGAAAAATTGATGCGCCGCAAAGGAAAGAGCGCTGAAGAGATCAGAAGCGTTGACGATACAATTCACCGCCGTCCCAATGTCGCCTTTGCCGTCAGAAACGAGGAATTTAAGCATTACGTTGATTTGGGCCTGCAAACCCTAAAAGTTCAGGGCCGTGAGTATCCCGTGGCACTGATTTCCAAGATGATCCATGCCTACCGCACTCTCATTGACGCACATCTTGCAGGTAAACAATCCCTTGACCCCGAACTGGTTTCCGTGAATGAAGAAATTCGACTGTTAGTGCAGGACCGCGACCGGGCCCGGATGGAAAAGACGCGGGAACTGCATCAACAGATCAAGGGAATATAAAACTTCTTCTGTCAATATCTGCAAGATACGATTGTACAGCCCTACACGACTATAATCTGCACCTTCACAATCATCATTCTGATTGTTAAATTCCAAAATGAAGCCGCGTAAAGTACCATGAGGAGGTGGAGAGGATGACCAGAGTATACGTAGTGCGCCATGGTCAGACAGCTTGGAACCTGGAGGAAGTCTTTCGCGGACGGGCAGATATTCCCCTTGATGAAACCGGCAAAAAAGAAGTCCATTTGGCCGGTGAGGCTCTTCAGAACGAAAGCGTTCATGCCGTTTACAGCAGCCCACTCTCCCGTTCCATGGAAACAGCTGAAAATATAGCCAAATTTCATGACATCGCGGTTACTCCTTTGGAAGCAATTATTGACATCAGTTACGGCGAATGGGAAGGAGTGAGCTTAAAGGAGATTGCAGCAAAATATCCGGATCTATACTCGCTCTGGCTGCAGGAGCCTCACAAAGTTCGCTTCCCCAATGGAGAGACTCTGGAGGAGGTGCGCGCGCGAACCGTGGAAGCCCTTGAGAATCTTGTGGCAAAACACCGCAATGAAACTATCGCCCTGGTGGCCCACCGAGCGCCGAACAAGGTGATCTGCTGTGCCCTGCTGGGGCTGGACAACAGTCACTTCTGGCGCATTCAACAGGATACCGCCAGCACCAACCTTTTTATTTATAAAAACGAGCAGTGGATCGTCTCGTTTCTGAATGATACATCCTATCTAAAGGTTCTGGGGAAAACGCCCCTGTCCGATTTTTAATTTGTAGCAAAACTAAAAACAATCACGAAACCACGAAAGAGGGAAAGCGCGAAAGTCTAATATTTTTTTCGTGTTTTCGAATTTTCGTGCTTTCGTGATAAAGAGCTCTTTTGGGGCTCGTGCTTGCCCAAACTAGGAGGAATTAATGAAAAAAACCGGTGTGTTTTACCATCCCAGCTTCAGCCGCAGGAGCTATCTTACCCAGGGCGCCCGGCTGGAAGACTTCCCCGGGGCCATAGAGCATATCTTGGCCCGCGATAATGTTACTATGTATGAATCGCCGCCGATTGAGGAAGAATGGATCCTGAAAGTTCACACTCCCGAGCTTATCCGGGGGGTGGAGGCCGACACGCTTTGTTCAACCGCCTGGCATTCTGCCGGCGGTGTAGTGCTGGCCGGAGAGAAGGTCTGCACCGGTGAAATCGACAATGCTTTTGCTCTCATTGGCGCCGGCGGCCATCATTCCGGCCGAAACTATTTTGGCGGTTATTGCTGTTTTAACGACGTGGTCATAACAATCACCTATCTGCGTGAAATCCACAACATCCGGCGTTTTGCCATCCTGGATACGGATGCCCATCATGGCGACGGCACGCGCGACCTGCTTTACAGCGACCCTGACGTACTGCACGTCTGCTTTTGCGGCATGGATTCTGTTTCAGATGATGGAACCAAGGTGGATGTTACAGCACCCGGTGGTTTCTGGGCTAACCGGGGCAGTAACGCAAAGGACGCCGACGAGCAGTACGCCGATAAGGTGAAAAGCGAATTTTACCAACGTGTTGCAGATTTTGAGCCTGATCTGATTTTCTGGTACTTCGGTTTTGACACCCACAAAGGGGACTACGGCAGTCTGGGGCTGAGCGGTCGTTGCTATCAAAAGATTGCCCGTTTCATGCTGCAAACCGCCGAGGAAGTGACCGGCGGTCGCCTGGAAGTGGTTCTGGCAGGCGGCTCAAGAACCGATATCGCCACCAATGTTATCCCCCCGATCATTGAAATCCTGGCCGATTGGGAATAATGGAAGCGAAAAAATACTGAAATATCGTATGGTCTATTTAAGCTTCCCCACCGTGATCAAATACAACACCGTCTCTTCCTGACCGTCAACCCCTAAAAGTTCATTGAAATCATCATCGTAGAAAGCACCGATGGGACAAGAACCAAAACCCATGGCAGTTGCAGCCAGCTGGACATTCTGGCAGACATGTCCCAGATCCATGGGAATGTAGCGCATGGCACGGTCGCGGTACTTGGTCATGCACCGCAGCATCATGGCGGTCCAGATAATAACCACGGCAGCCCGACGAACCACAGGCTGTCCCATACTGGCAGCGGTAAAGCCCTGATTGAAGTCACCGGTCTTGATACATTCCAGAGCAAAATCAGCCACATTAAAATGGTAAATACCCTTGGGCACTTTTTCCACCTTGTCAATGTAAAGATAGGTTTCAAAAGGATAGAGGGCTCCGGCAGAGGGTGCGGTACGCAGCAGATGCATCCCGGCGCGTGCGGTGATACCCTGAGTTCCCCACATCAGTTTGGAGAGCTCTCCGAGACTGAGCGGATCAGGTGTGGTGTTGCGTTCAGATCGACGTCTGGCCAAACATTGCCAGAGGTCGGCGGACTGGTCCAGATCGGGTTCTGGTAATTGGATGCGTTCCTCATCCGGATAGTTCTTAAAGCTGCTTGGAGAGGGAATGGAGCCCAAGTCGTCCATCAAAGGCCGATTCCGGTGATATTTAGTGCCTTGTACATATCCAAATGCGAGTCCTTGTTTATATTTTGCCATGACCTACCCCTTTCCCGAATGCTTGAGACCTTTCCAAAACGCCCCCTTTTGCTCTCCGAGGCCGCTTCCAGCCCGTAGGCTTCCAGGCCGAAGGCCCAATTTCTGTGCCCGCTTTCAAAGTTCTCAACTTGTTTGACAATAATTTGGCAGACTATCAGGATAAACAAAATAAGTAAAGCAACCGCTTGCAGGATTAACCTTGCGGATGTACAGGACTTATAATATATGACAACCATGAAAAGTCCTGATAATAAGGCTCTGGAATTGGCCTTGCAAGCCCTGAAGTGGACCGACGAAGCTATCTATAAATTTGCGTCGCTTGATTCTCTGCCTGAACCCCTGGATTGTAAACCGGGATGCCACTATTGTTGTTTTAATCTTCCGGTGGTAACGCCCCCGGAGGCACTGCTTATGGGCTATCATGTAGAGCGGACTTTCACGGCTCAGGAGAAAAAAGAGATTAACGACAGAATTAAGAAGATTATAGAACGCGTAGACGGTATAAGCCCTTATGAAGTAGCCATGATGCGACATGAGTTACCCTGCATCTTTCTAAAAGATGCAATGTGTATGGTCTATGAGGTAAGACCTGCTGTGTGTCGAACCTGCACTTCGACAAGTGCCGAGCACTGCAAAATGATCTTTGAGTCCAGAAATCACAGGGCCAGGCTAAAATGTTATCAGCAAATACGTGAGATCTTTCGAACTGCCCATTCACGTTTAGTTGATCATTGCCGGGAAATGGGGTGTCAAACTGATGCTTTGCCTTTACCAGAAGCCGTTAAAGATTATTTCAGGCACCCTGAACCAATCGAGGCATGGTTGCAAGGCGAAATAGTCTTTCATATTAATACCTAACCCGGATAAGAATCTAAAAGTATCTTGACAAAATCCTTCCAGAAAATAATGGTTGCGCGGCATAGAGGATTTGTGCGAATAGCTAGATGAAATTCAATTTCTAACACCCTAATCAAGTCAAAACTCGATTAGGGGTCTGTGGTCAGTGGTCCGTAGTCAGTGGTTTTACAGGTTCTTAGGGCCTCTTTTTGTGTTTCACCTGTAGTTGAAATATAATCTCGCTTCATATTTCTTAGCAACGGACGACGGACAAAGGACAACGGACTCCCAATTAAGCGTTTTCGCTCAATTGGGGTAACAGAGTGATAGAACGAGGGGAAAATGACTAAAGCTAAAATTGGTGATAAGGTAAAGGTTCGCTTTGAAGGTTGCTTGGTAGATGGAACGGTATTCGGTTCTACGATGGACGCGGAGCCCTTTAAGTTTACAATCGGAGAGAAAAACATGCTGCCGGGCTTTGAAAATGCGGTCGTCGGCATGAAAAAAGGAGACACAAAAAAAATCACACTTACCCCGACGGAAGCTTATGGCCCTTACAAAAAAGAACTCGTATTTGCTATGGAGAAATCCGGCTTTCCCCCGGAAATAAATTTAGAAATTGGGAAGCGGCTTAGAGTTCGTAAACAAGATGGAAAATATGCTGTCGTTACCATTAAACATTTTTCTGAAGATAGTATCGTGTTAGATGAAAACGATCCCCTAGCAGGGAAAACCCTAACCTTTAAAATCGAGCTTGTTGAAATTATATAGCAAACACGCCGACTTTATCCAACCGCATGGTATATATTAGGAGTCTTTATGAATTGTATTTTTTGCCAGTCAAAAATTAACGATAATGATATCTTAAAAGATGGAATTGATACTAGAATAGGAGTAAAAGATGGTAAGAACGGAAATTTCACTTTTTCTGAAAAACGTTCCGGGCGAGCTCGGCAAGCTGGCGTCGCTGCTGGGAGACAAAGGCATCAACATCGACGCCCTCACGATCCAGGATGCATCCTCCTACGTGCAGAATCTTTTTCAAGCCAGGGGTAAATCGCTCAAGCGCATCGCTTCGGTGGCCAGCTACAATAGCATGCGCAAGGATTCGGCCAACTTTGCCTTGATAAGACTTCTTGTTGATCAAACCGACAGGACCATCGACCTTTTGTCGAAGAATGATTATATCTTTGACATTATGCCGGTGATGGCCCTTGAGCTTGACAACAGACCCGGCACCCTGGCCGCCATCGCCGGCAAGTTCGGCGAAGAAAGCGTTAACATCAACTATGTTTACGGTTCGGTATCATCACAGAATGAAAAATGCCTGTTTGTCTTCTGCCCCGAAGACATCGAGCTTGCGGCCAAGATCTTCAAAGATTGGTCCTAACCCGCATTTCTCTTTAACTGTTTTGCCAAAAAAAATCCCGCTCACACTTCAAGTGCTCGCGGGATTTCTATTTGCGCTGAAATTATACGTTATTTATTGTCGTCGTCTTTGACCTCTTCGAAATCAGCATCGACCACATCTTCTTCCGGTGCCGAAGGTCCGGTCTGGGCCGTGTCTTCCGCGCCGGGTTGGACGTCGGCCTGCTGGTCGCCCGCCTGGGAGGCCTGCTGATACATCGCTTCCGCCAGCTTATGGGATGCCTGGGTCAACTCCTCGCTCAGGCGTTTGATCTCCTGGGTATCATCACCTTCCATGGCTTTTTTAAGGTTTTCAGAGGCTGCTTCAACACTACTTTTAGTGGCACTGTCGATTTTGTCGCCCAGGTCCTTGATTGATTTCTCGGTAGAATAAATCAACGTATCGGCATGATTGCGGGCATCTACCAATTCCCTTTTCTTTTTGTCTTCATCGGCGTGCAGCTCGGCTTCTTTTATCGCCTTGTCGATTTCTTCCTTCGTCAGGCCGCTGGAGGCCGTAATCTGAATGGACTGCTCCTTGCCGGTCGCCATATCTTTGGCAGAAACATTCACAATACCGTTGGCGTCGATATCAAAGCTAACTTCAATCTGCGGTATGCCGCGGGCTGCCGGGGGTATACCCACCAGTTCAAAACGTCCCAAGGTTTTATTGCCGGCAGCCATTTCGCGCTCTCCCTGCAGCACATGGATGGAAACGGCCGGCTGGTTGTCGGCTGCGGTTGAAAAAATCTGGCTCTTTTTGGTCGGGATGGTTGTGTTCTTTTCAATCAGCCTGGTCATGACGCTGCCCAGAGTTTCAATGCCCAGAGAAAGGGGTGTAACATCAAGCAGGAGAACATCCTTGACATCACCTTTGAGGACACCGCCCTGAATGGCGGCCCCTAATGCGACGACTTCATCCGGGTTGACGCCTTTGTGGGGCTCCTGTTCGAAAATCTTTTTGACCCGCTCCTGCACGGCCGGCATGCGTGTCATGCCGCCGACAACAATCACTTCATCAATGTCTTTGGGGGTCCAGGCTGCATCCTTAAGGGCTGTTCGGCAGGGCCCTTCTAAATTGTCGAGCAAATCGCTGATAAGGGCTTCCAGCTTGGCTCTGGTAATCTTTATGTTCAAGTGTTTAGGACCGCTGGCATCAGCGGTGACGAACGGAAGGTTCACATCGGTTTCCAGGGATGTGGAAAGTTCCATTTTGGCCTTTTCAGCAGCTTCTTTGAGTCGCTGTAAGGCCATTTTGTCGCCCCTGAGATCTATGCCCTGGTCTTTCTTGAATTCGTCCGCCAGGTAATCGATCAGACGAAGGTCAAAATCTTCACCACCAAGATGGGTGTCGCCATTGGTCGCTTTGACTTCAAATACGCCTTCACCGATTTCGAGTAAGGATATATCGAATGTTCCGCCGCCAAGGTCAAAGACGGCTATTTTTTCTTCAGCCTTCTTGTCCAGGCCATATGCCAGAGATGCCGCCGTGGGTTCGTTGATAATTCTCATTACATTGAGACCGGCGATTTTACCGGCATCTTTGGTGGCCTGGCGCTGGTTGTCGTCAAAATAAGCCGGTACGGTGATGACGGCATCGGTGACCTTTTCTCCAAGGTATTGTTCAGCGGTGTTCTTGATGTTCGCCAATATAAAAGATGATATCTCCGCAGGGCTGTGCTGCTTTCCCCGCAGATTGATGCGAACATCCCCATTGCCGGCCTGTTCGATTTTGAAGGGAAGTATCTTCATATCACCTTGGATTTCTTTGGATTTATACTTACGCCCGATCAACCTTTTCACCCCAAAAACCGTATTTTCGGGATTCGTGATGGCCTGCCGTTTGGCGATTTGACCCACCAGTCTTTCCCCGCTTTCGGAAACGGCGACAATTGAAGGAGTCGTGCGCCCCCCTTCAGGGTTTGTAATCACATTGGCGTCACCCCCTTCCATGATGGCCACACATGAGTTCGTGGTGCCCAGATCGATACCTATAACTTTACCCATTTGTTGTCCTCCTCACTATCAAATATGATCAATTTTCTTCTTTGTTTTTTTCAAGCTGTTCATCGTCTTGCTGGTTTTCGAGTGTTTCTTTTTTCCTGGAAACTACCACCATGGATGGCCTGATCAGCTTGCCATGCATCAAGTATCCTTTTTGAAGTTCCTTTAGAACGGTTTTATCCGGGTAGTTATCAGCCTCTTCCTGAATAACAGCCTGATGAAAACCGGGATCAAATGGCTTTTCCAGGGATTCTATCGGTTTAACGTGAAATTTTTCAAAAATTTTCAATATCTCTGCAAGGGTCATCTGCACCCCTTCAGCGATAGAGTTGTTTGCATGCTGGTTTTCGCCTTCCGAATCCAAAGCCCGTTCAAGGTTGTCAACCACCGGCAGCAACAGCTTAATCAGGGATTCATTGGCAAACTTCCTGAAATCTTCCATTTCGCGGGCCGTGCGCTTTTTGTAGTTTTCGAAGTCGGCAGATACTCGCAAAAAACGATCATGTGCCTCTTGGGCTTCTTGCTGGGCAGACTCAAGTTTTGCTTCCAGTTCCGCCAAGGGATCATCCGCCTCGATGCGATTTTCCTGGTCCGGTTCGCCGGTAGGCAATGATTTATTTTTTTCGTCGGCTTTTTCGTTTTCTTTATGGATTTTAACTTTCTGCTTTGCGCCCATCAGTTGATGTTATCCCCTGATTTAGTTGTATATAGATTTTTAAGTTTTGTAAAAAATAAGACTGTCTTAAACAATGTCAAGACAGCAATTAGTATTTTGGGATGGGTTCCTTATTTGTAAGTTTTATACATCTTGTGGCAATACTTTTTGATTGCCACCAAGACACCAGGGCAGTCGCAGGTAAACAGTCAGCAGTAAAAAATGATCAGTACAGGAAAACTGATTTATGCTTTAAGAGCGCTGCGCTTGAGGGGAAAAAGTCTTTTTAGAGTATAGAAGTTGGTTGTGCACCCTCTATCGAATTTTTTCTGAAACACATTCGCCATATTTATGACCGAGACCGATCCGCGACACAGACTGCATTACTTATCGCTGCTTCCTTCCGGACCTGACGAGGTTCGTAACCGTCTGTTGCGCGGCGGCCGGTCAAAATGACAAACAGAATTCCAAATCAAAACCCTCAAGAGGGAATTCAGCCCCGCATAAAGCGGATTTCGGGAAAAGGGCACCGCTAGCTCCCCGCCTAGCACAACCACTGGTATGAGTATAACCGAAAAGCATTTTTTTCAAGTAAAAAAAGATTTGCTTGATACCACAAAATCAGACCTCATTTTCAACTCATATAAATAGCCGTAGACCTTAGATACCATGGGATTGCACATAAATTGGACACCAGGCCGGTCTGGGTTATAAGGTTCCGGGTTCCCGGTTCAGGGTTAAGCGCTTCGCCTTTTTTTCTTTAACCATTGATTTGTTGGGTTAATACCATGGATGGATCAACCTTTGAACCTCTGAACCGTGAACCCTTTAACCCAATCTCTAACTTCGAGACGGAGCTTTTTGTCCAAAATATTACACCATGATACGCTATAACTTACGATGTCTATATTCTGTGTTTTTTATTGACATTACTCTGTTTCTATCATAGGTAACATCTGCTTAGACATCTTAAGAGTTGCGCGTTATGGGTAATAAACATTGGTGAATTTTTCAACCAGCAACTCGCACCGACCTTCCAACCTACCGCGTATGTAAAGGAAAATCAGGCTCATGACACGAAACCTGTTGCTGTCGATTATATTATCTTGTTATTTGATTACGGTCGGGTGTGCCGCTGTAGTCACCGGAGCGGCTGCAGGCGCCGGTGTATATACTTATATGAACGGTCAGATGTCACGCTCTTATCAAGCGTCGTTTGATGCAACCAACCAGGCCTCCAGGGCAACATTAAAAAGTCTGAAAATAGCGATAACTGAAGAAACATCTGACCAAGCAGGAGCGCGCGGAGCTTACGCCGAAGGACGCCGAAGGGTTGGTGAGGGAAATAGAGAGTCTCCCCGGCGCTGGAGAACTAGCCTCGGTGGCATACGCCGGTCGGGTTCATATGGGGTGGTATAAAAACAGTTCCGACGCGATCATCTCTACGTTTGGCGAGGACACGCCGCGCTTCACAGCGCTGCTGGCCGGCTTGAGCCCACGGACCTCGGTCAAGGACAACCTGAACAATGCGCTCTCGGTTTGGGCCAACTGGAACAAGGCCGGCCGCCCGACCGATGAGGCGACCATCCTGCGGATCATGGGTGAATCCGTGCAGGGCGAGGAGGGGTTGGAGTCGGTGTTGGGCGCCTGGCGGAAGAACAGCAGCAGGGCCTTGCAGTCGAACGATCCCACATCCCTGCGGCTCTCCGGGGGCAAGGTGGAGTCATTCCGTGGGAACCTGTTGAGAAATCTTCAAGAGGTGACCAACGACGCTTGGATGGCGGCGGCCCTCGGACGGGGCGGGTATTCCAATCCAGCATTCGCCAAGAGTCTGGGCCTGGACGCCGATGATTTTTTCCAATCTCCTCAGAGAATGGTAGAGGGCGGGGATGCGCGCCAGAAGCTCGGCGTGAAAGGGCCTAAATACCTGGCTGCAAATGTGAGGATGCGACAGGCTGCTCAAGAGTATAGCCGCCGCGTGGGGGAGGAAGTAGAGGCGGCGAATATCCAAGAGACCGTCTGGGCATTAACAGAGCGCCTGTACACTCAGAGTGCTAAAGACGGCAACAATGTTGTGGAAGTTTTAAA
>SDBT01020620.1_pt1 | contig 10306 bp, 6 predicted proteins | sample 2277101 | NCBI WGS metagenome assembly SDBT01 (sample SAMN10404973, study PRJNA504765) | marine sediment metagenome | isolation source: marine sediment core GS10_PC15, 103 cmbsf | place: Arctic Ocean: Southern Knipovich Ridge | collected 2010
CCCGCGTTCCATACTACGGCCAGGGTAGTGACCGCAACGATAATCGGAACTGCCCTCAGACTCCTCTTTACAGCCGAGGTAATTGTCAGAGTACCAACCATGAGCATGCTTGTCAGCAAGTGGGTTAGCACGATAGCGGATCCGACCAGGCCGGCTGATATCGTCAGCATCAGCCACCTTGGGTGCCTCTCCCAGAAACCGTGAGTTGTCATCAGCGCGAGCATGATCAGGAAAAGGAGGTAGGCGATCCCCTGCGGACTGAAGTAGCCTTCGGGGACCCAACTCGCCAGCGAGAACACCCACAGTCCCGCCCAACAGAAGTTGCTGCGAGACTCTCCCAGGACGTTACGCAGGAAGACGTAGAGCGGCGGCAGATAGAGCAGGAGCATAATGAAGCTGGATACGTTGATCACGGAGTCGAGCGACGTCGATCCGAGTCCACCCAGCATCGAAAGGACCAGGAACCCTCCCGGCCAATCGAGGTTACCGCCCATCACGAGTTGTCCCCTTCCCGCGATGTCGCCGAGACGCTGCAATGTGCCATAGGCATCGCCGAAATAGGGCCGTGTGCCGATCAGCATCGGGACGAGCCAGACAGCGACGATCAACACCATCAGTTGCAGGAAGAGTAGTTTGTGGTGCTTCTCCGGCGATACCCAGAGCAGCACCGCCGCCAGTGTGAGAATCCCGAGTGCGACGAAGAAGACGGCGGGGAAGCTGCTGATCAGGCCAAGGTGACCGATCTCGAGACGGACCGCCACCAGGCTGTAGGCCCAGAGCGCCAGTGCCACTGCAGTCAGCAGCATGGACACCTGGGCCACCGACCATCCCGAGGCTGTCCGCTTGGCGATGCTGAGGAATCTCGACATTTGCCTGGGTCTGCTGCCGGGTGAGCCATTCCCGACCCACCCACAGCGTTGACCAAGGTGACTGTAGCACGCTGGGGTCCGGCGGCTGTGCACCACGGGGGTCACAGTTGTTGGCCGCTACGGCCAACAACCGGTCCGTCGTAGCGACCCTGGGCTGCCCGGATACTGGAGTGCAAGGTCTTGCCAGACGCTTGCTGGACAGTAGTCACCGTCCGCTGATTCAGCCGTCCGTTCCAGACGCACCGGCCGGACCAGGAGAATCACCATCATGAACCCAGCAGCACTGACCGAGCCGGCGGGATTCGCATACAATTTGCTTCGCCAGCGGTATTCCCGGGAATCGCACGGGAAGCGTACCGGCACGGGGAACTGTGCGGCTGTCACTCGTTGCAGTCCCACCGCCGGGACTCGATATTGTCCTTGGCATCCTCGAGTGACAGGAACCAGTTCACATTCAGGCGCTCGTCCCTGAAGCTTCCGTTGAATGACCCGATGTAGACGTTGTCCACCGGCTTGCCGGGACGGCTGAAGTCCAGTTCAACCCCGTTCAGCTACGCCGACTTGCCTAGCTCCTTCGAGATGAACCCCGGCCCGTTATCGACGTGGCTGGAACGCGACGCCCCACGCCCGGCCGGTTGTAGCCGATTCCTGCCGTTATCCATGCCACCACTATCGGGGAAAGGGTCAATATCGTAGAAGACCATCGGTGTTTCTAACGGGGGGTCACATCCTTGAGTCAGATAGCCCTCGGGAATGGCACCACCGCTACTTGGGGACGGTGGGAGCGCGTCATAGACTGGGTTGCAAACGGCTCGACATCATCGGGAGCGGATATGTCACTCGTCTCGACATCAGCGGAAGCGGTTATGTCACTCGGCGCGACATCAGCCGGAGCGGATGTGCCACTGTCACGGAAAGCGATCACTGAACGAACCGCTGTCATCGGTGTGGTCGGTCTCGGATACGTTGGATTGCCGTTGGCGGTCGCGTTCGCGGAGACAGGATTCCATGTGATCGGTTTTGACATGCAGGAGACGCGGAGGGAAAGGGTTAACCAGGGGGACTCCTATGTCGTGGACTTGCCTGGTGAGAGGATTCGAAGTGCAGTGTCTGCGGGTCGCCTGGAAACCGCATCGGACAATGGCAGGATTCGAGATGTCGACGCTGTCTGTGTCTGCGTACCCACTCCGCTGACGGAGAGTAGAGAGCCCGATCTGACGTACGTGGTACGAGTTTGCGAAGATCTGGCCGCGCATCAAAGGCAGGGCCAACTGATTGTCCTCGAGAGTACAACCTATCCGGGTACCACAAGGGATGTGGTGCTTCCCATTCTGGAACGTTCCGGCCTGAAGGGTGAGGTGGACTTCTACCTGGCCTATTCGCCGGAGAGAGTGGATCCGGGCAACAGGGATTTCACAATCAAGAATACCCCCAAGCTGGTGGGCGGCATCGGCCCTGCCTCCACCGAGCTCGCAGAATTGCTCTACCAACAAGTTGCCGATAACGTTGTCACCGTGTCCGGCCCTGAGGTCGCCGAGATGGCCAAGGTGTTCGAGAATGTCTTTCGCAGTGTCAACATCGCCCTGGTCAATGAGATGGCTCGCCTCTGTGAGGTGATCGGAACGAGCGTATGGGAAGTGATAGCGGCGGCTTCCTCCAAACCGTTCGGGTACGTGCCCTTTTCCCCGGGCGTGGGAACGGGAGGACACTGCATTCCTCTCGACCCATACTATCTGGCAAGTAAGGCCAGGAGACACGACTTTCACGTTAGATTCATAGAGCTTGCCAGCGACGTGAACGAGCAGATGCCCTACCATGTTGCCAGCCGCATTGTGAGGGCCGTCAACGATCAGGGGAAGGCGGTAAGAAAGGCGAGCGTGTTCGTGCTCGGCGCGGCCTACAAGAAGAACGTGGATGATACCAGGGAATCACCGTCGGTCAAGCTCATGGAGATCCTTGGTGAGATGGGCGCCTCGGTGTACTATAACGACCCTTATGTGAGTAGTTGTGTGGTCGGTGGCACGATGCTGACGAGTGTAGAACTCTCGGCACAATCCTTGTCGGAGGCCGATTGTGTTGTTGTCGCCGCTGACCATGCCGACTACGACTGCGAGTACATCGTCGCCCACGCGTCATTGGTGTTTGACGCTACCGGTGCCACAAAGGGGCTTGACAGCAAGAACATTACCAGGCTCGGGGAATGATTGCAGCCGTCTCGGTTGACCCTGGCAGCCAACGGACATCTCTTCGTGCGGGCAAGGTGGGGGTCACAACTCCTCTCCGAATCGGGAGTATCCGCGGAGGACTCACGGGAGCGTTCCTGGAAAAGATGAGAGAGACGACGTGAACATTGCCGTTGTGGGCTGCGGATACTGGGGCAAGAATCTGGCTCGCTGCATGGCTGAGCTTGGCAGCCTGCACACGCTATGCGACAGTGACGCGCAAGCCATCGATAAGATAGCGGAACGCCACCCCGGAGTTCACACCACCACGCAATTCGAGCACGTGCTGGAAGACCGGACAATTGACGGGGTTGTCGTGGCCACGCCGGCCACGCACCACTACGAGATGGCCAGGCAAGTTCTGTTGAGTGGCAAGGATGTCTTTGTCGAGAAACCACTGGCTCTCACGATGAACGACGGGGAAGAACTCGTCAGAGTGGCAGAAGCGGAGAAAAGGATACTCATGGTGGGCCACCTGCTGGAGCATCATCCGGCGGTTTTGCGACTCAAGGAATTGTCGGATACCGGTCAACTCGGGAAGATACGATATGTGTATTCGAATCGACTCAATCTAGGGAAGTTCCGGACTGCCGAGAATGTTCTCTGGAGTTTTGCTCCACACGACATCTCGGCGATCCTACTGTTGGTAGGCGAATCACCACAGGAACTATCGGCGACTGGCGGTCAGTACCTGGATCTGGGCACGGCCGATGTGTCGGTCATCACCATGAGCTTTCAGGATGGGGCCAGGGCGCATGTCTTCGTAAGCTGGCTGAATCCCTTCAAGGAACAGAAACTGGTAGTCATCGGCGACAAGGCCATGGCGGTGTTTGACGACGCAGGGCCCGCTCAGAAGCTACTGCTCTATGAGTATGCGGTAGAGTGGGCGGGGCGCGTACCAAGTCCACGGAGGGAGGACGCCAGGCAGATTGAATACGACATGACTGAACCGCTCAAGCTGGAATGTCAGCACTTTCTTGATTGCGTGCTGCGTCGTGACACGCCCACGACAGACGGAGCGGACGGTCTGAGGGTTCTCAAGGTGCTTGACGCGTGTCAGCGGTCGCAAGAGAGGGAGGGCCGGGTCGTGTCAGTGTCGGATACTGGCTATTTCGTTCACAACAGCAGCATCATTGAGGAGCCAGTGTCAATCGGTGAGAGCACCAAAGTGTGGCACTTCTGTCACATCATGCCTGGCGCCTCCATCGGGAAGAACTGCACCCTGGGGCAAAACGTGTTTGTTGCAGCCAAGGTGGTCATTGGCGACAATGCGAAGATTCAGAACGACGTCAGCATCTTCGAGGGTGTCACACTCGAGGATGACGTGTTCTGCGGCCCTTCCAGTTGCTTCACGAACGTGGCTAGGCCCCGAAGTCGGTTGCCGCAGAGGGACTCATATCTGACAACGGTTGTTGGCAGGGGAGCTTCTGTCGGTGCGAACGCTACGATCATCTGCGGGCACTCCATAGGAAAACACGCCTTGGTTGGCGCCGGCTCCGTGGTTACCAGGGACGTCCCAGACTACGCTCTGGTGTACGGCAACCCCGCCCGAACGCATGGTTGGGTCTGCGAATGCGGCGAGAGAATCTCCTTCGAGGAGACCAACGGCGCCACATGTTCAAGATGTGGGTTGGAGTACAGTCGGCGCTGGGACACAGGCGGAGAGAGAGTCGAGAGAACTGAGTCATGAGCATCCCGATTACGGATCTGGTGCGGCAGTATGAGTCCATAGGGGAAGAGATCCGCGCGGCCATCGCCAGAGTGCTGGACAGCGGTCGATACATCCTCGGGCCTGAGGTTATCAATTTTGAGAACAGCATGGCGAGCTATTGCGGTGTAACGCACGCCGTCGGCGTGGCCTCGGGCACCGACGCTCTGTATCTGTCTTTACTGGCCTGCGGTATAAAGGCCGGCGATGAGGTTATCACCACACCGTTTAGTTTCATTGCCACCGCCGAGGCCATCGCCCACTGTGGGGCCACGCCGGTGTTCGTGGACATTGACTCGGCGACCTACAACATGGATCCAACCTGCATTGAATCCAGGATCACACCGCGTACCAAGGGGATTCTGCCCGTACACCTGTACGGTCAGCCCGCGGACATGAATCAGATCATGACCATCGCTCGAAAGTACGATTTGAGGGTCATAGAGGATTGTGCTCAGGCATTGGGAGCCGAGCATGAGGGCGTGAAGGTTGGCTCGATTGGGGACGCAGGCTGCCTGAGTTTCTTTCCGAGCAAGAACCTCGGAGCCTACGGCGATGGCGGTATGGTGGTGACCAACAACCCCGAGATTGCTGAAACAGTTGACCTGCTGCGCAGACACGGCAACTCGGTGGGCTACCACTGTCTCATCCCCGGCTTCAATAGCCGACTTGACAGTCTGCAGGCAGCCGTCCTTGGGGTGAAACTGAGGTACCTCGATGGTTGGCTGGGACGCCGCCGTGGCTTGGCCGTTCTATACGGACAGTTGATTGGCGAGAGATCCGACATTCAGACCCCCTTCGTGAAGGCGGCCAACAGACACTCCTTCAACTACTACACCATTCGCTTCGAGTCCCCGAATCAAGACAGGGATGGCTTGCGCGAATACCTGCAGCGAAAGGGCATTCACACAGCGGTGTACTATCCACTGTCCATCCATCTCCAGGACGTCTACCGTTCCCTGGGCTACCGGCTCGGTGACTTACCACGGAGCGAGAGGGCACAAGAACAGGTATTGTCCCTCCCGATCTATCCGGAGCTTGGTGAGGAACAGGTCCAGGAGATCGTGGCGGAACTGACAGCCTTTTCGTCTGCGGGCAGCGAATACCTCTCAAGAAGGAGTCCGACGGAGAACTACCGATCTGAGCACCGTCAGGGAGTTGCTGCCCTGGCAACCGGAGGTCAGCCTTGAAGAGGGCCTGGCGAGAACATACGAGTGGGCGCTTGCTCGCATGGGTGACATTGAGGTGATCTCCAGACTGAAAGAGTAGGGCTGGCGGAAGCGCGGCCCGGTTGTGCCTCGAGGAGGTCCACATGGATGCGATTTCTGTCGTTGGCATAGGCAAGCTCGGTCTTTGCACGGCTGCCTGCTTTGCTGCCAAGGGGTACAACGTTGTCGGCGCATCAATCACCTCGAAGCGTGGGGCCGTGCTAGCATGCTGACCATATTTGCATTGCCGAAGCCCTTTCGAGATCAGATTGGGATCATCCAGAGAAACGCCATCGAGAGTTGGCTGCGGCTACCCTCCTGTGAAGTAATTCTCTTTGGGGATGAGGAAGGGACGGCAGAAACTGCGGCACAGTTTGGCCTTAGGCACGTGCCTGACGTTGAACGCAGTGAGTATGGTACACCGTTGGTCAACTCTCTGTTCCATCGCGCTCAGGCACTCGGGAATCACGATATCATCGGTTATGTCAATGCGGATATCATACTGACCGGAGATATTGTGGAGGCAATCCATAAGATGCCGCCAGAACCGTTTCTGCTCATCGGCAAGCGGTGGGATCTTGACGTGACGCAGCCGCTGGACTATGAGGACCCGGATTGGGAAGCGAAGCTTCGCCGAAGAGTGAAAACGGACGGAGTGCTTCACGGACACACGGCTCTTGACTATTTCGTATTCCGTCGTGGCCTCTATTCGGACATTCCCCCGTTTGCGATCGGCAGGACCAGTTGGGACAACTGGTTGGTCGTCAGGGCTCGTTCGCTGGGGGCGGTCGTGGTTGATGCCAGCCCCGTCGTCACGATCATCCATCAGAACCACGATTACTCACACCATCCCGACGGACACAAGGGCATTTGGGAAGGGCCGGAGGCGGCCCGCAACCTCATGCTGCTGGGCGGCCCCAACTACGTGTACGGCGTCTTGGACAGCACGCATGTTCTCAGTGCAAATGGACTGAAGGCCGCGAGAAGTCTCCGACACCTCTTGCGGCGTCTGTACAGGATACCGGAAACCCATTCTCAACTCTTCCTCATTGCGAAGACCGCCAGGCGGCTGCGTCCCGTCGCAATCAAAGCTATGGGGGCAATGGCGCGGATCAGGGGAATGCGCACCGCAGCGCAGAGTGGCTGACTCTCAACCGGCTGCGACGGCGTCGAGGGGATTCCGGCAGGCGGACTCGGGACTCTCCTGGTGCGTCATGTGATGATTCAGCGCCCGTGGGCCGATGCTACCCAGCCGGAAGAGAGTCCACCGAGCGATGCGTCAACCGGCGTGGGTGTTGATTTGCACGGGCTCTCGGCGACCCACGATTCGGACGGAGATCACCTGGGCCTGATCGAAATGAGATGAACGTGCCTGAACTCCTTCAGCGACCAAGCAACCTGGTTGCCCTCGGAGGGATAGTCGCCGGGGCGGCAGCCATCGTTCTGTTCCCGAGCCAGATCGGCATCGGTGCCGTCATTATCCTGGGATGCGCAACGTATCTCATGCTCAGGAAGACACTCAGCACTGCCGGATCACCTTCGCTGGAACGTAGTCATAGGCAGCGGCGCCTGCTGATGATTGCCTTTTGGGGATTGTTTGCCGCCAGCGGTTGGCTTTACCAGACCCAGTCACTCTACCACAGACCGCTGGCCTATTTTGTGGTGGTTGCCCTGATGGCGGGCATAGTCGCGTTGGAGATTCTATTCTACCGAGAGAGCCATGGCAATCGCAGGGTCTACGTGATACTGCTTCACGTGCTCCTCTTGTCGACCAGCATCAGACTCGGGATCCTCCTGGAATATCCCAGTCTATCGGGTGCCGATGCATTCTTTCATGCCAGAATGACCCAGAGCATTGTTGATACTGGACACATGCCGGGGGTTGAGATATCCGGCAAGTATGCTGTGTCAGGTGGATTCCACGCAGCGGTGGCAATGACGCAGGTGCTGACTTCACTGGGAACGAAGGCAGCTCTCCTGCTGACTGTTGGGCTGAACGCCCTCCTCAGCACAACTTTCATATACTATGTGGGGCGCAAGATAGCTGGCCCGCAGGTGGGGCTGATGGCACTTCTGCTGGCCAATATCGTTGATTTCCTGATAATCGAAGGGGCGGTGAACCTGGCCCCGGGCACTTTGGCTACCAGCTTCTTCATGATGATGCTGTATCTGATCGCCAAGCCTGAACTCAGAACCGGGGGCGGAGTGCTTCTCGCGCTTCTGGCTGCTTCGCTTGTGATGACCCATCAGATGAATGCCTTCGTGGCGGTTCTCAGCCTGCTCCTGTTGTACCTGATATCCCGTGGCAGCAGGGCACTCTATGGGCACAGGCAGCAGATCAGACTGCCCCTGAAATACGTACTCCTTGCCCTAGGGTTCTTGGTGGCGTCCTACGCGCTTGACTATGGCGCTGGGAGTTTCCTCATCACGATGCTGCAGGAACTGCGAAGTACCCCACTACCACTGGCCATTCAGCCGGGGTCTTCAGTGGGGTCTTCGGTGCGGTCTTCGGTAGAGTCTTCGGTTACGATATCCACACATTTTGACATCTGGACGAACGTATCTTTCCACCTCGGCTATCTGGTTATTCTCTACTTCACCATCATCGGCATGCTCCGGTGGTTGTCCTCGAGAGTAGACTGGAAGCTCACGACTGCCCTCGTCGGCCTTGTGCTCTTTGTCATGGTCTATGGCATACCCGCATTGGGGATCAGGAACTTCATCACAGGCAGGTGGCTCACGGTCTTCTCGCCATTCATTGTGGTGCCGGCAGCGGCAGCCATGGTCCGTCTGGTACAGTATCTTAAGCCCCACCTGCGTGCGATCACGGTTCTCGGCACTCTGTCCTTGATTGCATTCTTCATGATTACCACTTCGTCAGTCAACAAGGATAATCCAATCCTCGGCAAACAGCGGATGCATCGTGACCAGTACATGGCCTCGGAAATCTCCTCGATAGCCACCATCAACACATACTACTCCGGATTGATAGTGACCGATCGTTCCTACACCTCGGGAATAATGCGCCAGATTGAGATGAATTCGGACTACCTGGATTTCAGTACGGAGTACCTTGATGGTGGAGGCGTGGGAGACCCCAGTGGCACGATGGTGATTATCCGTGAGGCCATTTTTGAGGAGCCGGTGAGGATCAATCTGCCAGGCCAGACTTTCGAGACAAGGATGGTGGTAGATCGACGCTTCGAAGAGCGTTTCCAGTCCTCTGACTACAACAGGATCTATGCCAGCGCAACGGTGGCCGGCTACACGTCAAGGTGAGTTGCGCCCTCGGTTAGTGTACGCCCACATCAATCTGTTCAGCCATCGTGATCGGAGCAGGAATGGCGGTACTGCCAGGATGGCGAGGGTAGCCATCGTGTAGGCCACGTTTCGCACGCTCAGGAGATGGGGGAGATGCCTGAGTTTCACCCTGAGCACGTTCTTCTCGACTGATCTCGTGTTGCCGCAAATGCCTGTCGGTCTACGGCTCACGCGCATCAAGAACTCGGGGATGCTGGCCAGCACCGCACCGGATCTCACGGCCCTGATGAACAGGTCATTATCGACGGCGGATGTCAGACGGAGATCATATGCGCCAATGGAGGCAAACAACTCCCGCCGGCACATGATTGAGGAGTGCACCAGTCCACCGGCGCGGAAGACGTTGCGTCGATCCACTCTCGCGGGAGACCTCCATTCGCCAACGATTGAGCCATCCTTTGCCACCCAGTGTGCCCACGTTCCCACCATGGTGATGTCCTGGCTTTGCTCAAGGAACTCGACCTGCCTGGCAAGCCTTTGCGGATCAGCACTGTCTCCCGAGTCCATTATGGCGATGTACTCTCCCTGAGCGTGACTCACACCATTGTTCAGCGCCGCGGATCGACCCGAGTGCTCCTGTGCGACTAGAATCACCCTCTCGTCCTGCTCAAGGAAAGGCTCCAGCTTTTGCAGAGTGCCGTCATGAGAACCATCATCTATGATGAGGAGCTCAAAATCCTTGAACTCCTGGTCAGTGATGCTCCGCACAGTGTCGGCGATGTCGTCCTCTTCGTCGTAGACCGTCAGGACGACACTTACCAGTGGCTTCATCGTGTCACTTCAGGGTGATGCATATCTTCCATTCGTAGCCAAGGCCAAGGTTGAATCTCCGGTTCAGCCTTTCCAGCAGTACGCAGGGTCCTGCCACCAGGCGTCTGAGCCAGCGATACCTGATCAGTCTTCGAAATGCTTCTCGCAGGACACCCAGTGAAATTACGAAGTTGCTGCGGTTCTCGCAATCTACGCTTACGCAACGAG
>SDBT01020622.1_pt1 | contig 10306 bp, 9 predicted proteins | sample 2277101 | NCBI WGS metagenome assembly SDBT01 (sample SAMN10404973, study PRJNA504765) | marine sediment metagenome | isolation source: marine sediment core GS10_PC15, 103 cmbsf | place: Arctic Ocean: Southern Knipovich Ridge | collected 2010
TGGTTGGAAGAATACAATTCCATTCGCCCCCATGCTTCTTTGGGAAATCTAACTCCTTATGAATTCTCTGCTAACCTTGAAAGTGTCTACTTATAGGTGGTACTAAAATTGGGGGCTTGACAAGTACAGCGTCCACAAAATCCCATTTAAAGGGCTTAAATTGTCCATAGTGTCCATTGTGTCCACGGTGTCTCATTAAAACTGCACCAAATTGCACCAAGAATATCAAACAGGAAAGGTGACTCAAATTAGTAAATTTACTGCCAATTCAGTGAGTGTCTACTTATGAGTGGTACTAAATTTGGGGGCTTGACAATAAAGTATCGAGTAATTCTTTGGATACTTCTTCCAGATCATTGAAAAGATATACTCATCTATTTCTGTCATTCGTTTCTTCTGGAATTAAATTAGATAAAATGTTAAAAAATACGCCAAATGACGATTTTATCCCATGAACTTTTTCCATATATTCGATACACCAAGCAAGGTATTCTGAGCAGCAAGTAGAAACCAGTATAATTAAATAGTCATATTCGATCGACCGTTTACGATCGTTTTTTTGAATATTAAAGATAACAGTATATAAATATATTAGATATATGTATAAGGAACAGCGCCAGAATCGAATACTTGAAATGATCAATAGTGAAGGAGCAGTGGACGTAAACACGTTGTCCGATGTTTTTGATGTATCTGTGATCACAATTCGACGTGACTTGGGAGAATTAGACCGAAAAGGGTATATCAGCCGCACCCATGGGGGCGCAATCAATTCTGATTGGGTCATTCCATCAAGGATGATACTGTTAATGGAAAGAATCAATCAGCAGAAAGACGAAAAACAAGCAATCGCCAAAGCTGTTGCAAAGATGGTACGTAATAACGAGAAGATTTACATCGGCTCGGGTACGACAGCATTTTGGGTTGCTAAGGAAATCATGATTACCCGAGGCTTAACTGTAGTTACCCATTCATTGCCGCTGGCCAATTTGATCGCGCGAAATGAAGATATCGTTTTGATCATGATTGGCGGTTTTTTAAGAAGAAACGAATACACGTTTGTTGGCCACATCGCTGAAAAAGCCATCCAAGATCTACATCTGAACAAGGTAATTATCGGAATACGCGGAATTCACCCTGATCATGGATTAACCAGCGATTATCCCCAAGAGTTGATGACAGATAGGGCTTTTTTAAATAGCAGCGAGAATGTAATTGTCATAGCAGACCACACCAAATTCGGTTTTGTAGCTACAAGCAAAACAGCTCCCATAACCGCGGCCAGGACGATTGTTACATCCCGTAAAGCACCATACGATATGGTTGAAAAAATTAAGGAGAAGGGTGTAGAGGTTTTGCAAGTCTAATCATTACTTATTTTGAAAGGAGGTTTATCAGAAAAAAAGCAAATAGTGTCTAAATATTAAAATTATTAAAACTAAAAGGAGTTAGATAATGGAAATAACATTAGGTATCGCATTAGCATTAGCGTTCATCGCAGGTTTTTCCTATTTCAGCCGAAGGTTCATGGGAGACCTGTACCTTGAGCGTGCTATAATTCTGGGTCCGCTTACCGGATTAATAATGGGGGATTTACCCACCGGCTTATTAATCGGTGGTACCCTAGAATTGATCTTCATGGGTGCCGCAGACATTGGTGGGGCTGTACCGCCAAACTTGCCTATTGGCTCTGTTTTAGGTACTGCCTTCGCTATATCTGCCGGTTTAAGTCTTGAAGAAGCATTATTAATCGCCATCCCCGCCGCATTATTAGGGTCGTTTGGCGAACTATTCGCCAAGACTTTTTCAACAGTCTTTGTCACTGGAGCTGAAAACTTTGCAGAAAAAGGTGACAGCCGTGGAGTGTCACTAATGATGCATCTTGGAAACCTGGCACATTTCTTGGCTATCGCTGTCCCCACATTCGTGGCTTTAATCCTAGGCAAGAACGCAATAGCGGGCTTAAGCGACAGCATTCCTGGATGGTTGGGCAGTGGTATTAAAACAGCCGGCAGCGTTCTGCCCGCATTGGGCTTTGGAATCCTATTAAGCACGATAGGCGCCCCTTCCCTGCTGCCCTGGTTTTTCCTCGGTTTTGCAGCAGCAGCATATTTGAATGTCGGTGTTTTAGGAGCAGCTTTGGTCGGTATCATGGTAGCCGCAATCTCTATATTCCAAAAAGGTGGCATCAAATTTGGCTCCCTCAAAGGCGAAAAGAAAATTACAAGTCTTGTATCAAAGGAAGACCGTCGAACAATTTACTGGCGGTCATTTGCCCTCCAATCTGCATTTAGTTTCGACCGCATGCAGGCGCTTGGTTTAACCTGGACTTTGATTCCCTTCCTTAAGAAGATATATGGAAACACAAAGGAGTTTGGTCAAGCTCTCAAGCGCCATTTAACCTTCTTTAATACTCACATGTGGATCCCTGGTCCTATCTTCGCAATGGTATCAGAGTTGGAAGCCCGCCGCGCCAAGAATAAAGACGATGTTGATGAATCAGCCATCCAGGCAATAAAAGGATCGCTGATGGGCCCATTAGCTGGTATTGGAGACTCAATGTTCCACGGAACTCTACGCCCCTTAATGGGAGGTATCGCTGCTTCCCTCGCACTGCAGAGCAACCCAATTGCTCCTATACTGTTCTTCGTGACTGTCAATGCTGTGCATGTCACAGTCCGCAAGCTTTCTCAAGACTGGGGATTCAGGCTTGGAGGAGATATGTTTGAACAAATGGACAAATCTGGCCTGAAACTCCTGATGGAAGGTGCAGCAATCGCCGGTTTGATGGGCGTTGGTGGGCTTGTTGGAACGTGGCTTAACATCCAGACTCCAATAACCTACACTATTCAGGATGCTTCGATTTCATTACAGAGCATGCTGGACAGCATCATGCCCAAACTCCTACCCTTGTTAGCAACCCTGGGCGTTTATTCAGCCATTCGCAAGAGAATAAAAACCAACACCATTATGGTTGTCATGGTTGTCGTAGGTTTGGTCTTTGGAGCGTTGAAAATTTTAGGTTAGCTCATTGATCTTTTAAAAGAAGGGTTTAGGGGTTTTCTCTAAACCCTTCTTTTCTCATATAATCCTGAAATTAAACACAATCAGGAGAAGAAAATGGAAATTGTATTTGTACGGGTAGATGAACGGTTAATTCATGGGCAAATAACCATCCGATGGGTAAAAATGGTAGGCGCAAACATAATTTTAGTTGCAAATGATGAGGCTGCAAATAACACCTTTCAAAAGAATCTGATGAAAATGGCCTCTCCTCCAGGCGTAACTATTGAAGTAGAAAGTGTAGATAATGCTGCCAAAAAAATCAATCAAATTGCCTGGCCGAATGAAAAAGTGATGGTAATAATCAAAAACCCAATTGATTTGTTACGTTTAGTAGAAAAAGGCCTTCAAAATAAGAAAATTAATATTGGTGGGGTTCGCCAACCTACCGCGAAGATTAAATTATCAAAAGAAGTAATGGCAACGGAAGGAGAATTAGAAGCCTGGAAAAAGCTTGATGAAAAAGGCCTGCATTTAGAAATTCAATGGCTACCTGATCAAAGTATAACTAATTTAAATAACGTCTTGAAAAAATATAGGTAGTTTTTTAATGTTAATTCAGACATTTAGTGCAACGGATGAGGAGATAAAACCATTCGTATGCAAAAAGGAAAAATATGATGGAAATACCGACTTACCTAAAAAGTGCTTTTTCGCGAAACAAACATCCTTATCTTATGAGGGACGGCATTCAGAAAATTCCACATGCTATCAATGATATCATGATGAACATCGATACTCAAGGAATTATTGACCTTGTAAAAAATCGAAATAAATATTACCTGGTGGGATGTGGTACTTCACTATTTGCAGCTCAAGCAGCTACATATGCCTTTCAATCTGTAACTAAAGCCACGGCAGTAGCTCTTAACGCATTTGAATTCAACGCTTATCCCCCCAGGGATTTAGAGGATTGTGCAGTTATAGGAATATCCCATTCAGGCGGAACGCCGGTTGTATATGATTCTATGAAAATGGCAAAATCGAAGAATATCCCGGTTATTGGAATTTCTGATAAAAAGGAATCGGTTTTGGAGGAGACCGCTGACCTATGTCTAATTACGAGTTTGGGAACAGAGCCCGCTCTTCCAAAAACATGGAGCTATATAGCGTCATTAGTGCGTTTATATCTAATTTCTCTTGCGAAATCTAAATCAGAGGGATCTGATATTGAATCATTCATTCAACAACTTAAATCAATGGTGAAAACCAGCCAGCAATTAATTGAACAATTAGAACCCGAGATTCAATCGTTCGCAAATTCCCAATCGAATTGCAACCGTTTCGTAATTTCTGGTGGAGGACCATTGGTGTCAACAGCCAATGAGGGAGCTTTAAAATTAACAGAAGCAGCTCTGGTTCATTCGATTGGATGGGAAATCGAAGAGGCGGCTCATGGAGCATGGGCCAGCACTGGTGAAAATGATTGGGTAGTAGTCAATGCTGTACAGGGTCCAAGTATGGAAAAAGCGCTGAAACTGGCGGAAGGCATGAAAGCTATTGACGCGAAAGTATGGGTGATAACAAACCAACCTAACAGGTTCAGGGGGGTAGATCGGATTACTGCTTTGCCTGACCAATATTCGGAATGGTTGATGCCGGTACTCACAATCATCCCGCTCTATTTATTTACCTATTATTTATCTCTTTCGCGCGGAATAAATCCTGATATCATGCGTCTGGATGATCAGCGTTATATGAACGCTCGTCAAGTGATGCGACAGACAATTAAATACTAGTTAGTGGAGTAAATTATGAAATTCAGTCGTCAATATTTTGAAAATGTTCATAAGTTGATTGAAGAAATTGAAAGAAATGAACTAGAAAAAATCCAGATTATTGCTAACGCAATGGCTCAATCTATACAGAATGGTGGAATCATTCATTGGTTTGGATCCGGTCACTCTTCTATACCCACCCTTGAAGTTTATATACGCGCGGGTACTTTCACAAATTCACGCCCTGTCAGCCTTGAACATGTTCTGGACCGCTTTGAAAGAATAGAAGGAATAGGACAAGCATTAATGCGCGGATTTGATGGAAAACCCGATGAGGTCATTTTCATCTTTTCAAATTCAGGCGTCAACCCGCTACCAATGGAAGTTGCACAAATTTCCAAAGATAAGGGGTTATTTACTGTTGGTGTGGTTTCATTTAATCAATCACTGAAAACCAAGCCGAAATTGAAAAATAATCTACGATTGATGGACATTGTAGATGTAGCAATTGATACACATACGCCCTATGGAGACGCATGTTTGGAAGCACCGGGGTTACAAGCGAAATTTGGCCCACTCTCAACAATTGCGAATGTTACAATTGTGCATGCTGCGATAGCTGAAACAGTTGAGATATTGTTAAATAAGGGTATTATCCCTCCTATAAGGATCAGCCGGAATACCCCAGAGGGGGATGCACACAATAGCACAATTATCCAAAAATATATTGATAGAATTCCCGAGCTACGCCAATAGGTAAAATATGGATTTTAAGTCAGCTTTAATCATTAAAAATGGCACAATTTTCACGCCGAAAGATTTATTGCACGATTATGATCTTTTAGTTGTTAATAAGCGTATAGAAAGAATCGAAAAAAACATCGATTGGGAATATGATGATCCAATAACAATATTAGACGCAAAAGATATGCTGGTTAGTCCAGGGCTGATTGATTCGCATACGCACGGCGGTAATGGTTTTGACTTCATGACAGCATCCGCAGGTCAGATACAGCAGCTCTTGAGATGGTATACTGAAAATGGGGTTACTTCTGTTTTCCCAACTTTATCTCCGGCGTTGACTAATGATTATTATCGGTGTTGCGATTTGATCAGTGAAGTACGTAAAAAAGGAGAAGCAGGTGCTCGCATTCTGGGAATTCATTTAGAGGGTCCATACATAAACCAAGAGAAGAAAGGCGCTCAGCCTGTTGTTGATGGAAAAACACCAGACTTAAATGAGATCGAGAATTTCATTAAATGCTCGGGAAATCCGGTGAAAATTGTTACTTTAGCCCCGGAAATACCAGGCGGTCTCCAATTGGTAGATTTTATAACTGAAAAGGGGATCATTGCTTCTGTTGGTCACTCAAATGCCACATTTGAAGAAACTGAGGAAGCAATAAAACATGGCTTATCTTGTTCAACTCACACATTTAATGGGATGTCAGGACTACATCATCGCAAACCAGGTGTTGTTGGGGCGGTGATGGTTCACGATGTAGTCTACGCGGAAATCATTCTGGATGGCTTTCACGTACATCCCGGCGCAGCAAAAGTTCTTTTACGGTCAAAAGGTCCGGATAAGATAGTATTAATCACCGATTCCATGCATGCTGCAGGCTTAGGAGACGGTGAATTTATCCGTCCGGGCAGCCGAAAGGTCTTTGTTAAAGAAGGTGTAGCCCGGCTCGAATCAGGCCGTCTTGCTGGCAGTGTGCTAACGTTGAATAAGGCAGTGATTAATGCAAAGAATTTTCTGGAAATCTCTCTCCCTCAAGCTATCCAAATGGCAAGTATGAATGTTGCGCAAAGTATAGGCATTAATGACCTTGGGTCAGTTAGTGAAGGATACCGAGCTGATTTGATTGTTCACGATGAGCATATGAATATATCCCACACGATCATTGCTGGAGAGATTATATATTCTCGACAACAATCAGAATAAGTGAATGAGCATTAATCTCATAAATTGGTTGTTGGCAGCAACTCCAATCATCTTGTTTCTTGTTATGATGTTGGCTTTTCATTGGGGTGGCAGCCGCGCAGGTGCATTAAGTTGGTTGGCAACTATTCTTATTGCTTGGTTGTTCTTCGGTGCAGATATTACTTTGTTGGGGTATGCTTATGTAAAAGCTTTTTTCTTATCCATTGATGTATTGCTTATCATTTGGACAGCACTTTTCTTCTATAGAATAACCGAGCAGTCAGGAACAATTCAAAAATTGGGTGATTCATTTTCTCAGACCAGCAGCAACCGTGCTTTTCAAGCAATTATATTAGGTTGGCTATTCCCCTCTTTTTTGCAGGGGATGGGAGGTTTCGGAGTGCCAGTTGCGGTTTCCGCACCTTTACTTGTGAGCGCCGGATTTTCTCCAGTTCAGGCAGTCATTATGGCTAGCCTGGGACATGGTTGGGGTGTAACGTTTGGCTCAATGGCCAGTTCATTTCAAACTCTAATGGCAGTGACCGGTTTTTCTGGTAAGATTCTCGCACCGTATAGCTCTTTTCTATTAGGATTCTCATCTTTCTTCTGCGGATTGCTGGTTACCTATATGGCAGATGGTTTCAAAGGAATTAAGTCAACCATATCATTTACTTTGCTTCTGAGTATCATTCTTGGTGTAGGGCAATACATATTAGCCACCAATGGATTATGGATCATTGCGGTAACCCTCCCTTCAATCATTGCCCTAGGGGTTGCTTTCCTGATCGGTAAATTTATTCTGAAAAAATCAAAAATGGATGAAACTATAGTTAAAGATCAAAATAATTCAGTATTTAATAAATATAGACAACCCACCCTAGCAGAAGCAATTTTTCCTTATGGTGCTCTGGTCACCTTAACCTTCTTAATCAATCTAATTAATCCCCTGAAAGAATTCCTTGGAAAAACAAAAATCACACTTCAATTTCCGGAAATTGTAAGTAAGTTTGGAGATATAACTCCCGCCGGACCAGGCAGGACAGTTTCTATTTTCAGTCACCCAGGTATGATTATTTTCTTATCTGCCATGCTGGCTTATGGGTTTTTGAAACAACGCGGACTGATTAACAAAAAGGATCTTACCAAAATCGTTGCCAAGACAATAAAGGGGTCAATCAATACTACTATTGCGATTTTCACTATGGTTGGAATTGCCGTCATCATGACCCATACCCAAATGACCAATACCCTCGCAAAAGGATTAAGTCAAACATTCAGCCAAAACCTATTTCCCTTTATATCTCCTTTTATAGGTGCGCTTGGTGCCTTCATCACCGGTAGTAATAATAATTCCAATTTTTTGTTCGCGCCATTGCAGATGCGAACAGCGGATTTATTAAAAATAAGCATTCCGTTGATCTTGGCATCACAAACCGCCGGCGGCGCGCTTGGTAGTATTTTAGCCCCAGCTAAAGTCATAGTGGGCTGCAGCACCGTTGGATTAAGTGGAAGGGAAGGGCAGGTTATGGGAAAATTATTGCTTTTTGGGATGATCCCGATCATTATTGTGGCTGTGTCTACATTACTTATTTCCAATATATTTTTATGAAAGAACACGCAGGGTTTTATTTAAATGAAATCATTTAATGAAAAGATCAAGCGCTTAAGTGTTGTAATGGACTTGTTTATGCCTTTTGGGCTATACCTTGCGCTTTTTACTAAAAATTATCTACTAGTGTGGATTTTGATGGCTTTCATTCTCATAGTCAAATTTATGATTGTAATTCTAGCTTAGTATTACTTCTTAAGGTGAAGGAATGATAAATTTTATTCTTGTTTCACATGGCCAAATGGCTGCTGGAATAATGAATGCCGCAGAATTAATCAGCGGTAAACATGAAGGTGTCAAAATAATAGGCTTGAAGGAAAGTGATCCGATTGAAGAGCTAAATCAGCGATTAGAAAAAGCCATTCTGAATTTAAAGGACTGCAGTGATGGGATCCTTATCATGGTTGATCTTTTTGGCGCATCACCTTTTAATGTATCCTCTTTAACTTCTTCAAAATTTGAGAATGTTGACGTCATTACTGGCCTAAACCTCCCCATGTTATTAGAGACGTTAATGCAAAGGGAATCCATGACGCTAACAGAGATTGTTTCATTGGCCAAACAATCTGGAACCGAAGGAATTAAAGTATTAAGCAATCTGATAAGATAAAATCATTTTCAACCCTAATCCGAAAAGGATACCTGATTCAGGGCAATGGATGATATATGGCCTTTATCTTCCAGATAATGTATTAAAAAAAATACATTATCAAAACGCCAAACGCATTTTTAACCTTAATATTCTAGATCAAACACTATGAAATTGAAAAGGAGAAAACATGAAATACGGGATTAATACAAGAAATGAAATATTTTCGCAGGCGGTTGCGTGGGAAGGGGCGCTTAATGCAATCGAAAAACAGAATAATGGACTTGAAAATTTACTGCTGAGTGATTTTCAACAGGTTATTTTTACCGGATGTGGTTCAACCTACTACCTTTCGCTTGCGGCAGCTTCACTGTTCCAATCACAAACCGGTATTATTTGCCGGGCTGTGCCAGGTAGTGAGCTTCTATTGAATTCAAATACAATCATTTCAGAGGGAAAAACTCTACTAATTGCTGTTAGCCGCTCAGGTTCCACGACAGAGACTGTTGAGGCTGTCAAGCTATTCAAAAAAAATCAAGATGGATACGTAATTGCTATCACGAATTATGGCGACCAACCATTGGCTGGTTTAGCTGACTTGGCGATCGTTATACCCGAAGGGCAGGAGGTTAGTATTGCGCAAACCGGATCCTTTTCCTCTATGTTTATTGCTTCATCAGCCTTACCAATTCTGTTTAGTGGAAGAAAAGATTTATTGAAAAAAATGCACAATCTCCCTAAATTAGGAGAATCTTTAATAAAGAAATATGAATCAATCGCAAGAGAATATGGGGAGAATCTTGGCTTGGACCGTTTTTATTTCTTAGGCAGCGGGACGCGATATGGGTTGGCATGTGAAGCTAATTTAAAGATGAAAGAAATGTCCCTAACCCACAGTGAACCATTCTATTTCCTGGAATTCCGCCATGGCCCAATGTCTATGATTAATGAAAATGCAGCAGTAATTGGTTTGCTTTCCGAGAAGAATCGCAACCACGAAGAGGATGTCCTTAATGATATAGAAGCGCTGGGTGGGCATGTAATATCCCTTGCAGAAAATACCGCGGATATCAGTTTTAACAGCGGGCTGGAAGAACTGATCCGAAATATTCTCTATCTTCCGGTATTGCAAATAATGGCATTTTATCGGTCCTTGTCGAAGGGATTGGATCCTGATAAACCAAAAAACCTTTCCTCGGTAATACATTTGAAACGACTTTAGTAATTCTTAAAAACGAAGGAGATGTGATTTATGAAAGCCCTTCTGAAGTATTGTGAATTAAATACTTGGGTAATAGTCAGAATTTGGCAAAAATTCCGAACATTATAGTAAATATTCCGTACTGTTTCGCTCAAGTTGCACTCAAAAAGAGGAGAATTAATGGAATCATTAACTTTCG
>SDBT01020623.1_pt1 | contig 10304 bp, 17 predicted proteins | sample 2277101 | NCBI WGS metagenome assembly SDBT01 (sample SAMN10404973, study PRJNA504765) | marine sediment metagenome | isolation source: marine sediment core GS10_PC15, 103 cmbsf | place: Arctic Ocean: Southern Knipovich Ridge | collected 2010
TATTAACTGTTTGTCTTTGTGATGGATTTCCGCTATATGGATTTTTTGCCATTATTCTTCTTTTTTAATATAAGTATACGCATAATCATCAAATTTTTCTGGGGATAAAATGTAAGATGTATCTAATAAAAAATCTTTTTTAACATCATCTTCTTTATTATACCAATCCGTAAACATTTCTATCGTGTATCCATTCCATTCAATATGAGTTAATTCTCTGAAATCTAATTCTGAATCCCTAGATTTATGATCATAAACAACAACATATTTTCCGCTGGGAATATCTTTCCAATTAAATGGCCGATATATCTTCCGATGTTTTCCAATATCCAAAGATTTCTTTGGATATAATCCCCTTTTAAAATCTATATTCTCTCTGACTAATTTAATTCTATATGGATTTTTTGCCATTATAATTTATTTTGTCTATACCAATTTTTATACACTGCTAAAATATCATCAGTCCATGTTCCATATTGTCCTAAAACTTCATCTAATTCATCAACCCCTAAATGTCGAAAAAGTTGTCCGTTTATATTAATATCAACTGTACATGCAGGGCCATGTTGTCCTCGAACCGGGCTAGCATCATATTCGATTTTATCTCCGTTACTTAATTCAAATTCTATATACCCCGTATCCTCTCCAACCTCCTCAAAATCAAAATCATCTACATATATGGGGTTTTCTTTTTTTGTAGGAGTCCACTCAAAATCTTCCATAGCTTGAATTTCATCATCTCTTCGTATCATGTATTCTGCATGTTCTACAGTAGATCCCTCCCAGGAATAATCCCTAAATCTTCCAATACCCAAAGCTCTTTTAGGCTTGATTCCTCTTTCAAAATCTAAATATTCTAATACTAATTTTGCTTTCATTTTCTACCTCTAATTACTTTTGTTAAGAACTCCCCTGAGCTCATTCCGTTTTTCAAACAAGCACTGGTTCCAATTCCCTCTCCAAAATAAACTCTGCCATTTCGATATGTTATTTGGCCAGTTCCCTCCTCTGCTATATTAGGAGGTAAATCCCCCTCTTTCAATTTTCTTCTATCAAAGTTATCTGTATCCTTATCTCTTTCGGGATTTTTAGTAGGGTCAATATATCGAAAAGTCTTTCTTATCTTCTCAGCTGCATCATTTTCAGTAAGAGTTCCCTGAGTTTTAAGATTTTGTTTTGCACCTTCTAATCCAGGCACAAGAATAATATCATCCTTATCAATTGTGAATGGATTAGAGATTCCATTATACTTAAGTATTAATTCCGTATAAGCAGTATTATTATAAACTGCTTGAGAAATCAAATCAGGCCTCATCACATATTCTGTTGGAACTTTATAAGCTCTATAAGTTATAAAATTCTCAGCATTAAAATCAAAGATAGATTTCGTTAAGTCCTTAAAAATTCTGCCATCTTTTGGTCTTTTAAAAGTCGGTTTCTTATCAATGGTATTTGAAAACATATTATCCTCTTAATGATTTTAAATATACCCATTCAGCTGCTCTGAATTGGCTCTTATGATCTATCTTTCCTAAAGATAAATCTAAATTCTCAGTTCCTGAGATTGATTGAAACTTGGGTCGATTCCATACACTAATATTCTCACCTAAAGCATTTGGTGTTTGAGCTGCTCTTCCCCACTTGCCATAAGTAGTTCCTGAATCCCCAATTGGAACATTAAACCAATCTGGGTTTCTTCCAGCCTCTGAATATTTCTTATTATCTTTTGTATACTTATCTACGGCAGTTTCATAGTCTGCTGAGCCTTTAACATCATCTGGCAATTCATAAATTCGACCCATACCTCTATTGAATATAGATTGAATTGAATCTCTATCTCTTGCCATACCATGTTCTAGATGAACTACAACTTTTAATTCTGTCGGAAAATCATCAGGTCCTAATTCATCATTAAACTCAACCTCAATATGATCACAAATAAGATTACCCATCATAGCCATTGGGTTCAATGGATTGCCCATTGTAACGTGCCATTCTCCTATTGGTTCTCCAATAAGTAAAGCTTTCATTCCTTGTAAATATGGGATTTGTCCAGATGATTTTTCTGCTGCGTAAGCTTTAATGGCATTTCCTGCTACGTTATCTCCAGATAATAAATTTTTGAGCCCGCCAAAGAAATCCCCTCCTGATTTACCGCCGAATAGATTCTTGAGGAAATCACCCGCTGATTCAAATAAGCTTTTAGCATTTCCTGTAAATTCTTTCATTGTGGTGCCTGCCCAACCAACTGGATCACCTCGATACCATTGTTGGATACCTTTATCTCCTCCTAAGAATGGATAATTGATTGGTCTTCCCATAAATCTATGTTGACCCCCCCAGAACACCGCTGAAGCCGAGCCAATTACTAAGAAGTTAGATAAAATATCTAAAAGTGCTGCCTTTGGGTTAACTCCGCCTATAGGTCTTGCGGAATATTCAAAAGTAAGTGCAATTGTATTTTCAAATTGAAGACCAGCTTCTCTTTTTCTAACCTTTGTAATTCTGTTAACAGGTCCAATAATTCTGTTTTCATATGGGCCTTCTGAATAGGGATCCGGCGGAATATTTCCTTTATTCATAATTCCTTGATGATCAAAATTTCCAGTACCTATATTAAGCATTTTTGAATATTTGGTTAATCCCCCAAATAATCCTCCTGCTCCCGCATCGGCATTAGGATCTGATTCAGGTGATACAGTCCATAAATCTGCCTCAGTTTCTCCCCAATTAAATCCGGATGTGAATTTCAATAATTCCGATACTTTATTTCCAGTTTCCTCCCCAAAATAAGTAACGGCAGTTGCCATTGGAGGAAATATAACTTTCTTACCACTACCACCTTCTTCAGCCGCTGTATCAGCTCCACTAGTTGTAGTTCCTTGTGCTTTAGAAACCCCATTATCTCCTATAATATTTGGATCATTAGCTCCTGTTTTGCTTGCAGCTCCATCATCTTTAAGACCATCCATTCCAGGAAATTTCATATTGTCATAAATAGGTGCAGCAAACCTTCTTAGCGTGATGAGCCTGTTATTAGGAATTATGTCCCAATATTTACAAAAAGCAAAATCTGTAAAGTGATATGGCGTTCTTCCATATGGATCTTTATTTCCCCAATCTATAATAGTTGAGAGATTTGGATTTTTTGAAAAAGCTAATGTATCATTTTGTGATTGGTCTATTTCATACCAGGCTCTTTCTCCTTTTTGATCCAAAAGGAATTCTCCCCCTTTAGATCCATAAAGTCTTGTAATAGAATATGTATTGATAATAGAAGGAAGACCAATATAAAAATCATCCTGTCTCATTTTTCTTCTGTTACCAGCTACCGATTTGATGAGATCTTCATCCTCTTGCATTTTAGCATTTCTTTCCCTAATAGTTTTTTCTGTCATTGAAAATCCCACCGTACTCGCTTGTTGATGGGAGGTATCAAAAGGAATTCTGGGTAGTAAATCTCCATCAGAATTCAAGAAAAGTCTATCCATTCTTCTATCAAATGGCTTTATTAATTTAGAGGGATCAACCTCAGCAGTAGTTATTGTGCTCTTTGGCACCGCGATTTTCTCCTGAGCTTCATTTTTTCCTATACATCCAGCAAATCCCTGTTGAGCTTCATTGAATTTTTTTCTATAAACTTGTTCAGCAGCAAAGATAAAAAGTCCTGCATCTGTAATTTCTTTTGATTTTTCTTGCAATTCGCTTTTGGATCTTCCTAGCGGACCCCAATAATCCCACTTAGGTGCAGTTTCGGATCTTTCTAGAAGAATAGTTCGATATAAGCCATTAACAACTTTTCTAAAACATAGATTTTCAATATATTCAAGTTGAAAAGCTGGGAACTCTACAATTTTCTGTACAACCTCGGATATAACGGGTTGAGCAGCTCCAGCAAAATCCGAAATAGCTTGTCCTGTTCGATTAGTTAAGGTTTGAGCAGCTTCTCCTGGAATAGCTAATATAGGTGCTTGTTCAGGATATAGGTCTTCGCTAAACCCTCTTCTTTGCTTTGCCATGATACTTCTTAGATTTTATTTTATATATCCCATAATATATAGTATGATGAAATTAGTCCGAGAAAATATTAGTTTTAAAAGGGGGATTGAACCCAGCAAAGCCCTAGATATAGGAAGGGTCAAAGAAAGAAAAGCTAAAGAAGAAATTAAAAAACTTCGGGCAGAATATAAATACCTAAAAAGCAGGATTTTAAACCAATATTATGATATGAGGGACGTCCCCGATAATGTTAAATATGGTCTTCACAAAATTTCTAAAAGAATAAGAGAATTGCAATGGGAAATAGATCCAGATAAGGAAGCAGATAAAGAGAAAAAAGACAGAGATAGAAAGATCTCAAAAATGAAGGAAAATGATAAGAAACTCAAACTTATCAAAAAAGAAATCATAAAAGAATATCCCAAGATTAGAGAAGCAATCAAAATTTTTGATAATTCAAAGTATATCAAATATGATCCCAAACTCAAGAAGAAAGTTGCTAAGCTTTTGGATGCTTCAGATTTCAAAAATATTACGGAAGTAAAGTATTATGTTCAGGATGCCAGAGCGTTCGCAACAAGGCTAAAGAAACAAAATAAAGTTACAGGACATTTGAGTTTTTAATTTATGGATTAGGAACTTTCCTTTAATCTTCGGAGCCTTTGAGCGATCCTCATATTTTCTATAGCTTCAGGAGATTTAGGTTTTCTCATTTTTTTCTTTGTTTCTTCAGATTTCTTTTTGCCCTTTTTAATTTTACTCATCTTAGCTTTTGTTTCATCCGAATGGATCCTTCCTTTTCCAGCTTCCCCTATTTTTTTCTTGGATTCTTCAGAATGGTTTTTGCCATACATCGGATGATTCTCCCCTGAATAATCAGGAACTATTTTTCTTCCTTCATCATATGCTTTCTTAAGCCCCCCAGATATTTTTTCTCTGCATTCTTTAGATATTTCTTTTCCTTTTTCAGATTTAGAAATTTTTCTTTTATGTTCTTCTGTTAAAATCCTCCCCTTGTTAGCATCCGATAACTTCTGGCATATTTCTCTGTATATTTTTGTTCCTTTTATTTCACCAAACTTTTCTATCAAATCTGGCAATGATGTTTTGAATAAACATTTACTTAGTGTTGGAATATGATAATTTCGATTAAAAGGTTTTTTTATATTTTCTCTTATGATCTTTTCTTCTGCTAAAATAAGATCTTTTCTATTATTAAATTTTTCAAGTATGGTTTTTTTTAATCTAGATTTATCAGGTTTCCATCTATACATGGATCCTTTGTACTTATCATTTTCCGGTTTGATTTTAGTTTCTCTAGATCCAAAGTAGAATTCACCAGTCTCCGGTAATTCTACTTTATAAATATAAAAGTATTTCATTTTTGCTTTATATATTCTATCAAACTAATTTTTTTTATCGAAATCCGGGAGTTTCCATTGAATTCTATCTTTTATTTCTTTGCACTCAATTAATCTTATTTTCTTGATTGAGGGGAAAAAGATAACTTCTGGAAATAATGGATAAAGATGACGAACTCTGGGAACATTGTAATCGTCTAATAGAACCACATCACTAATCTTTTCATTTTCCTCTAATGAAGCCATGATATTATCTACAATTTCCCTTGTTAAGTTAGGATTACAATAAATTATACCCCTAATTCTTTTAGATTTAGTATAATTTTTTATCAATCCTTGAATTTTCTGAGCTACGATAAAATATTGATGCTCTTCTAACCCACTACTACCATATCCATGGTCTGCTAGGATTTCTGGTATGTTTATTATTGAGAAAAGTTTTAGATTTAAAAATGATCTCTTTAATTTTTGTATTCCTTCAACTGTTATATAAAACTTCATTTGGTTTCTTCTTCAGGTTCTCTTGCAGCAATTTCTAACTTAGCGGCTTCTAGTGCTTGATGCCAGGAAAGTTTATGTTGTACCATCAAGGTAGTAGCTAATGAAGAAACTTCCATTGCAGCAGCTTTATCAGCAGCTTCATTTTCTTGTCTTCTTCTTTCCTCTATCATCTCTTGGTTTTTCCTTCTACCCACTAAGATGTTTTCTTCGTTTTCTTTTATTTTTTGAGTTATGGAAAGATTTTGTCTCCTTTTAGTAAGACCCAATTGCTTTTCCATTTGACGTTTTTGTCTTCTATTCATAAAATTATAGCTGATTGAATTCTTTATCAAAATTCATTGGATATTGGATATTGGTGGTATAAGACATGGATAACTAGTTATTGTATATCCATTAATTGTTGTTCTTTCTCCATCAAAGATATCTGATAAATTATCCCCTTTTAGTAAATCCGCCGGATGAAACATTGCAAATGCATCTATTCGGGAACGTCCGATATAGAAAGCTGATAGTTTTCCTGATTTGCTTTCAAATATTAATTTTTCACCTTCCTTTAAACTATCTTTTAATTCAGGAGCCTCATTTAGATTTATTTTAAAAGGCGGTATATCTTTCTTATACTTGTTTCGTCTCAAAAGGTTTTGAAATGCCTCATCTTCATGCTCGGATGCTATATTTTCTTCAAATTCTGCACTATATGCTACTATGTCTAAATTTCCTGATTTGCAAGCTTCGAGAGCTATGCTATAATCATCAGCTGTAGAAAATATTACATCACCTTTAAAGTGAAAAACAATTATGCCATCTTTAAAACGGATTTTCATTATTGTATTATCCTTGGCTCGATTATAGTCCTCCATGGCAGTACTTTCACTACCGATATCCAAAGCTTCAGAAGCTTTAAATCCTCTTTTGAATAAATTCATTCATTATTTGTCTAAAGAGTTAATATAAAAATAGTTAAATAATCGAAGGTAAGAAGCTAAGAATAAAACATCATCCGATTGAATAACCCTTGATGAATCTAACATTTTGAATTTTTTACGTTCGATTTCTTCCTCTACTTCTTCTAATGCTTTTATTTTCACATCCGTAATATCCACTGCATATAATTTAATTGGGGAATCCGAGTTCATTGTGCTAAACACGTTTCCCAAATACATCCACTTTACAGCTTCTGGTATATTGGTTCCAATAATTTCAAATAATATTCTGTTGGCGGAAACTAAATCTGTTTTATCATCCGTGCTAATGTAATCACTCATTAAAATCCAAATATCTTCCTCTTCAATAAAATTTCTTTCTTGTACTACCCCAATTTTATCAAGAAGTCCTTCAGTTGAAATCGTGTATGGCAATACACAAATTTTATCTTTTTTATCAATTAAGAAATAATGATTATCGATTTCTATAACATCTTCAAAATCACCTTCTAAAAGTAGTTTCTTCTCCACATTTTTATCCATCTAAATAGGATTATTTTAGTTTTCGGATGCTATAGATTCCTCCACCGTAGCCTCCTGTAGCGCAGCCTCCTGCGCCGTAGCCTCTCGTATTATGGGTTCCTCCAAAGCCTCTGGTTCTCCAGAATCAATTACTTCTTCCACCTTTTCATCTTCTTCCTCTTCTACCATATCCCCCATACCGGTATCAATTTCTTTTGGAACATCAACTTTTTTAGCTCCATATGCTTCATATAATGCATTCCTTAAAGCTTCCTTTAATCTAGAAATATCCAGGTTCTCTATTATATATTCAATGACCTTTTCGCCCCCGTTTTCAAAAGATTCATTGGCTACATCAAATAAGCTTTTCTTCGGTAACATTATATCCATTTCAACCCCAACGGTGGTAGGAAACTTCTTAGCGGCATCCATCATTTGCCAAACGGGATCGTTTGTATTCTGCGGAATCTCTGCAGCTTGAGGTTGTGCACTTAGGTTAACCACTGGAGTATTTCTAATAACATCAATATTGCCAAATCCTTCTGGGTTTAATTGCCTTTTACTTCTAACAACTGATTGAGGAGGAATTGGAATTTCTCTCTTTTTTCCTTCCTCAAAGGGTTGAATACAGACTTGTTTTCCATCTGGTCTATCTTCTGGTTCGCTCCATCTTTCTTCCTTTCTTCCAACCCATTCAGTCTTAAATGTCCAGATGTTATTTGAGTCGCTTACCTCAGCCATCAAGTGGAATTTGTTTTTATTTGGGTCATTTAAAGGAAGAATTAATTCTTCATTGCATCTTCTTCCATCTTTAAATTCGACAAAAACCATCCCATCCTCTTCAGCTATTTTGTCGAATAATACTACCTCACCTTTACTTTCCCCATCAATGTATTGAAAAAATCTTTGATCACTCATTTTATTTTAAATTTATCTTTTTAATTTTTACACCTTTCAGCTTCACCTCATACGAGTATGAATCTTGAGTATTCGTCTCTGTATTCTCTTTGCCAGTCGGTCTGAAATCCAGAATCTTTCCATTCCAGATAATCTTCGCGAAAGCCTTCGAGAGCTTCTTGAAAATGGTTTGCATATTCTCCTGAGCTTAAAAATTCTAATCTAGAAATTGCTATAATAAATGTATGCTCTGTACCTACCACTCTCCAGAAATAAGCTGGGGTAACATTATGCAAGGCTAATCCATACTCAACAAACAAAGGGTTAACCCATTCTTTAGGGTTAACCCTGATTTTTTTTAAGTTTGTAACCCTTACAAAATCTACTTTATGCGGCATCCTTTTGTTTTTTAGCTGTTATAGCGCCAACAATCTTTCTAGCACCTAATAACAGTGCTGATGTACCTCCTAATGCCAAAGTTCTTGTAAAAAACATATCCAATGTTTCGAACTCTGCTCCACTGTACATTCCTATGATTCCTGTAATCCAGCTAATGGAAACAATAATTCCTAAAATAACGCCAATAAAAGCTGATCCTGAAGTTTTACCATCCGCGTTGTTAAAAGTTTCGGAAAATCGAAACTTAGATTTTTCAAAGTCAGTCATAGCCATAATTAATAATTTTTAAGTGAAAGCTTATTTCAACTTATATATCATTGTTATGGATGGGGGCCTATAAATCTTTACTGACAACTGACTTTCTCCGGTATATTTTCTCTGATATCATTTTCAATATCCGTAATGAAAGGGGATTCTGGGAGATTACTACATCCCGTCCAGATTCCCAAAAACATAAAAGCCCCTTTATTAGCTATTAGGTGTTTATCCTTTGTATTTAAATACTTTTTGCCAGTTTTTCTTCGATAGTTATATTCAGCATCAATTTGACACATAGCAATATTCGATAAATATCCATGCATTAAATCAGGATCCTCAACAATACTTTTAGTTAAAGTACCAACAGCATCCGATAATTTTTTTTGCTTGATTTCTTTTGCCGAAATACTATCCGTCCCAATATCTAAAGCTTTCTTAGTATATAAACCCCGCTTAAATTCTGACTTTTTCATCGGATTAAATTACTTCCAAAATTTTGGTAAGAGTAATTGAAACAACTTCAAAGGTTTCCATTGATCCTTCAAGATGCTTATGAATTTTTGATTCAGCCTCCGTTGGGCTTACTGCATCGATAAGATATTCCTCTCGGACCACTTTTACCTTTGGTCGACCTTTACTGTCTTCTGTTTCTTTTTCAATTTTTAAAGTTACTTTAAAGTATTGTTTCATGATAATTTTATTTTAGGGGATACAAATTTTTTAGATTTAATTTTTGCCGGAATAATACCTTCCTTATCGGTATCTGGTAAAATGAGTCCACAATCCTTACAAAAGATGACCTGAATAGGCACTTCTATTTCTTCTCCTGTTGGACTTAAAATTGCAGAGATTTTCTTGATAATCAATCCCTGTTGGAAAATCATACCTCCACATTCACACTGCATGTTAGTTGCATTTTTTAATGCATCTACACTAATTTGAGGTTGTTGAACTTGGCTCATTCTGCTAGCCATTAATGTTTTTTCTTTATCGGTTAATTCTTTTATCATTATATTAATTATTTTATTTTGATATTATTGATTCAAATGATCCCAAGGGACCTGTTATTTCCAAAAATGATATGTAAAATTTATCTGGATCTTTCTCCTCCGGTATCATTTCTCCCTTTGTTCGATCTATTTTATAAAATCTACCCTTTGAAATATACATATTCCATTTCAATGATAATATTTCGGCTCTCGAAATATCATTCACATTGGATTTTAAAAAATAAGATTTAAGTCTTTCATCTAAGATTACAGAATTAATCAAGATAGGCGTGATGGTTTCATCAGCTACTTTCAAAATATAAAGTTTTTGCAGTTTTCTTATGTCCGTTATACTTAAATCCTTATGAGTCCAATCCATGTTCTCCTTCTTTGTAAACCATTTCATAATTTGTTACTATTTATATGGTGATCTCCCTGCTAAGTTTTAAATATTC
>SDBT01020624.1_pt1 | contig 10304 bp, 5 predicted proteins | sample 2277101 | NCBI WGS metagenome assembly SDBT01 (sample SAMN10404973, study PRJNA504765) | marine sediment metagenome | isolation source: marine sediment core GS10_PC15, 103 cmbsf | place: Arctic Ocean: Southern Knipovich Ridge | collected 2010
TCATGACGAGGTTGACACTCATTTTCGAAGCACGCATTTAGGCACTGACCATCGCGATCACAGAACGTACCGTCTGGCGCAGCATCTGGAACGCATAGATTATCTTCCCGGCAGCGATATCCTTCATCACAAGATGATATAGAGCAGCTCTTCCACTTGTTGCAAATAACGTGGTGAGACTCACTTTTATCAGGATATTCCAAGGATATTGCTTCGTCTCCGGAATATTGATCAATTTTCAGATAGATTTTTAGGTCAGATCCGTGGCTTTTTATCCCATTGCCCCTAACTTTACACTCTTTAGTACAGCCTAGCCAAAAACCTCTTGTTTCATTCAAGAAATTTTCTGATCCTGCCGGCATTCTTGAAATATTCTGATTCAATAGAAACTCTATAGTATTTTCATCATTTGGCAGTGAAATTGAAGATGGCTCAACATCTCCATTTTCGAACCTAACGGTAAACACTCCTGTCTTCGGATCATCAAAAGTGTATTCAGTATAAATAACCACTGTCATATTTAGGCCCGTAGGGGCCGGGCGATCGAGCTTTATTATCGGCCTGAAGAACGCTGCATGTGAATATTGCATATGGTCTTCTGTACAATGTAGATGATAATAATCATTTTCTGCGTAATATTCGCTATCAAGATCATCAACAGCTTCAAAATCAAAATCTATTACTTCATAAGGAACCGAAAACCCATGAAGATAGAATATTTCGTTTATCCTAACTTTGGCAGTATTATCTCCTAGGGTCCGGTTAATATATTTGAGCATGTTTTCTGCCAACAGCTCAAGATCAAAACTATTGCCACTTTTTTGGAGGGCGTAAGAAAAAGCTTGAACCATGGTCTTGTTGGCTTCTATATGGTCAGGCCAGACCGGATCCCACAACGACTCATGAACTGCCTGCACCAGGGGCATTCCTTCGGTGTAATCAGTACCAATATTATTCGGGAGATCACAGGCGAGACTGCCGTCGCCCCATACAGCTGATGTTCCCAGGTCAATACTGCTATACGGTTGATTGCTTGCTATAGCACCTATTGAATTGAAATAATCATACCTTTCCGAGTGAAAGAATAAATGCATAAATGTTTCGGCTAAGGCTTCATTAAATGAGCGCTTATAACATTCTGCAACCCATCCCCATTGTGAATCAAACATTCCATTTGGTGTATGACCGAATACAAATCCTGCCGCATAGTGGCCATATTCATGGAGAACCAGTTCAGGATTTACAGAACCTGCCTTTAGATTTATTCTTATGCCTGTAAATAGATCGGGCCAGGCACGGAAGCATCCATTGCTACCTTCTGCAAACTTACAGGCATTAGTATATTGACTATCATTACCTCCCGTTAATATATATACACTTAGGTCATTCTTATTAAAGCCTGGTGTTCCATCCGGCCAGTAGTCTGGAGTTATCCATAAATTTTCCTTTGCATAAGCGCGGGCTCTCATAACCCAATAATAAGCTGTTTGGGCTTCTAGCCGAATCCCGGATGTGTCATCGAATTGGGGTCTTTTGCAATCAGGGTCAATTATTTTCTCAAAAGAAGTTTTATGGTCACCTTTTACTTCATGCACATACCAGTCAGAATTTCCATCAAATTGAAATTCCAAATGAAAATCGCATACGCCATTGTTTCTGTCAACGGAAATCGTACTCTTGCCCATATTCTGACTGCCATCAACGTCTTGATAGTTAACACATACTGTAGCGGTGCTCCCCTTTACCTCCTCTCCGAGCATTTCTGAACACGTTTTTGGTCGACAGCCCGAGAGAAGTATTATTCCCAGAAGAATTATTACAAGCACCTTATAACTAGTTTTTATAGGAAAGAACAAATGCTTTATGCTATTCATTTAAACCTCTCTGAATTAGAAGCTGGCCTAGGTAGTCCCCGATATTGAATTTCTTATTCAATTGTACGGTATTCCTATTCTGAAATCTACAGGGTTGCTTATAATCAGGTTCTGGACCCCCCTTGCTCCATTCGTTGTTTTTTCTCTGCACTTGATTTTGTCCAAGTTTTGGTTTTTAAATAGTTTTTCTGTGCTGCGTTGAACTATAAACCCTTGTCTCTTGCGATCTTTCTTGTTTTATGTATAATACTTACGTAAATGGGAATATACTCCGGTAAATAAAAATAAGGGTTGTGCCAATCTCTGTTGGGACAACCCTTATTCTATTAATTGTACCGAGTTTTATTACCTCGGGCTTAATTCTAAACCCATGTTCTTTCATTCTCTAATGATATTCTTGTTCAATAACTGCAAGTCCGGTTTTGTTATTTGTACTTTGAAAGAGGCCAGGGTCTTCATTGAGAAGTGGTGAAAAAAACACAACCCTATCAGACTCCACAGCTCAGTGGATTATCCCCCGCCAGCTCCAGAAACAATCGTGGTCCCCTCCACCTAATTTCATCAACGTGCACTATTATAGAGACTGGTACAAGTAGTGGGGGCAGTCCAGATGCCGGATAAGAACAGCGCGATTCCAGAGACTATCAAAAGAGCTGCAACAACAGTCCGTGTATTCCTCCACTTCAGCTGCACAGCAATAAAGCACCCCTGCTTGTTTAGATCATTTGACCCGATTGAAAAAGTATACACCAGTCGTGATGATGATTAAATTCGTATCATCTCAATGTACTTCAGAGACAATTTTATAGTATACCTTACAGATAGTGCCCTGTTTGTCAATACTAGTTGTCACCGTATCGAGGATTTTCTGGTCAGCAACTTGATTTACAAGACTCTCAAGGAAACTAGATATTGGGCAAAGAGTACACTTGTCCTCCGTTCCCCAAACACCCGTAGGGTAAATCCAACAATTATCTCCCTCAACCAGTAAAACCACCCGTCCAGCATCTGCCTCCTGAAGATCGAATCCATCCATCAGGTAAAGAATCTTATTGATATATAGGATCAAGTTCTTTACTACTTCTGCGGTTGTATCTCCCGGAATAGTACGCATATCCGGCAAGTTTTCTCTCGCATCCAAATATGAATATAAATGTTGTGCTGCTCTTTTCGCGGCGATATTAATCGATCCCTGATTGATCATCCCCAATTCTGCCAAACCAGCAAAGAAAGAAGATAATAAAGAGTGGTAAGGACTATAATCACAATTACTAGCTGCCGCTTTAATATCGATCATTCCGCCTTCCTTGGATGTTTCATATTACATCAATACTTCAATATTTCAGCTTACGCAAACTCCACAACAGTTAATAAATCGTTTGATCGAAATAGCATGAATATTTCCTGTCCCCTAGTAGCAGATCTCAAATGTAGAGTATAGTCATCCTCTTCTTCTTGACCGGTGGTCGGGACGGAAGTATTACCTAATATTTGATATAGAAAATTAGTTTCTACCTTGTTGGTGATTGGGTTGTCGCCAATGAAGACAACATTCCCTGACGTGCCCCCATTATATGTACCACTCCTTATGTTAGTCCAACTAGCTGAAATTGGGTAGTAGGAACCATGATCGTCTCTGGCACTGGCGGTCTATAACCCAAAGAGCTGTGCGGCCTGATCGTATTGTATTCTTTCCTCCACATCTCTATCAATATTTGAGCCTCTTTCAACGTATAAAAGATTTCTCCATTCAGTAATTCATCCCTCATTTTCCCATTGAACGATTCAATATAGCCGTTTTCCCAGGGGCTGCCCGGCTCAATAAACAGCGGTTTGATCTGTAGTCTTGACAGCCAGCTGCGCACATTCCTGGCGGTGAACTCTACCCCGTTATCAGACCGAATATGGACGGGTACTCCTCGCTGAACAAATAGCTCTGTCAGGGTTTCCATGACATCATGATGAGTAAGCCGCCTGGCGGCTCGTGACACCAAACATTCCCGGGAATACTCATCGATCACATTTAGGATCCGAAAGGGCACTCCGTTGTAGGTGTGGGCCTGCATGAAATCATAGCTCCAAACATGTTGGGGAAAGAGCGGTTTCAAGCGGACCACAGAGCCATCGTTGAGCCACAACCGACCTCTTCTGGGCTGTTTTTGAGGGACTTTCAACCCTTCTCTGCGCCAGATCCGTTCCACACGCTTGTGATTGACAATCCAACCTTCGTTTCTCAGCAAAGCGTTTACTCTGCGGTAGCCGTAGCGTCCGTATCGACTGGCCAGCTCAATGATCCTAGAGGTCAGATACTCTTCATCATCGGCTGGACGTTTATGGTATCGCTGGGTTGATCTGGGTTGCCCCACCACCCGACAGACTCTGCGTTCAGACACATCCAGGACTTGAATAGCCTGATTAACAGCTTTGCGCTTCCTGTCGGGCGAAATTATTTTTTTCCGAGGACTTCCTTGAGAATAGCATTGTCCAGGGAGAGGTCCGCGACCAGCTTCTTCAGCTGTGTATTTTCTTTCTCCATTTTCTTGAGCTTTCTGGTCTGGGTGACATCCATTCCCCCATATTCCCGGCGCCAGCGATAGTAGGTTTGGTCACTGATTTCCAGGGATTTGCAGGCCTGTCCAATTGTTTTCCCCTGGCTGAGATAAACTTCAGCTTCCCGTAATTTGGTGATGATCTGCTCCGGTGAGTATCTTATGCGCTTTGCCATCTTTTCTGCCTCCTGTATGTACTAATCCTAACATTACTTCTGGATCAGTTTTTGGGGGGCAGGCCAGTACAGGATCTCTTTCAGGTCCAGCGATTGGCTGACAACAGAAGCGATCTCATTGAGAGTTTTATACCCAGCAACAAGTTTGTTCATGATTTTAATTATACATGCCCAAAATACGGAGAGCGGGATTTCATCTCATCCGAGAAAGATTCACATACATTCAGAAATAACAAGAGCCACCCCGAAAATTAATCGGGGTGGCTCAATATGTCATTGACCATCACGGACAAACACAAACAGGTGCTGTATTTAGATCCGTACTCATCGTTCCCCCGGCAGCTGTGCACTCAGGGTCTTTGAGATCCTTAGTGCAAACAAGTCCTGGATCACCTGGATCATCACCAGCTTTGGGTTCCGGAATTGAAAGCAGGGGCTGAATATAAACAGGATCCTCACATTCATTCAGGTAGAGTTTGAAGTCAAGCGCTATGCCTGGAGCATAACTAGGTATCTTGATCAAGCAGTACAGCCGGTTCGGGAATCCCTGCAGTCCGCACTTAAGTGACTTGTTATCTCCTAATTGGGCCCTGTATTCATACAATGGAGAACCATTCACAGCCTCCGGATTTAAGCCAGGGATCTCGTAATCAGCTCTCAGGACCACAGGCAAGGTCATGGTTTCTCCAGGCAGACCCAGTGTCATAACAGAAACCTCCATGCCGGCAAAGGGATCACAATCTGATGTGCTCGGCATTGGCGGCATCTGTGGGATATCCGCCGGATTGGAAGGATCATACTCAAATGAACCCGGTTCACATCCAGCTCCTTGAGGACGGGTAGTGCCCATCTGGTCATCGGGCAGCCCACATATAGGCAGAAGATCGATCAAGGGAGATCCCGTTAGAACAGGATGGGTATTGCCGTTAGCCGGACCAAGTTGCGGGTTGGGTATGGTTTGCCAGAACCCGCAGGTTTGGTCCGAGTCCACATTCTGTGACAGGGAAGAATTCAAGTTCTGTCCCTCATTGCAATCATCGGGCATATTCTCTACAACCAGGGAGTTCTCACTTGTGACATTTCCATTCATATTCAAACCACCTCCACCTGCTCGGCTGCTGCTGGAAGTGTCCTGAGCAAAATTGTATGCCACTGTAGTATGGTTGAGGGCCAGTTCAGGAATCGGTGTTCCCTCTCCAGCGGTGTACAGGCCGCCTCCCCGGAAGGCGTTATTACCCGAGATAGTGCTGTTTTGGATCACAAGATCACCCTCGCGCTGATAGATGCCTCCGCCATAATTGAATGCCGAATTGGCTATCAGAGTGGTGCGTGTTACAGTCAACAAACCTTTGTGATGGGCGTATATTCCGCCACCATGAGCATCTGCCCTGTTGGTTGAAAACCAGCATTTTTCGATACTCGATTGAAAATCCAGGTAAGCGATACTCGAATCGGTACTATGGTGGTTAAAAACAGGGAATCCTATCATTAATCCTGCACCATTCTCGGCATAGTTACTCAAGAATGCATTTCCAAACAGCTCAGCATCATCCATAAGCAAGACTGCACCTCCAAAAGCAGGGGATTCATTTTGTGAAAATATGGTGCCTCCAAGGTACATTTCTCCCATAAAATGGCAGATTGCTCCCCCGTGAGAGAGGGATGCGATATTAGTATTAAATGTACTCATCCTGATGTCAGAGATCGAAGGGATGTGTGGAGTTGTTCCCAAATCTCCCGCTTCTATATCCAAACCAGGGCTGCCCCCATTTCTGATCGCTCCACAACTAGCAGCAGAGTTATCAGCGAAGTGATCTTCGTTTAACTTAATATCTGCGTTCTCTGAGAAAATCGCCCCTCCACTCTCAGAAGCTGAGTTGTAATCATAATCCGCATGCTCTGAGTAATAACTACTTGAGTCTCCTTCACTAATCCGCTTGGTATATATTGCCCCCCCATTGGATGCAGTGTTTAATCGGAAATTTGTATAATCTGCTACCATTCCAGATCCTTCAGAATATATCCCTCCACCATAGTTCTCGGCCTGATTCATTTCAAAATAGGATGTGGCGATAATAATTGCATCAAAATCTCCGATGAATGTAATCGCGCCTCCATCGTGTTCGGCAGAATTCTCCCTAAAATCTGTGTCTGAAATCTGAATAGCCGCACCATCGTCAGTGGCAGAGTTCTTTATTGTGTATATTGCTCCACCATCTCCCTCCGCATGATTCCAGTTAAAATGACCATTTGAAATCAACAAGCCACCGTTTTTGTTATAGACAGCTCCTCCATGATTGGCACCTGGGGTGCCATTATGGGTAGTCACGTTATTCTGGAAAAGACAACCGTCAATCAATCGTACTCTCCCATTAGTACTGTAGATCGAACCCCCCAGGGCACTTTCTCCAGGTTCTCTTGAGGATGCAATATTATCTACAAATTCCACATCAGCCGCAAAAAAGTCACCACCCTTGTTAACTACAGATCCTCCCCGCGGCCGGACGCCATCACTTAGATAGAGATCATAAATATTCAGCTTGCCAGTTGATTGCACAAAAAAATGACCAAAATCAGGTTCCCCGGGATCTTTCAAAATGTCAATCACTGCATTGGTAACTGCACGAATGGTAATTTCGGTGGTGATTGCCGGCAAACCGTTGTACACAGTGATGCCATCAACAATGGCTGCATTATTAGCCTGGGTGAGGGTGTACTGACAATAACCAAGGTGAATCTCGGTATGGTCCGGATTTTGATTAGCATCGTTGATGGCCTGGATCAAGTCTGGTACGCTGCACCCAACAACTATCGTAGAAGCTGGTGGATTGTCGCACGCTGTCAGGAGGAAAATTATGAAAATGAGGATCAGGATAAAATATGGTTGTCTATTCTTGGACTTCATTGGTTTCTCCTTAAATTGGACTGGGTAACTCTTTCCAAACACATGGTAGACATTAGGGCGGGCAAAAACACAGGTATGTTGTATCGTTGATCTTCCTGTACTCCCCTCCCAGGGTTTTGCATTCCCGGGGATCAAGACTGGCATGGCAGCCGACCGGTGGTTGTTCTTGTCCACCCTCAGCCTGCTGAATTTCGGGCAGTAATACATACTGGGTAAATATCGGAACCTCACAATTTTCCATTTTTAGTTGGAAGAACTGCTCAGTACCTGGCATCTCGGGTTTTAAAGTGAATATGCAGTAGAGCCGGTCGGGGAACCCCTGAAAGTCGCATTTATTGGCCGGGATACCATCCACCCAGGCTATGTAAGGCCAAAGTGGGTCTCCGCTCTCCCCTTCGCTAGCTCCACCTAAAACCCCGCCTTCCATCTTTATGTAAAACGGGATGTTATAGGTGCCGTCGACGATATTCAGCATCATCAGGGAAATCTCCAATTCAGTAAAGAGATCACATCGGTCTGATTCGTCAGAAGGAGGAGGTGGTGGCGGAGGTGGCACTTCGGCTGCTGCTTCAGGAGGAGCGGCCGGGGCCAAAACCTCCGGGGTGGGAGTTAAATTTCCACTGCCCGGAAAATTAGGCAGGATCGCAGGTGTATTAAAGATCAAACTATATACGATCCACACCATAGCTCCCAAAACAGCCGCACCGCCGCCATATCCAAATATTCCTTTGATCAAACCCGGTTTCTGGACAGCTGGTCCTTGTGGAGGAGTTCCGGTCTTATTAAGAATACGCTCGGCAAGCGCTTTGGGTGGAATAACAGGGATGAAAGCGCCCAAGGCAACTGATTGCGAGATTAACATCTGTCTGCGTTCCCGGCATTCCGGACACACCTTGAGGTGTTCTCTGACAAACTGCTCTCGATCCAGCAGCTCTTCATTATCATGGAGGGCTCCCAGCAAAGGAGTCACTTCCTTGCATTCACCTTCCGGATCTTCCAAGAGAAGTTGAATACCAAAACTTTCCTGGAATGCTGCTCTGGCGCGGTGGAGAGAAACCTTTACATTTGAATCGCCTATATCCAGGATCTCACCAATTTCGGAATAACTAAACTGGTTTAATTCGCGCAGCACCAGGATTTCCCGATGCTGGGGGCTTAGTTTGTTCAGTGTATTTTGGACTCTGTATGCCGCTTCTCTAGACATGGTTTCTTTTTCTGGACCAGGACCCTCTGATCTTACCGGTGTATCTTCTTCCAACGGGTCAACATTACGATCCTTCCTGGTCAGATCTATAAAATAATTGCGGGTCAGCCGGAAGATCCAGGCCCGGAAGTTCCAGGGTGGTCCCAATCTATCCAAGTTGGCATGAGCCCGGATAAAAGCTTCCTGGGTTAAGTCTTCCGCCAGGGCAGGGTCACACGAAAGCATCAAGGCAAAGTTGTACACGGATTGAAAATAGCGATTGAATAATGAAGTGAACGCTTTCCGATTGCCATTAACTGCTTTTTGAACCAACTGCAGATCTGGATTGCTTGGTTGAGCCATAATGTTCCTTACTCTACTAACGAAAACTAAGGCATATATGTTACGACTGAATTGATCTAACTTTTACAGGAAATGAAATATTGAATTTAGGTCCTTCTCCCAGAGCATAAATGGCCCACGCTGTGCGCTCTTTTTTTCAACAATCTCAGTGTAACCTGAATTCCACGTCAACATAAAAATACCTTCATTTTTCTTCAACTGGTGAAGAATTTTGGTAATGTTTTCTATAATTGTAGCATTTTCGGCTCCACATCTCCATGAATCTTACGAACAATTCGTGCGAATCAGAATATTGGGAATGGTAAATAGGCCCCATAAAACACGCTGAGACCAACATCGGAATATTCGACATGATCTTCTTACGATAAGCAGTTTTTATACACATCTTGATGCGGATATTTTTCCGAGAGTTTCATTATCACACTTCTTGCAGTTCTAATGATCTTTCCAGCCAGAAAAACATACTTTAAGCGGAATGTCTTGATTTGCTGCCTCGTTTGGTTTAATAACTCCATCCGGACAATTATCAGGTTAATCAGTTGAGTTTTGAACAAAATAGGATTAAAGTTAGTAAAAGAAATAGCAAATTTAAACGTCAAGATTTAACATTACGATCAGAAAAGTCGCACGGAATTAAATAGAGAGAGAAGATTAAGAACCCTGATGAAATTATGGGAAATAGAAATTATTGGCTGGATAAAACTAAGTCGCCAGAAACACGATAGTAGTCATTGATGATTCCGCCCAGGATTTTTCTGCGCTGAATCGAACCAGTGGCTTCCAGTGATTCATTGGGAATTGGAAAGCGCTGCCCAATCCCCTGATGGGGGCGGGCAATATTGTAGTAGCCATCAATATATTCGAGCAGGAAACGTCTTAGATGAAGCGCACTCAAGATAAGGATATGGTCCAGACATTCGTCCCTGACTGAGCGAACCCAGCGTTCAGCAAAGGCATTGGCATTCGGTGCAGAGTAGGGGGTGTGAATAACATGGAACCCCACGGACTGAAAGACAACATCAAAGGATTGGGAGAATTTAGTGTCATTGTCATGGATCAGGAAACGAAGAGAAACATCTTGCTCGCGAAGTTTCCAAACCAGTTGTCTGGCCTGTTGGGTGACCCAAACCTGGTTGGGGTTGGTAGTGATCCCAGCAAAGTGGACGCGTCTGGTTCCTAATTCTATAAAGAACAGCACATAGATCGTTTTGAGCCAAATTGTCTCTACAGTAAAGAAATCGCAGGCTAAAATCT
>SDBT01020626.1_pt1 | contig 10303 bp, 6 predicted proteins | sample 2277101 | NCBI WGS metagenome assembly SDBT01 (sample SAMN10404973, study PRJNA504765) | marine sediment metagenome | isolation source: marine sediment core GS10_PC15, 103 cmbsf | place: Arctic Ocean: Southern Knipovich Ridge | collected 2010
GACTACAAGAAAAGCGTAAAATACGACTGCGATATATATTAATATTGCGATATAAATTAGGAGGTTATTATCTTTCATATTATTATTTTAAAATTTTTGTGCCATTTAAAACTAATGAAGAAAGTCTTGTAATAGTATATATCAAACTTAATCAAATTAAAGATTTCTTATGTATTATTATTATTAATAAAAAAGAGATGGGAATAAATAAAAAACTATTATAATATTTGTTTAATCCTTCGAGCAAGCTCTTTAGCATCTTCCTCAGAACTCTCGAGAATTTTGAAAGCCTCTTCAGGAGCTACCTTTAATGTGGCTTCTGTCATTTTTTGAAGTCCAATCAAAGAATTTTTATATCATCAAAGGTCTAACGAATTGGATGAAAACGGATGGATTAAATAAAAGGGTAAATCATCTTTATCTAATTTTAAGTTTACTTTATATATTTTATTTATTTCCTCGAGAAAATTATTAATTTCCATAAAAAAGTCTGCTTCGAACCTGTGTATATAAAAACGATTGAAAAATAGGCTCAATTCATCAAATATTTCTTTTAGCAAATCATTTTTCTTAATCTCACTTAAATTTTTAATCCAAAATTTAATAATTGGATGATTTTTATTGAGGAAGGGAGTAAAGAAAAACCTGGTTGTAACTATACTATTATTGAACTCAACTAATTCAAATTCATTAATATTATATTTCTGTACTTTTTTGTCTTTTTGCTCAAAAAATAGTAAAGTTAATCTAAATTCATCTGGAAATATTATTAAATTTACTTTATCATTATTGATTAATGAATAAATATAGGGAAAACTATTATAATGTCCCAATATTATAGGGATATGGTATTTAACATAAATTTCAGTGAGAATTTTATTTTTTCTTCTCTCTTTTTTGATATTCCCACTTTCAATCGGAATTATAAAGAATTTTTTTTCTTTCAATAAAAATTCCTTTAATTTGATGTAAATTAATTCATTGTTATTAAATACTTCCACATAAATAATTTCTTTTAATAACTCTCGTAAATATTTTGATCTTTTTTCTAATAAATTTTTCTCTAAAAAATAATAAAAGAATAAATTTGATTTTTTGAATCTCTCTCTTTCCTCTATGTGATTCCAACATTTAGATATTTTATACAGAATCGCTAGCTCAAATCTCTCAATTACATTATTTAGATAGACTCTATCTCGAAATATATTTCTACTTAAATTCAACTCTTGAAATTCTAGAATGTTTAATTTACCAAAGATATATTTGAAAATTGAGAATCTATGAGTATCGTGTTGAACAAGTATTCCTTTATAAGACAAGTTAATACCTCTAATATCATATTGATTAATCAATGATCTGATGCTTTTAAATGTTAAATCTCTATTTTCATCAATCTGTAGAATTACCCCCAAGACACCTCTAAACTTTTTATTTTTGAGTACTTTAGATACTAAAGTTAATTTATTGAGGTCATCCTTATGAGTCGTCTTAATATATTTAAAAATTTCATTTTCTGGAATTAAATTATAATTTTCTTTTGTAATAATTTCAGAATTGTTCTTTGACGTAATTTTTATCGGAAATTCAATATCCCTAATATAACACCTAATTATCTCTACTAATTTTGGAAATGATAGTTGATTTCTTATATCTTCATTTAAAATAAGAATAAGTTCAGTACCTTCATTCTCAATGAAGTTATCATCATAAAAATAAAAATTTAAATCATAATTTTTAAAAATTTTGAATCTAAGTGGTTTTTCACCCTTCATTCTAGTATTTATCATTAATGAGTCACAAATAAGAAAATATGAGAAGATGCCAATTCCAAATTTAGCAATAGATTCAAAACTATTTTTAATTTTTTGGGTTTGATAGTAAGAACTTGCTAATTTAGAAAAGAATTCTTTTACTATAAATTCATTCATTCCTAATCCGTTATCTTTGATGATTAGCTTATCATCTTCCAAGATTACATCTATTTTCGGAGAATATTTTAGGTGGCTAATTTTTTTATATCTACATGTCACTATTGCATTTTGAAGTGCTTCACGTATGGCAACATATCTTTCAGAATACAGGTTATTTCCTATAAAAAAATTAAATATATTATTTAGTTCAAAGCTAAAATTAATATTTTTAGGAATGAATCCTATTGTTTTTATATCTCTTTCAATAGTTCTTATTGTAAGTTTATAGATGAAATTATCAATCCTTCTAATATTTTGAATTACTTTTTGACAATATTTAATTTCTTTCTTAATCTTTTTATATAGGAATATTAAAGTGTCGAATATATATGGATTATAACATATTGCAGTGATTTTAACATTCTCATTGTCAAAATTTACTAGGATGTTTGCCCGATGTTTTTCAATTTCTTGTATGCTCTTTACATTTTTTGGATAATAATATTTTAGAACTAATTCAGAAATTCTTTTATCAGTAATATCTAATTCATCAGCAATTCTAATTAAACATCCCATATATGGAATACATACAAATGAGGCACCACTTTTAACAAATAATTTTGGAGGATATTTGTCATAATCAAGCAAATCTACTTTTCTATGAGCCTCACTTACTAAAGCAATAGCTTGTGCGTACATTTCAGATGGAATTTTAAGGACTTTATAGTCTTTAATAATTAACGCAAAACTAAGGTTATGATGGTAATCTCTAATGAAATCAATTATAGTTTTATCTGGGTTTTCATTTAAGTATTTATCGATTAATTGTGAATCAATACAAGTCTCTACTTGGTCTTTTGGTATTGTCATCCCTATATCATGTAATAAACAAGCCATTAACAGGATATAAGTTTCGTCGGTGTTTAAATTATCAAGTTCATCATCTTTTAACATTTCAGAGAGATAAAATGAAACAGTATCGGAATGATTAATTGAGTGATCTGTAAAATCAGGAAAATTCCTTCTATATTCTTCTAATAATGGTTTTGTTACTACTCTGCTTTTCATATATTCTCCGTAAAGATTATTATCACATTTATGAAGCTTAATTTCTAATTTATTCATAATATTATGGATTTTTGATCTTATCTTTAAATTAAAGATATATAATTAGTAATATAATTTTATCTTGTTTGATAAAATACTATGTAAATTTGAGATAAAAAGTCTCATAACAATTATGAGATTATCCACTTCCATAGTATTATTTAAACCTCTATACATTTATATATATTGATATCCATTTTATTTAGAGATAACTCCTAAAAATTATCAATCGAAATGACAACAAATTCGGATGGATTATTAACACCTGATAAAATTCTTAATGATTTTAAGAATGGGAAAATAATCGAAAAGGAAGCTATTTCATTTTTAAAAACCTTAATTGAAAAAAGTAATGAATCTTCTATTCGGATTAGAAGCCTTAACTTATTAGGTAGGTTCAATATCAATGACGACAATACTTTTAAAATGTTAGAATCTTATTTGGTTTCAGATGACGATCATTCTGTCAGAGAAGCAGCAGTAAAACTAATCTATAAAACATTCCCTAGTAAGAGTTTAGAACCTTTAAAATGGGTAATTGAAAACGATGAATCTCCTTTAGCAATAAAGACCGTCTTGAACTTATTAGATAATACAGAAAATCCACAAGCTACTTTACTTAAAGAAGAATTTCTTAAATTCCTCTCTAACCTTTATGGCGTTATAGAACGGGAAGTGCCTTTTTTATTAGATTATCAAATTATTTTTGGTAAAAGGCGATCAACTCTAACCAAAAAGGAATATACCCTTCCATATCGACATCCGTCTCATTATAAACCCTACTTTTTTGACCTATATTCTTTTTATGATTATTTAGTATTGAATCAGCGGATTGTGGGGCTGAAAATACCAGGTTATGATTGCGAAGGGATTGAAAAAGCTTTAGAGCTGTTCTTAGAAACGCTTCCAAGTCTTACGAAATTAAAATATCTCTCGTTGTTTGATGTAAATTCCATTCCTCGTTCATTAACTTCACTTAATCGTTTAAAAGGGTTAAAACTAAATGGAACAAAGAGATTAACGCTTCCAAATGACATTACTAAATTAAAAAAACTAAATGAGTTATATGTCCGCCGTGTCTTTCTAAAACGTATTTCAGAATCCCTTTTAGCTTTAATAAAACAGAATATCGCACCTAAATATATAAAAAGAGGCGTACATCCTGAGGACGCGATGACACTGAGCTTATTGGATATTTATCATAGTCGTGAACTTGTAGAAGGAGTTTATCAATGGTCTGATTTGTCTTATGAATTAAATAAGGAGGGCTATGTTATACACCTTAAAAAAGATTTGGATGATGATGCTACCTCTATTCCTAAATTCATTTATTCACTTACACATCTGGAAAAACTTGAAATATGGCATGGCCTTATTATGTCTATTCCACATGTAATTAAAAAACTAAAACACCTTAAATATCTATCCTTAGGAATGTGTCCAATTAGATATATATCTAACTCTATCGGTTCACTTACCTCTCTAGAAACTCTTCTTCTAAGTGGTGCCAAGTTTAATAAATTTCCTGAAGCAATAACTAAACTAACTCAACTAAAAGAGCTGGATCTAGGAGAATCAAAAATTCCTACACCAATCATTAGAGCAAAAACAGCCCATCTTAAAAACTTAAAAAAATGCTATAAAAGTATTTAGAAATAAATAATGGAGATATAATTATAGAATATTTGGTCTTTGAATATTTAATAAAAAAGAGAATGGAATAAATAAAAAATTATTATAATATTTCTTTAATCTTTCGAGCAAATTCCTTAGCATCTTCAAGCTCTTTTGCATCTTTATCAGACTTTTCAAGGATTTTGAAAAACTCCTCAGGTGCAGCTATTAACGCAGCTTCTGTCATCTTTTGAAGCCCAATAAGAGAATCAATTCTGTCATTTTTCTGTAAATGAAAAATTACTTGACCTAAACTACCTTTTAATGCCCCTTTTTCGGTATTTAAAAGAGTCCGGAGCAATGCTGGACAAAGTTCGTTAATAGTGTCCTTACTAACTTTAGTAGCATAGGCATATATCATTGATCTTTGCTCATCAGTAATTCCTGTTTCCTTAACTTTTTCAACAATTTTTTGGGGTACTTCCATTTTTGATCACATTTTTAATTTTTATTATTCTTTTTCGTTATTTTTTAATTTTTTTTTCCTAAGATTAATACTTTTTTTTTCCTATATAAAGATTCTCGTGCAAAAAAAGTAGTTTGATCGACTGTCTCATTACTTTTTTCTAAAAAACGAACTTTTTCGGAACATTATATTCAAATTTCACTAAAAAAATCCATGTTAATTATTAAAGAAATAAATTCTATACCTTTCTAGAACTGATTGGAACTAGATTTCCTTTTTCGGTAATTTTTCTGATTTAATTATCAGTTTTGATCACAGATTCTGGATTAATTATTTAGATCTATCAAAAGTATCAAAAATTTTTATCACAAGAAAGAAAGTTTTTTCTGAAAAAAGTTATAAATTGAGGTTTTATTCACTTCCTTGTTAATCTTAGTTTTTATAAAGCCTGCTGTGGTTGTGTACCGTTCTAATTTGTCTGGATTTACTTTAATGTAAATATCTAAGATCTTTTTAATAATTTGATCGAATTTCACATCATATTTTCCAGACTTATATTTACTATATTAAGTTTTCAACAATTTTGTACTATTAATCCTTCTTTAACTAGTGAACGAGCAGCAGAATTGTGGGAGAATTCTTTAATAAAACCCTATTGTCCATCGTGTTTCTTAAGTAGACCGGAAAAACCATATAAGAGGAAAAGAAGAATTTATTATACGTATTTAAAAAGAAGGCTTTAGCTATAGATATACTGAATCCAATTCATAATTATCACACTGAAAATTACCAAGTTAGTAAGATTCCTAACTATAAAATCTACCAATCTATCAATAATTTTTTTTATCAAACTCGATTTTTTATATTTCTCTTGTTCAGGGCTCTTCTCAATGTTCTCTAATTTAAAATATGTTTGTACCATAAATATATGCTCACAACTTTTGCTATTCATATTTTTGTATTCATAATGAATCTTAACCCTATTTGCTTTAGTTTTTATTTTAATCTCCTTACCACATATTGGACATATCCATGCAAGGATTAATTCAATTTTCTGCTTAATTTTATCCTCAACCATTCCTTTTTCAATTATTTTTAATTATTATAATTTTTTTTTAAATTCTATCTATGTAATTGAGCCAATACTGTAATAAAAATGTATGGAGATCTTTCAATATGGATATTTGGCAATTCCTCTAGAGTCTTTTCATATCTCCTCCTCCTAAACTTAAAGTTCTGTTTTGAGGAGGAACTTTTCAATTTTGAGGAGGACTATAAATACTTTGAGGAGAGGCGTTACTAACGAATTTTGGAAAAAATGCAAAATATTTTAAGTAAAAATTATCTTCAAATATATGGATTATGAAAATTAACAAAGAGTTTTTTGAACAACAGACCCCCGATGAAATTAGGCGAAAATCGGTAAAGTATTGTAGGAACTTCTCAAAGGAGCCGGGAAAACCCAATAGTGCATTCCTAAAATTAACGTTGATAGTCGGCGTTTTATTTATTAAACTAATTGAAGGCGAATATAATAGAACGATAAAGCAAGATATTGCGAATTATCTTCATGTACCACACGACTGGTTAGACCCCGGAATTAAATTGGGGGTAGAGCTTGGTATTCTGACGGATAAAAATTATCATAGAAACCGGATAATAGAGCTAAACGTAGCTTATGAAAAAATGCGGATTATAAAAGATAGATGCTTAAAGGAAAAGACTGTAATTGATGAGATTAAATCGAATTTGAAAATGGGCTTAAAATACAATGCTCTACTTGCTCATGGAATTAATTTTAATGAAAATGTAAAAAACCTCTTATCTACGATAAATGCAAGCATCCGACTTTTAGAAACTCACAAAATTTACGACTCTCATCAAATGGAATCTATCGCGAAATTATGTGAAAACCATATATCCTTACAAAATTTAAAGCTAACTGACTCTGCTTTATGGGCAGAACTTGGTGACCTGTTTGAAGAGGATAAATTGGAGTTGGCGTTGTTCTCCTATAAAAAATCCCTAGTAATTGAAAAAGAGCAAAAGAATTTAGTAAATTTTTACACCCTTAGAGATATTGTTTTTATCCTTCTAAAGCAAGTAGACGTAATTCGCTCAAGGATATGTGAAATTACCCAAATTGAACAATTGAAAATAAGTAATTTATATAAAGAGGCGATATCGCGCGTTAAAGAAGCATTGCATCTTTGTCCAGATAATGCCTACGGATGGAACCTGCTAGGGTATATTTGGCATCATCAACATCAATTTCTAGACGCTATTCAATGTTTTCAACAAGCTTTAGAATATGATGCAGGGTATACTCAGGCTCGGCGTAATAAATTTTTCAATCATATAATGGAATCCCAAACTAATGAAGCTCAAAAGGAAATTGAGTATTTGAGGAAGAATAGGGAATTCGATCCTTACGATTACAACTTAATTGGAAATGCCTTTTTGAGAGAAGGCTACCTAGATAAGGCGACCCAAATGTATAACCAGTTTTATCAGTATTCTGATGACAAAAATAAGGAGTTAACTTGGCGTATTAATCTGTTTCGAGTTCAATTGAGGGGGGGGTATAATAAAAAGACAAAAAAAGAATATAAAAATTTGTATGAAATTCTTAGCAACAAATTTAAGGATACAGGTGATGATTATTATTTGAACTCTATTTTCTATCTTTTATTAGAATCGAAGAAGTTCCATGAGCTAATTGAAGTATTTAATAAAAATCAAAACTCACTTTCAGCTTGCTACATATGTAAAAATTGTCAAAATCTGTCATGGGACGAAAAAGAGTCGGTTGCGGTAGATTTATTTCGAACATTAACCGAAGAATGCAGAAATAAGGTTAACTTATACTCGTTGATTGCTTATTGGTGCAAAGAAAAATACAAAAAGTCACTTAACCCCATGGATAAAATTGATGCCCAAATCTACTGTTCAAAGGTCCTTAAGCAGAATAATAAGAAGGAAAAAGAAATAGAAAGATTCGAGAAAGAATTGAATGAAATTGAGAATCAATCCAAGTTGTACTTGAAGGTTAAAGAAGTAGTTGAAAATTCAGGATATAAAGTAAAAGAATTCGACTTATAGTTCTATAAATTCCATTTTACAATCAACTTACCTTACTTGGCGGATACCACCATAATAAAGAAAAGATAAGGAGAGTATCCCTACGAAAAAGGCAGCTAGATACCACATAATTCCCAAAACTTTGAAATGATGGATATGATGGAAATTTTAGAATATGCCTATTGCACGAAACCCGAATTATTAGGATTGGGGCACCATTTCTTAGTAGTTGCCAAGAGGCTTTAGGTTTCTGCCATACCCACCATAATACCATAATTCTACTAGAAGAAAATAAAAAAAAAAAAGGGCTAAAAGCTGTTTTAGCCTGTAGAGGAATTTGAATTTTAATCTTAAACTCTTTAGACACAGCTTAAATGGATAAAAAGTAGGCAGATATTAATAAGATCAATCCAATTATCAACGTTTCTACTGTTAATTCTCCTATTCTATATACGGAAGGGTGGTACACACTATTAGATATATCTAAAAACTGAGGGACAAAAGTTGAGTCTAAGTCAAGGTAAATCCTCTTATTGTGCCCTCTAGTAGGGTGATTTAATCTAGCATATGCAGGATAAGTTAGATGTCTATCGCCTTTTACTTTGAAACATCTCCAATAACCCGCATCGGAGATGTAAGACTCCGTCTTTGGGAAGATAAGATGATGAAGTCTAGTTAGAATTTCAGTCCATTGTCTACCAATCGAAATATTATCAAATTTGGAGTAAAACCTAAGAAAGGTACAACCGTCAGTATAGATTAAAATGAAAATTTTAAAAATCTCCGCACTACTTGTATTGATAAAGAGTTTAATTTCTTTTTTAAAAACAATGTCGTTTCTATTGAAAATTTTTATTTTTATTTTTAACATACCAATAAATAAGAATATGTTATCATTTTAATACTTTTAGGTGATTTGGACTTCCTCTTCACTGCTATAAGGTATAGGACCACGTACCCGCTGTCATACCGTATAAGACCACAGTCCCCGGAGAACATATCTTTTTTTCTTATGAAAGGTTTGAGAAATATGAATTGTAAAAGGCAACAGAAGACATATTAAAGTCATTTTTTGTTAATGCTAACTATTTCAGAAGATCATTTATGAGGTCAAAGTACAAATATGTAAGTATTTGTACAACGATTAAATTAGGACTAATTTAAAACGTGAACTAATTAAATTCTAAATTATTTTTTAAAATCCTAAAACCTATCTTTAGGTTCTATAAATTTCTATGCAGTTCAAACTATACTAATGTTATAAACAATACAGGAGAAGATAAAACTTATGATCATAAGGAAATAAACTGCTTACATAATTATTTTGATGGGAATCATTTTATAAGAAATCCTCTGATTAGAGATTCTAACAATGACTCGAACAAAACTTCAGATGATTAAATTTTAATAGATATTACAATTGTGATTCTGTCTTGTATAGCAATTTCTTTATTAGTTTTTAATTATAAATCAAAGATTAGCCAACTTATTTCTAAAAAAATTAAGTGAAAAATTATCTATTTCTTTTGTTTTTCTGATATTATTATCAATTTTGATCACAGATTCTGAATTAATTATTTAGATCTATCAAAAGTATCAAAAAGGCACTTTTTCACATAAATATTTATTGAATACAAAAAAAAATCCAGATGGTTTGGATCTTAAACGAAAATATTGCACAAAATCATAATTTTTCTTCTATGAATGATCCAAATTCTGAAGTTTGAATGGTCAAATGATCAGGGTAAAATATTCTATGACCGAAAACTTGTTCGTGATAGATGGAATAATAAATCAAAATGATCATATTTATATATAATGGCTTCAATTTTTATCACAAGAAAGAAAGTTTTTTCTGAAAAAAGTTATAAATTGAGGTTTTAAAAAAATGGTTGTAAAAAATGATGAAAAAAAGCTTGAAGATGTGATAAAAAATTACGAAAGCGTTAGGGAATGTATAAGTGGGTTGTACGAAATCATTAATATAAACTTTAACGAGAACGATTTTTACCACGGAGCGGCCATCGACAATTTAAAAGCTCTTAATGAAAACATCGTCGAAATGTTAAAAAGTTCTAATTATCCTCGCGAAGCAAGGATGAAACTTCGAGAGATAGAGTTTGAC
>SDBT01020627.1_pt1 | contig 10303 bp, 7 predicted proteins | sample 2277101 | NCBI WGS metagenome assembly SDBT01 (sample SAMN10404973, study PRJNA504765) | marine sediment metagenome | isolation source: marine sediment core GS10_PC15, 103 cmbsf | place: Arctic Ocean: Southern Knipovich Ridge | collected 2010
TAAAGCCGGGTGCGTCCGTGATAGCCGGCGGCCAACCCGACGATTTTTCGGATGCCGGTGGCCCACCGGGTGGATTTGATGGCGATGTCCACGTCCTCACTGCTGCCGCTGGCAAAAACCGAATAGGTCAGCTCGCCCGGGGTGAGTCTGGCCAGCATCTCCGCTAATTCTGCCCGGGCCTTGCTGGGAAAGTGATGGTTCCCGATATCCAGCGTCTCCCCTGCTTTCAGTAGGGCTTCAACTACTTCGGGGTTTCGGTGACCCAGATTAAAGGTACCGCCGTTGAGATGCAGGTCGATCAACCGGTGGCCATCCAGGTCCCATATGTAGTAACCTTCACGCTTACCGATGATTAAAGGGATACCGAGACCCTGAAACATCTGGACCCGGCCCGGTATGACATGGTCATAAGACAGCTTCAAAATGTGTTGCTTCTCTTCCGAATACTCGCTATCTAATTTCAATTTCATCCCTCCGTTATGTCGAGTAGGCATCTTTTACAATCTCCTTTCGATTGCTTAATGCCCCTCGCGGAATAAGGTTGTATTGATAATAGTGACAGTGGGGATGGTGATTAATAGCAAGTCCAAAAATCAGACTGCGGACCTGCCTGCCCTGAGCGAAGTCGAAGGGAGCTTTCTTCCTCTTAGTTCGTCTCTGGGCCTATTTATATTTGCTGAAATCCACGCCCCGCTGACGCCCCCGCTCCTCGAACCATTCTGCCTCATCTTTGGGCGGCGCCACGATGTCCCTTTCATCCTTGCGGACCATTTTGATCGCTTCCTGCGGGCAGGTGCTAACGCACAGGCCGCAGCCTATACAATTCTCGGCGACCACCACAGAGGAATTTTCGCCTTCTTCGATCGCGCCCACCTGGCAGCGTTCGTCAGCGCAAACCCCGCAGGAGATGCATTCATCCGGATCGATCACCGCGTAATAATGTGAATTGACCACTTCGCCCGCTGGAATTCCCATCTCGTTGATGCTCCGCAGGACCCCGCAACAGCAACTGCAGCAGTTACAGATGAAGAATTGGCCGTTCTGCATGTTCCAGGTCAAGTGAACGAGCGCGTCCTCCTCGGCCTTGGCGAGAATTTGGTACGCCTCCTCTTTTGAAATGACCCTGCCGGTCCATTCTCCCTTTTCGAATATTCCCGGCACCGGTGCAAAAGCCATACATACTTGCATCGGCCGGTTACAGGGATCCTCCATGATGCTTTTCTCCTTTTTGCAGATGCAATCCATGACGCGGAAAGACTTCGAGTTCTCGACGATGTTCGATACCTGCTCGTAGGGCAGCGCCAGGTGCTCGCCCTTTATCTCCTTTTCTACCGGAATCACTTGCATCAACTGCGGCTTACCAGAGAAAAACTGGCGGCCGAAAGTACCCATGTACTCCTCCATCAGCTCACAGAACTCTCGGTCCAACCGATCGAGCTGGAACTCGTAGATGCCGAAAACCCACGGAAGCATCTTGTACAACCACGTCCCGCCCAAATCTATGGCGAAAATCTGCCCCTTCTCCCCCACCCCCATGTTCCGGAGCCTCTCGTCAAGACCCTCCAGCTCCCGCCCGGTCCGCTCCGATACCTGCTCGGCGGTTTCGAATGTAAGCCGGAGGTCGCAGAACAACTCCGCGTCCTCAGCCGAGAAGACCTTCTTCAGCAGCTTGATCTCCACCCCGCTTTCAGTGGCCGGGAAACCGTTCGGGAGAGTATCAAGAACCTTTGCCAACTTGTGATAGATGTCGTCAACCATAGCAACTTCCTTTCTGAAAATTATTTACCGGATCATAATCTATTCGACGCCTCTGGGAAAATAGAGGCAGTGGGGCTGTTGAAAAAGTATCTTCCCCCCCCCTTGCCTGTCCTGAGCGAAGTCGAAGGAGTGGGGGTGAACAATTGCAACCAAGAATCTCTAATAAAATCCCCCTCACCTCATTCCTCTCCCCGATGCGGCGAGGATGGGGACGTTGTTTACTTGTTGCGTTGTTTTCATCTAACTTCAGCTTCTAAATCCGAATATTCAAAAATGTAAAATAGGGATAGCGACCGTTTCTCACTTGAATCCTCGACCCCTTGAATCCCCCTGTCATTACGTAGCCTTGGCGAAGGGCCTGCCCCTGCCACTCCCTGATACTCCCTGCTAATCCCTGCCATGTCCTGAGCCTGTCGAAGGGCTATTCCCTGTTTCACCAACATCATTTGCTCATTTGTCAAGATCGAAGATTTGACCCCCGACCCTCTAAACTTTTCTTTTCTACCTTATTATAGGGGGCAGCCACAATTCCCCCGGAAAATAGGCCCAACGCCCGCTTTATCTTCAATTCAATCTGCGGCATCATTTGCTCATTTGTCAACAATATTCGACCCTATACCTCTCACAAGCTTTGACCCTAATTCCTTCCTTACTTCCTACTGCCTCCTGCTACTCCCTGCTACTCCATGCTATGTCCTGAGCCTGTCGAAGGGCCATTCCCTTTTTGACCAGTTCCCTTTAATGGGAGCCCCTTAATCCGTCTTTTCAAGGAAGGCTTTTATCCTGCTCTCCCAACTGAAAGGGAACTTCGAGCCCATTACCCTGAAAATGTAATCATCAGATAATCGTCAGATAATCATCAGACAATCATCAGATAGAAAACCGTTCTTCCTTGCCCCTGAACCTTTAGAATGCCCTTGGTGACCATTTCAGAAAGGTCCCTATGAGCAGTATCTTGGCTGACCTTATTTAGCTTTCTATATTCCCTATTAGTAATTTTCCCTTTCTGCTGAACATACTCCAGCGCCTTTTTCTGTCTCTCATTTAATTCAATTCCTTCTTCCGGGGGCTTCACTACTTCTAGCTTTATCTTTCCATACTCAGAATTTTTCAAAATCAGGATAACATTGTTTGGCTCAACGATAATTTCGGGCTCCTGCAGACCGAACTCCCTCATCTCCTTAAACATGCGGTCTAATCCTTCACCCATCTCCCGAATATATTCCAGTTCTGCGAGCACCCTTGCAATCCGTGGGTTTCTTGAAAACTGCGCACTTAACATGTCTTCTTTCTTCAAATTCCCCGGCAATCCGCCCGGACTAATCACGACAAAACGATCATCGAACATCTTTATGAAAATATTTGAGCCGGTAATACTATATGAGCGATGGGCTACTGCATTGACAATCGCTTCCTGCCATGCAAACTCAGGATATTCAGGAATAACCCTGAACTTACCATCCAGACCAGGTTTTGTATATTCCTTAAGGTGTTCAGAGACAATATCAAAGGTTTTATCTAACAATTTGGGAATTGGTATATCTGCGATTAAATGGTCCTTTATGAGGTTCATCTCCCTGCCATATTTCTCTTCATTCCCCTTATATTTTAGAAACCGAATAGATGCTTTCGGTAGCCACCGAGTGGGCTTCTTTGAGAATAGAAGTGCACCCGCTAAGGTGAGCCGTATCTTCCCTCTGTCTTTTACCGCAAGTTCACGGGCGAGAAGGATTTCTTCCATCTTGCCTTTTAACCCAAGTTTCTTTCGGTAACTATTGAAAAGCTCTATACTCATATCCTTAATAGAAGAACCCTCCGCAACCTGAAATTCAAAGTTTGCTTGTCCACGGTCATAAGCAAGTTCTAAAATCTTCTCTACACCAATCTTCCTCGTCTGATCACCAATTCGTATGAAGGTCTCTTTACTGGTATTGTTATGAACCTTGCCACTGGGACTTACTTCAAGGAGAAGGATTTTATCCGTTTTACCTTCTTTATTTCGACAATCCACATAGGCGGGTTTGATTTTAATTGGAGGTTCTATGAAGTTGATTGATGTTTGAAGAAGGGAATTAATCCTATCCGAGTAGTTCCTTATTCCTGAGATGCTACGATCCTTTTCAACACCAATGACAACTGTGCCACCATCGGTATTGGCAAAGGCAATGAGTATCTTGGCCAGATCCTTCGGCTCTACCCTTGCACTCTTGAAGTCCCACATGGGACCTTCTTTCTGGGAAAGTAAGGTTTTGATATTCATTTTTAAATTCTATTATATCATAACCTGAAGACACACTAAGTTATTTCAAGTGTCACACCATCTCGACCATATCCTATCTCCAGTATTCCTTCGTTAATTTTTTTAAAAACAACCTCTTGACAGGTGCCCTTTAATAGGTGACCCCAGATCTTTCAATTTCATTTGTATAATCGCTCGATAACCGCTCGATTTTCATCACATTCGCTCGACCATTTTTATCTGGCTATGTAATACACGCACTTTCCCCAACCTTACCCAGCGTCAGCCTTCCGGTAATGCGGTAATTATTTCGGTAATTTTAAAATTATTTCGGTAATTCATTTTTTGTCGGGAATATACGCCATTTTATGCGCCATATTTCTGCTTTATGCGCCATGCTCAAGCTCACATTACCCTGTACTTGGCACCTTTTCCAACACCTATGATTCTTACTTGATTTAACTCAACTAACCCCTTGAGGTCTCTTAAGGCAGTTCTCCTTGCTACTCCAAAAGTTTTTTGATAAATGGCATTAGTAAAGACTTTTTCCTCATTCATCATCAATCTCAGTGCTTCAATTTGTCTCTCATTTAACCCTAGTTTCCTTAAATCTATCTGCCTCTCTTCTGGAATGTTTGGCACTAAATCCAGAATCTTGTCTCCCGGACCATAAAAAGTAATTCTGAAAAAATCGCCTGGCTGAGTTATTACAAGTGGCTTTAATCCGTGTTCTCTCATCCAGTTCTTCATCTTGGCAATCCCTGTACCATATCTCTCCATATCTCTCGTTTCATGAAAGATCTTGCAGATTCCCTCATTTCTTGTCTCGTGGACTCCTTCTAATTGTTTTATATCAAGTCCCGGTAAAAGACCCCCTGGACTACTTATTTCTATTCTTTCATCAAAAATATCTATCTGAATATTAGAACCGCTACGAAAATAATCTCTATGTGCCATGGCATTAACTACCCCTTCCCGAATTGCCTCAAATGGATACTCAGGAATATCCACCCGCTTAAACTCTACAACTTTGCTTGCTAACCGTGTATTCCTTATAAAAAAGTTCTTCACATCATCCAGAATTTTATAGAAAGAACCGGTTAACTCTTGCGAATCAATGAAGTTAATTCGAGTAGTCCCTTTGAATCGGGCAATTTTGACTGTGCTCTGGGAAATAAAATCTTGAGGACTATCGCAGAAAAATAATATTGCCGTATTTGTTGGCTTTAAGCGACCATCTTCAACATTTATAACTTTAATGGTTTTAACAAGGAAGTCTTTGACAGAGATCTTTGGGACATCTACTTTTCGCTTTATAGCCCTATTTTCCAGGAAATCTTTTACCAGTTCACTATTAATGTCTTTATAAGTTGCGTCTCGACAAATCATGGAATCAAAAGGGAGCTTGCTAATTACCCCCTTTTCTTCCAGAAATACAACCAGACTATTAAATACATCCTCTTTAAGATTGGTTAGGGATTCAAATCGTTTATACACATATCCACTGTCCGGTTTCTTAATCTCACCTATTAAGTCTCTTAACTTCTTATCACGCATAGAATCATAGCTACCCTTCAAGAAAATTAATTTCTCCTTACCTCCTTTAACTGCTCTACGGAACTCCCTTTCGGTGGGTGAAAATCCATCAGTACCTTCCCGCCCATATTCCAGTCCAAATATTCCGAGATAAATATCGCTATCGTCTACCTCTTTGAGATAAGTCTCACTTGCTGCCCTACTTTTTGCTGGTAAATCTTCGAAAAGAAAGTAATCAAAGTATTTTCTAAGAAGAACATTTTGCGTAATTAGTTCCTTTACCGCAGCTCGCTCTTCTCTTAGCTCTTTCTGAACTCCGCTGATAAATATTTTATACTTTTTCATTCGGCGAAGAGCCTCCTCTTGGTCTCGAGAAATTCTGGGGACACCATACTTATTTCTTGGGTTAATATGGTTTTGGTTCTAAAACAACTTAGGAGAAAATTGACTCTGACCCCTTTTCAAAGATTCAACCTCCTGCCTTAGAGCGACCTCCACCATGCTATTCCCTGCCATGTCCTGAGCCGGTCGAAGAGCTAACCCCTTATTTTCCCTGCCATGTCCTGAGCCTGTCGAAGGGCTATTCCCTGTTTGATAGCAACAGCGGCCGTTTTATCTTCATATTTTCAAACAACGCAACAAGTAAACAACGTCTCCTACCTCATTCAATTCAATCTGTGGCATCATTTGCTCATTTGTTAATATCAATAAAATGTGAATCCGCCCTCGATTTTCTAAAGATATGCAGCGTATCAAATGGGGAAATACTTTGCCCGTGTAATTATTACCCCCAAACCCTGGCAGCATCGCTGTCTGGAATAATTATGCGCTCTGTTTCAGTATCGGCCAATGATCTACTACTTTCCCGTCGCGGATGGCCAGCAGATCCTCTAATTGCAGGAATACGAACTCGCTCTGGTGCGGACGCAGGAAGATGTGGTCGTTAACTTCCAGGGCGGTTCTGAAGGACCCATTTACCATCTGCTGGTTGGTACTGTAACCGTAAAGGCTGTTGTCACGCAGTCCGGCCGGGGATTCGTAATTGGCCATCCACTTGCCGCCGTAGATGAAGTAAGTCTGCTGCCTGTTGGGATCCCAGAGGCTGAATATCCCCTTCAAGGCTTCCGCCGACGGAAGATTTGTGCCGTCAAGCTTCTTTAAGACCGGTGTCGCAATGAATGACGCCGGCATAAACTCCTCCAGGGTAGGGACATCGAAGTCAGTCGGTTTTACCAGGCATGAACCGGCCGAGATATCGTTAGCCACTGTGCCCTGCTTATGCAGGTTGAGTGTAGGGCTTCCCGCCCCATTCAGACAGAGCGTAGAATGATCGATCCGGGGATATTTATCTTTCAAGATGTCCCGGAAGCCCTGGTAGAGGAACTGGGACTGCTCATAGGCCTTCTGCGGGCTCTTGATAATACGGGGGACCTTGACCACATGGGGGTCGTAGCCCATAAGTCCGGCAAACTCCAGATGTTCCGGATCAGCAAGGATCTGGTCAACAAGAGGGATCAGATCGGTGGGGTTTTGCAGTCCTCCGCGGTGCAGACCCACATCGATCTCCACGTTGATGCGCATCTTTGTGCCCAGTTTTGCTGCCAGTGTCTGGTACTCGTCAAGGCGTTCCTTTGTATCGATCAGCCATTGTAGCTGGACTGATGGATCAAAGCCCGAGGCGCCGGAGAACCTTTCATAGAAGATCTTGGCACTCCTGACCGGCAGGGGTTTACCTATAAGCATGTCAGACTGGGGAAATGTTTCGGCCATATGGCTGACAAAGGGCTGGTGGAAGACCATCAGCCGGTTGGTTCCGGCCTTTTCCATGATATAACTCAGCAGGCCGGGGCTCGGTAGCGACTTGACCACGATACGGTAGTTTTCGACTAAAGTTGCCTTCAGGGCCTGGATGTTGCGATCGAGCCTATCCAGATCCACCAGCATGGAAGGCTTGAAAGGGCCGTTGGCTTTCAGTTCATCATTGAGGCCCCTGAAATAATCCGAGTAGCCTTCTCCCTCATCGCGAGGCTTAATAGCAATCGCCGAGGCCAGGCCGGCACCGGCTATAATCAAAAGGACTTTTAGACTGTTCATATTCGATTGAAGTTGACTTTATCCAGATATTTTCTCAACCTTGCAGGACACTCCGGAAAGTAATGGCATACCTGTGAATGCATCCCCTTCTTCATCCGGCAGGAGCATCGCAGCGGGCGTTCCGCGCAGCTTTCCGGAGGTATCCTTTGGGTCGCGCGAGTATATGCCCCATCCGCCCTGAAGATATATGGTTCCGGGAAGAACATCCCTGGAGATGGTCAAGGCGGACTCAACCTCGCCCGTCCTCGAAGACACCCGCACGCGAGACTCTTCGGAGAGATCCGCGGCATAGGCGTCTTCCGGGTGCATGGTCAGGCTGTTTTCCGGCATGTGTTTGGCCACCCACTTTTCGTTGCGGTACAAGGTGTTGACGTTCGCCGGGGTGCGGCAGGTGGTGGACAGGATGAATGGATACTCCGGATCTCTCACGGGCGGCGCAAGCGGCAGTCCATCTACTGCGGATAAAAAATCCGGAACGTTGAGCCGGGCCTTTCCCCCTGGCGTCCGTATCTCGGCCAGCATCTCCCTGGACTTGCCTGCGTCGAGGTCGAAGCCGTGAGACCTGACCACAAGCTCGGCCCAGGACGTTCCCCCTAACCGGGCGAGCAGCCTGAGCAGGATTTCCTGCCGGTTGACTCCTCCCGCTTTGCCGAGAAGGCTTTTTATCCCGTCGGCCGCTTTAAATACCAGATCGGCGAGGGCGTTATTTAGGAAGTTCACGCCCAGCCGTTTTGAGAGGTCACGGTAAATCATCCATTCGGGACGCGAGTTGCCCAGGGGTTCTCGTATCTTTCGCGTAAGTTGCACGAATCGGGCCGGATACATGTGATGGAACTGGAAGGAGACGTTGTCCTGCTCGTGGAAGGAGCAGGCAGGCAGGACGTAATCGGCCAGGCGTCCCACCTCGGTCAGGAACGGATCGATAGACACCAGGAATTCCAGGTCCTTGAAGGCCTTCTCCATCTTGGCGGCATTGGTGTATGTTCTCAAGGGATTACAGGACCCGACAATCATAGCGCGAATACGGCCTGGCCCTGGGGTGAGTATCTCGTCCTGCAAGACTGTTATCGGCAGGTGGCCGGTTATTTCATGGTATCCCCTGATGCGGGAGGAATATTTCTTGCCCGCGTAGCTTATCCTCTCGGATTGGTTGAAGTTCGTCAGAGTGGGGTTGAACAACAGTCCGCCCTTTACTCCCATGCCTCCGTTTATGAGCGTTAGGGTTTTGACCGCCCAGGAGAGCAAAGTGGAATGGCGGTTCGCGATTACCCCCATGTCGTAATGGATGATAGCGGGCTTCTCTTTAACGTACCTTACGGCGATCTCCTCGATCGCCTTCGCCTCGATTCCCGTTATTTTGCTCACAGCTTCCGGCGTGAAGCGACTCACCGATTTCTGGACATCCTCGAGGCCCACCGCGTACCGCCCAGCAGTTTCTTTTTCGTGCAAGCCATTTGAAAGGAGCACATTGAGCAAAGCCAGCAGGAAATATATGTCGGTTGAAGGAAGGATGGAGGTATAAAGGTCTGCCAGCCGGGCGGTTTCCGTAAACCTCGGGTCGACGACAATCAGAGTCCTCTCAGGGTCTTTCGACAATTCTTTGAGCGGCTTGGTCCAAAGGGGATGGGACATTATTGGGTTTGTCCCGATCATGAGCACATACTTTGCGTTGTGGATATCAGGATGCCCTTCCAGAAACGAGCATCCGAACATCTTCTGGTTTGCCAGGTATCTGCTGGTGAACTCCAGGGAGATCGGGCTGTACATGTTCCTCGATCCCAACGACCGCAAAAACTGATAACCGATGATGTTCATCACCGTCGGATGAGGTGACCCGCCCAGGGCCATGGCGATGGAGCGCGGACCGTGCGCCCCCTTTATCCGCGAAATGCCCTCGGCCACGCCGGCCAGGGCTTCATCCCACGAGGTTTCTACTAAACGATCTTCCTTGCGTTTGAGCGGCGCCTTCAGGCGGTGTGGGCTGTCGATGTGATCGGCCAGATTGACTCCCTTGTTGCAGATGAACCCCTTGGTGCGGGGATTTTCCTTGTCTCCCCGGATTTGTGTGATTTTCCCCGAATCGTCCAGGGTCATTATCAACCCGCAGTTGCATGGGCATAGGAAACACGCGGTGATTTTATCGGTCATAATATACCCTCCTTACCAGGCGATAATCCATCCCATCAATATTCTCTCCGGACGGCCACAACTCGCGATCTCGCGTTTATCGAGCCCGGGCTTATTTGTGCCCTTCAGGTATGGAAAGAAAAAGGTAGAGTAGAATGCTGGTGTAGTGGCTGCAGGTCGAAGTTTGTTTTCCCCCCTGTCCTTCGTAGCCTCTCGGCCTTACGTAGCCTTGGCGTAGTAGGCTGGCGAAGTAGGGTGCTATTCCCCGTTTGATAGGAACAGCGCCCGTTTTATTCTAGTTTAAATCCCAATTCAATCATTTGCATTTTTCACTTTGCAATTTGCATTTTAAAATTCGCCGCAGGCGCCTGGCATCATTTGCTCATTTGTCAAGGATAAAGATTTGACCCCGGATCTCCAACTGACACCGAATTATTGACTGCGGGGCTGAGCCCCGCCTTTGGCGGGATCGAAGGATTTGAAGGTTTATGAGCCTTACCTGTAAACTTCTTTGCGGTGAGCTATCCTGTAGACCTTAACGACTTTTCG
>SDBT01020628.1_pt1 | contig 10303 bp, 13 predicted proteins | sample 2277101 | NCBI WGS metagenome assembly SDBT01 (sample SAMN10404973, study PRJNA504765) | marine sediment metagenome | isolation source: marine sediment core GS10_PC15, 103 cmbsf | place: Arctic Ocean: Southern Knipovich Ridge | collected 2010
AGAATTCCGGGGGTGAAGATAGGAGTGCCGAAGAATGACCGTCACCACCACGCCCCTTTCCAGGGACATCAACACGGTGATCGCGGCTGACACGCCCCTGTTGGTAGTGCGCCCCACCGTTGACCAATCCTTGACCCCGGCAGGCAACGCCATCAAGACCGTTCGGGGTGGGAACGGAACCTTGCAGAACCAGGATGGCGGCGGCACTGTCCGCCTTGACTATTCTAATGAAGCGTTCTTCGGGACCCGTGGGTCCGGGCTGATCACCATCGCGGCCCTTGTGGCAGACGCCCAGATCTACTTCGGGCCGATGATCCCCCAGGCGTTCGTGCCAGGTGACGTGGACATCGCCCTGGACACCATTGATCTAACTGCCCACGGGTACGTGACCGGGGACGGTCCAGTCCAGATCACCAGTGACGATCAGGCCCCGGCTGGGTTCGGCACCCAAGCCACCGGCAACCTGGACATCACGACGGAACAGGACAACGGCACGGTCACGATTGACGGCAAGGTTTACACCTTCAACACCGTCGTGGGCACCGCTGATGGGGACGTGCTGATCGGTGCTGACACGGAAGCCAGCATCTTCAACCTGGTTTCGGCCATCAACCTGGACGGCGGGGACCCCGCCATCTACGCAACGGCCATGACCCTGCACCCATCCGTCACTGCGGCGGAAGGTGCTTTGGACACTATGGACGTGACTGCCAAGTCCGGCGGCGTGGAAGGCAACCTGATTGACACCACCGAGACCCTGACCACCGCTGCTTGGGGTGGTGCCGTCCTGTCCGGCGGCGCGGAAGATGATGGGTTCATCATCGTGGTGGACGTGGATACCATCCAGATGGCGGGCACCAGGCAGAACGCCCTTGACGGGGTGGCGGTTGACTTCACTAGCACGGGGGTGGGCAACCTGACGGTCACGGGCATCCACAACGCATCCTTCGTTGCCCCAGCGGCCAGCATCCTGGACGGCAGTGCCGGGCTGGTCATCGAACTGGGCGAAGAGGTTACCATTCCGATGGGTAGGTCCATCACGATCTTGTCTGACACAAATGGCGCTGTGACTTTCCAGCAGCCTTAACGGTCCCCGACCGGGCGGGAAATCCCGGAAGCCTCACTGTACTTGACCCCCTGGGTGCCCGCCAGCCCCAGGGGGTTCTTTTTTGTGCAAAGCATCGGGGAAGCCTGTGTTTTGTCGCGTTAATCTTCCTTAAAGATATCCCTGGCATGCTGCCTTGGTCAAACATTGACCGGGATGAAAGACCATGGAAAATTTTGATTATATGAATGCTACCAGTAAGTACCTGAACAGGCCCAGGCGCACACTAGAAGAGGTGAGGGTGGAAGAGGAACGGAGGGACATGGAACGCCAGGCGGGCCAAAAGAAACCTGCCGGTTGACCTGGACGGTCAGCCACATCAGGGGCAATCTTTTTGTGAACCCAGGTTCACATCTTAACGGTCTGGTAACGAATTCATGCGATAATCCTTCTTGTCAGACGGAAGGAACCAGACCAATGATCATCCTCTTAATCGCTACTTGGACCGCAGCTTGCTACCTCGCCCTGGTGCTGATCAAAGCAGTCTAACGGAAGGACCAGACCAATGACCGATTACCGCACTGCCATCAATGGACCTGACAATTTCTATCGGCGTGAAGCCCAGCAGGTTGCTGCGAAGTTGCCCACGGACGCCACTATCATGAACGGCGTGATGCGCTGGAAGTCCAATAACAACGTGCCCCCGCAAGAGATCATTGACCTTGCTGCGTTCCTGGGGTTCGGCGTGGACGCGGAGAAGTGCGGCCTGGCCCGTGACGCGGACACCAAGGCGTTCCTGGATGCTTACCGTGCCAGCTACACCGGCCCGTGCGATGAAGAGAAGTATGAAGCCCGTGCGGCCTTCGGCCCCGACGTGGAACTGATCAACGTCATCACCGGGCACAAGTGGACCACATAAGAAGGGGAAGACAGCGCAAGACAACCCACCCCCCGGCTGGATACCGGGGGGTTTTTTCTTGTCGAATTCACTTGACAAAGGATCAGTAGGCTGCTATATATTCTTCATCAACACAACGGAAGGAAGACCAATGACCATAGAAATTATCAACCCCTTGGAAGCCAACCTTGGAAACCTGCGCAACGGTGACCGTGACTTCGCGGTTAGCCTCATTGCTGGCTTCCGCCGTTGGGGCAGCCTGACCGCCCGCCAGCTTCCCCACGCAGAGCGTTTGGCCACGGTTGCGGTTCAGGGTTACCCGGCCCAGGAAGCTGCCCCCACCACCAACCTGGGTGACTTCGGTGAGGTGTTCGGCCTGATGCAGGGCGCGGCTGCCAACCTAAAGTTCCCGAAGGTCCGCCTGCACACCGAAGACGGCAAGAAGGTGGTCCTGGGCATCGCTGGTCCCCGTTCCAAGTATGCTGGCCAGATCCAGATCACGGACGGCGGCAGCTACGGGAACAACCGCTATTACGGACGCATTGATGGCCAGGGCAATTGGACCCGTGGGCGTGACGCGGACAGTGGCGTGGAAGCCATCCTGCGCCGCCTGGGTGATGACCCGGTTGGCACCGCTGCCGAGTATGGCAAGCTGACCGGAAGCTGCTGCTTTTGTGCGAAGCACCTGGAAGACGAACGCAGCACGGACCAGGGTTACGGCCCGGTGTGTGCCGAGAACTTCAACCTGCCTTGGGGTAACAAGTCATGAAAGATATAGAGACATTAGAGGGCCAAGTGTTGACAGATGTGAAGACACTGGGGGACACGGTTACGCTGGTCCATGACCTGGCCCTGGAAGCCACGTATGATGACTTGTTGGACCCCAACACAGTTGCGGCGTGGCTTCGTGCCAAACACCCACATGCGTGGAACATGCACGCAAGGTGGCACAATGAAGTCCTGGTGTGTTGCCCGGTGGAAGAGTATTTGATTGCGCACGGGGCACCCAACAACATACAGCTTGGGTTTACTGATGAAACTTTGCAACGTGCCATCATAGTGCACAGGCGTGGCGGAGACGGTGGGGACAAACCCAAGGCGGCCTTCGTCCCCAAGTGGGTTGGCATATTCATGAACATGGCCAGGGATCAGCGAGATCTGAAAGCCAAGGCTGCGGCCAAGATGGTTGTGGAAGCGGGGAAGCTGGCCAATGCCTTCGGTGGATGACCTTCTGGAGATCCCGCCGCAGATGGACCGGCGGCCCAATGGGCGGTGCAGGGCATACTGGCTGGCGTGGGAAAAATGTCCCCCACGTCAGCAGCCCCATGAATACGCCATGGAGCATTTTGAAAAGCACGTGGCCAAGTGTAAGAAACTGGACGCCAAGGATGGCCCCATGCCAGGATGCAAACCGTTGAAGGGGCGGCCCGTTGACACCCCACCCCCACGCACTCGGACACGAAAGGTGGACGATGGCACACGTGAAGAAAGGTTACCTGGTGAAGGCGGGGGAGTGGTGGAAGCACCTGCGCCACACCAAGCGGGACTTCTGGAAGAGGCACCGCCAAGCGGAAAAGAGGGTGGCGAAAAATGAAACGCCTTAAAATCATGGGCAAGTGGTTCCTGTGGTTTCAGGCGGCCCAGATCGTAATTGGCATCGGTTGGGGTGTGCCGTTCGCGGTCTGGCTATGGGGAAGCTGCGGATGGTCCTACCCGTGCACTGTTGAAAGGATTGCCGGGTGGAGTGGTTCACTCTAATCCTTCTGATCTGGGTTGCCTGGATGGCCATGCGGAAGCTGCTGGACGCGGTGTTCCCTGCCGGGCGCAGGCGGTCCCCCAGTGATCACAACCCCACCAGGTCCACCCTGCGGCACATGCAGCAGTTGGTGGATCGCGTCCGGAACCGAACCGAGACGCCGCAGACTGCGGAAGCCACCGCTGCGGCAGCCGTGAACCGGGGGTCACAAGTTCTGGCGGCACAGGCCAGCCACAATGAAGACGGCCTGGAAACCCTGCTGGTGAAGGTCTGCAACCACGCCCCGCCCCCCAATGCCAGCGACGAAGAGGCGGACGCCTGGGTGGACACCGGGCCTTCCCCGGCAGTGATTTACCGGAAGGTGGTGATTACCGAGCGCAGGCCCACCCCGGACCTTGGTGATGTTGGTGGCGTTGAAGAAACCAACACCGTTGCCTGGTCCACTGACCCCATGGGGCGTGGGTGGCAGCTTGGCGTGGTCCAGGGGGACGTGGTGGTGGTGGCACGGGTTGCCAGGCACCCAGGCATGGCCACCATCATTTCATCCCTGGTGGCAGCGGGCACGTGGTCCGAGATACCCCAGTCTATCCAGAACCAGATCAGGGGCATGGACAGGCACGTCCAGGAAACCCTGCTGGACATGACCAGCCTGCCAGACGATCCACAGACCCAGCGCCAGCTTCGAGGGCACCAGGCGATGCCCGGCGGGGACATGGGCAGGAACCTTGACCTGGAATAGTTAACCAATTACATTTCCCCGGACGGTTAACCGTATCGTCCGAGGATTTGGAACATGGTGGAAAGCACCAGGACCCGCACGCGGGCCATTGACGTTGGCCCAAGCAGGACAGTGCGGACGCGTACCCGCAGGCATCCAATTGCCAGGGCGTCTTCCAGTACCCAGTCCAACGTGGACTGGTACATTGACGAACTGGTCAACAAGGCATCCGATCAGTCCAAGCAGATTGACGATCCCTTCCGGCTGCAATCGGGGGCGATCAGTGACCTGGGCAACGGGCTGCACATCATTGAACCCCCCTTCAATTTCAGTGCGTTGATGCGGCTGCCCCGTGAAAACAACATGTTGCGGCAGTGCATTGATGCCATGGTCACCAACGTGGAAGGCCACGGCTGGCGTCTGGAGTACACCGGCCCCGAGGGTCAGGAACAATCACCCGCAGCCAAGGCGGAACATCAAACCTTGGAAAACCTGCTGGACTTCCCGAACGATGACCACACCTTGCAAGAGTTGCGGGAACGGAAGCGGCGTGACCTTGAGACCATGGGCAACGCTTTCCTGGAGATCGGGCGGGATGCACAGGACCGCATCTGCCTGGTCAGTTGGTTGCCAGCCCACACCGTGCGGCTGACCAACAAGGAAGAGGAACCTGTTGAGGTGGAAGTGAAGCTGCCCCGCGAAGGCACGGCCACCATTCAGCGGGTGCGCAAGACCTTCCGGCGCTATGTTCAGATCGTGGGCACCAGGCGCGTGTTCTTCAAAGAGTTTGGGGACCCCCGGCAGATTGACCCCAGGACGGGCGGGGTGAACGAAGAGTTGACCCCCGTGGAAGAGGCCACCGAGGTGATCCACTTGCGGATCTATGCCCCCGGCACCCCGTACGGCATCCCCCGCTGGATTAACCAGATGCCTGCGATCCTGGGTTCACGCCAGGCGGAACTGACCAACCTGGATTTCTTCAAGGAAAATGCCATCCCGGCCATGGTGTTGCTGGTTGCTGGTGGGCAGGTCACCCAGGACAGCGTGGATGACATTGAAGAACAGTTCCTTGCTGCACGTGGGCGGGCGTCCATGAACCGCATTACCATCATTGAAGCGCGTGGTGACGAAGACGCGGCCAGCCAAGACGGCAACATTCCATCCCCGAAGATGGAAATGAAGCCGATGCAGAATGAGAGGCAGAAGGACGCCCTGTTCCAAGACTATGACATGAACAACATGAACAAGATCAGGTCCAGCTTCCGGCTGCCCCCGATCTTCGTGGGCATGGCCCAGGAGTACAGCCACGCCACAGCCAAGACTTCCTTCGAGGTTGCGGAAAGCCAGGTGTTCGGACCCGAGCGTGCCAAGGGTGACGACATGTGGACCATGAAGTTGCTGTCCACCTACTCACCGAAGTTCTGGTCTTTCCGGTCCCTGCCCCCACGGATCACCGATCCGGTTGAGGTGATCGAAGGCGTCAAGGTCTTCAATGAAGTTGGGGCGATGACGCCCAACGTGGCCATCGGCCTGGCCAATGACTTGTTTGACCTGGAGATCCCCATCATTGAAGATGACTGGGGTGACATGCCGTTTGAAATCACCAACACCCTGGTGGCGAACGCCCAGTTGCCTGACCTGTCCATCGGGGACATCCAAGGTGAACTGAACGCATCACAGCCCAGCAGCGGTGGTGGGTCACAGGGTGGCGCATCGTCAGTCCCTTCACCGGCCAAGCCCGAAGGCATCGGCGGCACGGATGAAGTCAAGGGGGCCAGGACCAGGACAAGGGCGTTGGACCATGAAGACCCAGAAGGTTGACCCACAGCAGGGTGAAAGCGAAGACGAGTTCATGAGCCGGTGCATGTCCAAGTTGGAGGGTGAATTCCCGGACGAAGACCAACGCGTTGCGGTATGCCTTAACAGCTTCCGTGACAAGGCTGTGAAAGCTAGCCATCCGCAGTGCCCGTCTGGCCAGCGGTATGACGGCGGCCTGGGGCGCTGCGTTGCGAAAGAGTTGCTGGCGGACCATTCCCCTGAAAAATCGTTGCAAGCCCTGAGAAACGATATTCAGCGGATGCGGGACATGAAAAACCGTATTCGTCAAGAACCGAACGTTGGCCTGTCCAGCCTGGGGAACCGCCAGGTGGATGACCGGCAAGACCCGGACCCGTTCCTGGCGTTTGAACTTCTGATGGCGCAAGACCTTGCAGAGCGGGCCTTTGAGGTGGCGGACGAAGAAATCCTGCCGATCTATGATGACGAAGTGTTGCCGGAAGATCCGGCGTTCTTCAATGAAGCCAAGCTGGAAGAGGCCAACGAAGAGGCGTCCACCGTCTGGCGGGACATCATCATCACCACCGGCCTGGCGGCAAGCGTTGCAGCCCTTTTGCAACGATCCCTGACGGCAGGCGAAGCCACGGTTGCCCCCGGTATCTTGCAGGGCGTGCCCAGCGTGGAAGAGGTGTTGGCCCAGATGCGCAACACCATCACCTGGAACACCAACCAGTTCTTCACCCAGCAGGTTGTCCCGAGCATTGAACGCAGCGTGCGTAACATGTTTGACAACACGTCTGCCCTGGGACAGCCTAACCTGGACACCGTGCGCAAGGTCATTGACCGGCGGTTGAAGTCGGTGCCGTACTGGCGGGTGGTGGCCAACGCCAACGCGTCCCGTGCCTACCATTACGGGATGCTGAAAGCCGCACAGTTCCAGGGGTTTACTGGGTACGAGTTCGTGGCGGTCTTGGACAGCAGGACCAGCGACATCTGCCGTGAACTAGACGGGCAAACCTGGTTCATCGCTGATGCGGTCAACCGGATGGAAATGGTTGCGGGGTCGGATGACCCGGACGCGGCCAAGACCTTCATGCCGTGGGTCAACGTGGAAGCCGTCCAGGGTCAGTCCGCCGATGCACTGCGTGACATGGGCGTCATGGTTCCCCCCCTTCACGGCAATTGCCGGTCCACCCTTCGCCCCATCTTCTGACTAACACTGGCCTGCACCCTAACGGCGCTGATGTTAGCGTGTGAACCTGGGTTCACAAAAAAGGGTTGACTGACCCACGTTAACCATAGATATTTGCTGGGAAGCATGAATGGTTAACGGTCATGGTGGACGCAAAGCGCAGACAAATCGTCAAGATCAAGCGGCTGGACGAAGACCAACGGCTGATCTTTGGTGAGGTGTACGCTCCGGACACCCTGGACACTTACGGGGAATTCGTGACCGCCGCTGACCTGGAGTTGCTGGCGCACCGTTTTGCACAACTGAACCTGGGTGAGGTGATTGACACGAACCATGACAACATCGCCAACGGCAGCTTTCCCGTGGAAAGTTTCCTTGCCAGGGCGGGTGACCCAGACTTCACGCGGGGTGCGTGGGTCCTGGGGGTCAAGGTTCCCGATGACCACATCTGGTTGCAGATCAAGAAAGGGGAGTTGAACGGTTTTTCTTTTGAAGCCCTGGTCCGGCCTGTTGATTGCTTGATCACCGTGAAGAAACAGCGGGACCTGGTTGGAAAGACGGAACTGCACGACGACCACGATCACATGATCTTCATCGAACTGTCAGACCAAGGACGCGTCATTCAAGGACGGACCACCACGGAACTGGATGCGAACGGCGAACTTCATGACCACAAGATCACCAGGGCATCCGTCACCGAGCGCGGCGGCGGAAACCGCCACAACCACCGTTTCTTTCTGTAAGAGTTAACCCATGGCGTTCAGGAACCCACAGGACAAGCAGATCACCGCCAGGGCACTGACGGACCCCAAGCCCCGTTTCGTGTCACTGGTGGCAGCAGGTGCCAACCAGACGCCCATCAAGTCCATCAAGATGGACATCGTGCAACTGGAGAATGAAGTTATGACCCAAGTGCAAGCACTTAGGGCTGACGGTCTTGAAGTCGCCCGCATGGTATTCCGGACGGGCGAAAACTTCGCTGATGAAGCGGCTGTCCAGGCTTTCCTAACCGAAGGCGGATACCCGCTGGATGACTTGGAGACTGTCAAGGACGGTTTCGAGTTGATGAACCGTGCTGACAGCTTTGAAGGTGACTTGAAGGTCATCAAGATCAATGACGGTTTGACCGTCTGGGTTGGCAAGCTGGAGGCCCCCGAGCCTGCGGCGAAGGATGCGGACGCGGAAGCGATTGCCCTGGCCAACAACGCGGGGTCAGTGATCACCAGCGTTGAAGTGATTGACACCGCGAAAGCGGAAGCCGATGCCGCCGCCGCCAAGACCGAAGGCGAGGGCGAAGAGGAAGACACCGAGGGCCAGCTAACGCACGGCCTGGACGGGTCTTTGAAGCCACGCACCCGGACGCGCAAGGTTACCAGTGTGCGTCAGGTGGAGCGTGACGGGGCCGAGGCAGATACCGCCGCCAGCGACGATGCCGGAAGAAAGAACCCAGGTGATGGGATCGTCACCAATGATGCGGAGAAAGCCGCCGCGAAGTCCGCAGAAGGTGCGGAGAAAGACGCGGGCTGTGGCACTTGCGACGACAAGGCCACCAAGGCGGGCGACAAGGCAGAAGACTGCGGCCCGGACGAAAAGTTCCTGTTCGGCAGGTGCGTCAAGAAAATCGACGCGGCCATCACCATCCATGACATGGACTTCGAACCCCTTTCGGATGCGGAAGCGCGTGAACACAAGGTGCCCATGGGGTCCTTCCCCGTGGACGCCGAGCGCGTGGACCTGATCCAGGGCGATTGCGGAAACGCACACACCCTGATGTCAGTGGGCGGAATGTCCTTCTGCGTGCCGACTGGCGACAAGTCCCCGATTGCGAACCCCACCGAGGTCACCCCGTCCAACCCCGCTGGTGGGCAGGGCGCTGCCGGGTTCGGTTCCACGTCCCCGTCATCCGGCCAGACCTTGCGCCTGACCGATGACCGCTATGGCATCAAGGCCAAGTTCGATGAATTCAGCGCGTTCTTCTCCGATGACAAGACCCTGGAAGGGGTGATGGAAGACGCGGACGATGGGTTCCCCCCAGGATTGCAGGAAGTCATCACCGCTGCCGTGACTGCCATGCGCAATGGCATCATGGAAGGTGACATGGATGCAGTGCGCCAGGTTGGTGCGGACCTGGGTGACGTGGCTGCGGCCCTTGCCACCCTGTTCGGCACCGTCGCCGCCGAGCGCAGGGCGAAGGCCATTGACCTGGCTTCCGGCACCTATGCCGAACTGGGTTGGCCCGTGCCAGACGTAACGAATGAAGACCAGCCTTCGTCTAAGACTGATGAAGCGTTGGCCACACTGGCAACCGCCATGACCAGCATGGTGGATGTCGTCAAGCAGGTTCAGGCAGACGTGTCCACGGTCAAGGACGGGCAATCTGAACTATCCAGCCGGGTTGAGAAGGTGGAAGGCGTTGCCAACCGCCAGACCCGGAAAGGCGCAACCGATGAAGGCCAGCCGAATGGCAGCCCCAAAAAGTCACCCCTTGCAGACATAGCTTTGCGTGGCGCTTTGGGCATTTCAGGCGGCAGCGTTTGATTGGTAGATTGCTTTCAACAGGTCAACCGGCAGGAGAACTAAGCCATGACCACTGACAATGTACGCAGGGCAGACCTTGCCCTGGCCGACCTGACTGCTGACGGCGGGCTGTTGAACCCCGAGCAGCAGGACCAGTTCATCCGCAACCTGATCGACCAGCCAACGGTGCTGCGTGAGGCCCGCACGGTCCCCATGAACAGCCCCCGCATGGAAGTCAACAAGATCGGGTTCGGTTCCCGCATCCTTCGTCCGGCACTACAGGGCACCAGCCCGTTTGCCGAAGACGACGGCACCAATGACCGGCATCTGCTTGCCGCCGACCGCGCCAGGGTTGACCTGGGTTCGGTGACCTTGCAGACCACCGAGATCATGGCCGAAGT
>SDBT01020630.1_pt1 | contig 10303 bp, 11 predicted proteins | sample 2277101 | NCBI WGS metagenome assembly SDBT01 (sample SAMN10404973, study PRJNA504765) | marine sediment metagenome | isolation source: marine sediment core GS10_PC15, 103 cmbsf | place: Arctic Ocean: Southern Knipovich Ridge | collected 2010
TTCGAATTCAAGTTCCAACGGGGGTGCGATTTCGGCACTCTTCAAAGCCTTTAGTAAACTCTCCAACTCATCTTCACCTCCACCTTCACGCTTTGACCGCGCCAAGGACATAGTGGATCAAATCGAACCCTCGCTTCAAGCTATTAACCGTTTAGGGTATAGTAGCACCTGATCAAACAGGAGCGTGCTGTGACCCAACAAACCTATGCTGACGCCGGCGTTAATATCGCCGCTGGTAATGCCTTAGTCGACGCCATCAAACCCATTGTCAAACGTACACATCGGCCCGGTGTGCTGGGCCAGCTGGGTGGTTTTGCGGGTTTATTTGAATTACCCACCGACCGCTACCAACAACCGGTATTAGTCTCATGCACCGATGGCGTAGGAACCAAATTAAAATTAGCGATTGAACTACAACGCCACGATCACATTGGCATCGACTTAGTCGCCATGTGCGCAAACGATTTGATCGTGTGCGGCGCCGAGCCCTTATTTTTTCTAGACTATTATGCAACCGGCCAACTTAATGTGGCCACGGGCACACAAATTATTACCGGCATCGCCAACGGCTGCAAGCAAGCCGGTATGGCCTTGATCGGTGGTGAAACTGCCGAAATGCCAGGCGTCTACAACGATAACGATTATGACTTGGCAGGATTTTGTGTTGGCGTCGTTGAAAAATCTCAACTACTTGACGCCAGCCGCGTTCAAGCTGGCGACAGTTTGATCGCACTGGCTTCATCGGGCTGTCACAGCAATGGCTATTCTTTAGTTCGTAAAATTCTAACTGACAATCAAACCGATCTGCAGCAAGCACTGAGTGGAAGATCCCTAGCCGATCATTTGCTAGAACCGACGCGTATTTATGTGAAGAGTCTGCAAGCCTTATTCGAGGACGTCACCCCCCATGCCCTGGCACATATTACCGGCGGTGGCATCACTGAAAATCTGCCGCGCATCTTGCCGCAAGATTTAACGGCGCATATCGATTGTAGCAGTTGGCAATTACCGAGTTTATTTGAGTGGTTGCAACAACAAGGTGACATCAATACTGCACAAATGCGAAAAGTGTTTAATTGCGGAGTTGGCATGATCGTCGCCGTGGCGCCTTCTGACGTTGAGGCAAGTCTTGCTACCCTGACAAAACAAGGGGAAACTGCTTGGGTGATCGGAGCAGTGCATGCGAACACTTCTAAGCAACCGAAGGTACAATACAGCGATGCCTAAGCCAATTAAATTGGTTGTTCTACTGTCCGGACACGGCTCCACTTTTCAAGCGATCCTAGATGCAATAGACAATGAGCAATGTGACGCTGAAATTGTCGCCGTGATAAGTGATAAACCGGAAGCGTATGGTTTACAACGCGCGATTGTGGCGGGATTGAAAACTCATGTATTAACTAAACAGGAGCACCCCGACCGGATCCAATATGATATTGCCTTGGCAAATTTAATTGATACCCATCGCCCCGATCTGATCATCCTTGCTGGCTTTATGCGCGTGTTGAGCCCGAGCTTTGTATTGCAATTTCCCGATAAGCTCATCAACATCCATCCTTCTTTGTTGCCGAATTACAAAGGTTTGAATACGCATGAGCGCGTGTTGGCCGCCGGCGAAACGCTACACGGCACGACAGTGCATTTTGTCATACCGGAATTAGATGCCGGGCCTATCATCGTACAAAAATGTGTTAAAGTTGAACCTGACGACACCCCTGAAACCTTAAAACATCGCGTTCAAGCTGTAGAACATGCGCTCTACCCCGAGGTCATTCAATGGTTTGCAGAAGACCGGGTAAAATTAACCTCCGAGGGGGTGGTAATCGATGGACAAATCGTGTAAAACTAGCGACTTAGGTCATCGTTCATGGAGTATGCAACAAGATGATACGCTCACAACTTATCCAGCGCATGGCGCAGCAACAACCGCACATCCCTGAAAAAGACATTGCTCTGAGTGTAAATTTAATTTTAGAAACCCTAAGCGATGCCTTAGCGCATGGAGAGCGGATTGAAATCCGCGATTTTGGCAGCTTCAGCCTGCACTACCGTCCACCGCGCAATGCCCACAATCCTAAAACGGGCGTTAAAGTCATTACCACAGCAAAATACTGCCCGCACTTTAAACCCGGCAAAGCCCTACGCGAACGCGTTGATACATCGAGAGAACAATTCCCAATTGTGCGCGAAGAGTCGGACGACGCGTAAGTTAAATAGAATAAATGCGGATTTAAGGTTTAAGCCTCAGGCAATGTGACGCCAGTCTGCCCTTGATATTTACCACCCCGATCTTTATATGACACAGCGCACAATTCGTCAGCGCCAATAAAAAGTACTTGCGCCACGCCTTCATTTGCATAAATTTTCGCTGGCAGTGGTGTGGTGTTGGAAAATTCTAGAGTAATATGGCCTTCCCATTCGGGCTCTAGCGGGGTAACGTTGACGATGATGCCACAACGTGCGTAAGTGGATTTGCCTAAGCAAATGGTTATGACATCGCGCGGGATCCGAAAATATTCTACGGTGCGGGCTAAGGCAAAAGAATTCGGTGGGATAATACAAACATCAGCGTTCAGATCTACAAAACTGTTAGCATCGAAATTTTTAGGATCAACAACAGCGGAATTAATGTTGGTGAAAATTTTAAATTCGTTGGCACAACGCACATCATAGCCGTAACTGGATGTGCCATACGAGATAACTTTTTGATTATCTACCGTGCGAACTTGATCCGGCTCGAAGGGATCGATCATCGCTTGGGTTTCGACCATAGATTGGATCCAACGATCAGATTTTACAGACATAGTTTGCTCCTTAAAGCTAGACTGACTCAATCACAATTTTGGGGAATTTTACCGCGTGGTTCTTCACTTGCAAAGCCAATTGTGCGGCGGTGTTCATTGCCAAGGTGTGATACGCCTTGGCTTGCAAACTCTCGGGCGCGGCGACCACTGTGGGTTTACCTGCATCGGTCGCAGCACGAATACTGGCATCTAGCGGCACTTGACCTAGCAATCTAACCTGATGATCAGCCGCTAATTGCGCACCGCCACCTGCGCCGAAAATGGGATCCTCATGACCGCAGTGTTCACAAACATAAGCACTCATGTTTTCGATAATACCCAGTACCGGCACTTTAACTTTTTCAAACATTTTAACGCCACGACGCGCATCCGCTAAAGCAATATCTTGCGGCGTTGTCACGATGACCGCACCTGCCACTGGGATTTTTTGCGCTAACGTTAATTGAATGTCACCGGTGCCGGGCGGTAAGTCTACGACTAGATAATCTAAACTTTGCCATAAGGTGTCGGTAAACAATTGTTGTAGCGCACGCGTGACCATAGGCCCGCGCCACACCATGGCGTCAGTTTGGTCGACCAAATAACCAATCGACATAGTCTGTAAACCGTGGGCCATTATCGGTTTAATCTTTTGTGGGTCCACCACTTCCGGTCGCCCCGTCACACCCAACATGGTGGGTTGACTCGGCCCATAAATATCCGCGTCTAACAAACCCACTTGCGCACCTTCGGCTTGCAATGCTAGCGCCAAATTCACCGCCGTAGTTGACTTGCCAACCCCACCTTTAGCGGATGACACTACCATCACATTTTTAATTTGATCATGCCCACGCAGCCCATTTTGCACCGCATGCGGCGTGATGGCCGGGTCAATTTGAATATCCACTGCATCAATCCCATCAAGCTCAGTTAGCAAGCAACTCAAGCTCTGTTGCAACGCTTGCTGCCAACTCTGGCAAGGAAAGCCTAAAGCCAAACGCAGTAGTACCTTACCCTTATCAACCTGTAAGGATTTAACGGCTTTCGCTGTGATTAAGTCTGTTTGCAAATGCGGTTCTTGATAACGCCGCAGCGCTGCTTCGATTTGGGCTTGCATGTTAGTCTCTGTGGTAAAACGCGCATTGTACCACAAGGGGTATTTTTGCGTTGGACAAGGCCGAACATAGCATTTCGCCACCAGACTACTTATAATACGCCTCTCTATTCAACTAAGACAACACGAATGAAGCCTGCAAAACGAAAGTTACTTGTGACCTGCGCCCTGCCCTATGCTAATGGGCCGTTGCATTTGGGCAATATGGTGGAGTTTATCCAAACGGATATTTGGGTGCGTTGGCAAAAGATGATGGGGCATGACGTTACCTTTGTCTGTGGTGATGATGCGCACGGTACACCGATCATGCTCAATGCAGAGCGTCAGGGTATTACACCGGAAGAGCTCATTAGCGGGATGAAGGCACTTCATGAAGCGGATCTCAAAGGCTTTACCATTGGGCTCGATAATTTTCATACGACGCATTCCGAAGAAAACCGGGAATTGGTGACGGCGTTTTATCAACGTTTGAAAGAAAGTGGCGATATTGTCAAACGCACCATTGAACAGGCGTATGATCCTGAGAAAAAAATGTTTTTGCCGGATCGCTTTGTAAAAGGCACTTGCCCACGGTGTAAGGCTGAGGATCAATATGGTGATAATTGTGAAGTCTGCGGCGCGACGTATTCACCTGCAGAATTGATTGAACCTCATTCGACTTTGTCAGGCGCGACGCCTATTAAAAAGAATTCTGAGCATTTCTTTTTTGATCTGCCCAATTACACTGACACGCTACGCGACTGGGTGCACAGCGGCCGCTTGCAAACACAGGTAGCCAATAAGCTAGACGAATGGTTGCAACATGATTTACAACAGTGGGATATCTCGCGCGATGCACCATATTTTGGGTTTGAAATTCCTGATGCTCCTGGGAAATATTTTTATGTCTGGTTAGATGCGCCGATTGGGTATTTGGGGAGTTTGAAAGATCTCTGCAAGCGTCGTAAAGACTTAGATTTTGAAGCGATATGGAAAATCGATAGTGATTATGAAGTGCATCACTTCATCGGCAAAGATATTATTTACTTTCACGCTCTATTTTGGCCAGCGATGTTAACGAGCGCAGGTTATCGCACCCCAACGACAGTGAAAGTTCACGGTTATTTAACCGTGAACGGTGAAAAGATGTCGAAATCGCGCGGTACCTTTGTGTTAGCCAATACGTACTTAAAGCACTTGCCGCCAAACCATTTTCGCTATTATTTAGCCGCTAAATTAAGTAATGGCGTAGAAGACATCGATTTAAATTTTGAAGATTTTCGCCAGCGTGTGAATAGTGACTTAGTCGGCAAAGTGGTGAATATCGCTAGCCGCTGCGCTAAGTTCATTAATAAGAATTTCGATGACAGCTTATCAGCTGACTGCTGCGACGCTGAGTTATGGGACCATTGTGTAGCCGCCGGCGATGAGATTGCGGAACTTTATGAGCAGTGCAAATTTTCCCATGCGGTACGCGCGATTGCTGCCTTGGCCGATAAGGCCAATCAATTTATTGATGCACACAAGCCCTGGCAATTGATTAAAGAAGCCGACAAGGCAGAACAAGTGCACGCAGTCTGTAGCTTGGGCTTGAATTTATTTCGATTATTAATTATCTATTTGAAACCGGTGCTACCGGAATTAAGTGAAAAAGTTGAAGACTTTTTTGCGGTTGAGCCTTTCACCTGGGCAGACAGCCAACACTATTTGGCTAATCACCGCATTAAAACCTTTAAACCCCTATTACAACGTGTTGAAGAAAAACAGATCGAGGCTATGATGAATGATATAAATGAAACGCAAACTGCAACCACTGCCCCTGCGGCCAAACCTGAAAAAGAAGACAACACCATTGAGTTTTCTGATTTCGCAAAGGTAGATTTGCGCGTAGCGAAAATTGTGAATGCCGAGTACGTCGAAGGAGCCGATAAATTATTAAAACTCACCGTCGATGTGGGTGATCAAACCCGTCAAATTTTTGCCGGAATTAAACGGGCGTTTGCACCCGAAGATTTAATCGGCAAACACACCGTAGTGGTTGCTAACTTAGCGCCGCGTAAAATGCGTTTCGGTGTCTCCGAAGCCATGATGCTAGTTGCCGTGGATCCAGATGGCGAAGGCTTATGGTTGCTACAACCCGGTGAAGGCGTCAAAGCCGGCATGAAGGTGAAATGACGGTTACTGTCGATCAAGTCGAAGCTTTATTGCCGCAAACGCAATGCGGCGAATGTAATTATCCAGGTTGCCGGCCTTATGCTGAAGCCATTATTCACGAGCAACAAGCGCTCGATCGCTGCCCTCCTGGTGGCGTGGCAACCTTACGCGCCTTAGGTGAGTGCCTGGGTAAACCCATTGATGCCCTACTCCCAGACATGCAAACGCGCACCCGCGCGCCTAGCGTCGCTATCATCCGTGAAGCAGAATGCATCGGTTGCACTAAGTGCATTCAAGCCTGCCCGGTCGATGCGATCCTTGGCAGCGGCAAGCAGATGCATACCGTCATCAGTCTGGAATGCACTGGCTGCGGCTTATGCGTTGAACCGTGTCCAGTCGATTGTATTGATTTACAAACCCTAAGCACGCCGCAATATGATCGCGCTCGTGCAAAACAACGTTATCAAAATCGTCAACAGCGTTTGCGATCGATACAAAGTGTTGAGGAAGATAAGCATCAGCGTGCCGCAAAATTAGTGAAGCAGCCAGATCAAACTAAAGAAATTGCGGCAAAACAAGATTATATCAAAGCCGCAATGGCTAGAGTGAAAGCCAAACGCGACGCATTAGGCAATAAATAGATACCCTATGAATACAAAAACCATCAACACAATTTTTCGGCGTTTCAAACAACATAACGATATGCCGACTACTGAACTACATTATTCATCGGTGTTCGAGTTATTGGTTGCCGTGGTATTGTCTGCGCAGTCCACCGATGTGGGTGTTAACAAGGCGACTAAAATTTTATTTCCGAAAGCCAATACCCCTGATGCGATTTTAGCATTAGGTGAAGATGGCTTAAAGAAATACATTAAAACCATCGGGCTTTACAATACCAAAGCGAAGAATATTATAAAATTATGCCAGCTGTTGTTGGATAAACATGATGGCCAAGTTCCTAATACCCGCCTGGAGCTCGAAGCCTTGCCAGGTGTTGGACGTAAGACAGCAAACGTAGTTTTAAATACGGCTTTTGGTGAACTCACCATGGCTGTCGATACACATATTTTCAGAGTTTCAAATCGTATTGGTTTAGCCCCTGGTAAAACCCCGTTGGCAGTCGAAAAAGGTTTGCTGAGCGTGATCCCCAAAAAATATTTGCACGATGCCCACCATTGGCTGATTTTACATGGCCGTTACACCTGCATCGCTCGCAAACCACGCTGTAAATCGTGTATAATTAGCGACTTGTGCGAATACCCGGATAAGAACCTAGACTAATGTTTATAAATAGCGAAGCCGACCTCCTGCGCCAACAATACTGTGATGCTTGGCGCTTATACGAAGGAGGTGAACCCTTAACACCGTTGCAAGAACAACTGTGTGCGATCATCCGTGAACATCCTGAATATCAGGCTGAGTTAGCTGCGGATGATAAAGCACGCGCGCGCACTTATCATCCCGAGCTAGGTGAAACCAATCCCTTTTTGCATTTCGGATTGCATGTCGCAATCCGCGAGCAGATCAGTTTGGATAATCCTCAAGGGGTGAAACAAGTGTTTACGGATCTGTGCCAGCAAACAACTGATCCGCACGAAGCGGAGCATGAGATGATGTTAACGTTGGCCGAATCCATGCATCAAGTTTTGCAATCGGGCACTGCGCCTGATATGGCAGAATATGTGAGGACTTTGCAGAGTTTGATTAATCCTAAAAAGCGTATTTAACTGCAGATTTTAGCGTTAAGGCAGTTCTTGCGAACTTATTAAATGATCAGCGATTAAGTTTTCAAAATCAACTTTTGACATACGTACGGCTAACAGCCACTGACCACTGTCATCAATATGTTCTTTTAACACCGCATCCATTTCATAAAGTTGCGCTCGCAATTTAGCATCTTGTGGGCCTAAACATAAAGTACGGTAGATCGGATCACCATAAAGATGTTCACCTATGGCTTTAATCAATTCGGCAGATCCCTCACCCGTCAGCGCAGAGACCCACACCTTGGCAGGTTTACCCTCGGCATCATATTCGATGCGCGGTTTACAATTTTCAACGCAATCAATTTTGTTATACACCTTGAGTTGCGGAACGTGTTCCGCTTCAATTTCTGTTAATACACTGTTAACTTGCTCGATGTTGTCGCGTCGTCGCGGATCAGATAAGTCGATGACATGACACAGCAAGTTGGCATCACGCGTTTCTTCGAGTGTAGCACGAAACGCTTCCACCAAATCATGCGGCAAGTGACGGATGAAACCCACGGTGTCAGCGACCACAGCGTTACCCGCGCCTGGCAAATGAATGCGTCTAATGGTTGGGTCCAGTGTCGCAAACATTTGATCCGCAATATAGGCATCTGAACCCGTTAACCGATTAAATAAACAAGATTTGCCAGCATTGGTGTAACCCACTAGCGACACCGTCGGCACTGCCACGCGTTGGCGTGCACGGCGACTCTGGCCGCGTTGATGCCGCACTTTAGCTAAACGTTTATGAATGGTTTTGATCCGACCACGCAGTAAGCGTCTGTCAGTTTCCAACTGCGTTTCACCCGGACCGCGTAAACCAATACCCCCTTTTTGCCTCTCTAAGTGAGTCCAGCCTCGGACTAAGCGAGTCGACAAATGTTGCAACTGGGCTAATTCAACTTGCAATTTACCCTCAGCGGTACGCGCGCGCTGCGCAAAAATATCTAAAATCAAACCGGTGCGATCTAACACGCGACATTGAATTGCTGTTTCAATATTTTTTTCTTGTGAAGGTGCGAGTTGATGATTAAAGATCACGAGTTCAGCTTGAGTTGAAGCAACAACTTGTTGCAGCTGCTCTACCTTACCACGTCCAATAAATGTTTTCGGATCGGGAACTTGTCTACTACCCGTAATGACTTCCACTGGCTCAATGCCTGTGGATGACACTAATTGCTGGAATTCAGACAGATCTTCGCGCGATGTTCTCTCAGCCATATCCATATGGACTAAGATGACAATGAGTGCGTGTGCTTGATGCGTTACCAAATTATCAGCCCCGCATACAATACGTTAACGCGTTTAATCACCATTCTCCTGAGGTGTAACAACCACATTCTCGGCTGGAACAATTGTTGAAATCGCATGCTTATAAACCATTTGAGTAATCGTACTTTTCAACATTACTACAAATGGATCATACCCATCAACAATACCTTGTAATTTTATTCCATTCACCAAATACACTGAGACCTGTACGTTAGCCTCACGTAACGCATCCAAGAAAGGATCTTGTATCTGCTGCCCTTTTGACATAATTAACTCCTTAGTTCTTATCACTCTACTTGTTTTCAATTTAAGCATAGACTATAAAATAGTTTTTTTCCATAAATACGCCTAACTCATTGTATATAATGGTTTTATTTTAAATGCTGGTCGTTATCAAGTTGAAATTTGTGTATAAATGAGCTATACATATAGTAGGCGCTCTGCTGAGCGAGGTTAACTGAACCGAATGCAACAAAGCAGGCGATTAAGTGATGGCGTGGTGTGACTCGCTAAAATTTGTTTCTTTAGAGTGAGCCTAAAGCGTCACCGTAATCACCAATATAGTCAGAAAGAGGGCTCATGTTAATGTCGTTTGGCGAGCGTCCTTTTAGTGCCTAACTTAACTCACTGACTATTTTCTCGAGAGCCGTTTGATCAGGTTCAGTCAATGAAATGGCATTTTTCCATCGACGACACCACGTTAATTGACGTTTGGAAAATTGACGAGTCGCAATTAAGATCGCTTGGCGTAATGCATTGTTATCTTGATTGTCCGAGGCAAGAGTTTCCCAAATTTGGCGATAGCCAACCATGCGAAGCGAAGGTAGACCCAGGTGTAGATCTTCACGAGAAAATAAAGTTTGAACTTCTTCAATAAAACCGTGCGCCAACATATTATCTAAACGTGCCTCAATCCGTTGATGCAATAGCTCACGTGACTCGGGGGCAAGAATAGTGTTAATCCATTTATAGGGTAATAAGGTGTGGGGTTCTCGCAGTAATTCGCTAAGGGGCTTTCCGGTTGATTGATACACCTCTAAGGCGCGAGAAATACGTTGGGGATCATTTGGGTGAACGCGGGCAGCAGTTTCCGGATCGCATTCTTGTAAACGTTTATGTAACACAGCACTACCATATTGTTGTAGATCATCAGCTAAGTGTTGACGAATGTTTGGATCAGCAGAAGGCAACGGTGCTAAACCATTTTGTAAGGCATGGAAATAGAGCATAGTGCCGCCGACCAAAAT
>SDBT01020631.1_pt1 | contig 10302 bp, 20 predicted proteins | sample 2277101 | NCBI WGS metagenome assembly SDBT01 (sample SAMN10404973, study PRJNA504765) | marine sediment metagenome | isolation source: marine sediment core GS10_PC15, 103 cmbsf | place: Arctic Ocean: Southern Knipovich Ridge | collected 2010
AAATTGTAGAGATTATCAGAATGAGAATGATATGTGAATCTGGAATATTAGATAACGAAACCACAAAAAAGGAATTGAAATGAAACACACCATAATATTCAAACACAAAGACTATTACGCAAGCTTCCCTCTGTTGCAGCACATGGACGGCAAGCTGATTATTGGCTATTTCAAAGCACCTATGGTAGACCACACGGGCATCTTTGAATGGAAAGTTGAGGAATCATCTGATGAAGGTAAAACGTGGAGGTATGTCAAAGACACCCCATACGACTGGCCAGCAGTATCATCAAGAGAAAGGTCTGACAGATTCACAACCACGTTGCCAGACGGCAGGGAGATGGCCACCGGCTCCTTTGGGTTCAAGCTCAGGCCCCCGTTGCTGCCAAACGATCCGGAAAAGATACGAAAAAGCAACTGCCTTTTCCTGCGTATCTCATCAGACGGCTGGAAAACGATGGATGGGAGGGCATGGGAGATCCCTAATGTGGATGTTGTCTTGACATTCCCCAGGCATTTGAAGGTGGCTAATCTGGTGCTGGTTCCCGTATATGTCATTCTGAAAAATAAGTTTAGCAGATGCCTTGTATGGAAATCCCTGGACTATGGAGAAAATTGGCGGCTTATTAACATGTTTCCCTTAGAGGTGAACAGCAACGAGATGTCTTTCATATCGACAGAGAATGGCATACTCGCTCACATACGCAGCGACACTAATCCGTATATCATGGAAAGCTGGTCGGAAGATAATGGAAAGACATGGACTTACCCGACAAACATTTACGGGCGCAGATACCACAAGGATGATAGAGGTAGCAATGTGGCAGGCGGGCCTACGCATCTGATGAGGCTGAAAGACGGTAGAATCCTGTGTTCATATGGATATCGTTTCGGCAAGATGGGTATCAGGGCCATTGTATCAGAGGATGAGGGTAGCACGTGGGGGCCGCCGATTATTCTAAGGGAGGACGGTGGGTATCGAAGTGGCTTGCATAGAAGCCGGTTCTGGCAAAAGAAAGTTCATCCTGGGATGGATTTGGGATATCCAGTGAGCGTTCAGACTGCTAATGGTGAAATTCTTACCGCTTATTATTTTACCGGCGCAGATAAAATAACGCATGTGGCTATGACTAGGTGGAAGGTTAAATGATTAAACCTTGTTATCAGGGTAGGTGAATATGAATGAAGCAAAGAAGTTTTTACTAAATAAAGGTTACAGCAATTTTGTGATTACTCATCCATCTATTGTTGATCCAAAAAAATGGGTATATGTGTCGGATGCAATGATGGAGTTTCGGCGCAATCTAACCAGCCGCCCCAGCCAACCGGAGAAAAATGATTAAACCTTATTATCAAGAAAAAGATATAGCTATTTATTGTGGCAATTGCCTTGAAGTTATACTTGGACTTGAACCGGTGGATGGTTTAGTTACTGACCCACCTTTTGCTTACGCAGGGGGATTATCAACTGGTACAAGCTCTGTTGTATCAGATCAATTTTTTAAATTCTGGTGGCGTGGGGTATGTGAACATCTGACTAAAATATTAAAGCGGGATGCCAGTGGGTTCATATGGTGTGATTGGAAAACAGCCAAGTCGATCGCTGAAGGTTTTGAGCCAAAAGAACAAACCTATGATTATTTTCGTATATCACAAATGCTTTATCACTACCGAGAAATGCCAGGGCAAGGGCAACCCTTCCGATCCTCAGTTGATATGATAGCTTATTTGAGAGGCCCTAAGCATAAAGATCCGCCAATTGCTAATACCACGCATAACTTTATCTCGAGCTATTGGTATTACGGAAAACATCCTAACCATCCAGCAGAGAAATCACCTAAAATAGCTGCAAAGTTAATCAAATGGTGTTCAAAAGAGGCTGATACAATTCTTGATCCCTTCATGGGTTCAGGCACTACGTTAGTAGCAGCTAAACAACTCAACCGTAAGGCGATAGGCATAGAAATAGAAGAAAGATGGTGCGAAGGAGCAGCAAAAAGATTAGCACAAGATCCATTGAATTTTCAGGGTGAAAATGAAAAATTATCCAGCCAATAAAGCCTGGAGACTAACCCATCCAGACCACCGCTCAAAACAGCGCAAGAGATATTACAAGCAGTTTCAGCAAGACGGTCAATATAGAAGATGGTCAACAGAGGACGCCGATTTCATCCTCACATCCCATCTCTGCGACAGATCACTCCATAAGCTGCTGGGCCGTAGCGTCCAGGCCATACAGGTCAAGAGATGCAAACTGCTGAGGGCATGGGTAAAAAATAGGGGTTGACATTCTGTAAAAAAATAAATAGATTGAAATGCAGGAAGGGAGAGTGCCTGTTCGGTGACGGCAGGCGGGGATTTGCCTCCTTTTAACCCTTGGTTGGTCTCCCTTCCTATCTTAACTGAATATAAATCAAGGAGATATCATGAATATTTCAAAACTCATACTCCCAAAACGAGTTGAGAACTATGCCTATAAGATGGGCAAGGATTGTGCTTTAAATGGTGCTAATACTAAAAATTGCCATTTTTCTATCTTTTCATCTCCACAAAATACCAAAGCATGGGAACGGGGTAAAAGAGCCTGTGAGCATGCAGTATAGCATTTTAACTTGGCTCCTCACAGCAGGCGCAATAACCGGTGTAATCTTAAACATCAAAAAGCGGAGGGAGTGCTTTTATATCTGGGCCTGCACGAACGCGGCTTGGGCGGTCATTGACTTCGCAGAAGGCATCCCTGCGCAGGGATTTCTATTTACTGTCTATTTCTGCTTGGCTGTGTGGGGTATATGGGAATGGAGAGGGAAGAGATAGGAGATATCATGATTTTAGCTTTATTAGGTGGCGGTGATTGGGCAGATGCATCAGTATGTCATCTTGTTATCCCTGATGGTATGGACTTGGATAAAGAAAAGGAAGCGTGGTGGAAATGGTATAATGAGCAGTATATACCAAAGTATCAAATTCCTCATGAGATAGAATACATATCATTTGAACAACAGCTTATCAATAACGGTGCAAGGCTCACTACTGAAGATGAAGTATTAGAATATTGGGATGAATAAGGAGGGATTATTATGATACAATTTATCAAAAGAATTTTAGACAAAAACAATAAAGAAAAAAAAGATAAAGAAGAAAATGAGATGTGGTCAAAAAAATGGAAAGAAGATATGGAGAAAGAAGCGGCATTTATAGTTTCTAAAAAAGATTATCGCTGGAATGATTTTGTAACTTTATTGAAAATGGACTATGAGGGATTGCCGCCTGAAGAAAAAGTAGAGCAAAAATATAAGGCTATGGCTTTTCATAAAAAAATAACAGAAGTAAGGATTTGCCCGGTATGCGGGGAAGATTTAAAATGTAGAGAATGGGTTCCTTGTGGGTCTACGTATTATTGTTCATCTTCAAAATGCGATTTTAGTACGCCAGGGAGGCAAAATGACAAAATTTATCGCAGAACTGGGAAGTAACCACAACGGCAGCCTTGACCGCTGCTATAAGCTCATAACCACAGCCAAAGACATCGGTTGCTGGGCAGTAAAATTCCAGTTATTTGATGAAAATCTCTACGCTCCGCAGTATATAAAGCAACGGGAGCGGCTGCGAAAGTGGCAACTGCCTTTAGATTACATACCCAAAATTGCCGAGTATTGCAAGGAGAAAGATATCAAGTTCGGCTGCAGCGTCTTTTATTTTGAGGCCGTGGAGATCCTTAAGCCCTATGTGGACTTCTTTAAGATAGGGAGCTATGAGATGCTTTACATAGACTTAATTAAAACAGTTATCCAAGCTGGCAAACCATGGATGATTTCCGCGGGCATGTCATTGAACTATCCCGGAACCATTATAGCTATTCAATTGATGGGAGCAAATATGATGAACTCCCCTTGCACAATATTTCATTGCAATAGCAACTATCCGGCTTTACCAGAAGGTTGCGAATTAAAAGATATCCAAGAGTTATCTTCCCTTTTTGAATTTTCAAAAACTCCCATAGGCTGGAGTGACCACACCCGCCACCCAGGCGTTATCTACGCAGCCATAGCGCAAGGGGCCGAGGTCGTCGAGTTTCACATGGACTTAGAGGATGAACAAGGCTGGGAGTATGAACACGGGCATGTATGGCTACCCAGTGAAATAAAGGAAGTTATCGGCAACGTAAGGATAGGGGAGGCAGCAAGCCAGCCAAACGAGCAAAAACTTGAGCATTTGCGGCAACAGCGGACGGATGTGGATGGGATGAGACCGATGAGGGAGGTTAGGAAATGAACTGCAATTACTGTGAAACAAAGGAAATGGCTGAAGTAGTCAATGTCGAACTAAAAGACGGAACAGGATTTAAACTTTATTGGTGTAGCTATTGTGGTAGTCTATTTTTGAAAACGAGAACAAGTGGAAATTGCCTACGTCTTACAGGTTGATGGAAGCATCAAAAGCAACGAATTTTGAAAGCCATAAAAAAGCGGAGGAGGGGGGAGGTAATGAATGTTAAAATCGACCAATATGGATTTATTTACATTCAGCGTGGCATCATGTGGAGGCCACAAATATGCAGAGATACACCGCGTGCGCAAGTGGAATGCAGAGATACTTGCCCTTTGTTTCATGAAAACAGTTTAGAAAAAAATAAAGTTAATTTCACATGTGGTGGTTATGCTACTGTTATGCATGATGTGATTGAGGATGAACGAATGAGGCGAAAAGACAAGGAGGCTTAACGCAATGAAAACCGAAATAAATGACAAAGAGGCAATAGGCAAAAAGGTGAATGGTTTTTTATATTCAGCGGTGGCTCACCAAATGATACTATCCTTCCAAGACAATACTTTTACCACATTTGGCATTGAAACAGGATATGACCCAGGGGATGGTGAAATAGTGAATGAACCCCTTGAATGGTTTGATTTTGGACATGAACGCCTTATTGCTTCTGGCATTATCTCGGAAAAAGAATGGGAATCCATGTGGGATAAAGAGGTGCGAACAGAGCGGGAAAAACGTGAGATGACAGAACAAAAGCATTATCTATACCTTAAATCGAAATACGGTAAGAAGTGATAAAATGAACTGGATAAAAGCTATATTATTGCAGACTAAAGCGGAGCAGCAACTTGCTAAGATTATTGGTAAAGATCCAGAGAGAAAGACGCAAGAATTGTTTGAGAAAATCACGCAATATGTAATGTTCAATGGATATGATAAATTCATTGAACTATTAAATGAAGGAATACCAAAAGACAATGACTGACTTTTTCAGAGACAAGGAAATATTAATCACCGGAGGCACAGGCAGCTTATCCACAGCGCTAACAAGGCTACTCCTAAACAAGCATCATACTAAAGGCATACGTCTCTTCTCCCGCAGCGAATACGCGCAGTGGCAGGTAAGGCAAGAGATAGAATCCTGGAACCTGCTCGGCAACGTATCTTTCTTGATAGGAGACGTCCGGGACGTGAAGCGCCTGAAGCTTGCAATGGACGGCGCAGACATAGTTATACATGCCGCGGCCATGAAGCAAGTTCCGATGTGTGAAGAAAATCCCGTAGAGGCCATAAAGACAAACATAGGCGGTGCCCTCAATGTGGTCGAGGCTGCTCTTGCCTGCCCGAGCGTAGATAAGGTGATGGGTATAAGTTCGGATAAGGCGGTTCAACCTCTCAATTTGTATGGCATAACTAAAGCTTCTGCAGAAAAGCTTTTTATCCAAGGAAATGTGTACTCTAAGGGAAAGGAAAGAAGGCCCCGCTTCTCAATATGTCGGTACGGGAATGTGGTAGGCTCTAGGGGGTCCATTATTCCACTATTTAGAAAGCAGGCCAAGGAGACAGGGATTATCACTGTTACTCATGAGGACATGTCCCGTTTCTGGGTAACGCTCCCCAAAGTGGCAGAGTTTGTGTTGCGTAGCGTTAAGGAAATGCAGGGCTGTGAAATATTCGTGCCGAGGATGCCGAGCGCAAAAGTGATCGACATAGCCAGGATGATCATGATGGAGACGGATAAGCCTTGCGACATTGAGACAGTGGGAGTCAGGCCGGGTGAGAAAATGCACGAGATGCTTATTACAAAAGAGGAGAGTAAAAACACTTGTTGCCTTGCGGATAGATTTATAATTTGTCCAGCCAAATGGGATAAACTTAAAACATCTGTAATTGAGTTTGTCTACAGTAGCGACGGCAACGATTGGTGGTTATCCGAGGAAGAGTTAAAGGAGATGATAGGATGAAAATATTTGGATTTGTCGAAAATAACAGTGTAGTTTTCGGACATGGAGACAGTAGAGATGTAATGGCATTAGCTTCCGATGTATTTTTCAAGAGCAAGAAATCGGCAGAAGAATATGTTGAAGAAGATGAAAAAAAACCTTGCGCTGGACAAGTTATTAACGGAAGGTGGGTTGATGGGAAGGAGTACCTTACGGTGGCAATGATAAAAGAGTTTGAACTAATTGAATAGTTTTTCAAAGCATTACAGGGGGTAACATGAGTGACGTAACAAACGTAATCCTTTCTTTTAGTATCAACGAAAATGAAGTAACGGAAGGCCAGTACGGCAATATGGTAAAAATTAATGAATGGCTTGACAATCATGGTTATGGTGTTTTCGGGAGCGACGCTGATGAAGTGACGGGCGGTAACAAGCATTTAGAAACACCCTTGTATGTGGCGGCATTTAACTATTTCGACATTCGTGAATTTGCTGCCTTTGTTGAATTTTTAAACTGGAATGAGCCGGAAAATGTTCAACTTCTCATACAAGAGCAGAATGAAAATAAATTCATGTTTTTAATTGATGGGATAAAGAGGCAAGGAATGACCAATAATGATCTAAAAAAGATTTCTAAAGCGGTACGCCAAGCATCAAAAAAAATGAAAGAGATGGAAACATCCATTATACAAGCGGCAGCGGCTTTAGGAAAAGCATGGCAAAAATACTGGGATTCGCTACCCGATAACGTCAAAAAGGATATCATGAAAGAAGAAAAAGAACAGGAGGGTTAAAAGTAATGACTACTAAAATCTTAAACGGAGACGAACTTGTCTATAACAAAACAACGGAAAAAGCATATGATAGTGTAAGATTGGAAAAAGATGATATGATCTACTTAGAATGTCCTTTTCACGGCATTTTGCAGGGACATAAACTTTTGCGATTCAAAGTCTTTTTCGGAGATACCGTGGATCTGATGCCCCTGCCCTGCCCTCAATGCATAGAGAAGGCCAGAGAGGAAGGACGCAAGGAAATGGAAAGAGAGCCATGGAAAAGGATAATTGAATTGGCTAAATCTAAAATAAAGGAGTAACTATGACTAAACTTTATGAGACATCACGTTTTTATCTGCGCCCGTTCACACGGGAAGACGCCGAGGGCAATTATAGGAATTGGTGGACGGATCAAATCGTCACGCGGTTTAACTCGCACGGCCTTTTCCCGATGAACAGTGCAGAGCTGGAGGAGTTTTTAACCTCGCTTGAATCTACCAGCAAGCTTGTGTGGGCTATCATTGTTAAAGCCGAACAGAAGCTTACAAAGGATGATTGTATCGAAGGGGACAAATACCAAAACGGAGATATCCATATTGGCAATATCTCACTTGATCGTATTGACTGGATAAATAGAACTGCTGAATTTTCCGTTGTCATAGGTGAACGTGACTATTGGGGCCAAGGTTACACGACCGAGGCGGCCAAGTTTCTGTTTGAGCATGGGTTCAATAAATTGAATCTCGGCAGAATTTGGACAGGTACGGCGGCCAGCAACGTGGGTATGAGACGGGTAGCTGAAAAATCAGGGATGCACGAAGAAGGTCGCTTCAAATCCGCCGTCTTTCTGGAAGGCGAGTATGTCGATGTTGTGGAATATGGCTTGCTGAGGGAGGAGTGGAACCAGAAAAGAAAGGGGTAAATAATGGATACGACTGAAAAATACATAAGGATGTGTGAGAAGGCGGAGGAGATACAAGGATCGTGGAAGCCTGAAGCTGGTGATTTCTTTGTAAGAGAAAAGGAATACTATCGTTTCGATCCGTTTGTCGTTGACTTCCACCGGGAGATATTAACTGCTGAGTGGTTTGATGAAGATCAAAAGTTTATCTGGCTTCCACGTCAAGACCAGTTGCAAGAAATATTAGGTATACTATGGGATGAATACGAATATTATATCAGAAAATTGCTTGATTTTATTCTTGATTTATCATTTACAAAAATGACAATGGAGCAACTCTGGCTTACCTTTGTAATGCACGAGAAATATGGCAAGGTTTGGGACGATAAAAAAGGAGAATGGACAACGCCCAGCAATGAAAAAATATCCTGAATCAAGGCTGCAAAGACTTCTAATCCCGCTTTTCACCTTTGTCTGGTGGGATAGGCTATGGTTTGAATATACTTATGATCCTGGCCTGTATAGAGCCTATGTCTACAAGGTAAAGGGATGGCGGACGGCTATCATTGACCGATTGGGGCAGAGGATGACAGTTACGTTTTTATTTGGGAGGTACTAAAATGGCAGATGAAAAGTTTCCTAAAATTTATAGTGACCTTGATAATAAATACTATTTAATTCAATGTAAAGAAAATGAATCTTATCTCACGCTACAAAGACGCTATGTCCACAACGCAAGTGGTGCCCCCTTATCTGAGCAAGAAAGAATGATAATTGCGCTTTGCGATAGGATAGAGGGGACTGTTTAGATGACTTGCACGTTTTTATTGGGTAGAAGTAAAGGCAAATGAAACAAAACAAGACAGAAGAAATAATGACTTTAATCAAGAAATATGAGAAGGATTTAGAAGATGCGATACACGATAGAGATCGGTTCCATCTTGAAGAGGCAGAAGGAGCGATAGACGTTTTACAACTAGTGATAAATGATTTGCAGAACCTTATAGGAGTAAAGGCATAATGAAGCAAAACAAGACTCTCAAAAATAACCTCACCGCCCTCCAGACCATCAACCCTGTCATATCCCAATGGCTGCAGAAGCAAGAAGACGTTGACTGGGTGCAAGAAATCCAGAGCGCCAACGGAGCAAAGAACCTGCTCATCACTTCTGGTAGCAAGAGGGAAAATGCCTTCGACATGACCGACCCGATGAAAGAGGCACGCAAGGCAGCCAAGGAGATCCAGCTATTCAAGGAGAACGTGACAATCCTCATAGGCTTCGGTCTGGGCTATATTGTCAAGGCCATGCTCGCAAGGGCAGAGAAGGGACATCGCATACTGGTTGTCGAGCCAGTCGGGCATATGATCCGCCTGGCCTTCGGCAACTTTAACTTTTCCAAAGCGCTTCTGAATGGCAGCCTGCTCATAATAGCTCCCGGGGCGGATGAAATATCATTTGCCTTGGGGTTTCTGGATTCGCAGTTCGTGATCTCAGACTGGGCGCTTACTGTCAACAAGTATATTAATTGGAGACAAGAAGATTATGCAAAACTGATGAAGCACACAAATGACATATTGGGGCAGCTACTGTGCAACGTTGGGACTGTGGCTGGGCCTGCTGGGGCTAAGATAGCCGCGAATGATATACAGTGCATGCCATGGGTGCTTAGACATAGGGGTGTGGTGGAACTCAAGGACTTGTACAAAGACAAGCCCGCTATTTTGGTTTCGACAGGGCCGTCGCTTGCGAAAAATATACATCATCTGATAGGGCTTGAGGATAGGGCGGTGATTATCGCTGTGGGCCAAGCCCTGCGTGTGCTTCTTGGTTACGGAATTCGCCCAGATTTTATCTGCACGGTAGATTTCGGAAAAATTAATTTCGAGCATTTCAAAGGGCTATTACATGAGACCGTCCCTTTGGTGACAATTAATCGTGCGTATTCCGATCTATTAAAGAAGTACCAGGGGCCTAAAATAATAGTCGGAACTCCTGTCCCAGGGGCAGAAAAAACAGCGGCTGGTATACTCACAGAGAAGGGATTCCTCGAGTCTGGTGGATCTGTTGCTCACTTGGTTCTAAGTTTTAGTATGATGGCACTGGGTTGTAATCCACTAATCATGATCGGCCAGGATCTTGCCTTGAGTGATGGAAGTCATTTTGGCCAGGCGGATGCGGGGGGTAAAATAAACGTCACGCCCGATGGAGTAATTAAGTGGGAAGTGACAGATCCTGGAAGTTCATTGCATGGAAGGGATGACCTTAGTATGGGGCAGGGGGTTTTTGTTGATGGGTATTTTTCTAAGCCGGTCCTTACTAATATAGGTCTGGCCAGTTTTTTGACATCTTTTGAAGGTATGATAGATCGATATTTAAAAGAAAGTTAAAAATCTCTTGACATTATCCATAAAAA
>SDBT01020632.1_pt1 | contig 10301 bp, 8 predicted proteins | sample 2277101 | NCBI WGS metagenome assembly SDBT01 (sample SAMN10404973, study PRJNA504765) | marine sediment metagenome | isolation source: marine sediment core GS10_PC15, 103 cmbsf | place: Arctic Ocean: Southern Knipovich Ridge | collected 2010
ATGGTCGAATTTGACGTTGAACTTGTACGGTTCGGAAGGCACTGGGAATCTGCTATCTGAAATAGCGTCGTTAAACGTGCCGGATCGTCCCGGCCGAATAGAACCCCGCGTGCTCAAACGTCGCCGCCATCGCTATCCACTAATGCGCGAGCCTCGCCACACACTCAAGAAACGCCTCCAAGACGCAACTCAATACGACAACACGACTTAACGATCAACAGTGCCATTCGGGACAGTCACCCTTTCTTCCCCCGTTTCTTCCCGTTTCTTAGGCCGTATCGGCAGCAACCATAGGGCAACTCGCAAGGCTGGGACAACCTGTGCCGGGGCGTCAACCCGTGCCCCAAGAGGATTGCGTCGGTCGTTCGGGGAAGGGATAATGCCTCCATAGCCAAACGATGGATTTACGACGGAGCAAGCAAGGAGAAACATCCCGATGACCACTTACTATGCTCAGGGTTCGCCCGCAACGGATCTGACCGACGCCGACCTGAAGGCCGCGTTGGTCGGGGCGTTCGAGCGGCTCGGTCCTCGCAGCCGCGTGCTGGCGCTGCCGCCCGACTTCACGCGGTTCTATAGCATGGCCGGCCCGCTGACCTGCATGACATACGATTACTTCGGCGAGAATCTCGTCGACGTGATGCCCGCCCTGGGCACCCATGTACCCATGACGGGCGAACAACTCGATCGGATGTTTCCCGGCCTGCCCCATACGCTGATCCGCGAGCACGATTGGCGCAACGACGTGGTGACCATCGGCGAGGTCCCGGCCGAGTTCGTCACCGAAGTGACCGAAGGCATCTGCACGAAACCATGCCCCGTGCAACTCAACCGGCTGGTCTGGCAGGGCGGGCACGACCTGATTCTCTCGATCGGGCAGGTCGTTCCGCACGAGGTCATCGGCATGGCCAACTACAACAAGAACGTATTCATCGGCACGGGCGGGGCGGTGGGGATCAACGAAAGCCACTTCATCGGGGCCGCCTACGGCATGGAACGGATGATGGGCCGGGCCGATACGCCCCTGCGGCGGATCCTCAACTACGCCCAGGACAACTTCTGCGGGCATCTGCCGCTGGTCTACGTACTCACCGTGATCGGCCCTCGCGACGACGGCAGCCTGGCCGTCCGCGGTCTGTTCATCGGCGACGACGTCGACTGCTTCGAGCAAGCGGCCGAACTCTCGGTGAAGGTGAACTTCACGATACTCGACGAGGAGCCGCAAACCGTTGTCGTCCATCTCGACCCGGAAGAATTTCACAGCACTTGGCTGGGGAACAAGGCGATCTACCGCACCCGGATGGCGATTGCCGACGGCGGCGAACTGATCGTGCTCGCGCCGGGGGTGAGCACGTTCGGCGAAGATCCGGAAATCGACAAGCTAATCCGCAAGTACGGCTACCGCACCACGCCCGAGGTGATGCGATTCGTCGAGGAAACCGACGACCTGCCGGGCAACCTCTCGGCGGCGGCTCACCTGATCCACGGTTCGTCCGAGGGTCGCTTCCGGATCACGTATTGCCCGGGCGGACTCAGCCGCGAGGAGATCGAAGGCGTCGGCTATCAATACGCCGATCTGGCCGAGATGCGGGCGAAGTACGACCCCGAGAAGCTCAACGACGGCTGGAACGAGATGCCCGACGGGCAGCGGATCTTCTACATCAGCAACCCGGCCCTAGGGCTATGGGCCCATCGCGGGCGATTGGGACAGTAAGGAACTTTCCTCCCGCAAAAGCCCCCAGATTGCATCCGGGGGTTCCCCTCGATACAATCGAAGAGCTTTTCGATCTCACAGAAAACCGTCTTACCCCAAGGAGTTTCGCTATGAAACGCCTGCTACTTGTTGCCGTTGCCCTGCTGATGCTCAATCTGCCGCTGTTGGCTGCCGAGCCGGAAGTGGTCTTCGAGGACACCTTCGACGGCAAACCGGCTGCGGGCTGGATCTGGCTCCGCGAGAACTCGGACGCCTGGCGGATCAAGGACGACGCCTTGGAAATCCGCGTCGAGCCGGGCGTGGCCCACAACGTCAAGAATGCGCTGGTGCGGCCGGCCCCCGATCGCGGCCAGGGCAAGTACGCGATCGAGGTGACCGTCACCAGTCATACCGTGCCGACCCAGCAATTCGAACAAGCCGGCATTACTTGGTACAGCAACGACAAACCCGTCTTCAAGCTGGTCAAAGAATTGGTCCACGGCAAGCTGCTGATCATCCCGGGCGGCAAGCCGATGGCAGCCAAGTCGGTCCAGCTTAGGTTGATCGTCACCGCCGACAGTTGGACGGCCCAATATCGCCCCGAGTCCAAGGGCGAGTTCCAAACCGCCGCCACCGGCAAGCTGCCCGCGCCGGGCAAGGACCAGGTCAGCATTCAATGCTACAACGGCCCGCCGGACGCCGAGCACTGGATTCGTTTCGATGATTTTCGCATCTTGAAACTGGCCGAGTAGCAAGACCACGCTACTGCAATACGTTGATCAGGCAATGGATCCCGCCGTACAACTCGTCGGCGGTGGTCTCGACGTGAACGATCGTGTAACCGAGCGATTCGAGCTTCTCGGTGTTCTTGCGGACCAGTTCCCGATCGCGGTCGGTTTGAGCGTTGCGGAAGACCGGCATCAGGATCGTCCGCTTGCCGGTCCGGTCGTCGACGTATGGCACGGCGTTGACGTAGTGCTGGTAGTGGAGCACGTTGTCCACCGTCGTTTCGATATCGACCAGCGTGTACCCCAGCTTCGACAGCGTCTGCCTCAACTCGTCGAGGAACGTTTCGACGTGCCGGACGCGAGCGGCGTCGGGTTCCAGCCGGGGACGCTGGCCGACGATTCGAGCCACGGCAGCCACCCGATCGTGCAGCGGCATCATCGCCTGGTCGAGGTGATACATCCGCTCCGGCTGCGGCCGGCTTCCGCCGACGATCACGACCCGATCGGCACCGAGCACCTCCTCGAACATTGCGGCGATCATGTGGTCGGACAACTCCTCGCCTCGAAGCGTTCGCCAGGCGATCCGCGAGACGCGAATCGAATCGGCTCCGCAGAAGACGATCCGGCGGCCCAACACATCGTCGACCAGCACGTTTCCGCCCTTGAAAGCCAGCGGGAGGCGGCGAACCTTGACGTCCTCGCTATCCAATCGGTCGAGGTAGAGATTGTCGCTGAGAACCTTGCGATCGGTGCGGTCTTCGGCGGAACTGAAACACTTGTGGGCACATGAAACCAGCAGGAGCGTCCGCCCGTCGGGTGCGACGGCCGCCTCGAACAGGTCTTGTGCCCAGAGCGTGCCGAACTGGCTTCCCACGTCGTAGTCGCCCGTGTCTACCGGAACCAGATCATCCTCGTCCGGCAGCAACAAATAGAGCCGCATGCCCGTGCGACGCTGCGGATCGTAGACGACCGGGTGGACCCGCTGCCGATAAGGACTGCCTTGGAGCCAACGGGCGACGTCTTTGTGACGCTGACGCGGCACGAGCAAATCGACCTCGGTATACTCGGGCAGACGCGAGAGGATTTGCTCCTGGTACTCGGTCGAGAGGTCGCCGTCGCCGACCGAAAGCACGGCGTGTTTCAGCCGGCGGCGGTATTCGGGTACGATGTGAACCCGGGCGCCGCGGGGGCCGCGGACGTCCTGCAATTCCATTGTGGGTGTGCCGGTTCGAGTCGGCGCGGCACGGCCGGAAACCCACGGCAAGGCCCACGCCAACAGGCAACCGGTCGCAGCCAATGCCACCGCCAGCGCCACGATCCTGCCCGCCCGACGCGATGCCGGCGCCGCGGCTGTTGGGGATGACTGTCCGTTGCGGATTGGCCGTTTTCGGGCCATCGGTAGCTCTCTCGTCGGGTGAAGCGAGAATCTTCCAAGATCCTTCAGTTAGTTATCGCCGCGCCGGGCCCGTTTGCAAACCAGTAATCTTCCCTATGAAATGCCTATAAACTGTAGGTAGGTTGCATGCCGACGTAGTACCTATGGAGTGATACTGCCCTACGAGAACCGGCGCGACGGTGCCCGGCAAACGCAATTCTCGCGATTGTGCGTACGGGTTGTACGGAACGCGACGGTCTTGACGGTTCCGCCGCATCACCTTCCCAGCCGGAGAGCCCCATGGCCAAACTCGCTACCGACGTGCCAGACGTCCGAGACGACACAAGGAGGCCTTTCCAACGCATCTCGCAGTTGGAAGGCGAAAACCGCAAGCTCCGTAGCGAGGCTCGATATCAGGAAGAGATCGGCCGGGCTCTGAAGGAGCGGATGAAGGAACTCAACTGCCTCTACGGGATCATCCAGTTAGTCGAACTGCACGGCAGCAACCTGGAACCGATGATGCAGGGGATCGCCGATCTGCTTCCGCCCTCGTGGCAATATCCGGCCGTCTGCTGTGCGCGGCTCTTGATAGACGACACGGAGTACACCACGCCCGGCTTCGTCGAATCGGCCTGGAAGCAGTCGGCCCCGATTGTCGTCTCTCGCGAAACCGTCGGGATCGTCGAAGTCTATTACACGCAGCAGAAGCCGGAGAGCCACGAGGGCCCGTTTCTGCGCGAGGAACGAGCCTTGATCGACGCCTTGGCAGAACGGGTGGGAAAGACGGTGGAGCGGATCGAGACCAAGCGAAGACTGCACGAGGCGCTCAAACAATTGCAGGTGGAGCGAACCGCCTTGAAGCAGGCCAACGCAGCCCTGCACGGTGTTCTGGACAGGATCGAGGACGAAAAGAAGGCCGTGCAGGAATCGATCATGGCCAACGTCGACAACGTGCTGATGCCCGTGCTCTACGAGCTGGAAACGGAAGTACGGCCGGCCCAACAACGGTACGTTACGGTGCTGAAAGAGAACCTCAAGGACATTGTCTCGCCGTTCGTCGACAAGTTGGCCAAGGCCTTCAACAAGCTCACGGCGGTGGAAATCAACATCTGCAACATGATCCGTAGCGGCCACACCAGCAAGGAGATCGCGCAGATCAGACACGTCTCGCCGGCTACCGTCGCCAGGCAGCGGGAACGCATCCGCAAGAAGCTGGGGATTGCCCGCACCGATACAAATCTGGCCACCTATCTGACTTCATTCCTGCGAGAATACGCGTAGCACAGGAAGCGAGCCGCGGGGCTCGTCCCCGCGCATTCGTATTGATTCACCGCGCCGCAAAGTAGGCGCCGGAATGAACCCGGCGGCTCGCTGTTTAGAACGACACGGGGCCCTTGGGCATTACGCGGATGTCGACCGGCACGGTTAGCTCGGCCGCGGCGGCTCGATCGGTGCGGATGCGGATCGTCGCGCGAATCTTGCCCGAAGCGTCGCCCGGCGTGAAGATCACCGGGATCAGATGCAGCGTCTTGGCCGTCTCGCCGTGGGAAAACTTGAACCGCGCATCGTCACACTCGACGGCGGTGATTTTGAACGGTGCTTGACCCTGTACGAACAACTGCTTGGTCATCGTCTCGCCCACGTCGACCACGCCGGTTAGCGGAGAGGGCCGAACGCTGACCGTCGAGGCAACCCGGGCCTCGACCGCGATCGGCACCCGGGCAGCCTTCGCACGTTGATCGTTGGTAACCAGCACGAGATGCTCCCAGATGTGCCCAACCGGGGTGTCTTTTTTGAGCGTCACGACCATCTGATACGTCACGCGTCCCGGTGTCGTGATCGGTGCCTTGACCACCTTGGCTTCGAGGTGGGGGCTGGGGCTCTCGACCTCGAGGATTTCCCAATCGGCGCGGCCGGCGTAGCTGATCGTCACTTTCCGCTCGCCGCCGACACCTTGGGCCAGCGTGCCGAACTGCACCGAGCCGGGCTGCACCACCACGTCGCTGCGGATAAAGGTGTGAATTTTCAACTGCACCTCGGCGGGAAACGGGCGATCGAAGACCACCGTAACCGTGGCGTCCTTGCGGCCGTAGTAGCCCCGGGTATCGATCTTGGCGATGATCTCGGACTTCTCCCAGGTCTTCAAGTTCTGCTTGGTCACCGTCGGCACCGTACACCCGCAACTCGTGCGGACGGCGGCAATGTGGGCGTCCTCCTCGTAGATATTTTCCACGGTGAAGCGATGTTCGACATTGGCGCCACGGGCAACGGTGCCGAAGTCGTGGCTGGTCGTGTCGAACATCTTCCTGGCCCACTCCTGGCTCCGGCCGGTCGCAGCGCCGAGCGAAAGCAGCAACAACGCCAGACATGTGTTTTGCGTCAAGTGTCCGTATCTCATGCGAATTCTCGTTGCCTCAAACTGAACATGCGAGTTGTCACCGAAACTTGCCTATTGGGCGGCAGCCAAACTGCCTGCGTACTTAACGCCGTCGATTGCCGTCTTTCCGTAAAAGTCGCATCCGGCGTTGATCCGCAGCAGGTCGCTGGCGGCGGCCCCGCCGACCATGATCGACAGCCCGTCGCGCAGGCCGGCCTGACGAATCGCCTCGGTGGTCGCCTCGACCGCCTTGAAGCAGGTCGTCAACAGCACGCTCAATCCGACCACCGACGGGCGGTGCAGCGTAATTGCGTCGACGTACCCTTGCGGCGGAACGTTCACACCCAAGTCGATCACATCGAACCCCACGCCGCGGAGCGTCATTACGACGATATCCTTGCCGATGTCGTGGACGTCGTGTTCGACGGTTCCGATCACGATCGTGCCGGCGGTCTCGGCCTTGTCGCTCTTCTCCAGTAGCGGTCCCAGTTCGGCGAGGATGCTCTTCATAATCATCCCGCCGAACATCAACTCGGGGAGAAAGCAGCTTCCATCGGAGAAACGTTCGCCCAGTTCGACCATTCCCCGGTTGCAGCTTGCGAGGATTTCGCTGGCGGCCACGCCGGCGTCGATCTGGCGGCGAACCTCGGTCATGATCTTGTCTTCCTCGGCCCGGAGGATCGAGGCGACCATGTCGTCTTCCCATCCCATCGATATATTTCCTTTCAGAACGAGAGCAGGCACTGCCAGATGTACATGTATCCTAACGCGTCGACGTCTTCCCAGGTCCGCTTGACCAGTTCTTCATCGCCGCGGATCTCCGCAAACTCCTTGCGCTTCTCCTCCCAGGGGATACAAGCGCCGGGCTCCCGGATCGGTTTCTCTTGTTCGGTCATTTTGGTAGACTCCGTACTTTTTCCGGTAGCATGGGCCCCCGGCCCGTGGAAGGCGGGGACACGGGCCGGGGGCCCATGCTACAAACACGCGCGCACTGTGCGTGTATGTTGCAGTGTAAGACTCTAATAAACTCCGTATTCCCGCGTGAAATCGGTCATTGCTTTAAGGTTCTCGGGCTTGGTGTCGTCCTGCATGATCGCGGCGGCGTCCATGATGTAGCCGCCGTTGCCGGCCACGCCGTCGATCACTTTCTTGCAACGCTCCCGCACTTCGTCGGGCGTGCCGTAGGCCAGCAGGTCGTTGGGAACCCCGCCGCTGATGCAGAACTTATCGCCCAGCTTCTTGTGGGCCTCGAAAATGTCGCCGCGGTCGACGTGGAACACGATACTCCGCTCGGGCAACTCGGCAATGTAGTCGAGGTGCGTGTCCCAATCGCCCTCGGCGTAGAAGAGCACCTGATGCCCGTCTTTCCAGAGGTCGAGGATGATCTGCTTGAGCGTGGGCCAGTAGAACCGTTCGAACTGCACCGGCGAAACGAACGGCGAACAGCCGCGGTGCATCCAAAGCCCGATCGGCACGTTTCCGTCCGGATCGGCCCCGCTGGCGGCGACGTGACGCAGGTGCGGCGCCAATGCCTCGCAGGCGGCCTGAACTTTATCCGGCTGACGGAACAGATCCATCACCAGCCCCTTATAGCCGCGGAGCTTGTCGGCGATGATGTCGAACGGCGCCTTGAGGATACCCGAGATGGCCGAGACCGTCCCCGACTCGTTGCGCAGCGCCGTTGCCTGCGTGCCGAATCCGCCGAAGTAGTCCATCATCGCCATCCCGCCCTTGAGGAACGAGAGGTTGTTGCGCATCGAGGTCTGCTCGCCCATGGGGCTGACGTCGTCGGATACGCGCGGCAACCAAACGTTGAACAGAAACCCGGTCGGGTCCTCGATCAGCAGGTCGTACTCGTCCGGCTGCATCCAGGCCTGTTCCTCGGGCGGCTCGATGTACTGAAACCCGGTGTCGACCGGCAGATCGACGCCCGGCACCGCGTAGTATTTCATCCCGATGGCCTGCGTCAGGGCGCTCCATCCGTAGACCATGTTGGAAACGACGGCGTCCCAATCGAAATCGGCGGCACATTTTCGGGCCGCATCGAAGGCCTTTTGGTAGTCCTGGGTCACATCCTGGCAGGTGAGACCGGCGTAGACGGCGGTGAACTCGGCGACGAACGGCCGAATGGGGATCTTGTCCGGCTTTTCGTTCCGCATGGCAGCGGTGTATCGCCGTAGCCGCTCGGCATACAATTGTTCCATCTCGGCGGACATACTGAAAAATCCCTTCTTTAGTGGGGCCTCAATGCAACCCGCCCGGTGGTCGCTGGCCGGCCGGTACTGTTTCAACACGAGTTGCCATAGTATTGCAGACCCCACCGGCCGCGTCAATCGCTTGGGTGTCCTGTCTTCGGTGGGCGCGGCGGCTAAATAATTCTGAACCGGCCTACTTGAGTTGATCCGTATGCTCCGGCTCGACGTTGTCAAAGAAAAGTCCTTGAAACTGTCCCGGCCGAAGCTCGGGCAACCCGACTTCCACCTTGTACGGGCGGTCCGGCTTCAGCGATGAGAGATCGGCGTAGAAACCCAGGAAGGTGTTCTTGGGGTTGCTGCGATAGACCGAACTGTAGGCCTTCTTCAATTCGATCGGTTTGCCGTCGATCTTCATCGTGGCTTCCATCTCGTCCTTGGGGTCGGCGATGTTGACGAACAGCAACAGCCGGTGCGGGGCGGTCCAGGTGGCGTCGAGTTCCTCCTCGTTGTACGGAATGGGCCAGGCCTTGCGACGGGCCTCTAATTGGGCGAAGATCCGCGCGGGGATCGAGAACGTGCCGCTGAAGGTGCGGTCCTGGAAGTTGGAATCGTACTTGCCGATCTGCTGGCACTTCGTGAACGGCTTGCCCGCCAACTCCAGCGAGCCCAAAACGTGCCGGCCGCGCGTCGTGAAGTCCTTTGAATCGACCTTGACGCCGTTGACCATTATCTTATCGAAAGGTTTATCCGTCGGCTCGGGCAGCAGCACGTATAAGTTGGCCCGCGTACCGGGCTCGCCGGCCACGCCCGTCAATTGCAGCGTCTTGCCCTCTACCGCCGCTTTGCCGACGGACTCGAACAACATCGGCCGGTCGATCTTCTCGGGCAGCGGCACGAGTTCGAGCACCATGGCCGAGGCGCCGTGCATGGGCAAGTCGACCTCTTCGCCGAAACTGTAACCAATCGTCTCGCCGCCGAACAAACGCCCCTTACCCAAATCGGGATAGAGTTGCCGAAGGGCGAACCGGCCGGTAGTGGTCAACCCGATCGATTCGTCGAGCTTGAACTTCGCCGTCAGTTCCCGATAGTTGGGATTGAATAGAAAGACGAATCCCCGGTCGCCGTCGATGGCTGCCGTGCCGTCGCAACGGCCGACCATTGGCTGGCCGATGATCGGACGCAACTTCCGCAGTACCTTGCCGTGCACGTCGGTCCAATCGAGCCAATCGCGCAGCCAGCGGCAGTCGGTCTCGCCGAAATGCTCGAACTCGTCCGTGTTCCGGGCCGGTATGTAGTTGACGACATGATTGACCGGCGCGGTGCCGATCGACGAAATCACCGAATACTTCCAGCCCAGGTAATCGAAGTCGGCGGTGCGATATTCATCGCGCCGCATGACTCCCTTTGCATCGCTGCGCATCGTCTGGTGCGTCATATAGCCGGGCATCAATTCGACGGGCGTAAAGCACTGCATCCGATACCACCAGGCCCTGTATCGCTGCCGGTCGGCCGAGCCGCGCGACCAGTGCAGATCGGGAAACGAGCGGAAACTTTGCGGCTGCTCGTCGGAGGCCAGCGGATGCGGATAGGAGCCACCCACCCAGGTCCACGGCCCGAACCCGTGATACTGCTGGCGGCCGTCCATTAGCACGTCGGGACATTGTCGGCGGATTTCCTTCAGCATCCGCCGGCAGCCGTTCCATTGGGCGTATTTGCTCGTGCCCGTCTCTTCCTTCTTGTACGCGATCCACCAGTGATCGAAGGCGAACCCGCCCGCCCCGGTCTGGCGTTTGAAAGCTACGAGGTTCTTAACCAGCCAATCCTGAAAGCTGCGTATGGACGTGTCGACGCCGCGATATCCACCCGGCTTAGGCGAGCCGGGCAGTTTCGACACCCATTCGGTCCACTTGGGGTCCTGCATAGACAGATGCGG
>SDBT01020633.1_pt1 | contig 10301 bp, 21 predicted proteins | sample 2277101 | NCBI WGS metagenome assembly SDBT01 (sample SAMN10404973, study PRJNA504765) | marine sediment metagenome | isolation source: marine sediment core GS10_PC15, 103 cmbsf | place: Arctic Ocean: Southern Knipovich Ridge | collected 2010
CAATCATTGCGGAAAAAATATCTGATGCTGCCTTAACTGATTCTAGCTCTCCGACAGAATCTCCAATATCCACAACAGTGCCGACAGGTCGAAGTTCAACAAATGTGATATCGGTTAGTGTATCAGCGGCATACTGAGTGATCCCAATGGTAACGATATCTCCTTCTGTCAAAAACCATTCATGGGTTGCACTATACTGCCTGTCCGTGGGTGCTTGCATCAATTCTCCTCAGCACGTTTTTTTAGACGTCTCTTCATTATAGGCTGCATAGATTTCACTGCCAATAGAATCTTTGCTATCTCTTCTTTAAGTTCCTCATCAAGATCTTTCATGTCTTGTTCTTTGAAAATCCGAAATGTCATGTCGTCTTTATATACTAGAATAGATGCACAACAAAGACAAACTGAAAAATCTCCAGATTGTGGGCCAGGAGATGTTTCGTCCATAGAAGACGAACCGTCTAGGTATTCGTGACATGACGGACAACAAGTTTTTTTGTGCCTAAAATCTTTCATATTTCAATTCAATACCCCTGGCAGGACTCGAACCCGCAACCTCCGCCTTAGAAAAACATTGCTCTTCCTTTGAGCTACAGGGGCTATTCTGCAATTAATATACCACAAGGATTATGAAATGTCAAGAGAAAAATTCAGGAAGTTTGTGAAAATAAACGTATAGAACACATGAAATATTTCCTCATTTTATCGATTTTGGTGCTAACAGGATGTACTAAACGTGTTTATTATCCTGGCAGCCCTTATCCGCCTCCAAATAAGACGATAGCAGAAATCTACGCTCCGTATCGACAAGCTACCAAAGCTCGTGAAAATTCCGACACAAAAGAGACAGGTCCCTCTGATCAATTTTTCGATGATTTGCAGTATAATAAAGCATGGTTCAAAAGCGACGACATCTTGCCAAAACGATTACATGGCGATTATCAGCAACGTTGATCACAGCCGTTACCGCATGGATCGTGACAGGAACATTTGCTGTGGCTCTCGCCATTACAAGCGTTGATTTTGTAATTAAATTCGGATGGTACTATGCTCATGAACGATTATGGAATCGTTCCAAATGGGGAGTTAAGTAGTATTATTTCGTCTTGTTCTTAAACTCGATAGGTTTGCCACGCCGATTTATCACTTCTTCTAAAGGTCGTTGTTCAATCATTGACCTTAAATTGTCTTCTGCATTGTCTCTAGCAGGATCTGGAGCTGGAGGTCCAATTGCCTCCATACGTTTGCGGACTTCATACTCTACACCAATTGGGAAAATCAATCTCTCTAAAGTTTGAACACGACTTATCATGCTGTCAGGACTTTCAATCTTCGCAACTCTTTCGTTCATTTTCCACATCCATGCAAAACCAGCAACCACTGCGGTTCCCAAAAGGAAGGTAAAAAGTTTAGATGAATCAATTCTGAGTTCCATAAATGATAATTTCGGAAGAATTTCCGCAATTCCTCCAATTACTACAACCTAAGTTCTTTTTTTAATCTAGCAACTTCGTTTTTTAATCTCTCAATTTCGTGCTGATGAAATTCTATGCTTTCTTGCAGATGATGATTTTTTTGATCTTTTAACCATTTTTGGATCGTTTCTTCGAACTTTTCAGTAGAAGCCTCTTTAATAGCCCATTCACAACCATTGATGGCGAAAGCAAATATCCACATCCATCCTGGTGGAGTAACAGTCACGCCGTCTATATGCACTTTTGGAGCAAAACGTCCACTCTTTTCAATCATTTCAAATCATCCAAAAACTGATCTAGACGCTCTAAATGAACGGGATCTGACATAAATTCCACAACCCTTTGAGATGCAGACAACCCCTTGGCTTTGACAATATCAAATTCTTTATCGATCTGCTCAAGCAATACTGGCAAATCAGTAAAATCGCTAAAAAAGAATGCTTCCTTATCACTAATAAATTGATCAAGCACAGATCCTTCAACAAAGGGCTTATAAAGAATCGGTGGAATCCCTCGAACCATGCCTTTTAATATAGCATAATCATTTCCTGATCCCCAGTTCTTAATATGTAACTGAGCAAACATTTTTGGAAATGCCTCAATATCTTTAACGGCTTGACCCGAATCCCCATAGGTAATAATTTTACGAACACCATTGTAGTATTTCGTCACATAATCAAAAATGTGCCATGCCTGTATTCTATGGGGATCTTTTGCCATTTCTGTAAACGAATGAATCAACTGGATGTAATGACCATCCGAGTTAGGTCCATGATATTTATGAAGATCCAAAGGCAATGTTAACACAAATAAACAAGATTTCTTAGGAACATTGCGACTGTCACAAGATAAAATATTATCCAGTCTAGATGAAAGTGGATGAATTTGCGTGTTGAAAAAAATTCGTTTTGTTTTTGATGGAGCAATTGAGCGAAGTTTTTTATAAAAATCACAGCTTAATGAAATAAAAACATCAAATTCTCCACCTCTAAGTTGTTCAACACTACCTATTTCGAATGGATAATGATATGCGTTGTTCTGAAGTTTTTTCTTATTCCATTTTTTAAGCGGAATAATAGAACTATCACCAATAAAAACTTCATGACCCAAAGCTTGCAATTGTTGAAGCAAGGATCGAGTCACATCACTGTGCTGATCTAAAATAAGAATTTTCATTTGTAATCAAATCTACTCATAATGTCTTTTACCAACGTAGTAAAAAACTTTTTGGGCAACTTGTGTTCTCTTTTCCATGTATCAATCTTCGATGTATCAAATGGATCTATTGAATTAGGATTCCATTTGAAGCGACCATCATATGGCTTCTTGGAACGAACAAAAAAAGAATTATCATATTCCACCTCAATAAATTCATATACTTTGTGCATTGTTGATGCTGGATGAGCAATAAGATCTTCAAAGCGAATAACAAGAGAAGTATCATCTTGATGCTCAAAAAAATGACGAACATTATCTAAATATCGCGAAAAATAATGACCAGGCTTCTTGCTAAACCAAACCGAACGTGGATCACGTATCGTCCAAATCTTTGGACACTTAGCAATACTCTTGCAAGCTATGTCGTGAATGTGAAAATATGGATTCTTATCGCCAATATGAGTCAAATCAGGCTTTTGAAAACGATCCTTGAGAATATCAGCACAATTATCATACCAGCCTAATAAAGATTTATTTGACCGTTGAATTAATTCAGTGGTTTGTGGTTTCTCAAATCCATTGCGTTTCATTCTTCCTGAATGTCCCATTGTGCTAGTTCCACCAAACATCGCAACATGAGCATTTGATTCGAAAAGACAAATACATCGAGAATGATCATCAATACATCTGGCAAGCAAACTAGTACCAGTGCGATTTGGACCTGTTAAAAAGAACTTATGCATAATTAATTATACCCCAATCTAACAGCCATATTTTTTACGAAGCAAGTCAATATTCCATCGGAATTCCCATGGTTTATACTGAATTTTCATTTGTCCTCGTACAGAATCCCAAACCCATTCAGGAAGCCATGTGAATTCTTCTTGAAATTCTCCCAAACAAAACACACCATCATTAATGCCCTGAGACCACTGCTTGATTGTTAGATTGAGCAGTTTCTTTCCAGACATAACTTGAAACATGATGTATGGTTCTCTTGTGACAATCATACGTCCATCTGTGTCCCAGGTTTTGAAGCATTCTCTTCCAGAATATCCTTCAGAGTTCCAAGAAATTTGTTTGATGATTTCAAAATACCAAGGATTGAAACCATCGTTTCCGAAATTTTTGTAACATTGCACATAGAGATCAAAGTTCTTATGAACTTTTTCACTAATTTTTATCCTGCTTGGCGCTCATTCATTTTGTTTATCCTCCTCGATTAAACTAACTGCGCCCACGGGGATTCGAACTCCGACTTAAAGATTATACAGTGTTTCCTAGTAATAGGTCAAATCGACCATTCATAACAGCCTCTACTTGAGATGTCTTTTTGTTTAAACGATGATCTACAACTCGTCGATTTTTGAAGTTGTAGGTTCGTATCTTGTTTCCTCGTCTTCTTGTCCCAACTTGCTGGTGGCGATAGTTTCCATATTCTTCAGCATTTTTACTATCCCGCAAAAATTGAACTCTTGCAGATAGAATCTTGAAAGCTCGCTTATGGTTCTGTTGGAAATCACGACCGTCGATGAAAACTACCATGCCAGTTGGTATGTGCGTCATGCGACACGCATTGCTGACTTTGTTCTTGTTCTGTCCCCCAGGTCCACTTCCCTTGGTTTGCTGAATTTTTAATTCATTTTGCGGAATAGAAAATTCTTCAACCTTGGGAACCGGAAGTACAGCAACAGAGATGATGGATGTATGAACTCTTCCACCCTTCTCTGTAGGAGGAACTCGTTGTATGCAATGTATCCCTGCTTCATGCCGAAAATACTTTGCAGCGTCTTCGCCTTTCACGCAAAATGTAATCGAACTATCTGATTTTTCAAGAACTTCTACAGTAAGCTTGTTATTTTGAGCATACTTGGTGTAGGCTGATAGTAAATCGAAAATGAAGAGTTTAGAGTCTTTCCCGCCTTCTCCAGCGTGAAGCTCTACGAGAATTTCCCTAAAGACAATTCAACTTGGTGGAAATCGAAGCGGATTGGATTTGGACATTTTTGGGACCTTTCATAACTTTCTCCTTTTAGACCATTATGACATTATACAGTAAACAACATAAAAAATCTTGCTCATCTAAACTGCGGGATACCGGGTACGATCCGGTGATTTTTGCTTGGAAGGCAAATGTGATCCCAACTTTCACCAATCCCGCATTTTTTGCCTAGCATCTTGCTAGTTCTATTCACTTGTCTGCCAGATGGCAAATGACCGTCGCTCAAGGCGAATTAATGTCCACAGAGTCTTGCCGTAGCTCACTGCTTCTTCGGTCAACATCCCGACGCCAGGAGTTGAACCTGGGCCTCCTGATCCACAGTCAGGCGTGCTGCCATAACACCTCATCGGGTTTGACCAGTGTTTCCACTGGTCTGGGTGCCGCTTTTCGAATTACGGTGTGCCTACAGGAGTTTCGAAGCTCCCTGCTGGATATCGCCAGCTTCCTATTTCACCCATAATACCAGAGGCAGGATTCGAACCTGCGATTTTCCTGATTCACAGTCAGGCACCCTACGCCAACAGGGATTGCTCTGGCTTCTGTTTGTCAAGCCATTGCAATTCCAGATTGATCGCATCCTCAATCTGCTGAGGAATAGCCAATCCCCTATTGCAAAACGTATCTTCCATTATTCGCATACTCAATTCCCAAAACTTCTTGGAATTTCCACGATAAGGATCAGGAACTGTTACCATAACTCTGGATATACGAGAAATACCATCTTCCGTACAACACAATTTTAAATAAATCCATTCAGAATATTCAGGACCCGAAGAACTATAAGGTCTCTTCATATTCTCAAAAACATTTTTTATTGCTTCAGTTTCAGTATTCATACTGCCCCCAGTGAGACTCGAACTCACGTCAATTGCCTGAAAAACAATTATCCTTGCCGCTAGACGATGGGGGCTATTTACTCGTGGCGGCGGGAATTGAACCCGCGACATTTCGCATATGAAACGAAAACTCTACCAAACTGAGTTACGCCACGGATTTATCCTGCATTAAAAGATTCTAAGACGACACCTTCTTCCACATCCAATTTCGCACAATCAGCAATTATTTTGCAAGTAGATTTTTTAGGATCTAGCCAAACGCATAAATCCTCATCCCCACCTACAATCATGTTTCTGGCTCGTTTGGGGCTACTTGCAGCAACTACAACTGCAATTGTTTCATCGTAACCAATTCTGCCTGTTCTACTTATCAAATACAATTTCATGTATTGTCTCCCTTAAAAAGCCCCGGCAGGACTCGAACCTGCAAGCCTTTTGGATCAAAACCAAATGTGCAGCCAATTACACCACGGGGCTAATCTATATTGAGTTGCAGCTTTGCTGCTTCTGACATCATATCAGGAGTCCAAGTAGGCTCCCAAACAACTTCCACCTTGACTTCGGAAACACCTTCTATCGCATCAGCAACCGTTCTTTCTACGTCTCCAGGAAGACTACCAGCAACAGGACAAGCTGGAGACGTAAGTGTCATGTCAATATTGACCTTGCCGTCATTAAGTACATCGATCTTGTAAATCAGTCCCAGTTCGTAAATATTAACTGGAATCTCGGGATCAAAGATCGTCTTAATGGTCTCGATTACCTGAGCTTCGATTGATTCTGTGGTCATGATCATTTCTCCTATTACCGAAAATAAGTCGGTACCAAATCTCGTTTCCATTTTGGCCAACTGGCAACTATTCTTGAAGCTTCGTCCAGGCTTTTATCAAATTCATCCGACCGCTTTTTCTTTATTTCTTGTATGGCTGTCCTTAAAATTTTTGCTTCAACTTCATCTACTCCGTTAGTGAGTATATGCTTAATGTCACCTGCAATAAACACAGCTCGATCTTTGTCTTTTTCTAGGTTCATTTGATTGTTCCCTTACTCTTTTAAAACGGCTGCTGTTGGGCGTCCCCAACGGGCAACTCAGGAATCGAACCTGAAGACTAAGTCACTTTACCTTTCGGGACCCAGGTTTGCCACAGCCAATATTTCTAAAACAATTCAGGATGATCTATTTGAATCATCGCCATCATAATGGCTTGTTTGATATACTCTTTTCTGTTCATCTTGCCACCCGTAAGTATATGGACAATACCTTCCTTGTATCCAATTCGCTTCTCCTTTGTCAATCCAGCTCTAAATATTGCTTCACTTAGATCAACTTTGTCACGGAAAGCAATATCAATAACTTTATCAGGAACCACAAATCCGCTGGACAATCCGATGCCCCAGATCTTTCCATCCCAGATCATACAAATGATAACATTCATCCATCCAGAATAAGGTTCTTCTGTGGGCATGCGTTGGAGATTAGGCATAATCCCACTTTCAATTCCGATGCCCCAATCAGTGTTATCGCCAAATCGAGAAACTCCTCTGCTTAAAGCACGATTCCGTGCGCCACGTCGGATCTCACATAAAGATTTTGGCTGCTCATCAATTCCAGAATCAGCGTCAACGCCTTCAACATCGAATTCGGGAAAATATTCTTTTACCGCTTCGATCTTCACTTGATTTTTAGAACCTACTCTAATAGACTTTTTCAAGGGAATAATCTCCATGCTTTAGCGTGTCCTACACTTGCTAAACCTATTTTTTGAGCATCTGGTTCTCGTGCCATAACGTAAGGTTTCCATTTTTTACCATTCTTCACGAATAATTCTTCCGGTACTGTTTTCATTCCATAAGGAAGTTCACTACCTTTTAGGTTGTTACAGTATTTGCATGCCGTAACCAAATTCTCGAAACAACTACTTCCATCTTGAGATTTAGGCACAAAGTGGTCCAATGATCGATTAGCTTTAGTTAGCAATGTGCTGCAATAATAACAATTCGGGAAATCGTCATAAAACTGTTCAATTCTTTTTCGGCGATTTTCTGCTTGCCGCAACTTTCGTGCTTTTCGAACTTCTAACTGAGCATATGTTTTCACTGAACGATATTCCATTCCATAATCGACTGAAGTTGACATTTTTACTTTTTCTGCTCCCAGCTTCGAAGAAACTTTTTCGCATACGCTTTTCTATCTGCGTATGCTTTTCCTTCCACGATTAACTCTTTCGGCATTGTCTCCATTCCAGAAGGAATCTCGCTGCCTTTTAGGTTATTACAATACTGACACGCTGTAACCAAATTGGCAAAGTCATTACTCCCACCTTTGGATCTGGGCACAAAGTGATCCAATGATCGATTTTGCATAGTAAGCAACGTGTCACAGTAATAACAATTCGGAAAATCGCAGTAAAATTGAGAAACCTTTTCTCTGCGACGTTCTTTATATTTTCTACCTTTGGATTTCCGCCTTTTTACATTAGCTGATTCCCAATAAGGGGCACAACGAGCTGCTTCCCCATACTTGTATATTCCATAATCTAATGCAGCTGACATTTTTACATTTCCACAGCCGGTGACAGGATTCGAACCCGCATAATCTTTCTTACAAGGAAAGCCCATAGCCATTCTGGTCACACCGGCATATTTAGGTTACAATCTTCTTAATATTCTGAACAAAATCTTTGTGACATTCTTCGCAAAGAATTCCTTTCCAAATTTCTCTGCTCAGTATTAAATCACATTTCCAAACAAGTTCAAAATATCGAAATCGTTCTGCATTTTGACATTTGCCACATTGAGAACACTTTGTTTTATCCATACCTCTCTATTCTATGGTCTCTACTCTATGGTCTCTTGCAATGGACCATCGCCTCCATCTTTGTCGTCTTCCTCTCCAAACAACAGTTTTCCTAAATGCTCTATCGGAGCATAAACTTGAGGAACTGACTCTTCAAACATGCCAGTAGTCAACAATAGATGGATAGTTTTTCCAGCATGGTCTACTTCTCTGTAGCGACGAATGCCGTCAAACAATTCTCCTTCAAGAGAAAAAATTTCATAATCACCAAAACTCGCTCCACCACGAATGACAGAAATTTTTCCATGCGGTCCACATACATGCAGTTGATGTAGACTCATCGTGGCTAAGATTTTTAAACTCAGCCCTTTGGCTTCCTTCACCAAAGGATGATCACGTAATTCTACGTCGAGATCACGATTGCGTAGCCAAGCGGCTAGAATGTGCAAGTCAGTATTTGGATTTTCTAACTGATCAAATCGCATTTTTTGCTCATTTCTCGCTACGTTTCTGTTCGGCATCTATTAGAGCTTCCGCCAAAGCTCGCATTCCTTCATCTGTTTGCAAGGCTGTCTCAATGGTCTTTTCTTTCCACCAAATAACATAGCTACCGTAAAGCGTTCCAATTGATAACCCAACGGAAATCAGAGTTCTGATCCATCGGGTTTTTCTATTGAGTTCTTTAGCCGATCTAAGTATCATTAAATATCTCTTCCGCTACCACGTTCGTTATAAAAAACACAACAACCCCATCCATTCCAATCGTGAGGCATAGGTATTTTGCATTTTTGTCCTATAGTAACATGGTCCTTATATTCCCATCGACTCATGCGATTAAATATTTTCAAACTTTCACTCAAAGCCGAAACAATCATATCATCCCAACTAGTGGGAATTTTGCGAGAAGTTAAATTGCCTCTTGTTCGATGCCTATTTCGAACCGGCAAATCATTTTCCAGCATATCTCGTACTGTTCCGTATTCCCCACGACGAGAGTTAGTCGTCTTAGGTCGTCTCAACCAATGAGACGGAATTCTTCTGTATGTTCTTGCCATATTCTAATCTCCTTAAAGGATAATTAGAATGTGCAAAATATCCACATCATCATTAGTTCTCCTATGAAAGCACATTGCTTTCGAAAACAAGTTTTTGAAGAGTTTTGTTCTCGAATTCTGTTTGTCTTTCATAAATCATGTACTTTGCAATTTTATCTGGCGATATCCATATCGCAGTATGGAATTGCCAATTGTCCGGTGGATTATCAAATACTACTTCGAATAGATGTAATCCACCAAAACTTAATGCATCTTGCAAATTTTTAGCAAACCAAGTTTCTGGTCTAAACCCTTTCTTTCTAATCGCTGAGGCGTTTTTTAAATTAGTGCCATGGTAGCAAATTTTCATTTTTACAACTATTTTCCTATGGAAACGCGGAGACTCGAACTCCGATTTTGAATTTGCAAGATTCAGGTCCTCCCTGTTAGACGACGTCCCCTACTTATTAGACTTTCGAAGTTTCAGTTTCAGGTTCAGGTTGATCCTTTTTATGGATCGCATTGTAAACTTCTTCACGATGAATAGGAATCGATTTGGGAGCGTCAAATCCCAAACGAACTTTATCACCACGAATTTCTACTATCTGAACTCTTACTGCATTTTCTCCTGAGCCAATAATTACTGCTTCATCCTTCAGTCTTGTCAATACTAACATTTCGCATCCTTTCTGCTTGTTAGATTTTTCTTCAACTTACTACTACTGGATTTATCACAACGTGTATGAGCAATTTTACACTTACGCCGCATTCGCAATCTCCCTCTTTGCCATCCACGTCTCCAGCGATACTTGCGGGAACGTTACTGAGATTGTAATCAGTCAAGTGGCAGTCTCCTGCCTTTGACTGGTATTCAATGGCTTGTCGTAATGAAAAGCTCTAGCCTACTTATAAAGCTGTGGCAGGAGACACTTGTCAATGCCTTGTTTGATTATGGTTGGACCAGTTTCGTCCCCTCTTTTTTATATTCAGCAGTAATCC
>SDBT01020634.1_pt1 | contig 10301 bp, 10 predicted proteins | sample 2277101 | NCBI WGS metagenome assembly SDBT01 (sample SAMN10404973, study PRJNA504765) | marine sediment metagenome | isolation source: marine sediment core GS10_PC15, 103 cmbsf | place: Arctic Ocean: Southern Knipovich Ridge | collected 2010
GCAATAAAACCATTGTTGCGATCAGAGAACCTTCTTTAGGTCCGGTTTTCGGGATTAAAGGAGGAGCTGCAGGTGGTGGATATTCCCAGGTTTTACCTATGGAAGATATAAACCTACACTTTACCGGAGATATGCATGCGGTTACTTCTGCCAATAATAACCTGGCAGCTCTTATAGATAATTCGATTTATAATGGAAATCCTTTCAGGATTAATCCCAGAACCGTTACCTGGAGAAGAGTGATGGATGTGAATGACCGTTCTCTGCGGAACATAGTTATCGGTCTGGGAGGAAAAACTCAGGGAGTTCCCCGTGAAGATGGTTTTGATATTACTCCAGCGTCTGAAATTATGGCAATCCTCTGTCTTTCCAATAATCTCGATGAACTGAAAAAGAAAATTGGTGAAATTACTATTGCTTATACCTATGAAAATAAACCTATTCAAGTTAAGGATCTGGGTTTTGAAGGAGCAATTACTTCTCTTCTGAAAGATGCTCTCAAACCGAACCTGGTTCAGACGATAGAAAATACTCCGGCTTTTGTTCACGGAGGTCCTTTTGCAAATATTGCTCAGGGAACAAGTAGCATTCTGGCAACAAAAACAGCTTTGAAACTCGTGGATTATGTGATTACTGAAGCTGGTTTCGGTTTTGATTTGGGAGCTGAAAAATTCTTTGATATTGTCTGTCCCTATGGAAAGTTTTGCACTTCAGCTGTTGTTCTGGTTGCTACGGTTCGGGCAATTAAACATCATGGAGGAGTAAAAGTTAAAGATCTTTCCAAACCAAATGCGGAAGCTGTTAAAAAAGGATTGGTAAATTTAGAGAAACACCTGGAAAACATCAGGAAATTCGGAATGAAATCTGTTGTTGCTATCAATAAATTCTTTACTGATACAGATGAAGAATTACACATTATTGAAGAATTCTCTCAGGAAAATGGCTTTGATGCTTCCATTGTTGATTTCTGGGGAAAAGGTGGAGAAGGTGGACTCGAACTTGCGGAAAAAGTTACGGGTTTGATAAAAGGTCAGGTCTGTCATCTCAGCCAATTATATAGTTGGGATTCTCCGGTAGAAGATAAAATTCTTACAGTAGCCAGAGAAATCTACGGAGCCGAAAGGATAGATTTTCATAATGATGCAAAAAAAGATCTGCGTACTATAAAAAAGAATGGTTACGACAAATTACCTGTTTGTATAGCAAAAACTCAAAAATCTTTGTCGGACAATCCAAAACTTCTGGGCAGACCGAAAGATTTTTTGGTAACTGTTCGTAGAATTTTGACAGCTTCCGGAGCTGGATTTTTAATTCCAATAACTGGAGAGATCATGAGAATGCCAGGGCTTCCAAAAATACCTGCTGCTGAAAAAATAGATATTGATGAGAAAGGAAATATTAAAGGATTATTTTAAAATATTGAATTAGGAGGAGAGATGATCTTTTTTACAAAGAATGAGATTATTGAAATGGCAGTAAAAATAGAAAAACAGGGTTTTGCTTTTTACGATAGAGCATTACAGAGAAATGATTTAAACAATGATGCAAAAAAACTTCTGCAAACTCTACGTGATGAAGAAAAAGTGCATGAACAGACTTTTCTTAATTTACGTGAGAAAATAGATAATTTTGATCTGAACAGTGATATTAACTGGGACGAAGCAAAATTATATATACAATCAATGGTGGATATTCATCTTTTCAGCCAACCTGAAAAGGCTATACAATTGGCTGCAAGTGCACGGGATATGAAAGATCTTGTTTCTAATGCCATCCAATTTGAAAAAGACACACTCTTGTTTTTCTATTTTATTAAGAAGTTTGTTGCCAAAGAAAAATCAAAAAAAACAATTGAAAACATTATCGATGAAGAAGTTTCTCATGTAGTTAAATTGAAAAAAATGCAAGATACTCTTTAAAAAGAAGAAGTAGGCAAAAAATGAATTTAGATGCTTTATTTAATATCTGTTATGGTTTATACATCGTAAGTTCCAAAAAAGGAAACAAAATAAATGCACAGCTTGCTAATACTGTTTTCCAAATTACACCCCAGCCAGCTACGATTGCCATCAGCATTGCCAAACAAAACCTGACCCACGAATTCATAAAAGAAAGCAAGGTCTTTATAGTATCTATTATCTCTGATAAATGGACTATGATAGAAATAGGAAGATTTGGTTTTAGAAGCGGAAGAGACATCGATAAGTTTGCTGATTGTAATTACAAAATCGGTAAAAATGGTGCTCCCATCGTGTTGGACGGTACTGTGGGATATGTTGAATGTAAGGTTATAAAAAGCCTGGATGCCGGAAGCCACACGATCTTTCTGGGTGAAGTAACTGAAGCAGAAAATCTATCAGAACTGAAACCGATGACTTACGATTATTATCACAAAACTTTGAGAGGAAAAGAACCCAAGAATGCTCCGACTTTTCGGGGAAAATGACGATAAAATATGCCACAAGACTTACACAGACAAAGCACTGATAAAAAAATATACTCTTGTATCCAAGCCCCAGCTTGGATATAGATCGAGTTAAACTTGATAGAAAAGAGGTAGACATGCAGAGGTTTGGTTACCAGAAAAAGTCAGTATCAGTCAGTGAATGTCTGTGGCAGAAATTGGAGGAAATATGCCGGAATTAACCTTCCTGATTTATTCGGAAGACAGAGAACTGATCCGCACAGCATGTCATCTTAATATTAACGAAATTAGAACAAAACTAAATAGACACCATAAAATTATATTTGCTGAAAATGAGGAATAATATGAAAAGAATTTTTATTATCGCTATTTTGATTTTATCGATCTTACCGGTTTTCTGTCAGGAATACAAGATCATTGATTCCAAAATGAATAAAGAGATCGAATTGAAGGAAATGGCAGAAAGATTGGGTGAATATGATGTGATCTTTTTTGGAGAATTCCACGAAAATAAGATTTTACATTCCCTGGAAATTGAGCTTCTGAAGATGTTTTATCACAACAATAAAAACCTGATAGTTTCTATGGAAATGTTTGAACGTGATGTGCAGCAGGTTTTGGATAAATATTTGATTGATGAAATTTCGGAAGCAGATTTTTTAGCAGAATCACGTGCTTGGTCGAATTACGAAACAGATTACAAACCTTTGATCGAATTTGCCAAAGAGAATGAACTGACGGTTGTTGCTGCCAATATCCCGCGCCGTTATGCATCTATGATCAACAAGCAGGGATTGAATGCACTCGATTCACTTTCCCAGGAAGAAAACAAGTTCGTGGCTAGAAAACATAAAGTTTTTGATGATGAATATAAAAAGCGCTTCATCCGGACAATGCAGAGCAATATGGCACACAGCAGCAAAATGCCGGCTGGCATGAAAATGAATTTTGACCGGCTCTATGCAGCACAGTGCATCAAAGATGATACTATGGCAGAATCTATCTTGAAGTACCGGCGTATTCTACCCCACCGCAAGGTTATCCATTTCAATGGAGATTTCCACAGCAGGAAGCACCTTGGTACTGCCCAGAAAATTCAGATTTTGGAACCAATGCTGAAAGTGGCTGTAATTACACCGCTGATGTGTGAAAATGAATTTACCTGGAAAGATGAAGACCTGCTGGAAGGTGAATTTCTGATATTGCTCAAGGACAAAATCTCAGAATAATAATAACGTAAATTACTACATGATTCTGTCCTGTTTGGAAGTAGTGTCGAGATTTGACTTGTCCCGAAATAATTCGGGAAAAGGAATATAAGTCGAAAATCGTCTGTAGCGAATGCAGGAATTATGAAATAACTACCATAAATTGTTTGTTTTTTCATTGACGGAATATTCTTTTATTAATTTATTGATTTTAGATAAATAATAATAAAAGAGAAATGTAAAATGAAACAGTATTATAAATCACTTTATTTTAGTGATCATCCAAGTGATGACTCAAAGAAGAAGTCTATTACCTTAGCTTTCAATGAACGAGAAGAAGATTATTATAATAAAATAAGGAATTTGAGTAATGAAGAAATCCGAAAATTAATTGGATTTGATAATTTTGAGGAAATAAATTCACTCTCAAAGGTTGAAGAAAGATCAATAAATCAAATCATCAAAAGAAGCATAAAAAAGAATTTTTCAAAGATAATAAAAAACGACAAAAAAAATATAACTTTTAAAAATAGTAAAAAAATACCTTTTCAGCGTTGGTATCCATATATAGAAGGTTATTCTCCCGATTTTGTCACAAATATAATAGCAGAATATTCACCTGATTCTAAAATAATTTATGATCCCTTTGTGGGAACTGGAACTACAATTTTTGCGGCTGATACAAAGAATATCCAAACCTTTTATTCTGAAATAAATCCAATTTTGCAGTTTTTGATCGATGTTAAAATAAGAATTTTAAAATCAACTTTTAAACAACGCCAGATTCTTTCCTTAAAATTAAGAGAGTATTCTAGTAATTTATTTAAACGAATAAGTAGGTTTAAAGAAGATGAAATTCTAAAAAATAATTATTTTATTATCTTTCAAAAAAGTGAGTATTTTCCAAAAAAGACTTTTGATTTAATATTAAAACTGAATTCTTATATCGATCATATTAAAGCAACTGAAGATGATTTGTTGGGTGATATCCTTTCTGTAGCTGCGATTTCTTCTTTAATTCCCATTTCATACTTAAAAAAAGCAGGTGATGTCAGATTTAAAACAAAAGAAGAATTAAAAAAATCACCTTCCGAAGATTTAGAAGAATTTTTCTGCAATAAGTTAAGAATTATGGCAGAAGATATTTTTAATGAAAACATAAAATTAAATACACAACCTGAATTTCTGGTTTCGAATTCAAAAAATATCGATATGATCCAAAACATTCTATTTGATACTGTCATCACGAGTCCGCCTTATTTAAACGGAACAAATTATTTTAGAAATACAAAATTGGAACTCTGGTTTTTGAAAATAATTCAATCAAAAGAAGATTTACGATTTTTAAGAGATCAGACTTTAACGAGTGGAATAAATGATGTTAACAAGGATAATCATCTAAATAATAATAAAATTGATATTTTTAGAAAAAGTTCAATTTTGAAAGAAACACAACTTCAATTAATTCTTAAAGCTTACGATAAACGGATACCTGTAATGGTTGAAAGTTATTTTGTAGAAATATATGATATCTTTAAAAAATTACAAAAATCGTTGGCTGATGATTCAAAAATAATAATAGATATTGGTGATTCGGTTTTTGCAAGTGTTCATATTCAAACCGACAACATATTAAAAGAAATATTAATAGATTTAGGTTATGATTTTATAGAAAAAAGACAATTAAGAAAACGTCGTTCACGAAATAATTCCATCTTGAGCCAAACATTATTGATTTTTGAATATAGAAAAAGAACAACTGAAAATGAAAAAAGCCGGGCAAATTATTGGGAACACTCGTGGGAAAATTTTAAAACTAATTTACCACATCAACAAAAACCTTTGTCGAAAAGAAATTGGGGGAATCCTAATCACTCATTATGTTCTTATCAAGGCAAATTAAAACCGGCAATTGCAAATCAACTTGTAAATATTTTTGTTCCTGAAAGTGGAACTATCCTAGATCCTTTTTCCGGAGTTGGAACAATTCCTTTTGAAGCTGCTCTTAATGGAAAAAAATCTTATGGTATTGATATAAGCACTCCTGCTTATTATATTTCTTCTGCAAAATTGTCAAAGATAGATCGAAAAGAAACAGAACTTGTTTTAAATAAATTTAAAAAATATATTTTAACTAATGAAATAACAGAACAGGAAATTCAAGAAGTTAATAATTTCGGAATGAATAAAAAACTCAAAGATTATTACGAGAAAGATACTCTAAAAGAAATTATTTTAGCAAGAAGATATTTTCGGGAAAATAAACCGAGTAAACCGTCGGAAATGTTAGTCATCTCATCATTAATGCATATATTACACGGTAATAGACCTTATGCTTTAAGTAGAAGATCACACCCGATTGTTCCTTATTCACCACAAGGAGAGTTTATTTATAAAAATTTAATAATACACCTGCAGAATAAAGTCAATAGAACATTATATACTGAAATACCAAAGAACTTTGTGGAAGGGAAAATGTTCAATCAGGATTCCACGAAAATTTGGCCGCAGGAAATTAATAATTTAGATGCTGTTATAACTTCTCCACCATTTTTTGACAGCACCAGGTTTTATCTGGCAAATTGGATTAGAATCTGGTTTTCAGGTTGGTCAAGTAATGATTTTAAATATCAAATAAATTCATTCATTGAAGAAAAACAAAAAGTTGATTTCTCTATTTATGAAAATATTTTCCGTCAAGCTCGAGAAAGAATGAAACGAGAAGGAGTTTTTGTTTTACATCTTGGGAAAAGTAAAAAATGCGATATGGCGGAAAAATTGCAAAAAATAAGTAAAACCTGGTTCAAAAAAGCAGATCTTTTTAATGAAAGCGTTGTTCATTGTGAATCACACGGCATCAGAGACAAGGGAACTGTAACAATCCATCAATATCTGATTTTAGAATAAATCTTTATTTTAATATTATTTTCCCCGATATAGTTTTTGGAATATTTCATCAGCTTTTTTTATATGAACCGGTGAAATTATTTTTGAATATTTGAAAAAATCAAAATCGGTCGCCTATTTTATTCTGTTACGAAGTTTGATAATTTCATCAAAATATGCACTGAATTTTGTCAATATTCCATCTACAATTCCCGGATCCTTTAACCTCTCGATCGCTTCGGGATTATATTTCGGTTTTCCTATAAGAATTTCGTAATCGATTCCTGTAATGATCGATAATTTTTTTTTGATTTCCCTTTCTGAATAATATTCGGAAGGCCATTTACCCGATTTTTCACCATTATGCTTTTGGCAAAGCAAGGTAGCATTTTCTGTTGTTAATGGGTATAAATAGTAAACAGGTAAAGTGTGATCGATAGGTCTTTCTTTTGGTGAAGAAACTTTGCTCAAATTTTTTCCGCATTTGAAACATTTATAATCGAATCTTTCTAATATTTCTTTGCTGCTTATTTTTATATCACCGGAAAGATCGATATACATTCTCCGTTTTTGAGAAGCTTCTCTATGTTGGTCACTGATTCTGGTCGGATTTTTATTTCATTATAGACAGCTTTACAAAGACGACATTCTCCTTGTCTTTTTGACCTTCGTGATGAGTGTTTATCAAATAGATAATCCGGTTTAATAGTATTACAAATTATACAATATTTATATTCTTGTGCTTCACTAATATAATCGTCGTGTAAAATTGAGAATTCACCTTCTTTTATCGTTGTTTTGTTTATTATGTGTTTTAGTTTATAATCATAGAATTTTGATGTTTCTCCCGATTTATGATGAAAGCCACATTTCGGGCATTCAATATCGAAATCTACTCCAATTTCATCTTTTTGAACAAAAATGAATTCCGTGCATTGCGGATCAAGACATTGAAATCCTTTAAAAAGAACATCTCCCATCCCTTTAATATGTTCTTCTCTTACCTGGTTTTCTTTAAAAACTTTTGTGTATGGTTTCCTTCTTGTCATCTTATTTCTTCACCTTTTTTTATCTTTACATAAATTTTATTCAGAAACATTTTATTGTTGATTTGCGTCAAGAAATAATAATTTTCTTCTTGACACAAAAACCCTAATTCGGTATTTGAGTACCAGAATTTATAAAAGGAGTTGGAATGTCGCATCTAATCAATATCTCGGAAGCTGCTTCACTGGCTTTACACGGACTGGCAATCGTAGCCCAGCAAAGTCCCAATAAAGTAAATGCAAAATACCTGGCAGAAAAATTGAATGCGTCAGAAGCTCATCTAGCAAAGATATTCCAGAGATTAAGTAAAAGTGGTCTTATCAAGTCTTTTCGCGGACCCACAGGTGGATTTATGCTGAATAAACCTGCGGAAGAAATCAGCTTTCTTGAAATTTATGAGATCGTAGAATCTAAAATAATCCTGAATGATTGCCCTCTGGATAGAGCAGGATGCCCATTTGACAATTGTATATTTGGTGATGCTATAAAAAATAGTACGAATAATATTTTTCAAACTTTTAAGAATATAAAATTATCTAATTTTATTGAATAGGTGGAAATAATGTTTGCAATTTTAACAGGAATTTTGAAGTCAGTTTGGTTTTTACTTCTGGAGATGTCGCCGTATCTTCTTTTCGGTTTTTTCATTGCCGGAGTTTTAAATCTAATAATTCCCAGAGAAAAAATATACACGCATTTATCTGGTAATAAATTAAGTTCGATTATCAAAGCATCTCTTTTTGGAGTGCCTTTACCGTTGTGTTCCTGTGGAGTAATTCCCGTGGCTGCCTACTTGCGAAAAGAGGGAGCAGGGAAAGGTTCAACAGTATCGTTTCTTTCTTCCACACCTACCACAGGCGTAGATTCCATCCTGGCAACTTATTCTCTGCTTGGTCCCTTATTTGCCATCATCAGACCCATCGCAGCTTTTTTTACAGGCGTCTTGAGTGGTTCTCTGACGGGGATTTTAGAGAAAAGACGTAATGAAGAGAAAATAAAACCTTCTGAAGGGAATTCTTGCACCATCTGCAATATTGAGGAATCTCATTCACACAGCTTTTTAGAAAAGATAAAGTACATATTTCATTATGGATTTATCGAGCTGATCGATGATGCTGGAAAATGGATATTGATCGGAGTTATTGCTGGGGGTATAATCGGATTTCTAATTCCCGGAGATTTCATTGAACAATATCTCAGTAATCCCTGGCTTGCTTATCCTATTATGCTTCTGATTTCAATTCCAATGTATATCTGCGCTACTGGTTCGATTCCTATTGCTGCTGCTCTTATCATCAAAGGAATGACTCCCGGTGCAGGCTTGATCTTTCTGATCGCCGGTCCTGCAACTAATACTGCTACTTTGGCTTTTGTTTCGGGAAAACTCGGTAAAAGAATTTTATTCATTTACCTGTTTTCCATAATAATTACTTCTCTTCTTTTTGGATTGATCGTCGATCATATCTGGAAAATTTCAGGGGAAGATATGAATCTGATAACCGGAGGAATGAAAATGCTTCCGATATGGTTGAAAACATTCTCAGCAATCCTTCTTTCCGGGTTGATGATTCGAGGAATTGCTAAAAATCTATCAAACAAGTTTATAAAGAAAAATAAGGAGATAATTGATATGAAAGGAAATTACGTAGTTTCGGATATGACCTGTCAGCATTGTGTTAATACAATTGAGAATGCTCTTAAACCTATACAGGGAATAGAAAGAATCAATATTTCGTTGAATGATAAACTGGTTCAGATCGATGGTGAATATGATGAAAAAAGTGTAATAACTGCAATTCAAAAAGCAGGTTATTCAATAGAAAAAAAAGAAGAATCTTGAAGGAACAAGCTCACAGATAACACGGATAAACACGGATAAAAAAAGAATTTGGAATTCTCAGTGAACGTCAGTGTAAGTCTGTGGCAAAAAAAAAGGAAGAATTATGAAAATCAGAAATTACAAAGAACCTGAAATAGCACAAACTCCACACGGAATTAATGCCTACAAACTCTATGACAAAGATCATACACTCATTATGCACCTTCATTTGAAAGCCGGAGAAAGCCTGAAACCGCATATCACTCCAGTTGATGTTGCTTTCTATGTTTTGGAAGGAAGTCCCACCATTATGGTTGAGAATGAAAAAGTTCAGGTAAAGAAAGACGATATCATCGAAAGCCCTAAAGATATTATTCATTGCATTTATAACGAAACAGATGAGGATGTTCGTGTGCTTGTGATGAAACTTCCCAAACCTACAGCAAAAACAATAATGGTATAATTTGGAGTGTTTTGGAGTGCAATAACCGTGTTATTGCCAAACGACGGAGTCGTTTTCTTATTTAAAATATCACGGATATTTTACTCCAAAAAAAAGGAAAAAATAATGAAAAGACAAATTATTGAAATAAACGAAACAAAATGTAATGGTTGTGGATTGTGCATTCCCAACTGCCCGGAAGGGGCGCTTCAAATAATTGATGGTAAAGCCAGACTCATAAGCGATTTGTTTTGCGACGGATTGGGTGCTTGCATAGGCGAATGCCCGGAACGAGCGATCACAACTATTGAAAGGGAAGCCGAACCCTACGATGAAGGAAAGGTAATGGAAAACATCATCAAAGCGGGAGCGAATACGATAAAAGCTCATCTGAAGCATTTAAGGGATCATGATCAAAGAGAATATGTTCAACAAGCAGTAGCAATTCTCAAAGAAAAAGGAATTCCTATTCCT
>SDBT01020635.1_pt1 | contig 10301 bp, 14 predicted proteins | sample 2277101 | NCBI WGS metagenome assembly SDBT01 (sample SAMN10404973, study PRJNA504765) | marine sediment metagenome | isolation source: marine sediment core GS10_PC15, 103 cmbsf | place: Arctic Ocean: Southern Knipovich Ridge | collected 2010
AGTAATCACTGCATCACCACTGAGGGCAAACAGCCATTTCTGGGGAGTATCAATGTTTCCCAGTCCCCACTCTTTAGGAATTAAGTCCCAGTACATCCAAATGGTATCTACTTTGTGGGTTACCTCATTCCTTCCTCTAGCCTGGGTGACTCTTCCCAGTCTAATCTCACGGTCACTGGGGTCTGTGTTGTATATTGCACTCTGACTAACCATGTCCTCCAGATACCTGACGTTGAACAGCACACTGCCAGGACCAGACTCATCACGCAACAAGGAAACGTAACTATCTGAGGTCAGCCAACCAACAAACTCACCATCCTGGACACGGTAGAAGTCAACGTCAGGATCTGGAAGATATTTGTAGGGGTCAATGCAGTCTAGAACTGTGCCCTCGAATTGGATGGTGTCTATGGGGACACGATTGAAGCCACTGATAATTTGTTGACCAGTTGCAAGGTCAGTATCAAAGATTTCCTCAACTACAACTCGAGTGCCTTCTTTGACCGCCCATCGAGGTGCTACAATGCCAATACCATAACTATAAGCATCTCTCCACTGGGTATGTAGGGATAAGAGTGCACGTCCTCGTTGGACCTGATTCTCTACAATCTTCTCCATCAAAATGGCACCAATAACATCCTCTGGTCCAGTTCCACTATATTTGAAGATTGGACCCTCACCCAAGCTGGCCATATTGTAAGTTAGGAAGGTCTCAAGGGTTGCGTAGCTCTCAGGAATCACAATGCTTACAGGTCGACGGTTGTCCTTATCTCTGACCTTTTTCTCAGCATCATCAATGGGGATGTAAGCCTGAAGGGTTCTATCAATGTCTCTCCACTCATCATGGTAGTTAGACATTGTGCGTTCAGATGCTCGTGCCCTAGCCATAATGCCTTCTTTGAGGGTTTCATGGATCTTGGTGCCAGGACTGAAATCTATCCCCTCGGGGTAGAATGCTCGATACTTGTCCCTGTGTCTGGTCATTGGGACACCTATCTTGGTGCCTTGAACAAAGTCAGTATCTATAAATAGAGGCATTAGTTAATCCTCTCAAGACGTTCAACTTTTTCTCTGATAACTATTACATTCTTCTCAATGCTAACCATGTAGTCCTTTAGATTACCAAGCAACTTATGTATATCTCTCTCATGGTCTCTTTGCATAACTCCAGTCCATCTATCCCCTTCTATACTCTGGACTCTTCTATCATTAACTACCACATAATCTTCAACCCTATCAAGTCGTTGGTCAATTTGACTGGCTCCTAGACCAACTGCAGAAATTGCTATGGTAGTGAGTATAGCTATTATAGGAATCACTGCTTTAGCTGCCAAGGAGTTTTTCTGTTGATATGTCACTTTAGGTCTGCTCCTCTGGCCTTACATCCAGGATGCCTCTAAACATAGTGCTGTGTATTCCTCCGCCGTGGTCAACCTCGTGAAATTGGGCTTCAGCTCCGTTCACAATGGCCTTGAAGCTATCCAATATGTCATCGTAAGTTCCTGAAGCTGTAACTGGAACCTCAGCCTTTCCAGTTTCCTCGTTAAAGTCTTGGGCTGTCCCTTCAAAGGTCACACCGGGAATGCTGATATTTCCTAGCTTTGTTGCGAGACCTGTCTTGAAGGCTTTGAAGTTGTCCTCAGTGAGACCAGTGAAAACTAGCTGGATTCTGAGGGAACTAATCTCTAGTGTCATCTGTGTCTCCTATACTGGAGGAAATAATTCATAAAAATCAAGATAGTATTCACCATCAGTTATTTCAGATCCAGCGTCTTCAATAGTGATTTTAATCCACCCTCTCCTTAGTGAAGCATCTTCATCTCCACTATCAACCAAGCTATAGGTAAGATTACCAGCAAGTGTCTCCCCGTCGAAGCGAATAAGAGGTTGGTCAATATCTAACTGTTCAATTTGGAGAACAGGTATACCTCCAGTCGTGGAGGGTTGAGTAAACTCAACTTGAGCTACTCCAGCTTGTGGCCCTCCCATAGAGACAGTTCCACTAGAAGTATCTACGGTGAAGATGTTATCATGTTTGACAGTCATGTTGTCATTGCGAGCCTGGAGTGTAAAGCTGCCACCATCCAAAATGAAACAAGCTATAGCATCATTAGCTCCTTGACTAGTATCATTAAGGAGGAGAATTGGAGGATCTGCACTAATATTCAGAATAGCTGTATGTCCTGCTGCCAGAGCAGCTCCAACACTAAGAACAAAGGTACTGTCAGTTGTACCATCATAGGACTTTGACTCTATAGCATGGGGGGAGGCATGATTGATTCCTACACATCCTGTGCTTCCATCAAGAAACAAAGCATGACTATACTCAGAGGTTTCAACCCTGAAATCCCTAGCTGTCAAGTTATTGTTGAAAACAACCTCTGAAGTTATCATACTTACCATCTCAGCACCCCCAGAGAATATCTTAAAAACATCTCCGGTGTGATTATACTCTAGGTAGCCTCTAGCATTAGCATCACTGTCACCAAATACCAAATATCCAAACCCAGTATTCGTGGAACCAAGGATTGATATTCCTACTGAGCTATCACCACGGACAATTAGGTCGTCTGCACTGGTAATGGCAGTAATTGCAGCAGCTCCTGTAGACACCGTCAGAGGCACATTGAATGTGGCTGTGTTAGCACCGGCGTCTATAAGTAAGGCGTTGTTCGTAGTCACTGTGTCTACGAAGAAGTTTATGTCGTTGTTTTCGCTGTTGATTCCCACTGTATTTGTCTGAGCATCTATCCATAGACTGCCACCTACGTGCATTTGAACGCGGTCTGTAAGGAATCGAAAGTCCGTGTTAGTGTCTCCGACGTGGCGGATGTACTCGGAAACATCAACATTTCCATTGAATGTTCCACCCGCAAACGTCGGGCTTGCACCGGTGTGGATGTCTTGGGGAAGCGAGAGGGTAATCGTTCCACTATCAATGAGGCGGTCTGCTCCAGTGGCAGACAAGACTACCTGATTTGCTGTCCCAGCCAATGTACCAGTTGTTACATCAGCAACATTACCAGCAAAGGTCAGGGGTGCAGTCCAAGTGTCTACTCGCCTGGTGTAAGCATCGTCCCAATTTGCTACATTCAGGTTTGACCCTGTGACATTACCTGTGACAGTTAAGGCTCCTGTAATGGCTACTGTACCACCTACAGGAATAATAGCAAGATTTCCAGGACTTCCAATAAGGTTAGAGACAATGTTTACTGACCCCCCACTTGAACCCTCAAGACCCCCACCTACAGTAGTTAGTCCACTAACATCCAAGGTTTCGCTGATTGCTACATCACCCACAACATCTAACTCTATCCCTGCTGTAGGGGTAGCAGTTCCAATACCCACTTGACCCATCAGCCAACTCTCACCAAGGACCTGGATGTCATTCTGGACACCAAGGTCAGCCCCTCCAGCAGAAGTATTCATGGGGAGGTCAAAGCCCCAATGAGCAGCAGTACAGTTTGCCTCGACATTTGTAGAGGGGCCAGCGATAATCATGGAGCGAGGATTGAATGTTGCAAATCCTACACCACTGGCAGGGAGAGCAAATCTCCAATCACCAGCCTCCTCAATAAATATAAACTCTATAGCACCAGCAGGATTTGAGGCTTTTTGTTTGAAGATATAAGTACCAGTATAGTCATAGCCTCTTAAGACTCCATCATCTGAGATACCTATTGCTGCGGTATTGTTAGCAAAGTCTATTGTACCCCCGTTGGATGCTCCACCGGCACCTTGGAATTGGGCAGCGCCCTGACTATTTGACTGAACAATCTTGGAGTTTCCACTCTGTGATAACATACCATTGGTGGTAATCTTTCCAGCTACATCAAGCAAGGAGGCTGGAGAAACCTCTCCAATACCCATCTGGCCACCTTGGTCAATATACACAAGGGGGCTGAGGCCATACAGGAAGGCTAGAGCACCACTATAAAGTCCATCATTAGTGAGTATTGACCACACACTATCAGCCCCACTCTTCAAGGTGAAGCCAGAGGTGAAGGTGGTTGGAGACACTAATGCCATACTTGCAGAGTTACCAGCTATTGAAGTGATAGTTGCTGCCCCAACATCATCAAGAGTCATGACACTATCGTTGAGGTTTAGTCCTGTAGTTCCATCCCATCGAGCCACAGCATTATCTGTACTACCAGCAGATGGACCTGCAACTAATCCACTTCCAGCAGAGCCACCTGTAGGTATAAGTTCTAGGTCACCAGTGCTCTTTCGCATGAGTATATCATCTGTAATACCTTCAGAGATTTTGAAGGGAAAGTGGGTGGAATCATCATAGCGGAAAGCTTCAATGATTGGACCTACATCTATGGTTTGGAGGGTCACAGCAAGCATTCCTCCAACTCTGCCATATCAGGGTCCTCAACACTGTAGTCGTCTGCCTTCAACAACTCAGCATACTCACGCTCCATACTTTCTCTATCTGTATAACCATCCCTACCTTCATCAAGGTCTGGTGTTTCAAAGTAACGGTCACCAATGTGGAGCATCTCCACCACATAAGCTAGGGCGTCCATGATGTCCCAATTCTTGGGACGAGGAAACCCTAACAACTGTTCTTCAAGTTCCCAGGTGGCACTCTTGTTGTGTCTGACAGCTCCCATCCGATAGTAGGGAGCCAAGGAGGCTACACGTCCAGCCTTGCCCTTAGTGCGACCACTATACTCACCTTTTCCCTGACGAGCCTTCAATTCAACAAATTCATAATGCAAACCTCTACGAAGCATCTCATTCTTAAAGGGTTGGGTTATGAACTCATTCAGGCCAGTGACTTCTATTCCTATAGTGTGAGCATTGATCCTCGCTGCCATAGCAAAAACTTCTTCATACAACTTGTCTGTAGTAATACGTTCATTAACAACGTCACGAACAAACAAAAGATTACGACGGTAATCAATACCAACTCCAACAATCGCGCTATAGGCACTGTGGGCTTTCTCACTCTTAGTGGGGTCAACGAGGATGATATTGTCAATCTCTGGGTCATCTGATAGGTTCTCCAATTCCTCAGTGTAGTATTGGAAGTGCTCTGAACGGAAAACTGCATCCTCCCTGGGATTGGCAATGTTCATGTTCTCACGGAACCAAACATCAAGGAGTCCACGCCTTTTATAAGCAGTCAACTCATCTTGAACTTGGTCGTCTGTCATATAAGTTGGCCAGTAGGACTTGTAAACACCATCCTCACTATAGGCTAATGGAAGGTCCAAGTGTTCCCAGGTGGGGTCATCACGAAGGTCTTGTAGGAGAGCATTCTCATGTAGTAGAGTTCCTACAACCATTACCCTCCAAGAAGGTATTGACCTATCAACAAGGTTTACTAGATCACTGAAGAACCACTCTCTAACCTTATTTCGTTGATCTTCACTCAATACACTTTCTGAGTCTTCAAGGTCATCAACAATAATCAAGTCAGGACGAGAGTGACGGAAGAGTGCACCACGAACTTGCTGCCCACTACCCCTCGGCAGCACCAGGACTCCATTGGAGGTCATCCAAGCGTCTTTTGTGAAAGTGTCACTTTTTATATCACCTATTACCTCATGGATAGCCTCATTGGACATCAGCTCATGTTTGAGGTTCTCAGACTGAGTGATGGCGTGCATTGCTCCTGCTGAGCAAGGGATGATGAATTTGGACTTTTGAAAGACAATGTGCTGACTGGGTAGAGCAAAGTTGAAAAGGGAAGTCTTACCAAACCCTCGGTGAGCCATAACTAAAAGATTCTTTACAGAAGAATCATCTATTAGCTCAAAGAGTTCCTCATGGTTACGGGAGAAAGGACGAGTGAATCTCTCAGGGTGAAATACCTTACAGTGGGCTTTGATGGAGCTTTGGCAGAGAGCCAAAACATCTTCTGGTTCCCTACACTTGGGGAGTGTAGAGGCTAGATTTTCAGAAGTTCGCATAGAACTCCATACCCATAGGTTGTGGCACTTTTAGAGCATCGACCCTTTATCAGCTCTATCTCCCCACTGGAGAGGTCTGTCTGACTATTGGAGCCATGGATGCGCTTGGCTAGCTCAAATAACTCCAAGCGCTTCTTGCCTTCCATCTTTAGCTCTGCATCACCTGTAGACAACAAAGAGTTGACAATCATATCCTTGAAAACCACAGGCTCTCCCTGAGATTCCATTGCTGTTCCGTCGAGGTTCTTGATTGGTTGGTTTAGGTCAAACTTAGCCATTTTTGGTATAAGCTCCCTTGAGGGTTATGGTAACTGCTGAAGCAGTCACACCGGCTTGAGCACTCTGAAAACGTACTGCATAAACAGGTCCAAGGTACACTCTGGCACTGTCGGCACCAGCGTGAGCCAAAGTGTTAAGGGTTCCACTCTTCCACAACAGGATGTTTGCAACCACTGAGGACCAATCATCAATATAGGTCTCCCAAGCGCCTCCGATGGCACTTTGAACCTGACAGGCAAATTTATCCAAAGCAATCACACTACCACCAGCCGAGCTGAGGCTAAGTTGGATGTATGGGTACTCGTGGCGTAGAGTGTAGGTGGCTATTGTAACCAAAGTCTCAGCAGTAGCCGCTAGGGTGTCCGAGAATGGCTCGATTGGTCTATTCATTAGGGTTGGGTCCTTTCTTTGAGAGTGATGATAACACTTTCGTCACTTGTATTGTCAACTCCCCCACTGATAGCACTAGCCAGAGTTATGACAGTACCAGTTGGAGCTGTTGTGAGGTGAAGGACATACTCTCCGTTGTTTGCATCATCCTCGCAATTTGAGAGGCTGATAACATCACTACCACCAACCTCGGCGTCTGCATTGATGAAGAAGAGATTATTTCCACTGCCATCATTGAATGCTTGGGTCAAGCCAGCTGATACATTAGCAGTTAGGGTTCCAGCGGTTGCATTTATATCCAAGCTGGTATAGCGAGGTGGAAATCCTACGTGGATTTGGATAGCATAGGCGAGGAAGTTGATGTAAGTTAAGTCAGTTATTATCCCTGCCTTTATAGCTTGAACTTCACCAATCAACCTAATCATGTCAGCGGAGGTATCTTCAGCAGGGGATTGATTAGCAAAGAATACTTTCTCTGATGCTCTGATACCCTTCAGAGCCTTCAGGAATACATTAAAGCGCTTGGAGTAGTCATTGGCTATCTTTACAATCTCAGCTGGAGTGAAGATCTGATTTGGCATCCAAAAACCTCGTTACATTATGTAATGACTACAAACATTACTTGAACAAACTCCCAAGCATCCCCATTAGTCCAGTGCCGGTGGGGCTGGTTAGGAGAGCTGGGAGCTTGTCCAAGAGGAAATTTGAGAGGGGAGGGACTGCGGAACTGGTAGCTCTCATAGCAGTCCATTGCTCCACCAAGGGAACAACAGTATCGACTAGCTGTGTAAGGGCCTCACCACTATCAAGGCCCTCTGTCACGTTGCCGAAGTTTAGGTTGAATTTGTTACCATCCTCGTCCACCCCCTCATACAGTAGAGTTCCTGCACCCTTCTCAAGTTTCCCTCCAAGAATCCCTACTGGGCGCGAGGTAATTTGAGTGTGCATCCCCACAAATTCACCATCTTTATGGAAGATTGGCTTCTCATTGAAATTCAATCCATTCATGGTGCAACCCACCATCAACAGAGAAACTGCGATTGTCATGGCTGCCGTAGCCACCACCTTCGGTGGTCCTACTCGATTACTTGATGTCGGTTGGTTGTTCATATTTCATCCTATCTCTTATGTGTGCCAGCCCACCACCCAAGACCACTGCCAGGATGGAGCCAGCAAAAGCCTCGATTTCTCCCCAAGGAAGGTCAGGCCAGAACTTCGCCAGCAACGAAATTCCAGACTGAATAATCACAAAGACCCCACCTGTAGCCAAGGCACCATCCCTGACCCTCTCACCTCGCTTAGTCTTCGGCTTTGGTAGGTTCATACTTACCCCTCTTCATTATCTCTGCTAGAGTTGTTGCTCTACCTCCAACCTGAGCCGCCCAGCGACTATCCAACATCTCCGAACTCGCCAGTTCATAGTTGTCAACCTCCAATGCCATTAGCATCTTTCTAAAGGTGGACAAACGTGAACGGCCCAGGTTGAAGGACATATTAACTAGAACATCCTGACGCGCTGGGGTCAGGGAATTAAAGTGGCCACAGACAACCTTAGCATCATCTGTGGCCCTGTCGAGGTCCGTGGAGAACATCAAGGCGGCAACCTCGGAGGTAATGCTCTCCACGTTGGGGAGGAGGGTTCCAGGGGATAGTAGAACCTGTAAGTTGTGACCAATTCCTATTGTCAGCCATCCCTCAGTGTCTAGGTAGGGAGCAAGGCAATATCCACCCTCGTGGCCCACTAGCATATCTTTGCCCTCTTGAGTCATTCTAATTCTCCAGGACAGTGATAATGGCTTGAATCTTTTGTGGGATGGCTCCTTGAGGAGGGAGATTTTCAGCAACAACCTTAGCATCCCTGAGCAACACCAAACAATCCTTCTTGGAGGTATCCTCGGCTTCTTGAACAATCTCAGCAATCAGACTAGCTCTATCCTCTGGATCAAGCTCCTGGATCACTGACCTCGCTGCTCTCAGCTTTGACATCAATAATTTCCCCTTCTGACTCCAGTAATCCCATATCCCTAGCTCTCTCAGAAATGATTTTTAGTCCAACCTCCCCAAGGTATCCATGGACCATCTTCCCCTCAGTCCTAGCAACCTTACCAAATCCAGCAATTCCCAGAACTTCAGTAGCAGCCTTGAAACGCAAGGAAGAACTAACCATAGACATTCCCTCAATCGGAGGTGGCTCATTGACCTGTCCATCCACCATCTTCGCCAATAGCTTAACAGCTTCCTGAGACTTCTCCCTACAAAACCCAATAACATCTGTTGCCTCTGTATCTGCTGCATCTGTAATCTCTTGAATCTTGACACGTCCAAGCTCAGAATTCACTACTGCAGTGATAGTGACTCTTGAAAGCCCCATATCCTCAGCAATTTCTCGTTGCTTTTGGCCAAGGGCTGCCCGCCTCAAGATTTCATGATGTCGACTATTGAGTTGTTGAGGTTGGTAGGACTTACTGAGGGGAAGATCTGGGAAGGTTGTAATACTCATTTGCAGTACCTCTGTATACATTATACCTGGAGGGGTGGGGAATGTCAAGTAAAGAATAGAGGGAGGTCCCATGTTTAGTGTAGGGGTGTGATAGGATGGTAGGTCAGATAGGGATAGTAGTGGGTGGTGGGGGATAAATGGTAGGAGGTAGGGTCGGCAACCTTGTTGCCTGGGGTGCCTGGCTTGGCCATGGTGGGTCGACTGGTGGGCCAGGGGGCTTTGCTGCCCTGATTGGTGCCAACCTTGTTGGCAGGGGCTGGTGGCAACCCTGTTGCTTGTTGGGAACTGTTTCATTTGATATCCTCGAACTGAGTAGAGCAGTGACAACGTATATGACCTCACCACTTCAGACCCCCCGTGTACCCCCTCGACATTACAGGTAGCCAGACGACTCCATACCTAACAAGGGATCAGGTTGTGTGCCAACAGGCAAGCATACCTCACAAGATACCTCGATAGAGGCACTTGCATTATAGGCCAAGGTGTGTTACACTATAGATGAAAGTTAAAGGTTAGGCACTAGGCACACAACCCAACCTAACTAACTAAGGTTCTTTGAAAGTTTAATGAATGAACAAAACAAGGAGACAAGCCATGTCAAAGTTCAAGCCCATCACAGTCAACACAGATCGCGAGGAGTACAGCTACACCACTGTCAAGGATGGCAAGGTGTTGCCCAAAGGCACGAAGATCACAGGATCATACGCTGGCCTCTTCGATGAAGGTAGGATCAATGGCTTCGGCCTTAAGGCTGCCATTGATGACCTCATCAGGTTCGAGGTTATGAAGGACATTGGAGCATTAGTGGTCGAGGAAGGTGAAGTGCGACAACTTTATGCCAACCAGGATCTTTCCGAGGACCGTTTCACTCGGACTAGGATTGGAGTTGTCAAGAAGTCCCCACAGGTGAAACTTGCGGAAGCTCTTGAGGCGGAAGTCATCACGCAAGAGCAATATGATCAAGCGATTGCAGTGTTGGCGATGATCTAACAGACCATTGAAACCTCCCTGGAGAAATCTGGGGAGGTTTCTTGGTGTCTCAAGAGGAATTGTTTGTGATGGTCAAGGGTTGGTGGTGAGGGTCGTTACATTATGTAATGGTACTCTGGAGACCTTAATGGGACTCTAGAATCAAGGAAGGCAGCTATGCAAAAAGAAAAGAAGTCCAAAGAAGATAGGGAGTTTATTATACTTAAAGACAGACG
>SDBT01020636.1_pt1 | contig 10300 bp, 8 predicted proteins | sample 2277101 | NCBI WGS metagenome assembly SDBT01 (sample SAMN10404973, study PRJNA504765) | marine sediment metagenome | isolation source: marine sediment core GS10_PC15, 103 cmbsf | place: Arctic Ocean: Southern Knipovich Ridge | collected 2010
TGTTGAACCACCACCGATGTCAACAATCATGTTTCCGCTAGGTGTAGCAATAGGAATTTTTGCGCCAATTGCTGCTGCCAAAGGTTCGTCAATAAGATATGCTGTCTTTGCTCCCGCTGACAAGGCAGCATCAAGCACTGCTCGCCTCTCTACGCTAGTAACACCTGCCGGAACACAAACCATCACATCAGGTTTGAAAAAACGTGTGCGCCCAGTAACTTTATCAAGGAAAAATCGGAGCATGGCTTCTGTAACTAGGTAATCTGCAATTACACCGTCACGTAACGGCCGTGAAGCTTCAATTCCTTCAGGTGTACGGCCCAGCATTTCTTTTGCAGCATTGCCGACCGCTAGAATTTCGTCTTCCTCTGAGGAAACAGCCACCACAGTCGGTTCATTAAGCACTACTCCCTGTCCTTCCAAAAAGACTAGCGAATTAGCTGTACCTAAATCAATGGCAACTCTTTTCGAAAACATGGCCATTTTATTATATACAGTTTACGAACTTTCACAACTAGGCAGTTTCAAGTAGGTCAGAAGTGACTCAAAGATGTCAAAGACCTACTTGAAAATAACACTTAGTCTTGTAATTTTGTTGCTAAGCCTTCCTAAAAGAGTTAGAATTGGTGCTAATGAAGAAACTCGCCGGTATTGTTATTTTTTTAATAGTTGTACTTGCCATAACCGCAGGAATTGTTCTTTACGCAAGAGGATACCGACCTAATCTCAAAAATGGAACTCTTGAGGCCACCGGTATTGTCAGCATTAAATCTCAGCCTGAAGGTGCTACAGTCTATGTTGATGGGGAAGAAAAAGGTACTACAAATCTCGATATTCCCGACCTCGCACCGGGAACTTATGATATAAAAATTGTCAAGGAAGGCTTTTCTAGTTGGCGAAGAGATGTTGAAGTCAAAAAAGAAAACTTAAATTTGATTGAAACTATCCTTTTCCCAATCGCCCCTTCTCTAAGAGCCCTTACTTATACCGGTATCTTCAACCCAATAGTCTCACCAAAAATGGATAGGATAGCTTTTTCATTACTAGAACCGGAGGATAAAGCAGGAATATGGGTTTTAGACATCTCCAGTAGCGCCCTCCCCTCTTTTTTCACGAAGGACTTGATGATCTTGGCCGCAGACAGTGAGGAAGCAACATTTTCTTCTGCTAGCTACGAATTCTCTCCTAACGGAGAGCAAATCTTAGTCACAATAGGAAAAAGTAAACGCTTTTACCTACTCGACTCTGGGAAAGAAAACAGCACACCCGAAGAAGTAACGCTTGACATTGAGAAGATAAAGCAGGATTGGAAGAAAGAGATCGAACAAGAAAGAGAAACTAACTTCTCCTCTTTAGATAAAAAGGCTCAGCTGCTAGGTTCAAATCTAGCTGCCCTAAAATTCTCCCCTGATAAATCGAAGTTTTTAGGTAGAAAAACTAACGGTGTCGTCATTCTCTATGACAGCGATCCGGGCCCTGTCCCAAACCAAGAACCGCAAATCTATAATCTACCAAAGGCAGCACGCTACTTTTGGTACCCGGACAGTGCCCGTGTGATTTTGGTGAGGGATAGCACAATCTCAATAGTCGAAGCCGACGGGAAAAATAGCGTAGTGATTTACACTGGTAATTTTGAACCGGATTTTCTGGCCCCTTGGCCAGATGGAGGCAAGATTGTTATTGCCACAAGTCTAAATTCAGCAATAACCAAGCTTCCAAATCTCTATTCAATTGAGCTTCAGTAGAAAAACCAGTTAACCAGCCTCAGGAAATTAGCAATGAGTGGTGTTAGATCTCTACTAACTCGGCCGTCACTATCAAGCGCCGCAGACTCGAACCTGGAGGATCACAGGTTTGGAGTGTGAGAATTGGCTTTTCGGAAGGTTCGGTAAGATAACGGACATCGTCTGCTTGAACTACTACTTTTGATTTGACAATATAGTCATAACGTTTGCCCTTGTAAAAAGTGACTATTCTATCTCCTTTTTTAAGTTTCCGCAGCAAGTAGAAAACGCTGTTGTAACGCCTAGCCTGAACCGCATTTATTGCTGAGTGAGCGAAAAGAAATACATTGTTGTTATCCGCCTTTACTGAGCCTGGAAAGGCTGTACCACGAGCATGCGCGACACCTTTGGATAACGCGGCTATATATTCTGAGTAACTAGCCGCATTCACATTTGCTACCACCGGGGTGTTGACACCGATTTTTTCGATCACCACGCCAAATTTTTTGTTTTTAGGCTTAGTTTTTAAAGGTGGGAGGGTTTTTTCCTTGGCCAGGGGCGCTTTTATCTCTGGCGCTATCGAAGCAACCGGTGTTTCTCTGAAAAATGTACTTTTCCACCAAAACCAGACCTCTTGCTGAACAAATGGGGCAAATGAAAGAAAGGAGAACAATATCCCTGTAATAATCAGCGTATTAGCGATTGTCCGGATGGTCACAAACACCCAAAATTTTCTTTTTTTGTTCATATAGATGGCGCCCCTGGCAGGAATCGAACCTGCAACCTTACCCTTAGGACGGGTCTGCTCTATCCAATTGAGCTACAGAGGCGAGTGGGTTTGAATTTTACCAGATCTAAAGTGACTTATCAATTTGGCGTACATTCAATTAGAACTTTGAATGACCGCTCGGTGCTTACCGAGTAGTATGTTATACTAACGGCAATGCATGAAACCCACCCAAAAGGTCTGCTCGGAGAACTAGAGTTTACACTAAAACTTGTGAAGGACGGTTGGAATATCTTAAAACCAGCGGACCAAAATTCAAGGTATGATCTTGTGATAGAAAGGAATGGAGAATTCAAGAAAGTCCAAATTAAGTACTGTACCCCGAAAAATGGTATAGTAAGACTCGAATTAGATAAACCGAGGAGAAAAACTCTTCCCTATTCCTTAAGCGAGAGCGATTACATGGGAGCCTACAATTCGAGGGATTGTAAGTTTTATTTAGTTCCTTTGAGGGAGTTTGGGAAACAGAAAGAAATTTGGTTGAGAATTGATCCACCCCGAAATAACCAATCCAAAAATGTTCGATTTGCTAAAGAATTCGAGATTTAACGGGGAGTGGCGCAGTTTGGTAGCGCGCGTCGTTCGGGACGACGAGGCCGGAGGTTCAAATCCTCTCTCCCCGACCACTCAAAACCAGTTTGACAAGCCTGCTCGCTTTAAATTATAGTTGAGTTAATGAAACTGCCTTTGTTTGGGAAAAACCTGCGGGGCTTTACATTGGTCGAACTTCTCATCGTAATTGCCATTATTTCTATCCTCATCTCAATCGGTCTAGCTTCCTTCAGACGCGTCCAGATGCAGTCACGTGACCGACAAAGGCAAGCTGATTTAAGTAATATGGCCGGCGCTCTCGAGCAATTTTATGGAGATAACAACCAATACCCGGGTGCTCTTACTGAACTAATCACGAATCCTAGCCTAGCACAACCTTATTTAAGAGCTCTTCCAGTTGACCCGTCAACAAATACTGCTTATGGGGCAGGTAACTACCTGCACACAGCACAAGCTTATTGTCTTGTAGTTACTCTAGAAATACCTCCCACCACTACTGAAGATTGCCCCGTGGATAGTAGTACTGGCCACCATTATGTCGTAAGTTCGCAGGATTAATCTCTTATTCAAGCCTCATTAACACCCACTCATTAGCTCTTTTTAGTCTACGGAATGGTCGCGGCATGCTTACTTTGATTTTGATTACTATTCATCAGTGCGCTTATAATCGTGGATTTCTTTCTCTGTGAACCAAAGCTTTGCCTCAAATTCGGCTTCTTGTGGTGATCCGGAAACGTGTAGTAAGTTAACTACCCCTCTTCTTTCGACGTTTGCGTATGCTGCAGAATCAGTGGAAAAATCACCTCTAATACTTCCTGGTGGCGCATGAACTGGCATTGTGGGTCCGGCAAGAGAAACAGTATTGTCGACCGCGTGACGACCCTCTATAAGAACCGCGATAACCGGGCCAGAAGTAATGTAATCCACTAGCCACTTCACTACCATTTTTCCCAGTTCCTTCGGATCGTCTGTCCCAAATTCGCGCTTAGCATTTTTATGATATTCGTTGTAAGACTGCAAGGTTTTGTTGCCCAATCTTTTTATGGTCTCAGGATCATCGCTCAAGTAATGTTTTTTTAGCAACTCCTCTTTTGGCCAAACCATTTTCATCGCCACAATCTTCAAACCCATCCGCTCAAATCGGCGGAGAACCTCTCCGACCAAACCTCTTCTCACTGCATCAGGTTTAATTAAAACAACTGTACGCTCCATAAAAATCCTCCTTGAGTTCTCTTGTTTAAGATATTACCATTTTAATATATTAGCAAATTTGCCTTCATCTTTGTAAGGCCCTATTACTGCTAGATTCAGGTTCTTGTTGATAAAAACCTCTTTTGCTGCTGCCATTATTTGCTCCGCTGTAACAGAATCTAAATTTTCGAAGATTTCACCCAACGTCCTTACCCTTCCTTCTAATAATTGTTGTAGGCCAAACATCATCGCTACTTCTCTAGAATCTTCCAACTCCAAAACTAGTCTGCCTTTCAGGTGCTCCTTTGATTTTTTAAGTTCTTTCTCGCCTACCTTCTCTGTAGCGAGCTTACCAAACTCATCAAGAACAACTTTTATAGCCTCGTCGATTTTCCCCGGAGGAACTCCGGCAGTTGCGCCAAAGCCGCCCGTGTCATAGTATTCTTCGTATCCACTACGCACGTAGTAGGCTAACCCTCGCCTCTCTCGAAGCTGGATAAAAAGTCTGGAGCTCATTGACGTGCCTAAGATTGCATTAAGTACTGCCATTACGTAGTGGTTTTTGTGTCCCCGCCGGTATCCTCTGACGCCCAATGACAAGTGCGCTTGTTCTGTACTTTTGGTTCCGATTTTCACCGCTGGTCTATTTTGAGAAATTTTTACTTTTGCGAAATTCGCTGTTTTATTGTGTTTTAGCTTACCTAAATATTTATTAGTGATATCTTCTGTATCAGTATGTGAGACTCCGCCAGCAATCGAAACAAGCATGTTTTCGGGATTGTAATAGGCTTCTTTAAATCGCAGGAATACTGGCCGATTTATTTCTTTCAATGAATCGATCGTGCCAATAATATCCCAACCTAGTGGCTGATCTCCATAAAGAAGTTGCTCGTAAAGATCGTGGATGTACCGAATTGGAGTATCAAGATACATTCGAAGCTCTTCAAATATGACACCCCTCTCTCTAGATATCTCTTCTTGCTCAAACTTTGAATGCATCAACATATCACCAAGTATTTCCAGCACCAAGTCGGTGTACTTTGCGCTGGCTTTGACAAAATAACCAGTATATTCCTTCGAGGTAAAAGCATTGAATTCTCCACCTATTCCGTCAATCAATGTGGAAATATCCAAAGCTGTCGGCCTCTTCTTCGTACCCTTAAAGAACATGTGCTCTGCAAAGTGAGCCGCCCCATTCGTTTTCTTATCCTCATACCTACTACCTGTTCCAACCAAAATTAAAACGGTTACACTTTTTGTGCCCGGAAGCTGCGAGGAAAGAACCTTCAAGTTATTAGGCAGTTTAAGAAGCTTTTGATTCATTTTTGGATCCTACTTTCTCCATATATTCTGGAGCGGAAATACCCATCAATTGTAAACTATTATGCAAGGCTATCTTCACTGCTTTTATCAAAGCTAACCTTGCCTTTGTCTTCCCTCTATCCTCACTAATTACCCTAACTTGCTCGTAGAAATTGTGAAACTTATCCGCGAGCTCCGTTGCGTAGGCAGGAAGCAGATGAACTGAATAGTTTTTAGAGATATCCTCTACCAAATCTGGCAGTCGCAGCATATGACTGATTAACATGCGTTCGTTAGGTTCCCTTAGCAAACCAGTTTCTACTTTGCTAATGTCTGCTGGATTGAACCTGTCTTTCTGTGCTTTTTTGAGAATACTATTGCAGCGAGCGTGAGCGTACTGAACATAATAAACAGGGTTTTTGTTGCTTACTTCGCGTGCTAATTTAAGATTAAAATCCATGTGGGTTGTCGGGGCATGGGAGATGAAAAAGAATCTAGCCACATCCAAACCAACATCCCGCACCAGTTCTTCTAAAGTAACATATATGCCTGTACGTTTGGACATACGAATTTCTTTGCCGTTCTCGACTAAACGAACTAGTTGGGTAATTATAATCTCTAGTTTTTGCGAAAAACCTAGTTCCGTTGCTGCTAATTTCATCCTAGGTACATAACCAGCGTGATCTGCTCCCCAGATATTAATTACCCTGTCGTAGCCTCGTTTGAACTTATTTAGGTGGTATGCAATATCCGCTAGGAAATAGGTTGGAGCCTTGCTACCGCTACTTTCGCTACGAACTAAAACACGATCTTTATCTTCGATTGAAGCGTTTTTGCCTTGCTTGGGAGCAAACCAAATGGCGCCTTCTTTCTCGGTGGTTAAACCTTTCTTTCTCAACATTTCCAACGCGGCGTCTATTTCTCCGCTCTCGTGCAAACCTTTTTCAGATACAAATTTATCAAATTGAATGTCCATCTTCGCCAACGAGGGCTTGACGAACTCCTCGAGAATTAACTCCGCCGCCATTTCCCCTAGCTCATTGACATTCATTTTATATCTATCTATATCAACTCTCTTTCTAAGCTCCTTAGCAATTGCCGTGACGCAGCTTCCTTTGTAAAGCTCTTCTTTTGAATCTGTTTTGATACCGCTAGCATCGAGAATTGAAAGACCCAGGGTCCTTATTTGATTGCCTGTATCGTTAATGTAGTATTCACGTGCAACCTTGAAGCCTGCTTTCTCCAGACAACTTGCCAAAGCGTCGCCGGTAAAACCTCCACGGCCATTACCTAGAGTAAGGGGTCCTGTTGGGTTAGCGGAGATAAACTCTACTTGAACCTTTTTACCCTTTCCTACCTCAACTTCGCCCCAACTTGCATTTTCTTCGATTATTTTTTGGACTTGTGCTTGTAGATATTCAAGGGCGATTTTGAAATTTATGAACCCGTTTGGGGCAATTTCGGGGGCGAAAATTTCTTCGTTTTTTGGCAATTTAGCTACTAGTAATTTAGCAGCTTCGACCGGTGTTTGCTTGGAATCATGTTTGGCTAGCTTGAGAGCTACTGTTGAGTAATAATCTCCAAATTTCGGATCTATCGTAGGTAATATTTCTGGTTCTACATATTTATAACCAGAATTTTTGATAGCTTTGGTTAGGTTATCTTTTAATATTTGCCTAATCATAGTTGCGAGTTAGTATACCAGCTTTTACCGTCACTCACAATTTCGATCGTTCCATTTCTGTCAGTTCTGTACACCTTTGAACCTATTTTTTCTAACGGCCTTATAACTTCTAACACTGTGGGGGCCGTAGCTATTCTTCGCCCTAATGGAAGTAATGAATACGTAAAGAGAGTATTTGATATAATTTGAAGGTGACTTTAGAGGCTCTTAATGTATTTCTTCACCCAAGTGTGGTAGAAAATAACGAGGTGTATAAGGTGGCGGCTTTTTAATTCTCTATCAATCACACCACCACGGTGAGGGTAACGATGTAAGCGTGGGCCAGGTGTTGGAAAACCTTGAGCATAGTGGACTAGTTCGTGAGCAACGGTGTGGTCAATCACCTCCTGGGGGTATTTTTCGTCGCGAAAACGGCCATTTATGTTAATTTGAACAGTTTTTGTGGCAAGGCAATATCGGATAGATCCAAACCTATATCTAGCCCGTCTACCAAAGCTGATTTGAATCTGATGCTCCCGACGTACATCGGAAAAGTAATTACGCCAAATAAAACTAAGCCGTTTTTTTAAGTATGAATTCCCTCGCATTTACCCTCGATTGTTTGATTGCAGCTTCATAAAAAAATCTGGACTGACTTTCTGTCCAGATTCTATTTAACAGTAACTCTTCAAGAAACCATTAGCAAGAGACAAGCGGGCAAAAAGGGTCTCTTAAGCCCCTCAAAAGTCCGAGAAACGCGTTTCTAGCCCCTTGTGGACTACTTCCCTCCGGTAACTATGCTGACTATTTTCCCAGGCACGTAAATTGTCTTTTTAATCGATTTTCCTGCGATATGCCTCTTAACATTCCCTGACTCCAACGCCGCCTTTTCAACTTCTTTTTGATTCTTAATTTCTGAACTTTGAATCTCCAATGTATCTCGCAACCTACCATCTACTTGAACAGCAATAGTCGCTTTCTCTTCTTGGAGAGAACCCTTTTCGACCTCCGGCCAAGTTTGATCGTGGACTGAAGCCTTCTCACCCAGCCTACTCCAAAGCTCCTCAGCAGTGAAAGGCGCGAATATTGACAAAGCGATTAAGAATTTCTTCAACGTAGGCAGATCAAGATCCTTTTTGTGTTTAGCGGCAAAGTTTGTAAACTCCATGGTTGCTGCTATTGCCGTATTGAATTTCAAAGTCTCAACGTCCTCACCCACCTTTTTCACTAGCTTATTGATTTCTTTAGCTACACTGGCGTTAGTACTCTTAGCCGAAGGACTGCTGACTTCATTCGTTAGTTGCCAAACTCGATTTAGAAAGCGGTAAACTCCAATAATCGCCCGATCTGAAAAATCACCACCGAGATCGTACGGACCGATGAATAGTAAGTACATACGCAGAGCATCCGAACCGTAGGCATCCATGTACTCATTCGGATTGACCACGTTACCGCGACTTTTACTCATCTTTGCTCCACCACGGATAATCAAGCCATGAGCCCGAAACTTTTTGAAAGGCTCGGCAAAATCAATCAAACCGATATCGTGCAAAGCCATTGTGACGAAGCGTGTGTACAGAAGATGCATGACTGCGTGCTCATTTCCGCCAATGTACGTATCAACCGGGAGCCATTTTTTGGTTAATTTTTTGTCGAAAATAGTGTTTTTAAACTCGGTGGATGGGTACCGAAGAAAATACCAACTAGAATCCAAAAATGTATCCGAAACATCTGTCTCCCGTTTTGCATTTTTCCTACATCCAGGACATTTTACGCTCAAGAAGTCTGGCAGAGTAGCAAGCGGACTGATACCCTGGCCTCGCGGTTGGTAATCCTTTAGGTGAGGAAGTAGTACTGGCAATTCTTTCTCCGGTACTGAGTACCAACCTAGGGCAACCACTTTCCCATTAACCTTTTCGCCCCTGCCTTCTTTACCACAGCTTTCACAAAAAATCATCGGGATCGGCGGTCCCCAGTAACGCTGGCGGCTTATTAACCAATCCCGAAGGTGGTAGTTGACAGTTTTTCGACCTAGATGTTCCTTTTCTATATAATTTGATACCTTGCTTACAGCTTCAAGTGAGTTCAACCCGTCAAACTGGCCAGAGTTTACCAATTTCCCCTCACCTATATACGCCTCCTTCTTGACATCTCCCCCACTAATAACCTCAACTATCGGCAGTTTATACCTCCTGGCAAAGTCGTAGTCTCGTTGGTCGTGCGCTGGAACTCCCATGATTGCTCCAGTTCCATAGCCCATCAATACGTAATCAGCAATCCAGATTGGGATTTCCTTTTTCGTAAACGGATTTATGCAATAAGCACCCGTGAAGATACCCGTTTTAGCCTGGGCACGCTCTAACTCTGTCGCTTTTTGGGATTCTTCAATGTAGTCGTGGACAGCCTTGTGGGATTTAGCACTCGTAAGTTTTTCTGCCAATTCGTGCTCAGGAGCAAGGACCATGAAAGTAGCTCCGAAAATAGTATCTGGTCGAGTAGTAAAAACTTTTATTTTCAAGTTAGTTTTTTTAACAGGAAAATCTACTTCGGTACCCTCGCTTCGTCCAATCCAGTTTCTTTGCATGGTCTTCGTAGTAGGAGACCAGTCTATCCCTGCTTGCCTTGCCTTATCATCAAGTTTAATCTCAGACCCATAGGTATCGGCAGGTAGAGAATCCAAATTATTGAGCAATTTATCGGCGTAGTTAGTTATTTTGAAGAACCACTGCTCCAGTTCTTTTTGGATCACTTGTGCGCCGCAGCGCTCGCACCGCCCACTTATCACCTGTTCGTCAGCAAGCACGGTTTTACAAGAAGGGCACCAATCTACCGCTGCTTTCTTACGCTCAACCAAACCTGCCTTGAAAAGCTGAACGAATAACCACTGAGTCCATTTGTAATAATCTGGATCGCTAGTAACTATCTGATGATCCCAATCAAACAAGGCACCAAGTCTCTTAAGCTGTTCTTCGCGAAAGTACTCCGTTGATTTTGCAATATGTTCTTTTGGATGAATACCTTTTTTGATCGCGAAATTTTCTGAGTGAATTCCAAAACTGTCGAATCCCATCGGTTCAAAAA
>SDBT01020637.1_pt1 | contig 10300 bp, 7 predicted proteins | sample 2277101 | NCBI WGS metagenome assembly SDBT01 (sample SAMN10404973, study PRJNA504765) | marine sediment metagenome | isolation source: marine sediment core GS10_PC15, 103 cmbsf | place: Arctic Ocean: Southern Knipovich Ridge | collected 2010
GCGGCGGTTTCGGTCTCCGACGCGTTGAGACCCATGCGCGGACCGAGCTCCCGGGCAATGCGCGCGCCGGCGACGGAATGATCCTCGTCGCGGCCCTTGGCGATGTCGTGCAGGAAGGTGGCGACGTAGAGAGCGCGCCGGTTGTCGATGGTGCGGATGACGTCGCTCGACACGGGATGCTCGGCTGAAAGCCGGCCGCGCTCGATGGCGGAGAGGAACCCGACGGTGCGGATCAAATGCTCGTCCACCGTGAAGTGGTGATACATGTTGAACTGCATCATCGACACCACGCGGCCGAATTCTGGGAAAAATCGACCTAGAAGGCCGGCTTCGTTCATCTTGCGCAGCGCGCCTTCAGGATCGTTCCCGTCCATCAGCAGGCGCATGAACAGGGCGTTGGCAGTCGGGTCGCCACGCAGCTTGTCGTCGATCAGCCGGAAGTTGGCCCGGATCTGCCGCAGCACCTCGGGCGAGAACGCGGCCTTGCTCTCGTCGGCGACGACAAACAGCCGAATGAAATTCGCCGGGTCCTTGGCGAAGGTGTCCTTGTCGGCGGTCGAGATGCGGCCATTCTCAATGCGGAAATCCGACGTGCGCCGAAGCTTGGCGCGGCGGCGCCAACCGAATGGCGCAAGCAGCGTGTCGAGTGTCGGCACCGACTTCAGTTGCTTGATCTCAAGGGCCGAGCAGACGATCCGGGTCAGCTGCCCGACTTCCTTGGCCACCAGGAAGTAGTGCTTCATGAAACGCTCGACGCCGCTCAACCCCGCATGACCGCGATAGCCAAGCCGATCGGCCATCGCCCGTTGCAGGTCGAAACTCAGCCGCTCCTCGGGGCGGTCGGTCAAGAAATGCAGATGACAGCGCACCGTCCACAGGAAGAACTCACAGCGGCGGAAGCTGCGATATTCATGCGGGGTAAAAACGCCGGCTTCGACAAACTCTTCCTCGGCCTTCTCAGGATAAAGATGCTTGGCGAGCCAATGCAGCGTGTGCAGGTCGCGCAACCCCCCGGTGCCTTCCTTGATATTGGGCTCGACGAGATAGCGTGAAGCACCGGTGCGCGAGTGACGGTCGTTCTGCTCTTTGAGCTTCGCCTCGACAAAGGCGCGCGGGTCGGCCTCCAATACATCCTTGCGGAAGGTCTTCTGGAACTTCGCGAACAACTCTTCGTCACCGAGAATAAGCCGCGCATCGAGCAGCGCCGTGCGGATGGTCATGTCGGCTAGGCTGAGGCGGACACATTGACCGATGGTGCGTGTGGCGTGACCGACTTTGAAGCCGAGATCCCACAAGAGATAGAGCATGTATTCGGCGACGCTCTCGCCCCAGGCCGTCTGCTTATAGGGAAGCAGGAATAAGAGATCGATGTCGGACCCCGGCGCCAGCAGGCTGCGGCCATAGCCGCCTTGGGCGACCACGGCCATGCGCTCGGCGGTGGAGGGGTTCTGGGCGCGGTAAGCGTGCTTGGTGGTGAAGTCGTAGGCGAGGCGGATGAGTTCGTCCTGGAAATCCGACAGACCCTTCGCGCAGGCGCGACCGTCGCCGTCCTGCTCAAGCCTCTGCTTGGCGATAGCCCGGGCACCCTCGACGATGGGCTTCAGATAGGCGACCAGCGCCGCGCGAAGCTGCGTGGCCTCGCCATCATGATTGCGCGCAAGCTCCGACGCCTCCTGGCGCAGGAGGTCGAAATCAAAATACGGAGGTTGTCTTAGGGCGGATTGGTCCATGGCGGGCGACGGTTCTAGCATATCGAGGCTTTAGCCCTCGCTATCAAGCAATGCCTTGAGACGATAGAGGGCTTCGAGCGCCTCTTTCGGGGTCATAGCATCGGGGCTGATGGTCTGCAGCGCCTGTTCCAGGGGCGATGGCTCGCTCAAGCCCGTGGGCTGCTTGGTGGCCTGGAACAGCGGCAGATCGTCGGCCAGGTCGGCAGGTTTGGGGCGCCCATCCGCCTTCTCAAGCTCCCGCAACACGTCACCGGCGCGTGCCAGAACCGGGCCCGGAAGCCCGGCGAGCTTGGCCACGTGGATGCCATAAGAGCGGTCCGCCGCGCCCGGCACCACGCGATAGAGGAACACGATCTCGTCCCTCCATTCCTTGACCTCAACCGTGGCATTGGCGGCATGAGCGAGCTTGTCGGCGAGCGCAGTCAACTCGTGATAATGGGTGGCGAACAAGACCCGCGAACGGTTTACCTCGTGCAGATATTCGAGCGCCGCCCAGGCGATGGAAAGCCCGTCGAAGGTCGCCGTGCCGCGGCCAATCTCATCGAGCACCACGAAGGAACGCTCCGTAGCTTGATTGAGGATCGAGGCGGTCTCGACCATCTCCACCATGAAGGTCGAGCGGCCACGCGCCAGATCGTCCGCCGCACCGACACGGCTAAACAGCCGGTCGACAATGCCGATATGGGCGGCTTTCGCCGGCACGAAGGATCCAGCCTGGGCCAGCACCACGATGAGTGCGTTCTGGCGCAGGAAGGTCGACTTGCCCGCCATGTTGGGCCCGGTGACCACGAGCAGCCGCGTGCCCCCATTGTCGCTCTCGTCACCAAGCCGGCAATCATTGCCGATGAAGCTGGTGGCGTCGCTCCGACGCAAATTCTGCTCCACCATGGGGTGGCGCCCCTCCTCGACGGCAAAGACGAGACCGCCGTCGATCTTCGGACGCACATAGTTCTGCTCGGCGGCAAGCTCGGCGAAACCGCCGTAGTGATCGAGCTCGGCGAGACCGGCGCTCGCCACCGATAAAGCCTGCTCCTCGCCAAGCACCTCGGCGATAAGCGTTGTTAGAATGTCGAGCTCGAGCGCCAGTGCGCGCTCGGCGGCCGAGGTGATGCGCGCTTCGATCTCGGCAAGCTCGGGCGTGGAGAAGCGGACGGCATTGGCCATGGTCTGGCGGTGAATGAAATTCTCCGCATGGGGCGGATTCAACAGCGTCTGCCCATGCAGCGCCGTGACCTCGATGAAATAGCCGAGCACGTTGTTGTGGCGAACCTTCAGCGCCTTGACGCCGGTGGCCTCGGCATAGGTCGCCTGAAGACCGGCAATGACTTGGCGGCTGCCATCGCGAAGCTGCCGATGCTCGTCGAGATCGCTATTGAAGCCATCGCGGATGAAACCTCCATCGCGCGCGTTCATGGGAAGCTCATCGGCCAAAGCCGCCGACAGAGATTGTTCAATCCCGATGGGCGCGGCGGCGAGACGTTCGGCAACGCCCATCAGCTCCCATGGCAGCCCCAGCGCCTCACCAACGCGCAACAGATGGGCGGCAAGATCGTGGGCGGCAAGGATCGCGTGACGCACCATGCCGAGATCGCGGGGACCGCCCCGGCCAAGCGCCAGACGGCCAAGAGCGCGAGCGAGATCGGGCGCGGCTTTCAGTGCCTCGCGCAATTCTTGCCGCAGACGTGGCTCGCCCGAGAGATACGCGACAGCATCGAGACGCGCATTCACCGCACCGGCATCGGTCAAAGGGCTGGCGAGACGGCTTGCCAGCTCCCGCGCCCCGGCGGCGGTCACCGTGCGGTCGATGGCGGCGAGGAGACTGCCGGCGCGCACGCCTTGGTTGGAGCGGGCCAGCTCTAGATTGGCGCGGGTCGCGGCATCGATCACAAGAAGACTGCCCGTGACTTCCTTGCGTGGCGGCCTGAGCAGAGGCGCCCGGCCGACCTGGGTAATCTCGACATAGGTGAGAAGCCCGGCAAGTGCAGCCAGCTCCGCACGCGTGAATTCGCCAAAGGCGTCGAGCGCCGCAACACCGAGACGTTCTTTCAACGCCCGCTCGCCACGCACGGAGTCGAAATGCGCGCGCGGGATGGGCGTCAGCGCCGCGCCTGATTCCTCGACGAGACGGCGAATATCGGCGTCACCCGCGAGATCGTCACCGGCAAGCACTTCGCCGGGTTTGAGGCGTGAGAGTTCGCCGGGAAGATCGCTCACGCGCACCGACGCGGCAATGAGCTCGCCAGTCGAGATGTCGATGGAGGCGAGCGCGCAAATCTGGCTGGCGCCGTCTTTCGCAGGACCGCGGAACAGCGCGGTGAGGAAATTATGTGCCCGGGCATCGAGGAGGGACTCTTCGGTCAGCGTGCCCGGGGTGACGAGGCGCACCACGTCGCGGCGCACCACCGACTTCGGCCCGCGCTTCTTGGCCTCCGCCGGGTCTTCAGTCTGCTCGCAGACGGCCACCCGAATACCCTGGGCGATGAGACGCTGGAGATAATCGTCGGCGGCGTGGACCGGCACGCCACACATGGGAATGTCCTCGCCCAGATATTTGCCGCGCTTGGTCAGGGCGATGCCGAGCACCCGGGAGGCGATGGCGGCATCTTCAAAGAACATCTCGTAGAAATCGCCCATGCGGTAAAATAGGAGGCTGTCGGCATTGGCCGACTTGATCTCCAGATATTGGGCGATCATGGGCGTAGCGCCGGGAGCCACCGCCGGGGAGGCAGCATTTCGGGAGGCTTCCCTCACGAGGGAAGCGCCTCCAGCCCTCGTCTCGCTCTCAGCCATGGTTAAGCGTGGTAGCTTCTCCTCAAGGCCCGCACAAGGCTGGCCAAGGGAACAGTTGGGGAAATGACTTTTCCCATCGCTGAGGCTCCTCTAGGGTGCGCCGCCTCAACCAGTTTCCTAGGAGATTTTGACATTATCCGCCCTTCCAAACGCGCCAATAACGCGCTTCGCCCCGTCACCCTCGAACGCGCGGTCTCGCGCCAGGCCGAGGGCTCCTGCCTTGTCCGCTTCGGCGAGACCCATGTGCTGTGCACGGCAACGGTCTCCGAAAAGGTGCCGCCATGGCTCAAGGGCTCGGGCCGGGGCTGGGTGACGGCCGAATACGGCATGCTGCCGCGCGCCACCAATGAGCGCATGCGCCGTGAAGCGGCCGTCGGCAAACAGTCGGGCCGCACGCAAGAGATCCAACGGCTGATCGGCCGTTCGCTGCGCGCGATTACCAACCTCCCGGCCCTGGCCGAGAAGCAGATCATCATCGACTGCGACGTGCTGCAGGCCGATGGCGGCACGCGCACGGCGTCGATCACCGGCGCCTGGGTGGCGTTGTACGATGCGGTGGCCTGGATGGAGGCGCGCAACATGGTCAAGGATAAGGTGCTTTCCGATCACGTCGCCGCCGTGTCCTGCGGGCTCTATGGCGGCGCGGCCGTCCTCGATCTCGATTACCCCGAGGACTCCGAGGCCGACGCTGACGCCAATTTCGTCATGACGGGCCGGGGCGGCATCGTCGAAGTGCAAGGCACGGCGGAAACCGATCCGTTCAGCCAGGAGCAATTCGATGAGTTGATGGCGCTCGCGCGGAAGGGCATCGCCGAACTCGTCGAACTGCAAAAGCTCACAATTGCTTAAATCCGGCACACTTCATCGCGGCTCGAAGCTCCTCATCGCCAGCCACAACGAGGGCAAGTTGTTCGAGTTCGGCGAGCTGTTGGCGCCGTTCGGCATCGAATGCGTCTCCGCCGGCAGCCTCAGCCTGCCCGAGCCCGAGGAGACCGGCGAGACCTTCGAGGCCAATGCCTTGCTCAAAGCGCGCGCCGCCGCGCAAGCGTCGGGCATGATGGCGCTGGGTGACGATTCCGGGCTGGAGGTCGAGGCGCTCGGCGGCCAACCCGGCATTCACTCCGCGCGCTGGGGTGGCGCGACCCGGGATTTTGGGCTGGCCATGGAACGGGTCCACACCGAGCTGGACGCGACTGGCGGCGCTTACCGGCGCGCTAACTTCATCTGCGTGCTGGCCCTGGTGGCGCCGAACGCCAAGGACGCGGTTTTTACCGGCAAGGTGTTCGGGGCGATCACCTGGCCGCCACGGGGGACGCGCGGGTTCGGCTATGATCCCATCTTCGTGCCGGACGGCCTTAGCGAAACCTTCGGTGAGATGGACCCTGATATGAAGAATGACATGTCCCACCGCATGAACGCGTTTAAGCAATTGATGGACGCGACCTATTCCAATGACGCGTAGCGACCCCTTCGGGGTCTATGTGCATTGGCCGTTCTGCAAGGCCAAATGCCCCTATTGCGACTTCAATTCCCATGTGCGCCATGGCGGCATCGACGAGGCTCGATTCCTCGCCGCCTATCTGACGGAACTTGACCACTTCGCGACCCGGGCTCCCGGGCGCACCGTCTCAAGCATCTTCTTCGGCGGCGGCACGCCATCGCTCATGCAGCCCGGAACGGTCGCCGCGATCCTCGACGCCATCGCCGATCGTTGGACCGTGGATGGCGATGCGGAGATCACGCTGGAGGCCAACCCCACTAGCGTGGAGGCGGAAAACTTCGCCGGCTACGCGTCTGCTGGCGTCAACCGGCTGTCGCTCGGCGTGCAGGCGCTGGACGATGCCAGCCTGAAAGCTTTGGGGCGTCAGCACACCGCCGAAGAAGCTCTGGCCGCGCTGACATTGGCCAAGCAGACCTTTGACCGCGTGACCTTCGATCTGATCTATGCGCGCGAAGGCCACACGCTGGCGGAGTGGAGAGAGGAGCTGACGCGCGCGCTTCATTACGCGGGCGATCACCTCTCGCTCTATCAGCTCACCATCGAGGACGGCACGATGTTCGCCGTGCGCCACGCCGCCGGCCGCTTGCATGTGCCGAACAGCGCCAAGGCCAGCGCGCTCTATAGACTCACCCAAGAGCTCACCGAGGCGGCGGGGATGCCCGCTTACGAGATTTCCAATCATGCGCGCCCCGGATCGGAGTCGCGCCACAACATGCTCTATTGGCGCGGGCACGATTATGCCGGCATCGGCGCCGGCGCCCACGCCCGCATCACCGAAGACGGCGCCAAGCGTGCGTTGTCGACGATCAAATCGCCCGAAGACTGGCTCGCCCAGGTGGAAGCACGCGGCCATGGCCTGACATCCGACGACGCGCTGACCCCCCAAGAAGCGGCGGAAGAATATCTCTTGATGGCGCTGCGGCTGAGCGAAGGCATGGACCTGGGCCGCCTTAAAGCGATCGATGGCCGGACGCTCGATGAGGATCGCTTGGGCGCAATGGAACGAGACGGGCTGGTCACACGCGACGGCGATAGACTGGCGGCGACACCCCAAGGGCGGCTCGTGCTGGAGCGGCTGATCCTCGAGCTCGCAGCTTAGCTGCTGGCGGCTTAGTTGCTGGCGGCGCCGAACGTGCGCGGCGCGGGAGACAGCACGCGCGGGCCCGAAGGCGCCACTTCGAGAACGGCAAGGCCGCGTTGCGACGTGCCGTCCGGCAACAAGCGAAACAAACCATCGGCGCCGGTAAAACCGCTGTCCCGGGTCAACTGCGAGTAGGTGTAGCGCTGGCCTCGCGGATTCTCCGACAGCGACACCGCAAGGCTCATAGCGTCATAACCAAGGCTGGCGATGCGCGGCGGCGTCCCGCCAAATGTCTTGGCATAGCTCTGAGCGAACTTGCTCCAGCCTTTAGGGTCCGGCGCGGGATACCAGCCGCCCACAAGCGCCTGTTGGCGACCCACATTCGGATAATCCCATTGGCCCGTGCCGATGAACTGCACGCTCGCGCTGGTGACGCCGGCTGATGCCAAGAGCGGCGCTAGGGCTGGAAGCTCGCCACGGCCAGCAGGCAAGAACAGCGCGTCGATCTTCTGGCCCGACTTGATGGCGTTGGCGATCTGCCTCACCGGGCCCGCCATGCCGGAGGAGCTGCCGGCTGGGAAGCTGGCGCGCACCGGGGCACGGCCACCGCCCGCGGCAACAGCCTTGGCGAAGGCTGCCTCGGCAATGCGGCCATAGGCCGTCTGTGGCACCAGCACCGCGAAGTTCCGCTTGCCCCGCGACATGGCGAAAGAAACGATACGCGGCACATCGCGGCCGGCGAGGAAGCTCAAGAGATAGACGCCATTGCCGGCGACCTTCTGGTCGCTCGAAAAGGCGATCATGGGGATACCGGCGCGGCGCGCCACCTGGGCGGCGCCCCGAACTTCCTGGGCAAAGAGCGGGCCGATGATCAGTTCGGCGCCATCCCGGATCGCAGCCTCGGCGGCAAGCCGGGCGCCATCGGGCGTGCCCTTGGTATCTTTCGGCACCAGCGCAACATTCGGATTGTCGAAATCAAACAGGGCAAGCTCGGCCGCCTGTTTCAGCGCCTTGGCCACCTTCCGCGTCGACCCGGATGCGGAGATGGGCAGAAGCAGCGCGATCTTGATGGTGCCCGCCGGCAAGGCAATGCTACCGCCCGGTAAGTCCATATTGCCGCCACCGCCCCCACCAGGAGCGCCACAAGCGGCAAACAGCACCGCCACGACCGTCGTGGCGAACACAAGCCTGATGGCGCCGAAATGATGACGAAGGAATTGTGGAAGCCGCATGGCCCCTTCTTAGCGTGTCTTGAAAGTGTTGGCGTTTGGCCGCAATCGCGGGGGCGGAGCATCGACCGGACGGACTATATCACGTAACGTTTCGCCGACTAGGGCGAAGCGCGCCACCCCTTGAGCTAAGGACAAGCCCTTGGAGTAGCAGGAGAAAATTGGAAAATCGCGTGCAGGACCATCCCAGTGACAACCCGGGCGCTCCAACCGCCAACCGGACCGTGGATCGCGCCGGCGAAGCCCTCGCCGAACTGATCGCGCGGCCGCTGCCACCCGGCCTCTATCTCGTGGCTACCCCGATCGGCAATCTCGCCGACATTTCGCTGCGGGCGCTTTCCGTATTGGCGCGCGCTTCGGTGATCGCGGCGGAGGACACGCGCCACTCCATGAGGCTGCTCTCCCATTTCAGCATCAGGGGCGAACTGACGCCCTATCACGAGCACAACGCCGAACGGGAACGCCCGAGACTGCTGGCGCGCATCGAAGCGGGCCTCTCGGTGGCGCTGATCTCCGACGCCGGTACGCCGCTGGTCTCCGACCCTGGCTACAAACTCGTGCGCGAGGCGCTGGACCAGGGCCTGATGGTGACGAGTATTCCAGGGCCGTCCGCTACGCTCACCGCGCTGACCAGCGCAGGCCTGCCCACCGACACGTTTCTGTTTGGCGGTTTCCTACCCCCGAAATCCGGCGCGCGAAGCACAAGGCTTGCCGCGCTGAAAGAAACGCCGGCCACGCTGATCCTGTTCGAGACCGCGCCGCGTCTGGCCAAGAGCCTGGCTGACATGGCGGAAGTGCTGGGAGACCGCGAGGCGGCGGTCACACGCGAGCTGACCAAAATGCACGAGACGATCACGCGGGGCACGCTTCTAGAACTGGCGGCCGCGTTTGCCAACGGGGAGCCGTTGAAAGGCGAACTGGTGGTGGTGATCGCGCCGCCCGCCGCCGCCGAAGTCAGCGATGAGCGCATCGTCGCCGATCTCACGAAGGCCATGGAGAGCGAAAGCCTACGCGACGCTGTGCGGGCCGTCACCGACGCGCTTCAGGTGAAACGTGCGCGGGTCTACGAGCTTGGGCTCGGCTTGCGTAAGCGCGATTGACATGAGCCGCGCACGGGTCAGGGCCTATCGTCGTGGCCTTTTAGCCGAGAGCCTTGCCGCAACCCTGTTCCGCCTCAAGGGCTATCGCATCGTGGCGCGGCTCTACAGAACGCCGGTGGGCGAGATCGATCTCGTGGCGCTGAAAGGCAAGCGCCTCGCCTTCGTCGAGGTGAAGGCGCGCAAAACAAGGGAAGACGCGGCATGGACCCTGCCGACAAGGCAGCGACGGCGCATCGTGCGGGCCGCGCAATATTGGCTCGCCAGCCATCCCGGCTTTGCCGGACACGACATGGCCTTCGACGTGGTTCTGGCCGCGCCCTGGCGCTGGCCGCATCATATCCCCGACGCGTTTCCCGTTTGACGAAGGATTGAATGCGCTCGGGGCCGCCCGCCGCTAGAGTTAAAAGCAACAACGAGACTCATAAGGGAGACACATCCGATGAGCCGTCTTTATGGACCCCAGAACCGCGACCTTCAGGATCGCTTTGACAGCCGCCGCATGGCGAATCGCATCGAAGAGATCGCGGCCCAGGCCGAGATCGACGACATCGCCAAGGGCTTCATCGAGAGTCGCGACATGTTCTTCCTCACCACCGTCGACCATAACGGGCGCCCGACGGTTTCCTACAAAGGCGGCGACCCAGGATTTGTAAAAGTCGTGGACGCCAACACGATCGTCTTCCCGAGCTATGACGGCAACGGCATGTATCTTTCCATGGGCAATATCGAAGCCCATCCAGAGATCGGCATTCTGTTCATCGCTTTCGACCGCCCATTCCGTTTGCGCCTGCAAGGCCGCGCCACGCTCGTGCCGGAGGGGCCGGAGATGGAGCTCTTCCAGGAAGCGGAGCTGGTCGTGCGCGTCGCCG